>Ga0307476_10001165_pt1 | contig 16592 bp, 18 predicted proteins | sample atmos_gasesECM2C_2_FD_203314 | JGI IMG/M metagenome (GOLD analysis project Ga0307476, IMG submission 203314) | Hardwood forest soil microbial communities from Morgan-Monroe State Forest, Indiana, United States - atmos_gasesECM2C_05 | ecosystem: Environmental > Terrestrial > Soil > Temperate... | reverse complement strand
ATCGCTCCCTTGCCGCGTTCTGCGCCGGCATAGGTGCGCTTCATCGCCGGGTCCCGGTCCTCCCATGGCGACCAATTCACCCATTGGTGAAAGTTCTCGATCAGCGGAAAGATTTTTTCGGCAGGCGCCTCTACCACCGCCGAGCGCCGGACACTGAACGTATCTGGCCTGGTCGAGGCGAGAATGAGCACGATCGCGATAGCGACCGCAAGCGCCACGGCACTGATGGCGATGATCTCGGACATGTACTACTCCCCTCTTCAAAGTGCGAACCGAGCGAACCAGCTTTTTAGCGGATAAACCGCGCGCGTGCTTCTGTCGCGCAACCAAAGTCCGCCCCACACCATCAACAGGCTGGCCATTTCGACATATTGCGTACTCATCTGTCGTCCCTCTTCAGCAAGCTCTCTGTGTTGAAGACGAACGGAGGGAGGGTATATCGACAAATGGTGCAATTATTTTTTTAAGTTTTTGTCCCGCCCTGCTGACTGTCTTGCATCAGCCGATCGAGATGAGTTCGAATATGAGCGGCTTCAGCGGACGTGTTTGCGAGCGCGATGGCGCGGTTGAATGCGACGCGGGCTTCCTCGTTGCGGCCAAGCTGCATCAAGAGCGCACCGCGGACGCCGAAGAAGTGGAAATAACCCGAAAGCCGCTCGCCCAGCGGCTCGATCATCTGGAGAGCGGCCTCAGGGCCATGCACCTTGGAGACCGCCACCGCCCGGTTGAGCGTGATCACTGGCGAGGGCTGCATGATCTCCAGCGTGGCATAGAGCAGATCGATCTGGGCCCAGTCGGTATCTTCAGGTCTCGCCGCGCGCGAATGCAGGGCCGCAATCGCCGCCTGAATCTGGTAAGGTCCGCTCCTGCGATGGCGCATCGCCTTGTCGATCAGCGCCAACCCTTCGACGATCATCTTCTGATTCCACAGCGTGCGGTCCTGATCGTCGAGCAAAACGATCTGGCCATCGGCATCGAACCGCGCCGCCGCGCGGGCATGCTGCAGCAGCATGAGCGAGGTCAGACCCATGATTTCGGGCTCGCTTTGAAACAGGCGGAGCAGCAGGCGCGCCAGGCGAATGGCTTCCTCGCACAGGGGCTTGCGAATTTCGGAAGCGTCGCCGCTCGCCGAATAACCCTCGTTGAAAATCAGGTAGATCATCGCTGCGACCGCAGCCAGGCGCTCGCTGCGTTCCACCGCGCCCGGCGTCTCGAACGGCACCCCCGCGGCAGCAACCCGTGATTTGGCGCGGGTTATCCGCTGTTCCATCGCGGCTTCCGATACCAGGAACGCGCGCGCAATCTGCTTCACGGTAAGGCCGGAGACGATACGAAGCGCGAGCGCAATCTGCTGCGTCGCCGGCAGGTCCGGATGGCAGCAGATAAACAAGAGCCGCAAGATGTCGTCGCGGTAATGCGAACCGTCGAGCCGTTCGGCCAGTTCCTCCTCAGCGTCGTCGAGATTGGAGATCGCTTCGTCGTCGGACAATGATTCCAGCTTGCTGGTCCGGCGCACCTCGTCAATCCCAACGTTACGCCCCACCAGGATCAGCCACGCCGCAGGATCCCGGGGCGGACCATTCTGCGGCCAGTTCTTTAGCGCCCGCAGGCAGGCGTTCTGGAAGGCTTCCTCCGCGGTATCGAGATTACGGAAATAGCGTAACAGCGCGCCGACCGCCTGGGGACGCGCCGACGTCAGCGCGGTATCTATCCAGGCGGTATCGGTCACCTCACTTGCCTCCGGGCTGAAACAAGCCTACGGGGCGAATCTCATAAGCTCCGCCGGGATTGGCCGCACCGAGATCGTGGGCGACGCCAAGCGCCGCGTCGAGATTCTCGCAATCCACGATATAGAAGCCGAGCAGTTGCTCCTTGGTCTCGGCATAGGGGCCATCGAGCACCACCGGCGCACCATCCTTGCGCAGTGTCGTCGCTGCAGTGGTCGGCAACAACCGGGCCACGGGGCCGAGCCGGCCCTCCTTCTTCAGTTTGTCCTGGACAGCGGCAAGTTTCGACATGACGGCGGCGTCCTGTTCCCGCGTCCAGGAGCCGACAAAATCCTCATCGTGGTAGCAAAGGATGGCGTAGAGCATGGGCAAGGGTTTCCTTTTTATTCAAGGACGAGCGAGTATGCCTCTCCCCGACAGCCAAGCGGAAATAATTTGTACCGCAAACGCATCCCGGTAGGGTCGCCCTGATTTCGGAAGCTCAAGAGGCAGGATTTGCGATGAAAAAGGGAACGCTCGCCTTGCTCATTCACGGCGGCACCGAAAACTGGTCGCCGGAGCGGTGGAAGCGCCGGTTTGACGAGGTGTGCGCCGACCGCAAGATATGGCTATTGCCCGGTGACAATGGCGACCCTGCTGAGGTTCACTATGCGGCTGTCTGGAAGCCAGCCCCGGGCGAGCTTGCCGCGTTTACGAACCTACGCGTCATTTTCAACCTGGGCGCGGGTGTCGACGCGCTGATGGCGGATCAATCGTTGCCCAAAGTGCCGCTCGTTCGCGTCGCGGTCGGCGACCTTACCCAACGTATGACCGAATACGTGGCCCTCCACGTGCTGATGCATCATCGCCAGGAACCCTATTTGCGCGCGAGCCAGCGCGAGAAGCGGTGGCAGCCGAGATTTCAATGGCCGGCCGGCGCCATTTCAGTCGGCATCATGGGCCTGGGCGTTCTCGGATCGGACGCCGCACTGGCGTTGAAGCGGCTCGGCTTTCGTGTGGCTGGCTGGAGCAACCGTCCGAAGGCAATTCCCGGCATTGAATGTTTTCACGGCAGGGGTGGACTCGATGCATTCCTGCGGAGGACCGATATCCTGGTCTGCCTGCTGCCGTTGACACCAGGGACGCAGCACATCCTCAACGGCGACCTGTTTGCCAAATTGAACCGTTCGAGCCCGATGGGGGCACCGGTCGTGATCAATGCCGGGCGCGGCGGCTTGCAGAACGAAGTCGACGTTCTGGCCTGCCTCGATGATGGCACGCTCGGCGGTGTATCGCTCGATGTCTACGCCACCGAGCCACTTCCGCCGGAGAGCCCATTCTGGAGCCATCCGAAGGTCGTGCTGACGCCGCACAACGCCGCCGACACCGACCCCGACGAGATATCGCGGTATGTGGCGCGCCAGATCGCGGGATTTGAAGCCGGGGAGCGACTTGAGAACGTCGTCGATCCCGCACGGGGATATTAGCGGTTAGCCTTCGCAGCCGCAGATTAGATCGATCGCGCCCTTCGCCATGGCTTCGAGTTCCTTGCGGGGGACACGCGCCCGCGCCCTGATGGCCATCGAGTGCATGGTTGCGGACGCAAGCTGTGCAAGAACACCGGGATCGGCCGAGGCCGGCAGTTCGCCATTTTCCCGGGCAGCGCGGAAGCAAAATGCAAACGCCTTGTCGAGTTCGACAAGTCCCTCCAGTACCATGGCGCGAATCTCCGGATCGGCCACCGCGTCGGACGCCGCCGTCACCACCGTGAAGCAACCGCGCGGACCTGCTTCGCCCGAGAGATATATATTGAGTGCCACTGCAAAGATCTGCTGCAGCCGTTTGCGGATCGGTGTTTGTTCCCTGAAGATGTTGCCCATCGCGGCTCGGGCATCATCGCGGTAGCGCTGATAACTCTTGATGTAGAGCTCGCGCTTGTCGCCGAACGCCCCGTAGAGACTTGGACGGTTCATGCCGGTGGCGGCACTGAGGTCATCCAGCGAGGTCGCGGCGAAGCCGCCCTTGCGGAACAGGTCGAGCGCCCTGCCAAGCGCGATGTCGGGTTGATAGGCGCGCGGCCGTCCCCGCCGTTTGGGTTGCGGCGCGGGCGAATGCGGTTTCCTGCTTTTTTGTACCATCTTGTAAAAAATTCCTTGACGCAATTTATATTATGCGAAACAGTATAAAACACAACTTCGCTGCGGGGACTACGACCAGGAGGCCTTAGTCACCACGTCCCGTGACTGGCGCCCGTCAACATGCCAAGGAGCTTTCGATGGACCTGTATTTCTCGCCGCTCGCCTGCTCGATGGCGACCAGGATCGCGTTGTACGAGACCGGCGCAAACGTCAACTTTCTCGAGGTCGACTCAAGGACCAAGGTGGTGCAGAACGATGGTTCGAACTATCGCGAAGTAAGCCCGCTTGCGCTGGTGCCGACCTTGCGCACCGACGACGGGCAGCTGCTGACCGAGAATGCAGCGGTTCTGCAATATGTCGGCGATCGATTTCCGGAGGCGGGAATTGCAACCGGCCCCGGCATCGAACGGACCCGACTGCATCAATGGCTTTGTTTCATCGGCACCGAGCTGCACAAGGGAACATTCTCGACGCTTCTCGACAGGAAGGCGCCCGCGGAAGTGAAGGCCTACATCCTCGGCAAAGCCACTCCACGATTCGACTATCTCGACAACTATCTCAAGGGCCGCCAATTCCTGCTCGACCATTTCAGCGTTGCGGATGCCTATCTCGTCACCGCACTGAGCTGGAGCCAGTATGTGCCGCAAATCGAGCTGGCAAACTGGCCGAATGTGCAAGCCTATTACGAGCGGCTTCGCGCGCGTCCAAGCGTCGCTCGCGCAATGGCCGAGGAATTCGAGCTCTACAAGGCCGAGGTCGCGCGCCACAAAAAAGCGGCCGCTTGATCAGCCCCTCGCGACAGCGGAACGACGGCACGGCGGATCGAACAGCAAGCCGCGTGGCTCGCATCAAAACGGGCTGTCGCTCAGGCCCGGCACGTCAGCCGGGCGCGGCCCGGGCGCAGTCCAGTGGAAACGTCGGTCTTTCTCCGCAATCGCGATATCGTTGATGCTGGCTTCGCGGCGGCGCATCAGGCCATGCTCGTCGAACTCCCACTGCTCGTTGCCATAGGAGCGGTGCCACTGCCCGGCACTGTCGTGCCATTCGTATTGGAAGCGTACTGCAATGCGATTGCCGTCGAACGCCCAGAGATCCTTTATGAGACGGTAGTCAAGCTCCTTCGCCCATTTGCGCTGGAGAAATGCGACGATCGCGGCGCGGCCCTGGAAGACTTCCGAACGATTGCGCCAGCGGCTGTCCTCGGTATAGGCGAGCGCAACCCGCTCGGGATCGCGCGAATTCCAGGCGTCTTCCGCCATGCGCGCTTTCTGCGCGGCGGTTGCTCGGGTGAAGGGCGGAAGCGGTGGACGCGACATGGTGACCTCTGAACTCCTGATCTCTGGCTTCTCTGAAACCGCAAGTCTATCGCGAGTACTGATGGAGTCGATGGCCCTGTACCTATCGGCCGATTGTTTGAGCCTATGACCATGATTGTGGTCATAATCGCTATGCCAAATCGGTCTTCAGCAACAACCGCAGGGATTTCGGAATCGGCTGCGCCCGCCCCTCACTGATGAAGGCGACGCGCACCTCGGCCTTGACCAGCAAATGCTCGCCGCGCCGCACCTCTTGCGCCAATGTGATCGAGGCGCCTTTCACGGCAAGAGGCCAGGTCACAACGTCAAGGATGTCGTCCATCCGCGCCGGTTTGAGGAAATCGATCCGCATCGAACGCACCACGAAGGCGAAACCTGGCGTCTCCGCCTCGGCTTCCGCAAACAGCGTATGCTGCTGCGCGCCCATCAGGCGCAAATGGTTGGTGCGGCCGCGCTCCATGAAACGCAAGTAATTGGCGTGATAGACGATGCCGGAGAAATCCGTGTCCTCATAGTAGACGCGGACCTGCATATGATGACGGCCGTCGCGGATCACGCCGTCGAGGGATGTCATCTCATCGGACATCTCCGAAAATCCTTCCCGAAACTGGCCAGCGGCAGGACGTGATCGCGTGTCAGCGGCGCGAGAACAATATCGGGCGGCGATGCCGGATCAATCCAGATCGCCTCATCGATCTCCTGGCTCGGCGTGATCTCACCGGCGACATCGACGCGATAGAGATTGGCCTTGACACGGAAGCCGGGCTCATTCGCGGCGATGGCGTCGAACTCGCCAAGCGGACGAATTGAGGCGTGGACCAGAGCGCAACCAAGCTCCTCGGCGATTTCGCGCGAGAGCGCCGCAATGTCGCCTTCACGCGCCTCGCGCTTGCCGCCCGGCTGCATGAAGGCCACTGTGCCGCGCTTGCGCACCAGCAGAACCCGGCCCGAATCGTCCCGTATCAGCGCAGCGACGATGCTGATCGTGCCCTTCGTCATTACTCGTCCTCGCTGCCGTTCCCGAACAACCCGAATTGTGCCGGGTCGCGTGCAGGTTCGGAAAGACCGAGATGGTGGAAGGCGTGCGAAGTCAGCAATCGTCCGCGCGGAGTACGTTGCAGATAACCGCACTGAATCAGGTAAGGCTCGATGATGTCTTCGATGGCGTCGCGCGGCTCGGACAACGCCGCGGCAAGGGTCTCCACACCGACCGGACCGCCGCCGTAGTTCGTCGCAATCGTCGAAAGATAGCGCCGGTCCATGGCGTCCAGGCCCGCCGCGTCGACTTCCAGCGCGCTCAGCGCATGGTCGGCGATCTTGCGACCGATCGAGGGCGCATCAGCAGCCGAAGCAAAATCCCGCACCCGCCGCAACAGGCGTCCCGCGATCCGCGGCGTGCCGCGCGCACGGCGGGCGATCTCGTTGGCGCCATCGGCTGTCACGCCGATCTGAAGCACGCGGGCACCGCGCCTGACGATCTGCTCCAGCTCTTCCTCGGTGTAGAAATTCAATCTCACGGGAATTCCGAAGCGGTCGCGCAACGGGTTGGTGAGAAGGCCTGCGCGCGTTGTGGCGCCGACGAGCGTGAATTTTGCGAGCTCGATCTTGACCGAGCGGGCCGCCGGTCCCTCGCCGATGATGAGGTCGAGCTGAAAATCCTCCATCGCCGGATAGAGCACTTCCTCGACTGCCGGGCTCAAGCGATGGATTTCGTCGATGAAGAGTACGTCGCGCTCCTCGAGATTGGTCAGCAGGGCGGCGAGGTCGCCAGCCTTGGCAATCACCGGCCCCGAAGTGGCACGAAAGCCGACGCCGAGTTCGCGTGCGACGATTTGAGCCAGCGTGGTTTTGCCGAGACCGGGAGGACCTACGAACAGCACATGATCGAGCGCCTCGCCACGCTTGCGCGCCGCCTCGATGAAGATCGAGAGGTTCTTGCGCGCCTGCGCCTGGCCGACGAACTCTGTCAGCAATTGCGGACGCAGCGCCGTGTCGCCGACATCGTCGGCGCGGGGTTCGGGCGTGACGAGACGGGAGGGGCTAGTCACTTCGCCAGTTCCTTCAACCCGAGCCTGATCAGCTGGGCGACTTGCGCGTTCTCACCGGCGCTGCGTGAGGCGGCCGCGATCGCAGCAGCAGCCTGCGGCTGGCCGTAGCCGAGATTGACCAGCGCCGAGATTGCGTCGGTAACCGGGCGAGGCGCGCGTTCACTATCGATTGCACCGGAAAGACGAACCAGTGCCGGATCGACATTGGCAAAGGCCGGCGCCTTGTCCTTCAATTCGGTGACGATACGCTCGGCGACCTTCGGTCCGACACCGGGCGTGCGCGTCACCGCGGCCTTGTCGCGGAGCGCGATCGCATTTGCCAGGTCCGAGGGCGGCAGGGTGCCAAGCACCGAAAGTGCCACCTTGGCGCCGACGCCTTGCACCGTCTGCAGCAGACGAAACCATTCGCGTTCGACATCGCTCTGGAAACCGAACAGCTTGATCTGGTCCTCGCGGACGTAGGTCTCGATCGAGAGCACCGCCGCCCCTCCAGGAGATGGCAGCGCCTGCAGTGTGCGCGCCGAGCAATGCACCTGATAGCCGACACCGCCAACGTCGATGATGACGAAATCTTCGCCATAGGAGTCGAGCAGGCCCCTGAGCTTGCCGATCATACCTCCACCATCCTCAGCCGTAGCGTCGTGCTCTGGCGGTGGTGCGCATGCGTGACCGCAATGGCGAGCGCGTCCGCCGCATCGGGAGATTTCGGCTCAGCCTTTGGCAGCAGTATCTTGAGCATCACCAGGATCTGGTTCTTGTCGGCATGGCCCGCCCCGACCACGGTCTTCTTGACCTGGTTCGGCGCATATTCCGCAACCGAAATTCCAAACATTGCCGGCGCCAGCATCGCAACCCCGCGCGCCTGGCCCAGTTTCAGCGTGGCGACACCGTCCTTGTTGACAAATGTCTGTTCAACCGCGGCTTCCGCAGGGCGCAGGTCGCCGAGTACTGTGGCCAGTCCCTCGTGGATGGCCAAAAGGCGCCGTGCCAGCGGCAAGCCTTCCGGCGGTTCTACCGAACCACAGCCGACATAAATCAGGCGGTTACCGTCGACCTCGATCACACCCCACCCCGTGCGGCGGAGCCCCGGATCGATGCCGAGGATTCGGACTGGGGCGCGAATCGGCTGATGGTTCATGGCCAAGTGATAACGCGAGAGGCCACCGATCGGAATAGCGGCCTGCCGTCGTCACCCGCGAAAGCGGGTGATCCGGTATCGGCGGGTGCCTCAATAAATCTGTGAGTTCCTGGCCAGAGCACTCGCCAGCCGGCAAAAGCACGCTTCGCGCTTTCAGGCAGGCGGGGCGGCAGGCGACTATTTCTAACCCATCCTGGCTATCAGCGCGTCCGAGACCTCGAAATTGGCGTACACGTTCTGCACGTCGTCGTGCTCGTTCAAAAGGTCGACGAGCTTCAACAGCTTCTCGCCGGTCTCATCGTCCACCGCCACCGTGTTTTGCGGTTTCCAGACCAGCGCCGCCTTGCGTGCCTCTCCGAACTTCGCCTCGAGCGCCCTGGCGACATCGCGGAAGGTCTCCTGCGAGGCGTAAATCTCGTGACCGCTCTCGCTCGAGATGACATCATCGGCGCCGGCTTCGATCGCCGCCTCGAGCATTGCATCGTCGGTTGCAACCTTGGCGCCATATTCGATGACGCCCGTGCGATCGAACATGAATGAGACCGACCCGGTTTCACCGAGATTGCCGCCCGACTTGGTGAAATAGGAGCGGATGTCGGACGCGGCGCGGTTGCGGTTATCGGTCAGTACTTCGACGATCACGGCAACGCCGCCGGGGCCATAGCCCTCGTAGCGGATCTCGTCATAGTTCTCGCTTTCGCCGCCAATCGCCTTCTTGATGGCGCGCTCGATATTGTCTTTGGGCATGTTCTCCTGGCGGGCCGCGATCACGGCGGCACGAAGCCTGGGGTTCATCGCGGGATCAGGAGTTCCGAGTTTCGCTGCGACCGTGATTTCCCGCGCCAGTTTGCCGAACAACTTGGATTTCTGGGCGTCCTGGCGCCCCTTGCGGTGCATGATGTTCTTGAACTGGGAGTGGCCGGCCATGCGTCATCTTTCGGAAGATTCGTCCACAGCGATCTAGATCGGAAAGGGCGGCGTTATAGGCCGGAGATTTGCCAAAATCAAAGATTTACCCGCGATTTGGGTATGCTGGTAGGGTCGCCTGCCCACATATGAGGCATTTGTTAACCCTGATTTCACGACGCGATGGGAGGATGCTCGGCAACATTTGAGCCGCCGGGAAGCCCACAGTGTTCGGAATGTTTCGAAGATCATCGTCGGAAAGTGCTGCTTTGAAAGTCGAACCGAAGGCTGAAGCGCTCTCTCCCGCCCTTGAGGCTACCGATACGAATGACGCCGATTCCGCAAGGCAAATCCTCGAACTGCTCGAGCTTGAACTTGGCGGAATGATCCGCCAGCTCGAGCGCGCGGCGAGTTCGGTTGCGGGCGGCGCTGAGGCTTCGGCGGCTACGCTCTCCACGATTCGCCAGCGCACCGACGCCCTCACCGGACGCACCAGTGCCGCGCAAAGCACGGCGGCCTCGTTCTCGCAAGCTGCCGACAAGTTCACCCATTCGGCCGAAGGGATCGGCTTGCAGGTGCGCGATGCAGGCAGGCTCGCCGATCAAGCCAGCGCCGCAGCGCATGAAGCGAGCCTCAATGTCGATCGGCTCAAGGAGTCCTCGGCCGCGATCGGCAACGTCGTCAACCTGATCGCGCAAATCGCAAGGCAAACGACGTTGCTGGCGCTCAACTCGACCATCGAGGCGGCACGGGCCGGCGCTGCCGGGCGCGGCTTTGCCGTAGTTGCATCCGAGGTCAAGGCGCTTGCGGTGCAGACGCAGGAAGCAACCGAAGAAATCAAGAAAAAGATCGACGCGCTGCAGCGCGATGCCGCCGGCTCCGTCGAAGCCGTCCACCTGATCTCGCAGGCGATCCAGGCTATCCGGCCGGTGTTCGAGAACGTCAATGGTGCGGTCGCCGAGCAGAACCAGACCACCACCGAGATGTCCAATAACGTCGCCACTGCGTCGAATTTCATCGCGTCGGTCGGCAACAGCGCCGCCGAAATCGAGAGCGCGGCCAGGGAAGCGGCGACACATGGCGAGCACGTCGCCAACGCCGGCAAAGCCGTCACCGTGTTTGCGGAGAAACTGAAAGCGCGCTGCGCGGTGCTGCTGGGACAGGACGCGCAAGCCGAGCGGCGTAAGCGCGATCGATTGCCGTGCGACCTGAAGATTGAGATTCAGACCGCGCAAGGAGCCGTTTCGGCGGCGGTCTACGAGATTTCGCTGGAGAGTATCCTGATCGGCGGGCCAGCGGCGGACGCCTTGGCCCTCCATCAATCCTTCAACGGCGTAATCGAGACCATCGGCGCGTGCAGAATTCGCAACTGCGAGCGGTCGAAAGCGGGCGTTCAGGCAATCTTCGAGACGATGAATGCCGCGCTTGCCGGGAAGATCGAGGACCGGCTGTGGTCCATCCACGACGACAATATCGAATTCGTCACCCGCGCCATGGAAGCCGGCGCCGCATTGACCCGCATTTTCGAAGGTGCGGTTGCGAGCGGTGCGATCTCTATCGATGACATGTTCGATACGGACTATGTCGAGATTCCCGGCAGCAACCCGCTGCAGCACCGCACTCGAATCCTCGACTGGGCGGATCACGCCTTGCCGCCGTTCCAGGAAGCCTACCTCGCCCGCGACCCGCGGATGGTGTTCTGCGCGATGATCGACCGCAACGGCTATTTGCCGGTGCACAACAAGATCTATTCGCACCCGCAACGTCCTGGCGAGGTCGCCTGGAACACCGCCCACAGCCGCAACCGGCGGATCTTTAACGATGCGGCAGGGCTTGCCGCCGGCCAGAATCAGCGATCTTATCTGATCCAGAGCTACGCACGCGACATGGGCAACGGCAAGACCGTCATGATGCGCGAGATCGATGTGCCAGTCCGCGTCAACGGTCGGCATTGGGGCGGTTTCCGTACCGCCTACAAGCTTTGAGACTAAGTGCTTCCCAATGAATGCCTGATCCGGAGGAATGCGGCGATGTCCGTTGCTCAAGCCAGAATACAACCCGGCGATGCGCCAACCCCATCCGACACCCGGCGGCTGGTCGACCAGCTTTCGAACCGGATCGGCGGCCTCGGGGTTGAACTCGCCGACGTCGCGGGAAACCTGCGGGAAGTCGCAGGGCACGTTTCCACCCAGGCCGAGCGTTTCGGGCATCTGCAGGAAACGGCCGAGACGATGGTTTCCGCCAATCACGCCATCGCAACCGCATCGCGTGCCGTGCAGACAGCGACATCGGCCGCTGTCGGCGAAATCACGCAATCGCGGGCAGTGGTGGAGACGGCGGTGCAACATATCTCGGAATTGATCGAAGCTGTGGGCCGCATCGAACAACGTCTCGGCGCGGTCGGTACGGCGCTTGCGCAGGTGGCCAAGGTGTCTGGTTCGATCGAGGCGATCGCAAAGCAGACCAACCTGTTGGCGCTGAACGCCACGATCGAAGCCGCTCGCGCCGGTGCGGCCGGAAGAGGCTTTGCCGTAGTCGCCAGCGAAGTGAAGAGCCTTGCCGAAGCGACACGTCAGGCGACGCATCTGATCGCCGATACGGTGCGCGATCTCGATGGCCAAGTCGGCAGCCTGATCGGCGAGAGCGGCGAGGCTTCGCTGCGTGCAAAGAATGCCGGCGAAGGCGCCGGGCAAATTGAGGGCATCATCGTTCGCGTCCAGGATGGCTTTACGTCCGTCGGCAAGGAAATCGACGGAGTTGCGAAAGCGGCGACCTCCAATCTCGCTCATTGCGACATGGTGATCGACGAACTCGGCAATCTTGCCCGGGGCGTCGACCTCTCCTCCACCGACCTGCGACATGCCGACGATCGTGTCGCCAAACTGCTCGATCTCTCCGAGAATCTGATCGAGCTGATCGCCGACAGCGGCGTGGAAACGTCCGATACCCCGCTGATCCGTGCCGTCATCGATACGGCAAAACAAATTTCGGCGGCCTTCGAAAGCGCGATCGAGCGCGGCGAGATCACCCTCGATCTGCTGATGGACGAGAATTACCGGGAGGTTCCCGGCACCGATCCCAAACAATACCTGACCAATTATGTCGAGTTCACCGACCGCATACTGCCGCCGATCCAGGATCCGCTGCAGAAAGCCGACGCGCGAATTGTATTCTGCGTTGCCTGGGCCAAAGGCGGTTACCTCCCGACCCACAATCCGAACTATCGTCTGCCGCAGGGCCGCGATCCCATCTGGAACAACGCCAATTGCCGCAACCGGCGACTCTTCAACGATCGCGCAGTGAAAAAAGTAGCCGCCAACAGGAAGCCTTTCCTGCTGCAAACCTACCGGCGGGACATGGGCGGCGGAAATTTCGTCCTGATGAAGGATGTCTCCTCCCCTATTCTGGTTCGCGATCGTCATTGGGGAGCGTTCCGAATGGGCTTTCGCCATACTTGATGCCGCGCGATCATCGCCAAGCGCCGAGTTTCGGTGCTGTTGCGCGCGCCGATACGAGAGCAAGGAGGGCCAGCGCTGTGAAGGCGGCGCCCGCAAGGAACGCAATTTGGGGACCAAAACGCTCCCACAGCGCACCGGCAAGCACGCTCGCAACAAGCAGCGAAAGGCCGCCAAGCAGGTTGAACATCCCAAACGCGGTGCCACGCAACTCCGGCGGAGCAGTGTCGGCTACCAGCGTCGAAAGCAGTCCTTGCGTGAAGCCCATGTGCAATCCCCACAGGGCAACACCGACGGCCACACCCGCAAGATCGTTGGTAAACGCGAGCACGAGGTCGGCCGCCACGAGAAAAGCAAAGCCCGCGCCCAGGATGACGATGCGATTGGTGCGATCCGACATCACGCCGGCCGGATAGGCCGCGAGCGAATAGACGACATTCATCAGCACCAGCACCAGCGGCACCAGTGCGACCGGAAGGCCAACCGCCTGAGCGCGAAGAATCAGGAAGGCCTCGCTGAAACGCGCGAGTGAAAACACCACCGCGACGCCGACGACGACCCAGTAGGCGAAACCAAGGCGCTTGAGTTCGGCGACGCTCAAGGGCGCGCGCACCTTGCGCAGCATCGCGGTGCGCTCGGGCTCATTGACCGCAACCAGGAGCAGCGCGACGCAGAGAAACGCAGGAATCACGGCAACCCAAAACACGCGCTGGAAATTATCCGCCGTCAACCACATCAACCCTATGGCCAGGGCGGGGCCGATGAAAGCGCCGGCAGTATCGAGCGATTGCCGCAACCCGAAACTGGCGCCACGCAAATGTTCCGGCGTCACGTCGGCGATCAGCGCATCGCGTGGCGCACCGCGAATGCCCTTGCCGATGCGATCGATGAAACGCGCCACGACCAGCCAGCCGACCGACGGCGCGAGCGGGAAAATCGGCTTGCTCAATGCCGCCAATCCGTAGCCAATGACGGCGAGCCATTTGCGCTTGCCGAGCCAATCCGAGACCGCACCCGAAAAGATTTTTGTGATCGAGGCGGTCGCCTCGGCGATGCCCTCGAGCAACCCGACCGTCACCATCGAGGCGCCCAGCACGTTCACAAGATAAACCGGCAACAAGGCGTGAACGATCTCGCTTGAGGTATCCATCAGCAGCGAGACAAAGCCGAGCGCCCACACCGCCTTTGGGATCTCGCCGAGGACGGAAAACCCGGGAGTGGAAGCACGCGACCTGGTCTCAGCCGCCATGGCAAATCCGACCTAGGGTGCCCAAAACCCGGCCCGCGCCGGCTCCAGCCTTCCGCCGAGCCGCACCGGCGCAAGGCGAAGCGCCAATCCCGTCGAGTCGTCGGTCTCCACCGCGACCGCGCTGAACGTCGCCGGCCCCAGCGCCGGCTCGAAGCGAGCCGACGGGATGCCCGTGGTGAAGCGTCGCAGCGGTTCTTCCTTCTGCATGCCGATGATCGAATCGTAATCGCCGGTCATGCCGACGTCGGTCATGAAGGCGGTTCCGAGCGGGAGGATCTGATGATCGGCGGTCGGCACGTGGGTGTGAGTACCGACCACGAGGCTGGCGCGGCCGTCGCAGTAGAAGCCGATGGCCTGCTTTTCGCTGGAGGCCTCGCCATGGAAATCGACCACGATCGCATCGGCCGCCACTGCAAGCGGGCACGCATCGAGTTCACGGCCGAGAGCGGCAAAGGGATCGTCGAACGGCGTCATGAAGACGCGTCCAATCGCGTTGACCACGAGCACGCGCTTGCCGTTTCTGGCTTCGATCAGCGCGGCACCGCGGCCCGGCGTTCCCGTCGGAAAATTCAGCGGACGGATCAACCGGCTGGCACGCTCGATGAACACCAGCGCCTCGCGCTGATCCCAGGCGTGATTGCCAAGCGTGATCGCATCTGCGCCGGCATCGATCAGCTCCCCATAGATCGCTTCCGTGATGCCGAATCCGCCGGCCGCGTTCTCGCCGTTGACGACGACGAGATCGAGCGACCAGTCACGGATCAAGGTCGGCAAATGCTCTGCGACGGCGGCGCGTCCGGCCCTGCCCACCACATCGCCAACGAAAAGAATACGCAAGTCATGAACCCCGGAAATCGAACAGTTTGGTTTCCGTTAGCACATAATCGAGCGCCACGTCGTGCCGCAGTGCCGGGATCGCTTCAATTTCCTGCGCGGCGAAGGCGAGCCCGATGGTCGCGACGGGTTTTGACTTTCGCAGATGCGCAAGCGTGTGGTCGTAATGGCCGGCGCCATATCCGATGCGGTGACCCAGGCGATCGAATGCCGCAAGCGGCACCAGGATGATGTCGGGAACGAGTTCGGCGGCCGCCGGCGACGGCTCCGGTATGCCGAGCGGACCGAGCATCAGCCTGTCTTGCGGCGACCAGGCGCGAAACGCAAGTGACTTGCCGCGCGCCAGCACGGCGGGCAGCGCAAGCCGCGCACCGCGCAAAGCGAGCGATTGCATCAGCGGTGCTGGATCGATTTCGTTGCGGATCGGCGAATAACCGGCAACGACGGTCCCCGCCGTAATCTCGACCGGCAGCCCTCGCGCTGCGATGGCTTCCGCCGCGGCCGTCCGCTGCCGGCCGCTCAGTTTGTCGCGCGCTGCAAGCGCTGCAGCACGGAGTTTGCCTTTGGAAGGGGTGGCAGGGAGATCCGGCATGCGATCCGACGGAAGACGTTTGCGCTTTCGGGACGACAACAAATTTGGCAAGCAAATCAACGAATACAAAAGTGCGAAGCCGCTGACGCCGTTGGAGCACTCGATCCCGGAGTTCCCTACGAAAGTAGGTGGGCACCATATGTCCGGATCCACGGACCCGGCCAGGGACAGTTCCCTAAAGGATCGATAAGGCCCCGGGGATATATGGCTCCTGACGCGCGCAGCAGCCTCGCGACAGGCAATGTAGCAATGATGCGGTCCGACCGCCAGCGGCGGCGGCGTCCCCGGGCACCCTCCCCCCTCCCTTGCCCCGTGCTGGACAAGCCCGGGCGTGTGGCCGCGGCGGGTGCCCGTCATCGCGAGGAGCGAATGCGACGAAGCGATCCAGACTGGTTCGCGCTACCCTGGATTGCTTCGCGGAGCCTGTCATCGGGGCGCGCTTTTGCGCGGACCCGTTGGCTCGCAATGACGTTCAAGGCAAGCCTCCACGTTCTCGCGGCGATATCGCCCGAGTTTTGTCATGCATCACCCTCGATGAAGAGGGCGCAGGGAATGCCGGGTGCTTTAGCCGCACCCGCAGCCTTGTGTGCGAAAGATGGAAGCACACAAGCATAGTCACCACAGGTTGGCCGAACATTCCGGCATTCCCTGCGCGATGGTGTTACGGCTTACTCCGCGCTCTTCCCGGTGATCGGGCTTTCTTGCCACCGTCGTTCGCGAATTGGTCCACGAACTTGACGCCAGCGTCGAGGCGCCAGAACCACGCGGCTTGGCCGTCCGCGGGTGGCCTCGCTCGTCTAGCGGTGCCACCTCACGTCCATCGCATCCCGCGCTCCACGTTCGTGACGACGCGTAACGCCCCTCCTGATGAGCACGGGACGGGATTGGCTCTATTGCTGTTTCTACCAGACGAAAAAGCGAAATATTTTTCGCAAGCGGGCTGGACACGACGGGCAAATCAGTGCCGCCGCAAATCGTTGGGCCGATTAGATACGTAGCCCGCATGAGCGAAAGCGACATGCGGGACCGGAAGAAGCCCCGGATGTCGCTTTCAGCTCATCCGGGCTACGCCACCGTTATCGCGAGCGACAAGCGAAGCAGCCAGCTGCACCGTCATGGCCGGGCTTGACCCGGCCATCCACGTCTTTGGTCCTCCCGCGCAGAAAGCAACGCGTGGGTGCGCGGGACAAGCCCGCGCAAGCGGTGGCAG
>Ga0307476_10001164_pt1 | contig 16594 bp, 11 predicted proteins | sample atmos_gasesECM2C_2_FD_203314 | JGI IMG/M metagenome (GOLD analysis project Ga0307476, IMG submission 203314) | Hardwood forest soil microbial communities from Morgan-Monroe State Forest, Indiana, United States - atmos_gasesECM2C_05 | ecosystem: Environmental > Terrestrial > Soil > Temperate... | reverse complement strand
TCACTTCTTTCAACCCGCCGGCCGACGACTCTGAAGAGGAGAGCACTTCGACCTTCCAGCGCTGAGTCTCGGCAAAGCGCGTGTACATGCGAAAGATTTCGGCGGCGAAAAGCGTGGCTTCGTCTCCCCCAGTGCCGGCGCGAATTTCGAGGATGACGTTTTTCTCGTCGTTGGGGTCTTTGGGCAGAAGCAGGACCTTCAACTCTTCTTCGATGGCAGCAACGCGGGGCTGCAGCTTATCGAGCTCTTCCTGGGCGTAGGCGCGCATCTCGGGATCTTTTTCCTCGGCGAGCATGGCTTTACTCTCGGCTATGCCGCGCGTCAGATCCTTGTATTCGCGATACTTCTCGACAACGGGAGCAATTTCGCTGTGCGCCTTGGCAGTCTTCTGGTATCTCGCCGAATCATTGACGATATCCGGCGAAGCCAGAGCGCTGGTCAGCTCTTCGTAGCGGGCTTCGATTTGATCTAAACGTTCAAACATCAGTTCTCCGTTTTCTCAGTTCTCAGTTCTCAATTTGCGGACACGGAGTCTCAGCGCTGTCGGATTTCCAGGGAAATCCAAAGCTTTTCCAACGAACATCCTATGGGTTTTCGCTGAGAACCGAGAACAGTTCGGGGGAGGGCCCCCCTAGGCAATCACCAGTTCTCCGCCATGTTCCTTTTCCAGAGTCATGGCGTGATCGAGAGCAACTATGGCGCACTGCGCCTGTTCGTCAGACGGGGGCTTCGTCGTGATGCGCTGAAGCCATAGACCGGGAGCCGTCATCAGTGCAAAGAGCGAGCCACGATGCTTGGCGGCGAAACGGATAATCTCATAAGAGACGCCGGCGATTACGGGTAGCAGCGCGATACGCGCAGCGAAGCGCGCCCAGAACGTGGTAAACGGAACCAGCATGTAGAACCCTATCGAAATCAGCATCACCGTCATCAGGAAGCTGGTTCCGCAGCGGGGATGGAAGGTCGAGTATTTCTGCACGGTGGTAGTCGAGAGCGGGTCGCCGTTTTCGAACGCGAACACTGTCTTGTGTTCGGCGCCGTGAAACTCGTAGACCCGGCGAATGTCCGGGAACAGTGACACTCCCCAGATGAACAGCAGGAACAGGATCAAGCGCACTCCACCGTCGACCAGATTGAACATGATCTGGCCGCCGAGCGCCGGATTGACCTTCTTGAGTTCCGTGGCCGCGACCAGCGGCAGGTACTTGTACATGAAAATGAAGAAAGCGAGTGAGATGACTACGTTGACTGCCGCTAGCCAGCCGCTGATGGCGGCGGCTTTCTCCCGGGCTTGCGTCTTGGTGGACTCAACGGTGGATCGTTCCGTCTCGCTTCGCTTCGTTGGGACGGCCCGGGCGGACGTCTCCACATGGTCCGCGTCGACGTCGCTTTGCATCACGTCTTCGATTGCCACGTTGGCCGAAAAACGCAGAGCGCGGTAGCCGAGGGACATAGCATAACCAAGCGTCATGACGCCGCGGACGATGGGCCAGCCCATCCATTTGTGTTTTTCCGAGGGACGATCGAGCGGTTCCTGCATCGTAACTACCTCGCCCGAAGGTTTGCGGCAAGCGATCGCCCAAGCGTGCGGGGAGCGCATCATCACTCCTTCGAGTACGGCTTGCCCGCCGACCAAGGTCTCCTCGCCGCTTTCAAGCGCAGGTAGAAGCTGCACGGCGACCAGAAAACGCACGAAATTTCGGAGAGAACGCACTGTCGTTAGATGCTCCCGGTGCCTGAAAAGTGCCAAACACTAGGTTAACACACGCCGCCAACGCCCCCAGCGGTGAAGCTCCAAGTAACAGAGACGGCAAGATTTATGCCGAGAGAGATCAGAGAGGGTCGGCAATCCACGAGTCTTTCGTCTATTCTCGGAACGTATTTTGAACAGCATGAGAAAACTTGCCGAGACCTGTGAGGCGGTGGCAGCTACGACAAAAAGGCTGCAGAAGACAACCGCTGTCGCTGACTACTTCAAGTCACGCTGCACGGACGAGGCAGCGGTGTCGGCTGTGTTTCTCTCCGGCAGAGCATTTCCTGCCTGGGAGGAGACAACCTTGCAAGTAGGCGGATCGCTGCTGTGGCGCGCGGTCGCGGAGCTTTCCGGGAAAGACGAAGCCGAACTGACGGCTGCCTATCGCAAGCATGGAGACCTGGGCGCCGTGGCTGGTCAGGTTCTGCCGGAGACCTCTCGACAGGGCCTGAACGTTCTCGAAGTAGCCGACGCTTTCCGGCGGATCGCGGCAGTCCGAGGACCAGCGGCGAAGTCTGCGCTCGTCCGCGATCTGCTGGTTCGGGCGACTCCGCTTGAAGCCAAATATATTGTGAAGATCATGACCGGCGATTTGCGGATTGGGCTGAAAGAGAGCTTGGTAGAAGAAGCCATCGCCAAAGCGTACGGAGGCACGCTCGCCGGGGCGTTGGAAGAAGTGCAGCGGGCAAACATGCTGCTGGGGGATATCGGCGAGACCCTGCGGCTGGCGGTGGAAGGCAAGCTGGCCGAAGCAAGAATTAAGATGCGGATGTTTCATCCGTTGGGATTCATGCTGGCGAGCCCGGTCGAGTCTGCCGCGGAGGGGTTGAGTTATTTTGCCGAGGCAGTGGTGGAGGACAAGTATGACGGAATTCGTGCGCAGGCCCACGTGTCTGACGGTGAGGTGAAGTTCTTTTCGCGCACTCGGGATGAGATCACGGACTCGTTTCCGGAGCTGCCCGGCGCACTCGCGGGATTGCCGCAGAATGCGATCCTCGATGGCGAGATCGTTGCCTGGGAGGCTTCAGGCCAGGCTCGGCCGTTCAGCGTACTCCAGCAACGACTGGGGCGGAAGAAAGTGAGCGAACGAATGCTGCGGGAGATTCCGGTTGCATACGTGGCGTTCGACGTCCTATACGCGAGTGGGGAGTTGCTGATCGATCGTCCGCTGCGGGAGCGAGGACGGATTCTGGATGAATTGCTGGCCGCGAAAAGAAAAGTCGCTCACCACAGAGGCACAGAGTCTCAGAGAACGACAGGACAACGGAGATTAGTTTTCGAGGATGAACACCAGGAAGCAGCCGTCGTCATCCGCGCGCCGGTGTTTCGCGCAAGTTCGGCTGGGGAGTTGGAGGAGTTGTTCGCCGCCGCGCAGGCACGGGGCAACGAAGGCTTGATGATCAAGGACCCCGACTCGGTGTACACCGCTGGAAAGCGCGGCAAGTCGTGGCTGAAGATGAAACGTGAGTTGGCCACGCTCGACGTGGTGGTGACCGCGGTCGAGTACGGACACGGCAAGCGCGTCGGCGTGCTCAGCGATTACACGTTTGGCGTGTGGGATGGAGATCGATTGGTGAATATCGGAAAGGCATACTCAGGACTCACCGACGCCGAGATCGCAGAAATGACGCAATGGTTCCTGGATCACACGCTTGAAGATCAGGGCTTCCGCCGGACGGTCGAGCCGAAGATTGTGTTGGAGGTAGCCTTCAACAACATGATGCAGTCAGACCGCCATGACAGCGGCTACGCGCTGCGCTTTCCAAGGATTGTACGACTGCGGCCGGATAAGACTGCGGATGAAGCCGACACAATTGAGCGGGTACGGGAGATCTTCGACAGACAGAAATAGTCCCAACTCAGCCACCCGACTGGCTATCCGATGACCTCTGCTCGAGAAGCAACCACGAGTTCCAAGCAAAGATTGAACGCCAAAGAGCACCCGCGATTCTTGGGCCGCGGAGATTTGACTTTGCGTCAAACGCAACGGAAGTACCGTCAGCAGCCGCAAACTTAGCCGGCTTCGACCCACACCAGTCGATCTTCAGTGACAAAGAATGGGGCCCTGGAACGATAGGAAATGTTTTTGTTTCGCCGTTCCCGATCGTACCTATTACCACACCGTCAAGCACAATCTTGTACGCTCTCAATCGATCTGCATAGCCGGAGTCTCTGACAACGGTTAGGTTCGTCATTGTCCACGATCTCAAGTTGCCAGTGGAGCAAAACGGGGCTGCCCTAGTGGCTGTGGTGGTGATGCTCCTCGCTCTCTCCCACCGGAATCACACACCCGTGCGCCACTTCGCATTCCACGTGCTCGAACTGGATGGTCGTATGGTCGATGCGAAATTTGTGATGCAGGCTGTCCTTGACGTCGCGCAGGATGCGCTCGCTGACCGACGGGGGGATGTCGGCAATCGAGATGTGGCAGGAGAGTGCGCGAGTCTCCGATCCGATGCTCCAGCAGTGGAGATCGTGCACGTCGTTAACGCCGTCGATCGAGCGAATCGCGGTCTCGACCAGTTCGAGCTTCACGCCACGCGGGGTCCCTTCGAGCAAAATATTCAGGGTTTCGCGCACGATGCCGAAGCCTGACCAGAGGATCAGCGCTCCGATGCCGAACGAAAGCGCGGAGTCGATCCAATAGTTACTCGTGACCAGGATGGCCCAGCCTCCAGCTATTACGGCGGCGGTCGAGAGAGTGTCGCCCACTTCATGAAGCAGCGCGCTGCGGATGTTGACGTCGCCGCCAGAGTGAACCGACGAACGGTACAGCATCAACGCGATTACACCGTTCATCACCACACCCGCGGCCGCAACCCACATCATCACCGAGGCCTGAACGTGCTCGGGATGCTGCAACCGCCGGAACGCCTCGTAAAAGATAAAGAATGAAACCGCGACCAGCGACACTGCATTCACGAGCGCGGCCAGCACTCCCGCGCGGTGGTAGCCATAGGTCTTGGTGGAACTGGCCGGGCGCGACTGCAGGTAAACCGCAACCAGAGACAACAGCAGCGCCAGAAAGTCGGAAAGATTGTGTCCGGCCTCGGAGAGCAGGGCCAGCGAATGGGCGCGGATTCCGGCCACCACCAGCAGCACGATGTAGGCCAGGGTCACGCCGAGCGAGACCTTCAGAACTCGCTTGGGACCACCCCCGCCATGAACGTGGACGTGCATTCTTTAAGTGTACGGTCGGCAGCAATGGGGTTCAAGCGAAGAGCAGGGGCAGTGATCAGTGATCAGTGGCCAGTGTTCAGCAAACCAACCAGTTCCGACTGGTCACTGGCCACTGACCACTGACCACTGATCTTCAGCGCTTGAAGAGATTCTGCAGATAGCGGTCGTTGTAGACCGTGGTCGAGTTCTGGACGAACTCCAGAATGCGGTACATTTTCTCCCGCGACTCACGGCTCATCTCCTTGAACTGGATCGCCACCCCCGATCCAGGATGGATCCTGGCCACACTACCTTCTGAGCTCAGGGTACCGTCATCGATCGAGAAAACGAGCTTCACGTTAGAGCCGGGCGGGAGTATGGCGCTGGTTTCGACATAGCAACCGCCCAGGCTGAGATCGATCATGTTGCCAAAGATCGGCCCGCCGCCAGATTGAGGATGCAACTCGATCGTGAGCCGACATTTCATTCGCGTGTGCAGGCGCTGGTCTTTCTGCGTAGGTAGTTTCTGTTTCTCCAGATACATGCGGCGATCAGCCTGAGTCAGAAGCTGCTCGGCATCATTGCCGTCATCTGGAGACACGGCCATGCCCACGCTCAGCGAGAGTATTTCCTCTCCGCAAACATCGAACCCTGCCTGCCGGGCGAGAGGACGAATCTGTTCGACCTTCTTGGCCGCCGCATCGGCGGGCAGGCCCGGAGCGATCACCACGAACTCGTCTCCGCCCATGCGTGCTACGTAGTCGTACTCACGGCAGGTGTCTTTCAGTGCCTGGGCGAACAAACGCAAGACCCGATTTCCCTCCAGGTGTCCGAAGCGGTCGTTGATCTTCTTGAAACCATTCATGTCACAGACCATCAGCGTGAGTGACGCGTTGTCGCGCTTGCAGCGGGCCAATTCGCGGTCCAGTTGCAGAAACAGCGACCGGGCATTGGGCAGACCGGTAAGGTAGTCGGTGGTGGCCGAGCTTTCCGCCTGCTGGTACTTGAGCGCATTTTCAATGGCTAGAGCCATCTTGCCGCTGACTGCCAGAAGAATGCGAAGATGATCCGAAGTAAACGCGTCTTTCTCGGCGCGGTAAAGGGCGAGAACCCCGATCACGCCCGCCACTCCTTCCAAAGGCAGGGCCAGGGCTGAGCGCAACGTGCTGAATTTGTCAGGGTCGTTCAGGTAGCCTGGCTCAACCGAAGGATTTCCGTTCACAATCGGCTTCTTATTCTGCGCAACCCATCCCGAAAGCCCGTGCCCCACGGGAATCCTCAGAGAAGCAAACAGGCGGTAGTTGTCGCCATTTACATATTCAGGAATCAACTCATCCCCGCGGCGAATGTAAATCGCAATCGCGTCGTAGGGCACCGTCATTTTGAGTTTTACGGAAAACACCGAGAGCGTTTCACCCAGGCTGAGCGACGCTCCCAAGTCCTGACTCAACTCAAACAGAGACTGCGCCTCCTGGCGTGCCGCCGCAATGGAGGAGAGAAACGTTGCTTCCCGCCCTGGCGTATCGGAAACCGTGGCATTTTCGAATCCCGCAGCCGGCGCCGGTCCGCGTGTGATCTTGAAGTCCGTCGGAAGAATCAGGCTGCCGTCCTCCGCCGATTTCGCCAGCGCCAGATTCTCCAGGGTTTTGTAACGCCGCTTGAGAACGTCTACGACCTTCGGGTCAAACGATTTACCCGACTCTGCATTCAGCCGGGTCATCACCTCATCTAGCGGCATGGCGCGCCGGTATTGCCGGTCGGACGCCAGCGCGTCCAGATAGTCGACTGCGGAGAGAATGCGCGCGCCGATCGGGATCTCTGCCCCTTTCAATCCATAGGGATAACCCGACCCATCCCACTTCTCATGGTGGGCGCGCACAATCGGCACCACGGGGTAAGGAAAGCGAACTCGTTCCAGAATTTCCGCTCCCACCACGGTGTGAATCTTCATCTTCTCGAACTCTTCCGGAGTCAGCCTGCCGGGTTTTGAGATGATGTGTTCAGGAACCGCCAGCTTGCCGATGTCGTGCAGCAGCGCGGCGGCATGCAGGGCTTCCAATTCAGTCCCGTTCATGCCCAGTTCCTTCGCTACCTCGATGGCGTAGATGCGGACGCGCTGCAAATGGTCATGGGTGGTCTGGTCTTTGGCTTCGATGGCAAGCGCGAGAGCCTCAATGGTTCGCAGATGCAGGTTCGCAATCTCTTCCACGTGCCGCTTCTCGTCTTCCAACTTTCCCAGATACAAGCGGTAGGAACGGTAGATGAGATAAATGGCAGGAACGAACAGCAGCGAAGTTTCCCAGTTGAAGGCGCGGTTGAACCAGCCAATCACACCCGCGATGCCGGCTCCCACCAGGTAGTACGGGAAGGACCAGAAATAGCAATCCACCAGGATCTGCTGAAGCGGTTTTCCTTCGGTGAACGAAATCACAGCGGCAATGCAACCGGCGTTGACGATGAAATACGTCGACGCCGCCAGACAGAGAACCAGAGGCCGGCTGCCGATCAATTCGTTGGCCAGAGAGTTGTGATAGACGACGAAAGCCAGAGCGGTCGAGAGCGCTCCCGCACAAACGTTGAACGTCAATTGGATCGAGCTGGGACGGTTGGGGTGGATACTCTGGGCCAGCATAGAAACCGCACCCAAAGTAAGTGCTTCTGAATAGCTCAGCTCGGCCACCGCCACCAGGATGAACAGGAAGTTCACCGACAGCGTGCCCGTAATTCCGGGCAGAGTGACGCGCAGCCGCGAAGCTAGAATCGCGATGCCCAGGTAGCAGATAAACTCGGCGATGTTCTTGCTGCTCTGGTGGATCGCTGCCTGAAGCAGGGATGCCATGCCCGCGGCGATCACCAGGCCAATGAAAGCCTTGGCGCCGATGGGCAGGCCTCTCCACGACTGTGTGCTGGTGGACATTCGTCTGCGAGTCGCTGCGCGCTCTTTGCCACCGGCGCGCGAGCTATCCCCTCAGTCAAGGATAACTAGCTAACAGGTTTATTAACAATGATTTGTGAGCTGTGCCGAAAACTTCAGTAACGCGCGGAATCGCCTGATTCGAGGCAGCTTTACGGATGGTAACCAGCGCAAGGTAACTCCACAGCAAACTTAACTGACAGCTTTTCCCCAGAACTGCCGCAGCCCCGCAGTAAGCAGCAGCGCGTCGAAAGCCGTCAATACCACCAAAACTGCCGGCAACGGAAGATGGGAGAATTGTGGCACTAAGGTTCCCCGCAGTCCTTCACTGGCGTATACCAGAGGATTCACTAGCACCACTTTTTGCAGGATAGGAAAACTGGCTAGAGCGCTCCACGGATAGTAGGTGCAGCCAAAAAAGATCATGGGAGTCAAGACCATGCTGAACATCAAACCAATGTGTTGCTGATTGACGCTACAACCCAATGCCAGCCCGCCGCAGGCGGAGAACAGCGCCACGAGCAACGTAACGCAGGCAAAGGTCAGGGGGTTGTGAACCGTCACGGTCACGCCCGGCCGCAGAATCACCCATGCCGCCGGAATCACCACGAGTCCGGCGATCAGAGCCTGCAGGGTTCCCGCGAGTACTTTCTCAACCGCTACCCATGAAATTTCCATAGGTGCGAGCAAGCGGTCTTCGATCTCGCGGGTGAACTGGAATTCGGCAATCAACGGCATGGCCACGGCCCAGACTCCCGTGAACACCATGCTGATGGCCATGATGCCCGGAAGCAGCAGGCTCTTATACGCCTCCGGCATATAGCCGCTGCGCACCATCACGCGGCCGAAGATGAACACGAACATCAGCGGCTGCAGAAAGGTTTGCAGCAGCAACACGACGAAGTTGCGGCGGGCCACGTGGGCATCGCGCGCCAGCATGGCGAAAAACGTTTTCCAGTTCATTCCCGCAGACTCCTTCCAGTGTGGTGCAGAAACAGGTTTTCCAAGCTGGGCTCGGAGATATGCACGTCGCGCAACTCCACGCCCGCGGCCGAAGCCAGGCTGGCGATCTCGGCAATCAGAGCGCCGCCATGATCGGAGTACAGATCGGCGCCGTCCTGATCGTTGGCGCGTACCTCCCGCACCCCGTGCAAAGATTGCAGCCGCTGCAGCAGTTCGGCAGACTGACGACCGAAGCGGAGACGCAGCAAATAACCGCCCGGCACCGAAGCCTTCAACTCTTCAGGCGTGCCCAGCGCGATGTTGCGTCCGTGGTCGATGATGGCGAGGCGGTCCGCCAGCGCATCGGCTTCCTCCATGTTGTGCGTGGTCAGCAGAATGGTCTTGCCGGTTTGGTTGTACTCGCGAATGATCTCCCACAAAAGCAATTTCGTCTGCGGATCGAGGCCGGCGCTGGGTTCGTCCAGGAAAAGAACTTGAGGATCATGCATCATGGCGCGCGCGATGGAAAGCCGTTGCATCATGCCACCGGAGAATCCGCGCACCATCTGTTCGGCGCGGTCGCGCAGCTTGAACCGGTCGAGAAGGCTCTGAGCGCGGGCTGCCCGCGCCTGTGAGTCAAGGCCGAAATAGGCGCCGTGAAAAAGCAAAATCTCCCGCGCTGTGAGCGAAAAATCGAGGTTTGGGCGTTGCGCAACCACGCCGATCAGGCGTTTCACCGCGACCTGTTCTTTCCAGACATCGTGGTCGCCAATCCAGGCGGTGCCCCCGGTCGGTCGTACCCGCGTGGTGAGAATTCCAACGGTCGTAGACTTGCCCGCGCCGTTCGGTCCGAGCAGTCCGAACACTTCGCCCGGAGCAATATCCAGCGACAGACCATCAAGAGCCACGATCTCCGGCTTCGGCTGCTTCTTCGGCTTGTCGCGCACGGCAGGCGGACCAGAGCTGCCCGCACCGAACGGCGGCGCAGAACTATAAACTTTGCGCAGGTCCTGCGTGCGAATCCCCACCATAAACAACACCTCAACTGGCTTCGAGAAATACCCTAAAGGTTTCAGACCCTCCTGGAGAGTTTTTCGATACTTCCAGAGCAGCGCAGGAATGTCAATTCCTGCCTCCTTGAAAGAGCTGACAGAAAACGAGAAAGTGGTGGCGGCGCGTGGACTCGAACCACGGACCTACGGATTATGAGACCGTCGCTCTAGCCACCTGAGCTACGCCGCCGACAAACTGGGGGAACGCAACGAGAGGGACTAGTCGCACTTGTTGCGAACTCTCGTTGCCTTGGACACAACGAGCCGGAGTGGCGCGTCAAGTCCGATGTTTGATTCTAAGAGCCGCTGTGAGAAGGTGTCAAACGGCAAAGCTGCGAAAGTATTTGTAGATTCACACTTGCCAGCTCGAAGAGAAAACTTGAAACTGGTCCTCTCATGGAAACGATTGCCGTTGTTCCCGCTCGACTGGCGTCCACGCGTCTGCCGCGCAAGATGCTGCGCGAGATCGCAGGCAAGCCCTTGGTTGGTTGGGTCTACGAGGCAGTACGCTCGTCGCCGCTTTTGTCGGATGTAATCATCGCCACGGATTCGGAGGAGATCCTGGAAGCCTGCCGCAGACACGGCTGGAAGGCGCAAATGACTTCATCCACTCACCGCAGCGGCACCGAGCGCGTGCATGAAATCTCGAACTCCGTAGCCGCGGATGTTTATGTCAACGTGCAAGGCGACGAACCGCTGGTGCGCCCCGAACAAATTGCCACTCTGCTCGAAGTGATGAAAGACCCGGCAGTACAGGTAGGAACCGTCAAGACTCCATGCCCGCCTGAAGAAATTCGTAATCCCAATGCGGTCAAAGTTGTGACCGTCCCAGGCGGACGCGCCCTCTATTTCTCGCGGGCTACCATCCCCTTCGACCGCGATAATACAAGCCCGCGGTACTTCAAACATCTCGGCCTCTACGCCTACCGGAAATCCGCGCTCGATCTCTTTGTAAGCCAGCCTGAATCTGCACTGGAAAAAAACGAGCGGCTGGAACAACTGCGTTTCCTCGAAAACGGAATCCCCATCTACGTCGGCGAAACCCCTCACGACTCCGTAGGAGTAGATACGGAAGAAGATTTGCAGCGCGTGGCGGAAATCCTGCGGACCCGTTGATTTTTTTCGGGACTAGGGACTAGGTACTCAGTACTCTATGCCAGCGGACCCGAACTATGAGCCTGCGCGCGGCCCCAAGCTTCCGCGGCCGCCACACGCTTGGCGATTGCCGGATGAGAATGGAAAAGCCATTCCACCCACTTGGAAGGTGTGCGCTCCGCCAGGTTCTGCTGCGCCAACTTGTTCATCGACGAAATGAAGGGCTCCACGCTGGCGATCGATTCAAACGCATACCGGTCGGCCTGCCGCTCGTTGTAGCGCGAATAGGCATTGAGCGCCGGCATCAGCAGCAGCGAAAGCCCGGTTGCTGTGAGGGCCAGCAAGGGCAGGTTCGCGAAATCGGAAAGCTCCTCAAACATGTGGTGATCGACGGCATAGTGGAGCACCCAGTTCGCCACCCAGAAACCGAGTAAGGTAATCCCGGCTTGCACGAAAATGCTCTTCAAAATGTGCCGATGGACGTGGTGGCCGAGCTCATGTGCGAGGACCGCTTCGATTTCCTCGGGAGCGTAATTGTCCAGCAGCGTGTCGGCCAGGATGATCCGCCGCGTCCTGCCGAGTCCGGTGAGAGCAGCGTTTGCTTTCTTGCTCTTTTCCGAAAGCTTCCAGCGATAGACTCCGCGGACGCGCGTACCCGCGTGCTCGCTCAGTTGAATCAAGCGGCGGCGCAGGTCTTCGTTGTCCAGCGGCTCGAACTTGTAGAAGATTGGAAAGAGCACGACCGGAGCAAGCTGGGCCAAAACAATGAAAAGCCCCATGAAGAGCGCCCACGTAATGATCCACCAATGCTGCGGCGATTCGCGAATCATGAAATACAACAACTCCACCACGATCGCGGCCAAAACCAGTCCCACAAGAAAGCCCTTGGCTTCATCCGACAGCCACGAACGCAGTCGCTGCGTGGAGAGTTGGAACCGTCGCTCGAGCCGAAACCCATAGTAGTCAAGGCCCAGGCTCAAAACTTTGCTGATCAGGAGTAAGAGGAACAAATAGATGAAAACCGCCACGGTATAGTTGCGGAATCCCCGGCGCAACGCGAGATCGCGCAGCCAGCCCGTCCACCCGGTGACGAGCAGGAGAATCAGGAAAGCGGAGCCCACCGCAAAATCGGCGACTCCCAGCCAGCGATGGATCCGGTTGTAGCGGCGCGCCTCGGGCGAGTCGTCTGGAATCGAAGCTGTGCTTCCGGCGAAAGTCATGCGCAAATAGAAGTATCGCATTACTGCCGCGTCAAATGTGGAGATTCCAGCAGATGAGTCAGTCTGCTACCCCCCGCTTTTAACAAAACTCTCCGCAGTTGTCAGGATTTCGTCCACCAGTTCCGGAGACGCGGCCTCCGAGTACAACCGCAGCAGCGGCTCCGTTCCCGACGCGCGGAACAGGATCCACGCTTGCGCTCCGTTCCCATTCGTTGGCGCATCGAGAAAACACTTGATGCCATCGAGATTTTCCTTCTTCAGTACGCGATAGCGTCCCAGGCTCCGCGTGTTTTCGGATCGAGCGCGCCGAATCGCGCTCTGCTTGATCTCTTCCGGAATGTGCAGATCGCGCCGGCCGTAATAGTGCGGGCCGAACTCGCGCTGCAGGTCCGCGACCAGTTGGCCCAGCGGCTTGCCTTCCTCCGCCATGACATTCGCCAGCAGCAGGCAATTCAGAACGCCGTCGCGCTCCGGCAGAAACCGCGAGTACCCGATGCCGCCCGACTCCTCGCCACCGATCAGAATGTCATGCTCCATCATCAAGTCAGCGATGTATTTGAATCCAATCTGCGTTTCGTAAAGTTTGCGTCCGTACTTTGCAGCAATGCGATCGAGCATGCCGGTCGTATTGAAGGCGCGCACCACATCTCCAGACCACTTCTTGCGCACCAGCAGCCAGCGCAGCAGGACGCAGAATATCTTGTGCGAGTCAACAAAGCTGCCATCTTCCGCCACCGCGCCGATGCGGTCGGCGTCGCCGTCAGTGGCCAGCCCGGCGTCGCACTTTTCTCTGACCACCGTTTCCTGTAGAAGAGCGACATGAGGAAGTATTGGCTCGGGATTGATGTCAGGAAAAAGCGGGTTCACTTCCTGCCGAATTGCGACGAACGGAACGCCGCGACTCTGAAAGATTCCCGCAAGAATTCCCCGGCCCGAACCATACATCGAGTCGACCGCGAACTTGAAGTTGGTTTTGCCGATCAAATCCATATCGGCAAAGCCGCACACGGCGGCAATATACGGTGTCTTTAGGTCGGCTTCTTCGATGGCGGCTCTTGATCCTTGCGGCATCGCACCAGCCCGCAACTCTTGCTCGACCCTTTTCATGATCGCGGGCGTGGCGGACCCGCCAAACTTCCCCTTGAACTTCACTCCGTTCCAGTTCCACGGATTGTGGCTGGAGGTGACCATCACTCCGCCCGCAGCGCCCTTGTCTTTCACCTCGTACGAGACGGCCGGTGTCGGCGTGTAATCGTTAGCCAGTTTCACTGCAATACCCGCCGCGGAGATTACTTCGGCAGCCACTTGCGCCGCGCGCTGCGAAGCAAAGCGCGTGTCATAACCAATGATTACTCCGCGTTTCGCGTCCTCGTATTTCAAAACGTAGGATGCGATGGCGCCAGCAACCCGGCGCACGTTGTCGAACGTGAAGTCGTCGGCGATAATGCCGCGCCACCCGTCAGTTCCGAATTTGATTTCTTGAGCCATGAAAGTTCAGTGTCCGGTGATCAGTGGCCACGGGCAAGAAACTCTGAGTGTCACTGGCCACTGACGACTGGACACTGACGACTTTCTTACACCAGTTTGTGAAGCTTCTTCTCGTCCAGATGCTTAACCACTTTACCAACGTCCTGAGCGTGCTGAAGAGTAGTAATCAGCAATGCATCCGGAGTTTCTACCACCACCAGATTGCTTACACCCACGGCCGCGACAAACTTGCCCGGCGCATGCACATAGTTGCCGTGGGCATTCAGAACAAACACGCCCGCGCCGTTAATCAGGTTGCCCTCTGGCGGATTGCCCTTCGTATGATGCTCGTGCAGCGCGGTCCAGGAGCCCAGGTCGTTCCATCCGAAATCGGCGGGCAAGCAACAGATGTTTCCCGCGTCACCCTTCGCCGAACGCGGTTCCAGCACGGCGTAATCGATGCTGATGTTCTCGCACTTGGGATACAACCTGCGGAAGGTGGCCGCAAATTTTCGCGTGCCGAGAGCCGCGGCAATTTCTTCCAGCAGCGCAGCAGTCCTCGGAAGATGCTCGCGGAGCGCATTAGCCAGAGTGCGAGCGCTCCACAAGAACATCCCGCTGTTCCAGAAATAATTTCCCGCAGCCACGAAAGCAGCCGCTTTCCCAGCGTCAGGCTTCTCGGTGAAGCGGCGCACCCGGAGCGCGCCTCCGCTGGAAGCGCTTCCCGCCTCGATGTAGCCGTAGCCGGTTTCGGCTCGAGTAGGGCGGATGCCAAGGACGACAATGTTCTCGCCCGCGGCTGCGATCTCTGCCCCGCGTTCGATCGTTGCGCGATAACTTGTTTCATGGGCGATCACATGGTCGGAAGGAAACATTCCAATCACAGCATCGGGATGTTCGCGCAGGAGAAGAAAAGCGGCGAGGCCGATCGCGGGTGCCGTGTTGCGGCCTATCGGTTCCGCCAGCACTTGCGCCTTCGGAAACTTAGGAAGCTGTTTCAGGATCGCGGGACGAAGATCCTCGTTAGTAATGATCCAGAATTGTTTCGGAGGAGCCAGTGGAAATAGTCGCGCCACTGTCTGCTGGATCATGGTCTGCTTACCGTCGAGCGCCAGCAACTGCTTGGCGCGCTTTTTACGGCTCAACGGCCAGAAGCGCGTGCCCCGGCCGCCGGCAAGGATCACGGGATAAAAGTTTGAGTTCTTAGCCAAGTTCTTCGATTTCCGCTCGCTACATTCGCGTTTCTGGTTCGGGTAACGCTGCCCCCGGAACGCGCGCCCTCAGAAACTCCAGCGCCCACTGAGGGCGCACCGTGAACTTCCCTACCGACGCCGGAACTACCACTGCATCACCCTTCGCCATAGTCACGGGCTCCGCCCCGGCCGCTTCTACGACTCCACATCCTTCAACGACCACCAGGATCTGCGCCGAGTTCTTGCCGGAATCGTCCAACGTGTTCAGTTCCTGCGTGTCCTTCATCTCAAACATATCGACCACAAAGTAAGGAGCGGCGATCAGCGGAGCCCGCCGGTTGTTGCTGCCGCGAATTTGCGCCGGAGCCGGCCTGACAACTTTTCCAGACGCGACTTTCATCTTCACCGCGGCCATGCCATCTCGCAGGTGCAACTCGCGCGGCCGTCCGTAATCATACAGACGATAGGTCGTGTCCGATTGCTGCTGCGTCTCGACGATCACCGAGCCCGGCCCCAGCGTGTGCACGGTTCCTCCGGCAACATAAATCATGTCGCCGGTATAAACGTTCAGCCAGTTCAGAAAATCTTCAGCACGTTTCTCATGGATCGCCTGTTCCAGTTGCGCAACCGTCACGCCCGGCTTTAATCCCAGGGCGATTTGCGCTCCAGGCTTCGCATGGGCCACATACCAGCACTCGGTCTTACCCCAGGGCTGACCCACGCGGCGAGCTTGCGGGTCATCGGGATGAACCTGCACCGAGAGCTTCTCATGCGGAAAAAGAAACTTCAGCAGCAAAGGGAAGCGCCGGGAATCGCGGGCGGCGTCTCCTACAAGGTTCCGTTCGTACTTTTCGCTGAGCTGTGCCAGCGTCTGCCCGGCAAGCGGCCCGTTGGCCACCTTGCAGTCGTCTCCGCTGAGCCAGGCCTCGCCTATCTTTTCCTCGAACTTGCGATTGGGATAGATCGGCGACAAATCGTATGTGCCCCAGGGGCGCGGATCGAATCCCGGCAACATCAAAAGTGGATAAAGACTGCCCATGACAGGTCATTACATAAAAAAGGCCGTTCGCGAAACGGACGGCTTCAGCCGATCTCAAACATCAAACGAACCGAGGGTACCTGAAATTCATCCTTACAGTGCTGCGAAGAACTTCCGCATGCGTTCCAACCCGCGATCCAACTCCGTCTTCGAGGTCGCGTAGGAGACGCGGATATGTTCGCCGGTCCCGAAACCTTCTCCCGGCACGGTAGCCACATGTGCCTCTCTCAGCAGCCGGCCGGCCACGTCTGACGCCGACTTCACGGTGCCGCGTCCTAAAAACGCCGAAATGTTGGGATAAGCGTAGAAAGCACCCTCCGGAAGCGTGCAGGTCACGCCGGGAATCGACCGCAGCCCCTTCACCACGTGGTCGCGAAGGTCGATATACTCGCGTCGCATTTCTTCGACGCAGTCCTGCGGTCCCTGCAGCGCGGCGACCGCTGCTTTCTGCACGATCGAGGTTGGATTCGACGTGGACTGGCTCTGCAACTTCGACATTGCGCTCACCACTGCCGCAGGACCGAGCGCATAACCCAGTCGCCAGCCCGTCATGGCGTAAGTTTTCGAGAGCGAACCCAACACCACGATGCGCTCTTTATACTCCCGCAGCGATCCCACAGAAAAATTCCTGCCCGTGTAATTCAGGTAGACGTAACACTCGTCGGAAAGCACCCAGATTCCGCGCTCGTGCGCCAACCGGACCACTTCCGTCAGATCCTCCGCGCTCATCACCGCGCCCGAGGGATTCGAAGGCGAATTC
>Ga0307476_10001162_pt1 | contig 16602 bp, 15 predicted proteins | sample atmos_gasesECM2C_2_FD_203314 | JGI IMG/M metagenome (GOLD analysis project Ga0307476, IMG submission 203314) | Hardwood forest soil microbial communities from Morgan-Monroe State Forest, Indiana, United States - atmos_gasesECM2C_05 | ecosystem: Environmental > Terrestrial > Soil > Temperate... | reverse complement strand
CTCCGAGGACGCGCCAGCATCAAAGCTGCCGGCAATTTTCAAGCGAGCTTACTTCTTCTTCTTGGCGACCTTGCGGGTCTTCTTCGCAGTCTTCTTCACTGCGCTCTTCGCTTTCTTCGCCTTCTTTGCTTTCTTGGCCATGTTGCCCTCCTAATGTAGTGAGATGGCTTAATCGCTGCGTGCACTCGGGAATCGAGATGCACTACATCCCGAATACACCAACACAGTGAAAAAAACAGCTTCTCGCTTAAGGAAGTATTGACGTCTGGAAGCGGGAGCGCGCGACGCGCGACGATGGAAGAGCCGAGAAAACTTTCGCGCACCAACGCAGAAAATCCGGTGACGACGCCGCAGTCAGATTTTCTGAATCGCAGGAAACACTATTGCTGTAGCGGTTTTTGTTATTCGCGCTGCCGATGATCGTCACGCGATCGACGTTGCACGACATCGACACGAGTGCCTGAAGAGGCGCTTTGCGGACTCTGAGTCGCAATTTTTGGCAATAAAAAAATTTTCGGTGAAATCGCCTTCGCGTCTCATCGGCGCTCGCCAAGCCCGGATTTTCGCTCGAATCGATTGCGGCTGATTCGGGGCAGCACGACGCGTTGAGCGCCGCGCATCTCCAAACATCGTGAATGAACGATGACTGAAGATGTCGCCGCGACATTCGCGCGCGACGTCTCTCTCCCCTCATCCCGAGGAGCCGCGCAAGCGGCATCTCGAAGAGTGAGGCCTATGGTAGGACCTCATGGTTCTCCTGGCGATGCGACGCATCGTCCAGCGACGGCGTGCCGTTCGCTAACGGCCTCGCCTGCACTCGGGCCTGCTCGAGCACGCGCCTCCTCACCATGAGGGTTTGGCGCGCGATAAGGTTTGGGCGGATTCAGATGCCGAGCTTCGACTTCAACAGATCGTTGACGGCTTGCGGGTTGGCCTTGCCGCCGGACGACTTCATCACCTGGCCGACGAACCAGCCGAGCGCCTGCGGTTTCGCTTTGGCCTGCGCAACCTTGTCCGGATTGGCGGCAATGATCTCGTCGACGACCTTTTCGATCGCCGACAAGTCCGTGACCTGCTTCATGCCGCGTGTTTCGACGATCTCGCGCGGGTCGCCGCCCTCCTGCCAGACGATCTCGAACAGGTCTTTGGCGATCTTGCCGGAGATCGTGCCCTCGCCGATCAGGCCGACGATTGCCGCAAGCTGAGCGGCGGAGACCGGAGAGGCGCCGATGGCGATGCCTTCCTTGTTGAGCCGGCCGAACAGTTCGTTGATCACCCAGTTGGCGGCAAGCTTGCCGTCCCTCACCTTGTCCGCGAGCCCTCCAAGCACCGTTTCGAAGAAATCTGCGCTCTCGCGTTCGGCTACCAGCACGCTTGCGTCATAGGACGACAGCGAGAGCTCGCCGGTGAAACGCGCCCTTTTCTGGTCCGGCAGCTCTGGCAGGTCCGCTTTCAGTTCCGCGACATAGGCATTGGTGAATTCAAGCGGCAACAGGTCGGGATCCGGGAAGTAACGATAGTCGTGCGCCTCTTCCTTGGAGCGCATCGAGCGCGTTTCGCCCTTGTTGGGGTCGAACAGCCTGGTTTCCTGATCGATCGCGCCACCGTCCTCGATGACCTCGATCTGACGGCGCGCTTCATACTCGATCGCCTGCCCGATGAAGGCGATCGAGTTCATGTTCTTGATCTCGCAGCGGGTGCCGAGCGGCCCGCCGGGCTTGCGCACGGACACGTTGACGTCGGCGCGCAGGTTTCCCTTCTCCATGTCGCCGTCGCAGGTGCCGAGATAGCGCAGGATCGAGCGCAGCTTGGTCACATAGGCCTTGGCCTGCTCGGCATCACGGATGTCCGGTTTCGAGACAATCTCCATCAGCGCCACGCCGCAACGGTTGAGGTCGACAAAGGACATGGTCGGCGACTGGTCGTGCAGCAACTTGCCGGCATCCTGCTCCAGATGCAGCCGCTCGATGCCGATGGTGGCGGTCTTGCCGCCGTCCAGTTCGACCGTCACTTCGCCTTCGCCCACGATCGGCGACTTGTACTGGCTGATCTGATAGCCCTGCGGCGAATCCGCATAGAAATAGTTCTTCCGGTCGAACACCGAGCGCAGGTTGATCTGCGCGTTCAATCCAAGACCCGTGCGGATCGCCTGCTTGACGCATTGCTCATTGATGACAGGCAGCATGCCCGGCATCGCCGCATCGACCAGCGAGACATGGGAGTTGGGTTCACCGCCGAATTCCGTCGACGCCCCGGAAAACAGTTTTGCATTCGAGGTGACCTGGGCATGGACTTCCAAGCCGATCACGACTTCCCAGTCGCCGGTCGAACCCTTGATCAATTTGCCGCTGATCCCTGTCATGCTTTGGTACCTTCGAGCGTGGAGGCGATCCGCTCCCACTCGTTTTCCAGTGAATCCTTCGCCACGGGCTGGCCAGCCTGACGATACCAGTAGCCGGCATTCGACAGATCGCCCTCGACGCGGTGCAGGTAAGCGTGCACCCAGGCGGAACTGGCGTCGCTCTCGTCCTGCACGATCTTGTGCGCGGCGTCCCAATCGCCTTTGGCGGCCCACCACAGAGCAGCAAGCGGCGGTGCGAGGTCGGTCTGTGGAGCCGCATCGGCGAGTGTTGACTTTAGATCGGCCATGATCACCACCATTTCGGAGGCGTGAAGCGGCCGGCCGCCTGCTCGACCACTTCGCCGAGCGAGAACAGCGTCTCTTCGTCGAAAGGCCGGCCAATCAGTTGCAGGCCGAGCGGCAAACCCTGAGCATCCTTGCCCGCAGGGACCGCGATGCCCGGCAGGCCCGCCATGTTCACGGTCACCGTGAAGATGTCATTGAGATACATCTCGACCGGATCGGCGCCGCCCTTTTCGCCGACGCCGAAGGCGGCCGACGGCGTCGCCGGGGTGAGGATCGCGTTCACGCCGCGCGCAAAGCAGTCCTCAAAGTCCTTCTTGATCAGCGTGCGCACCTTCTGCGCCCGCAAATAATACGCGTCGTAGTAACCGGCCGAGAGCACATAGGTGCCGATCATGACGCGGCGGCGCACCTCGGCGCCAAAACCTTCGGCGCGGGTGTTTTCGTACATGTCGGAGATGGCCCGGCCCGGCACGCGCAGGCCGTAACGCACGCCGTCATAGCGCGCCAGATTGGAGGAGGCTTCTGCCGGCGCGACGATGTAATAGGCCGGCAGCGCGTACTTTGTATGCGGCAGCGACACCTCGACGAGCTCCGCGCCGGCCGCTTTCAGCCACGCCGCGCCCTCGCTCCAGAGCTTTTCGATTTCCGCCGGCATGCCGTCGAGGCGATATTCCTTCGGGATGCCGATCTTCATGCCCTTCACCGACTTTCCGATCGCCTTCTCGTAGTCAGGCACGGGAACATCGACCGACGTCGTGTCCTTGGGGTCATGGCCCGCCATCGAGCGCATCAGGATCGCGGTATCGCGTACCGTGCGGCCGATCGGACCTGCCTGATCGAGCGAGGATGCAAAGGCGACGATGCCCCAGCGCGAGCAGCGTCCGTAGGTCGGCTTGATGCCGACGGTTGCGGTGAACGCCGCCGGCTGGCGGATCGAGCCGCCGGTGTCGGTTGCAGTCGCGCCCATGCACAGAAGTGCCGCGACCGCCGAAGCCGATCCGCCGGACGAGCCGCCGGGCACCAGCGTCGTGTTCGCACCTTCACGCCGCCAGGGATTGGCGACCGGGCCGAAGCACGAGGTTTCGTTGGACGAGCCCATCGCGAATTCGTCGTTGTTGAGCTTGCCGAGCAGCACCGCGCCATCGCGCCAAAGCTGTGAAGTGATCGTCGACTCATAGGTCGGCACGAAGTTGCCGAGGATTTTCGAGCACGCGGTCGTGCGGATATCCTGGGTCGCGAAGAGATCCTTGATGCCGAGCGGAATGCCGGCGAGCGGACCAGCTTCGCCTTTGGCGATATTTGCGTCTGCCGCGTTCGCCATTTCACGCGCGCGGTCCGGCGTCTCCAGCACGAAGGCATTGAGCGCGCGACCAGCTTCCATCGCCTTCAGATGGGCGTCGGTCAGTTCAAGCGACGTGAAAGACTTCTTCGCGAGGCCATCGCGGGCCTCTGCGAGCGTCAGCGATGTCAGATCGGTCATCTACTTGTTAACCGGGGAACAGAAAAACGGAGAGAGCGTCTTGTCGTTGGCGGGATCGTCGCGCTTCACCTCGCCGCGCGCCTGGCTTGCGGCTTCCAGCGCATCGAGCACCGCATCCATCGCCTTGTCGGGATCGGCGGCCTTGCCCTGCCGCTCCATGGCATCGAGATACTCCATGTAGGCGCGGTAGGCTTTTTCGTCGTCGCAAAGCATGCACATCGGATGTCTCGCTAAAAAATTCTACTCGACGACTTTCGGCACCAGGAAGAAGTGATCCTGCGTTTCCGGCGCATTCTTGACGATATCGTCGGCGATCTCGCCGTCGTTGACCACGTCAGCCCGCTTCTTCATGGCCATCGGGGTCACCGAGGTCATCGGATCGACGCCCTCGATATTGACCTCCGAAAGCTGTTCGACAAAGGCCAGCATGGCGTTCAGTTCGCCCTGAAGATGCGGAACTTCGTCGTCCCTGACCGCAATCCGCGCCAAATGCGCTATGCGACGGACCGTGGCGGCATCGACCGACATTATATAGGGCCTCAAACGGGGGTTTCAGCTTCAGCCTGCCGTATAGCAGAGGCCCGTTTTGCGCCGCAACCGTGTCTTCCTGCACCTCTCCCATTGGGAGAGGTAAGAGGCGGCAATCAGCGTGCCAAATTTATTTAGCCGGCCATTTTGCTCAATCGCGACAGGGCTGAGCCGGCCAAAGCCCGGGTCAACTCGGCCGCCGGCATATCCCGCCCCAGCCGCACCGCCTGACCGGCCCACAGGTTTGTGAAATCGACCTTGCCCTGCTTTTCGGCAGCCGCCTTCAGCGGCGCCAGAGCAGTCGCCGCGTGAGGAAATTCCGGCGCGAGCGGCGACATCGGCCCGACTTCGTCCATGAGACGATTGACCAGCCCCCGTGCCGGGCGCCCGGTCATGACATTGGTGATCACGGTGGAATCGTCCCAGGCTTGCGCGAGCATCGCTCGGGCGGGAGCGGAGACCCTGGATTCCGGACAGCGCAAGTATGCCGTCCCGATCTGGACACCTGCGGCTCCGAGCGCGAAAGCCGCTGCGATCCCGCGGCCATCGGCGATACCGCCCGCCGCAACCACCGGCACTTTCACCGCATCGACCACCTGCGGCACCAGCGCGAAGATGCCGGGCTGCTCGGCGATGTTGTCGGTCAGGAACATGCCGCGGTGGCCGCCGGCTTCCGCGCCTTGCGCAATGATGACATCGGCGCCGTTCGCCTCGAGCCAGATCGCCTCCCGCACAGTCGTTGCCGACGACATCACCGTGCAGCCTGCGCGCTTGACCCGCACCAGCAGGCTTTGCTCCGGCAGGCCGAAATGAAAGCTGACGACTTCGGGCTTGAGTTCCTCGACGACCTCGCACATCGCAACGTCGAATGGCGCGCGGTTGGCGGCATTGATCGGCGCGGCCGGATCGAGATTGTGCTCCTTGTAATAGGACGCAAGCCGCACCTTCCACGCCGCCTCGCGTGCGGGATCGGCCGGGACGCTCTTGTGGCAGAAGAAGTTCATGTTCACGGGAGCCGTGACCCGCTGCCGGATGATCTGGATCTGCTCACGCGCCTTTTCGGCCGACAGCATCGCACACGGCAGCGAACCGAGCGCCCCGCCCTCCGCAGCTGCGACCACGAGATCGGCATCCATCACGCCCGCCATAGGCGCCAGCACGATCGGAAATTCAGTTTTGAAAAGGTCGATCAAACGGCGATCCGGCCACATGGTCTTTTCTCTCACTTGGACGATGAAACTGCTGCCTTTGGCACGGTCTGAAAGTTGCGACGGCCGCTCAGGATCTGATCGGCTTCGCTTGCAATCCGCTCGACGATTTCGGCCGCAGGCGGAATGTCATTGATCAGGCCGACAGCCTCGCCTGCGATGACCGCGACAATATCAAAATTTCCGGCGGCCTGCGCCGCGGCATAGTCGGCCGCGACGGAAGCGACATTCTGCATCAACTCGACCTCACGGCCGAGCCAGCGCCGCGCGTGATCATTCACGAGGCAGCGTCCGTTAAATGGCGCCGGCCAGACGTTATTGCGGGAGAGGTCGAAGATAATACCGCGGACGGTACTGCCGCTTGCGGCAGCGCAGATTCGCTTTTTGGCTTCTTCAGCGCCGTCGCATTCAACGCTGGCGTAAAAGCGCGTGCCGAGCAGAACGCCGCTGGCGCCAAGCATCATCATGGCTGCCAACCCTCGCCCATCGGCAATGCCGCCGGCCGCTACAACAGGCACGCGGCCTGCCGCAAGATCAATCACGGCAGGGACAATATCCAGCGTCGTGCGCGACGCGCCGTGGCCGCCCGCCTCAGTGCCCTGCGCGATCAAGATATCGGTGCCGGCATCGAGCGCCTGCTTCGCCATATCCTCGTTCTGGACCTGGCATATCAGGAGACTGCCGGCCTCCTTGATACGGGGAGCAAAAGGCTTTGGGTCGCCGAACGAGAGCATGATCGCGCGTGGTTTTGCATCCAGCGCGATGTCTAATAACTCCGGCTGCCTCGCCATGCTCCAGGTGATGAAGCCGATGCCGAAGGGAGACGTGCATTCCTTCAGCCTTGTAGCTTCAGCACTGAGCCAATCCTTTTCGCCATAGCCGCCGCCTAAGATGCCGAAGCCGCCCGCGTCACTGACAGCGGCGACCAAACGTGCGCCCGCAATGATGTCCATAGGTGCAGAAAGGATCGGATGTTGAACGCCCAAGAGAGAAGTCAGCGGGGTTTGAAGCGGCATCGCGGATCACCTCTGGACAGGGATCGTAGCCCGGCCTACCATTCTTCAAAAGTGAATATTAGAGAACTCAGCCATCTCTATTTGAAAACGGTGGGTTCGCCCATGGAATTGACGGATCTCCTGACCTTTTCGGCCGTAGCCCGCAATGGCGGCATCACCCGCGCTGCGGAAGAGCTCAACACCGTACAGTCCAATGTCACCCAGCGGGTGAAGGCGCTCGAGGCCGAAATGGGTGTCGCCTTGTTCGAGCGACATAGCCGCGGCATGACGTTGACCGGCGCCGGCCGGCGCCTGCTCCCCTATGTGCAACGGATGGCCGCCCTGTCGCGCGAGGCGATGCTCGCCGCGCGCGACGACGGCGAACCGAAGGGACCGCTCGCGATCGGCTCGATGGAAACGACCGCCGCTGTCCGCCTGCCGGCACTGCTTGCCGAATTTCACCGCCGCTTTCCGAAAGTCACGCTGACACTCAGGACGGCCACGACCGCGGATCTGGTGGCAGGCGTCCTGGACGGCGCGCTCGATGGCGCATTCGTCGCCGGTCCGATCGATCATGCCGACCTGATCTCGGCGATCGCTTTTCGCGAGGAGCTGGTACTGGTGACCGCACGACGCTTTACGAGCCTCGCTGCGTTACGTGCGGGCACGGCGGAATCGGGACCGACGGCGCTGGTGTTTCGAACCGGCTGCACCTATCGCCAGCGGCTTGAACAGATGTTTTCGGATTTCGGCTGGCCCTCGGCCACACGCTTCGAGCTCGGCACGCTCGATGGCATGATCGGCTGCGTCGCTGCCGGCATGGGCGTTTCGCTGCTGCCGCGCGCCGTGGTCGAGCGCAGCGACCAGCGCAAGAATGTCAGCGTGCACGCGCTTGACGCCTCGTGGTCGCACGTCGACACGCTGTTCATTCAGCGCAAGAGCGCGCATCAATACAGCGCGCTGACAGGCTTCGCCGCCTGTCTGACCGATGCCGACTGCACGATTGCGGCCTGAGGAAACATGCCTGCTCTGATACTGCCATTGATCGATGCAGCCACGCACTGGCCTGCGCGCGGCGCGCTGATCGGGCTCGATCTCGGCACCAAGACCGTTGGCGTTGCGGTTTCCGATCCCGACCGGCGTCTTGCGACAGGGGTCACAACGATCCAGCGCAAGGCCTTCAAGGCCGATGCCGCGCGCCTGATCGAGATCGCGACCGAGCGCAATGCCTCAGGCTTTGTACTGGGACTGCCGATCAACATGGACGGCAGCGAGGGCCCCCGCGCGCAGTCGACGCGGGCCTTTGCGCGTAATTTTTCACAACTTACCGAGCTGGCCATTGCGCTATGGGACGAGCGGCTGTCGACGGCTGCCGTCGAACGTGAGTTGATCGGGATGGACATGAGCCGCGCCCGCCGCGCCGAGGTGATCGACGAGCATGCGGCGATCTTTATTCTGCAAGGAGCGCTGGACCGGCTTTCGAAAACGCTATGAACTCGTCAGCACGATGGTCTGCACGACCGCCGCGAGATTGTTGAGGCCATGCAGGATGATCGTCAGCCAGGTCGAGTTGCTGCGATAACGGACGTAACCCAGCAGGAGCCCGATCGAGAACACTTCGCCGAGAAAATACCAATTGTACTGCAGATGCAGCCCGGTCCAGACCAGTGACGACAGGATGATCGCGCCGGGCACGCCGAGAAACGACACCGACCATCCGCGATAGAGAAAGCCGCGCGCGAAAAACTCTTCCGTGATCGGCGCGGCCACGCAGAAGGCGAAAATCAGGAGCCCCAGCGCACCGTCATCCTGCGCCGTTTTCAGCACGTCGCCCATGAAGCCGGGTTCGACCTCGCGTCCCGTCGCGCGCGAGAGCGCATCCCACCCCATCACCAGAACCAACAGCGCAGCCACGCCAATCGCGAGGTTGGCCCAGGAGAAACCACGCAGTGCGAGATACTCGGCGAACCGACCCCCCTTGATCCGGATCGCGATCCACAAAGCTGCGGCCACGGCGGGTAGCCCCGTGATAACAGACATTGAGATTGTCACGCCGTGGCTGACGACGACCCGGACGGCTTCGGAGAAACTTTCCTGATCGATCGGCTCGCTTTGCCGCAACAGAAACCAGCCCACGACCGCGAGCTGGCCTGCGAACATCGCCGCGAAGGCGACGAAGCCCCAGATCGCGGTGCCCCAGAATTTCCAGACGTTGGCGACCGGCTGCCCGTCGGCGGCAAGCGTGAGCGCGGCAGAGCTTTCGGGATCAAGCGAATCCATCAACTGACCTTATTGCTATTGGGGTAAGGCGCGGTCGAGCAGGCGCGCGCTATCGTCCGCCGCCATGTCCACCGCGCCGTACATACCGCCGTGATTCCCGGCAAGGCGGGTGATGGCGAATAATTCAGCCTGCCGCGGCGATACGGCGTTCAGCGCTGCCGCAGCGGCGAGCAGCGCGAGCTTCTCCACCGCCAGCCGCGCCACCTGCTCGGCGTCCGGCCGGCGAAACGCCTTGCCGATCGAGGCTGCCGCCTCGCCCGCCCCCGGCAAGCCCTTGGTCTCCTGCGCCAGCGTTTGCAGGATTTTGGCCGCGGCCTCGCCTTCGCGCGACAGCGCCCGCAGCACATCGAGGCACATCACGTTGCCGGACCCTTCCCAGATCGCGTTGACGGGCGATTCCCGGTAGTGCCGCGCCAGAATGCCCTCCTCGACATAGCCGTTGCCGCCGAGACACTCCATCGCCTCGTACAGAAATCCCGGCGCGTTCTTGCAGGTCCAGTATTTGATGACGGGCGTCAGCAGCCGCATATAGGCGCCCTCGTCCGTATTGGTGGAGACGTGATCGAACGCATGGCAAAGCCGCATCACCAGCGCAATTGACGCTTCCACATGCAAGGCCATGTCGGACAGCACCGTGCGCATCAACGGCTGATCGGCAAGATGCTTCTGAAACACGCTGCGATGCCTGGTGTGGTTGAGCGCATGCGCAAGTCCTGAGCGCATCAGGCCGACGGAAGCAATCGCGCAATCCTGCCGCGTCAGTTGCACCATCTGGATGATGGTGCGGATGCCCTTGCCCTCCTCGCCGATGAGTTCGCCATGGGCGCCGAGGAATTCGACTTCGGATGACGCATTGGAACGGTTGCCGAGCTTGTCCTTCAAGCGCTGAAATTCGATTGCATTGACCAATCCATCGGGACGAAAGCGCGGCATGAAGAAACAGCTCAGGCCTTGTTCGGCCTGCGCCAGGACAAGAAACGCATCGCACATTGGCGCCGACATGAACCATTTGTGACCGGTGATGCGCCAGGCGTCGCCGTCGCGCTCCGCACGCGTCATGTTGGCGCGCACATCGGTGCCGCCCTGCTTCTCGGTCATGCCCATGCCGAGCGTCATGCCGCGCTTGGTCGGCCACGGCGCAAACGTCGGGTCGTAGGCGCGCGTGCCGATCACCGGCATGGTCTTTTTGAGGATGTCCGGCTGCATCGCGAGCGCGGCAACAGACGCGCGCGTCATGGTGATCGGGCAGAGATGCCCGGTCTCGACGCCGGCGGCCATATAGAATTTCGCGGCACGCACCACCTCGCTTGGCGCACCGGCGGGACGGCCATCCGGGCCCCAGGTCGAATTGTGCAACCCGGCATGGGCGCTGTGCGCCATCAATTCGTGATAGGCCGGATGAAATTCGACCTCGTCGCGCCGATTGCCCCGCGAATCGAAGGTACGAAGTTTCGGCGTATTTTCGTTGGCGACGCGCCCGCGTTCCGCCATGGCGGCAGAGCCCCAGTGACGGCCGAAGTCCGAGAGTTCCTTGACCGCCGCCGCTCCGCCGTTGGCGGCGACGGCCTCACCCAGGGCGGTGTCGAGTGCGAACAAATCGCCATCGACAAACGGCGGCGACTGGTTGAGCACCTCGTGGGTGGCGAAAGAGGTTTTGGTCATGGGACATCCTTGGGCGGAACAGGCTGCCGTCACTCGTTAATCATACGCGCCTGCGTACCGCCTCCGCAGCGAAAAATGCGCGTTCCGCGCGGGCATGGTGGACGAAACCTTGCCGAAAATGATGGCGGCAAGCCGGACTGACCGGGGGATAACTTTTAAGTTCCCTCTTCGGCCTTGCCCGGCGCACCGGCTGCGCCTATAGCTCTCGCTTTAATGACATCAGTATCGAAATCGACCTTCGTCCTCGGTCACCGGCATTTGCTGGGCATAGAGGGCCTTTCCGCCACCGACATCACCGGCCTCCTCGACCTCTCCGAGGAATACGTCGAACTGAACCGTCAGGTCGACAAGAAGCGCACATCGCTGCGCGGTCGCACCCAGGTGAACCTGTTCTTTGAGGCCTCGACGCGTACGCAATCCTCGTTCGAGCTCGCCGGCAAACGCCTCGGCGCCGACGTCATGAACATGTCTGTGTCCTCGTCGTCGATCCGCAAGGGCGAGACGCTGATGGACACGGCTGTGACGCTCAACGCGATGCATCCGGACATTCTGGTGGTCCGCCATCATGCCTCCGGCGCGGTGGAACTGCTGGCGCGGAAAGTCGACGGCTCCGTGATCAATGCCGGCGACGGCGCCCATGAACATCCGACCCAGGCGCTGCTCGATGCGCTGACCATCCGGCGCAACAAGGGCCAACTCGAAGGGCTGACGGTCGCGATCTGCGGCGACGTCATGCACTCGCGCGTCGCGCGCTCCAACATCATCCTGCTCAACACCATGGGCGCGCGCGTCCGCGTGGTGGCGCCCTCCACGCTGTTGCCGCACGGCATCGAGCGGATGGGGGTCGAGGTTGCGCGCGACATGCGTGAGGGATTAGAGGGCGCGGATATCGTGATGATGCTGCGGCTGCAACGCGAGCGCATGAACGGATCGTTCGTGCCGTCAACCGGCGAATATTTTCATTACTTCGGGCTCGACCAGAAGAAGCTCGCTTATGCAAAACCCGATGCGCTGGTGATGCATCCGGGCCCGATGAACCGGGGCGTTGAAATCGACTCCATCGTCGCCGACGGTGCGCAATCGCTGATCCGCGAACAGGTGGAAATGGGAGTGGCAGTGCGGATGGCGGTGCTGGAAGCGCTCGCCCGCAACCTGCCAAATGCGTGAATACCATGGACATGTGCCCTCATCCTTCGAGACGCCGCTTCGCGGCTCCTCAGGATGAGGCCATAGATTTAACCCTCATGGTGAGGAGCGCGGTTTACCGCGCGTCTCGAACCATGAGGCCAGGAAGTTGAAATGCTGACCGATCGACGCCCTATCCTGCTTGCGAATGCCCGCGTGATCGATCCGTCGCGCGATTTCGACGGTCCGGGCGATGTGCTGATCGCCGACGGCATCATCCGCGACAACAAGCGCGGCATTGGTGCGGCCGGCGTGCCCGAAGGCACCGACATCGTCAACTGCGCCGGCAAGATCGTAGCCCCCGGCCTGATCGACATGCGCGCCTTTGTCGGCGAACCCGGCGCCAGCCATCGCGAAACATTTGCATCCGCTAGCCAGGCCGCGGCAACCGGCGGCATCACCACCATCGTCTGCCAGCCGGCGACCTCGCCGGTCATCGACAACTCTGCAACCGTCGATTTCGTGCTGCGGCGCGCCCGCGACACCGCGATCGTCAACATCCACCCCATGGCGGCGCTGACCAAAGGCCTGCGCGGCGAAGAAATGACCGAGATCGGCCTCTTGAAGGCCGCGGGCGCGGTTGCCTTCACCGATGGCGACAAGAGTGTCACCAATGCGCAGGTAATGCGCCGCGCGCTGACCTACGCGCGGGATTTCGACGCGCTGATCGTCCATCACACCGAAGACCCGCATCTCGTCGGCGAAGGCGTCATGAACGAGGGCGAATTCGCCACGCGGCTCGGGTTGATCGGCATTCCCAATGCCGCCGAAGCCGTAATGCTGGAGCGCGATATGCGCCTCGTCGCACTGACCGGCGGGCGCTACCACGCGGGCTCGCTGAGTTGCACCGAGTCACTCGACATTTTAAAGCGCGCGCGCGACGCCGGTCTCAGCGTCTCAGCCTCGGTTTCCATCAACCATGTGACGCTGAACGAGAACGACATCGGCCCCTACCGCACCTTCCTGAAAGTGTCGCCGCCGCTGCGCACCGAAGACGATCGGCGTGCCTTGGTCGAGGCTGTCGCGTCCGGCCTGATCGACGTCATCATGTCCGACCACAATCCGCAGGACGTCGAGGTGAAACGCCTGCCGTTTGCGGAAGCCGCACCCGGCGCCATCGGGCTTGAGACCATGCTGCCCGCGGCGCTGCGGCTGATCCATCAAGGCGAGATGGATTTCAAAACGCTGATCCGCGCGATGTCGACGCGGCCCGCCGAATTGCTCGGACTGCCGGGCGGATCGCTGCGGCCGGGTTCGCCTGCGGACGTGATCGTGATCGATACCGACACGCCCTGGGTGCTCGATCCCGACGATCTCAAGTCGCAATGCAAGAACACGCCATTTGATGAAGCCCGCTTCTCCGGCCGCGTGGTTCGCACCATCGTCGGCGGGCGAACCGTGTATGAACATGTCTGATTGCGCCACTGGCCTGCGGCGACAAAACGCGGCACACTGATGCGCGCGAAGTTTGCAGGTAGCATTGGCAATGGGGAGGCTGTGATGTCCGCAAATGCGTGGCTGCCGTTTGCTTTCATCCTCGGTTATCTCTTCGGCTCCATCCCCTTCGGCCTGATCCTCACCAAGCTCGCCGGCACCGAAGATCTCCGCTCGATCGGCTCGGGCAATATCGGCGCCACCAATGTGCTGCGCACCGGCCGTAAAGGCCTTGCCGCCGCGACGTTGTTGCTCGACGCGCTGAAGGGCACCGCTGCCGTCATCATCTCCGGCTATTTCGGCGGCACCGAAGCCGCGATGCTTGCAGGTCTTGGCGCCTTTCTCGGCCACCTCTTTCCGGTGTGGCTGAAGTTCAAGGGCGGCAAAGGCGTTGCGGTCTATATCGGCATCCTGATCGGCCTGTTCTGGCCGGCTGCGATCGTGTTCTGCGCGCTGTGGCTGATCACCGCCGTGATCTCGCGCTACTCCTCGCTCTCGGCGCTCGTTGCAAGCTTCGTCACGCCGATCCTGTTGTGGTGGTTCGGCCACCTTGCGCTGGCCGCGCTGTTCGCCGTGCTCACGGTGCTGCTGTTTTACATGCACCGCGCCAATATCAGCCGGCTGATGGCCGGCACCGAAGGCAAGATCGGGCAGAAATAACGGCAACGTGCCCCGCGCATGCAGATCGCTTTCCGATTCACATTTCAAACGGCCATCTCGGCCTCATGGTTCTCCCGGCGATGCGTTGCATCGTCCGGAGACGCGCGGTTTCTTTCTTGCACCGTTCGCGACGGCCTCGCCGAACTCGGCCTGCTCGGGTGCCCGCTCTCCTCACCATGAGGGTCTTCTAACACGTGCCTGACCTCATCCTGAGGAGCATCGCCTTGGCGATGCGTCTCGAAGGATGGGCCACACAAAAGAACAGAGACACGTCTTCGCATTCCCGCGGCTTGATTCACCCGGGTTCTGCTGAATCATCGCCTCTCCGAAACGATAGAGGGCGCAGGGAATGCCGGGTACATCAGCGTACCCGCAGCCTCGTATGCGAAGGGAAAAAGCATACGAGTTAGTCACCACAGGTCAGCCAAACGATCCGGCATTCCCTGCGCGATGGTTTACGGTTTCCTTCGTGCTCTCTTTGGTGATCGGGCTTTTTTGTCACCATCGTCAGCGCAATGCGAAGCATTGTCGCCAACTTGACGCCAGCGTCGAGACGTCAAGACCACACGACTTCGCCGTCCGCTTTGCGCATGCGTTCGTCGTTCGCATTCGAAAGCGTCCATCGCATCCCGCGCCCAACGTTCGTGACGATCGCGACGCGCCCTCCTGGAGAGGCGCGGGACGGGCGGGCTTTTAATGGTGATTTGCCCGACGACACAAGCAAGCGCCTGCGACACGTTGACACGACGGGCAAATCACGCGCACGCGCGAAATCCTGTCAAGTGACCAGCAATTGCTTGCGCCTCGTGTCCCGGACGCGACGCAGCGTGCAACGCTGCTTCGCAGAGCCGGGACCAACCACGCAAAGACGATAGCGCGATCTAGCAATGATGGGCCCCGGATCAGCAGCGCACCACGCCGCTTTTCGCGGCGCGTTGCGCAGCATCCGGGGAGCGACACCGACAAAAGCATCTCACTTCAGCGCCCGCTCGATGAAGCGCGCGGCCGCGATCGCCTTGGCATCGGCACCGTAATCGGTGATCGTCTGCACGCCAACAGGCAAGTTGCCGTCCGCCACATAGGCCGGCACGTTGACGCAAGGCGTCCCCATCAGCGTCCAGAGCTGGTTGAAGCGGGGATCGCCGGTCGAATCTAGCCCCCTCGGCGGAACGCCCGGCGCCGACAGCGCGAGCAGCACATCGACATCCCGCAGGATTTCGCTTAACGCGCCGCGCGCCTTGGCCGCAACGGCGCGCGCCGCTTCGTAGTCAGCCGCCGTGTAATGGCGGCTGTCATCAAGCCGCTTGCGCAACAGCGGTGGCATCGCGTCGTAGTTTTCGCGATATTCCCACGCAAAAGCCTGATGCGCCTCGAACTGTTGCACGGCGTTGTGGGCGCGCCACGCTTCTGCGACGATCTCGGGCATTTTCAACTCGCGCACCGAGGCGCCTGCCTTCGCGGCCGCGCGCGCCGCATGCTGCAAGGCTTCCGCACCACCAGGCTCGGTGGGGCCTGCAAATTCCTGTGTCACCACGCCGATGCGCGGCGATTTCATTTCGGGCGCGTTCAATTCGCCGCGGCCGGTGATCGCCGCGAGTGCTATCGCGACATCCTCGACGTGAGCGGCGAACAGGCCAACCGTGTCGAGCGTCCAGGAAAAGCATTTGACGCCGACCGGCGGCAGCAGCCGGTAGGACGGCTTGATCGCTGCGACGCCGCAGAACGATGCGGGGCGGATCACCGAGCCGCCGGTTTGCGTGCCGACCGCAAGCGGCAGCATGCCGGCCGCGACCGCGGCGGCCGAACCCGATGACGAACCGCCCGGCGTGTGCGCGAGATTGCGCGGATTGAGCGTCGGCGTCGGATCGTTGGCGGCAAAGGCTGTGGTCGTGGTTTTGCCGACGACGGTGGCGCCGGCCTGCTTGAGCAGCATCACGATCGGCGCATCCGCGCGCGGCTGGTTGCCTTTATAGATCGAAGGCGCGCCCATTTCGGTCGGCATATCTGATGTGTCGATGATGTCCTTGATCCCGACCGCGATGCCGCGCAGCCGGCCTTCCGATTGCGCCTTCGGATTTTTCGCACGGGTGACGAACGCCTTGATGGTCTTCTCCTGGGCATCGATGGCGGCAAGCGATTCCGCGAGCGCGGCGTCAGGCGTGAGAGTTTCCTGTTCGATGCGGCGCACCTGGTCAGCGAGCGAGATCATGGGCGTTTTCCCCTTGTCATGTCCGGCGCCATGCCGGGCGTCCCGTCTTTGTTGATACGCAGCCTTACCAAGAGGGGAATAGCCGGGACAAGCCCGCACCGACGATGGCTGGGTTGCGGGGATGACGTCATATCCCGCCCCCTTAGTTGGCGAAGCCGCCGGAACCGGTTATGGCGGTGACGTCATTGACTGTAAGATCTCCGTCTTGAATGAAGATCATTCCATTGTCCGTACGCTCTGGACGATAAACGAATGCGGTCTGTCTAACTTGGCTATCTTGGAGAATCTGGTAGTTGATGCACCCAACGATGAGC
>Ga0307476_10001161_pt1 | contig 16615 bp, 16 predicted proteins | sample atmos_gasesECM2C_2_FD_203314 | JGI IMG/M metagenome (GOLD analysis project Ga0307476, IMG submission 203314) | Hardwood forest soil microbial communities from Morgan-Monroe State Forest, Indiana, United States - atmos_gasesECM2C_05 | ecosystem: Environmental > Terrestrial > Soil > Temperate... | reverse complement strand
CAGCGAGGTGCAGGTGTGCATCGCTGCGCGCGAGCGCCTGGCGCAAAAGGGCGTCGCCGCCCGGGTCGTCAGCATGCCGAGCTGGGAGCTGTTCGAGCGCCAGGACCAGCACTATCGTGACACCGTGCTGCCGCCGCAGATCGAAGCGCGCGTTGCGGTCGAAATGGGTTCTGTGATCGGCTGGGATCGCTACGCCGGCTGTCGCGGCGCCATCATCGGCATGCACAGCTTCGGCGCCTCGGCGCCGATCAAGGATTTGCTGCAGAAATTCGGTTTCGTGGCGGATAAAGTAGTGGCGGCCGCCGAATCGCAGATTGCAAAGTATTCGACATCGAGGACTTCCCGACAATGAATCCGTTGAAGTCGCTTGCGGATCACGGCCAGGCCGTCTGGCTCGATTTCCTGTCCCGCGGTTTTATCGCCAAGGGCGGCTTGAAGAAGCTCGCCGACGACGACGGCCTGCGCGGGGTGACGTCGAACCCGTCGATCTTCGAGCAGGCCATCGGCCATTCCGACGAATACGACGCGGCAATCGCGCGCATGCTGCAGGCGCAGGACCGATCGGTCGGCGAGATTTTCGAGCATCTCGCCGTCGAGGACATTCAGCAAGCCACCGACGTATTGCGCCCGACTTTCGTCGCCACCGATGGCGCCGACGGCTATGTCAGCATCGAAGTCTCGCCGTATCTCGCCAAGGATACGCAGGGCACGATCGACGAAGCCAAGCGCCTGTGGCGCGAGGTCGGCCGCAAGAACCTGATGATCAAGGTGCCGGGCACGCCCGAAGGCATGCCGGCGATCCATGATCTGATCGCCGGCGGCATCAACGTCAATATCACGCTGTTATTCGCGCAGGCGGTCTACGAGCAGGTTGTCGAGGCCTATCTGTCCGGCCTCGAAGTGCTGGCTGCCAGGGGCGGCGATATTTCGCAGATCGCCAGCGTGGCGAGCTTTTTCGTCAGCCGCATCGACACCGCGGTCGACAAATTGCTCGACGACAAGATCGCCCAGGCCAACGATCCAGACGAGAAAGCGCGCCTCAAGGCGCTCAAAGGCAAGATCGCCGTCGCCAACGCCAAGCTCGCCTATCAGCGCTACAAGCGGCTGTTCGGCGGCGCGCGCTGGCAGGCGCTTGCGGCGAAAGGCGCAAGAACGCAGCGGCTGCTGTGGGCTTCGACCGGCACCAAGAACAAGGCCTACAGCGACGTGCTCTATGTCGAGGAACTGATCGGGCCCGATACCGTCAACACCATACCGATCGCGACAATGGATGCGTTCCGCGACCACGGCAAGCTCGCCGACACGCTGGAGCACAATGTCCCGGATGCGCAGCGCGTCCTTGGCGATCTTGGCCGTGCCGGAATTTCGCTCGATGCGGTGACCGACAAGCTGATCGAAGACGGCGTGCGGCAGTTCGCCGACGCCGCCGACAAGCTGTTCGCCGCCGTGGCGCAGAAGCGCGGCAAAATCCTCGACGGTAGGATTGATACGCAGACCCTGACGCTCGGCGATGCGCTGACAAAGACTGCCGATGCGACGGCGGAGGAGTGGCGCAGTCGCGGCAATGTGCGAAGACTTTGGCAGCGCGACAAATCGTTGTGGACCGGTACCGACGAAGATCGCTGGCTCGGCTGGCTCGATGCCGTCGGCGCCGATCAGATCAAGAGCTATCAGGCCTTCGCCGAGGAGATCAGGCGCGAAGGTTTTGCCGATGCTGTTCTGCTCGGCATGGGCGGCTCAAGCCTCGGCCCGGAAGTCTTAGCGGCGGTATTCGGCCCCAGACAAAATTTTCCGCGCTTGCGTATTCTCGATTCCACCGTGCCCGCGCAGATCAAGGCGGTCGAGGGCACGCTCGATCTCGGCAAGACAGTGTTCATCGTGTCGAGCAAGTCGGGCTCCACGACCGAGCCCAATATCTTCAAGGACTATTTTTTCAAGCGCGTATCCGACATCGTCGGCGAAGCAAAAGCCGGCCGGCAATTTGTTGCCGTCACCGATCCAGGCTCGGCCTTGGAGCAAGCGGCCAAGGCGCAAAATTTTCGCAAGATATTTTTCGGTGTCCCCAGCATCGGCGGACGTTACTCCGTGCTGTCGCCGTTCGGCCTGGTGCCGGCCGCCATCGCCGGCATCGACGTCGCGGCGCTGGAAAAGGCGGCGCGCGTGATGATGCATTCGTGCGGCCCCGACGTGCCGCCGTCGCAGAATCCCGGTGTCGCGCTCGGCCTCGCGCTCGGCGCCGCCGCGCGGGCGGGCCGCGACAAGGTGACGATTATCGCGTCGCCGCGCCTCGCCGATTTCGGCGCCTGGGCGGAGCAGCTGTTTGCCGAGTCCACCGGTAAGAACGGCAAGGGTCTCGTCCCGATCGACGGCGAGCCGCTCGGTGCGCCGCAGCTTTACGGCGACGATCGCTTCTTCATCGCGCTTTCGCTTGCCGGCGACGAAGATTCCGGGTGCGAGAGCAGGCTGACCGCGCTGCAAGCGGCCGGCCATCCGGTGGTTCGCATCACGCTGGAATCGCCCGAACAGATCGGCCAGGAGTTCTTCCGCTTCGAGATCGCGACCGCCGTCGCCGGCGCGGTCATCGGCATCAATCCATTCGATCAACCCGACGTCGAGGCCAGCAAGGTCAAGACCCGCGAGCTGACGGCGGCGTTCGAGAAGACCGGCGCGCTGCCGGCCGAGACACCGGCGTTCTCGATCAAGGCCATCGACCTTTATACCGACGATGCGAACGCCAAGGCGCTGCGCGCCTCCGGCGCCGACTCGACGCTCGATAGCTGGCTCAAGGCGCATCTCGGCCGCATCGGAGCCGGCGACTATTTCGCCGTGCTGGCCTATATCGCGCGCGATGAGGCCAATGCCGCGCCGCTGCAAAAATCGCGGCTCGCGGTGCGCGACCGGCGCCATGTCGCGACCTGTCTCGAATTCGGCCCGCGTTTCCTGCATTCGACCGGCCAGGCCTATAAAGGCGGCCCGGACAGCGGCGTGTTTCTGCAAATCACAGCGGACGATGCCGCGGATTTGGCGATCCCCGGGCACCGCGCGAGTTTTGGTATCGTCAAAGCGGCGCAGGCTCGCGGCGATTTCGACGTGCTGCAGGAGCGCGGCCGGCGCGCGCTTCGGGCGCATCTCAAAGGCGATTTGTCAGCCGGCCTCGGCGAAATCGAGGCCGCGGTCCAGCGCGCATTGGCGTGAACGGAGTTGACGATGCAGATCGGCGTGATCGGTCTCGGCCGCATGGGCGGCAATATTTCCCGCCGCCTGATCAAGAACGGCCACGAGGTCGTCGTTTACGATCACGACGAGAAGGCGATCGCCGCGCTGAGCCGTGATGGGGCCAAAGGCGCCGGTGGCCTCGACAAACTCGTGCAACAGCTTCACCCGCCGCGCGCGGTGTGGGTGATGCTGCCGGCCGGCAAGATCACCGAAGACGTGATCGGGGATCTCGCCAAACTGCTCGCCGCCGGCGATATCGTGCTCGACGGCGGCAACACGTTTTGGCGCGACGATATCCGCCGCGCCAAGATGCTGAAGGAACGCAGCATCCATCATGTTGACGTCGGCACCAGCGGCGGCGTGTGGGGCCTCGACCGCGGCTATTGCATGATGATCGGCGGCGATAAGGCAATCGTCGACCGGCTCGACCCCATTTTCGCCGCCCTGGCGCCCGGCCTCGGCAATGTGCCGCGCACGCCCAAGCGCGACGGCCGCGATCCGCGCGCCGAGCGCGGCTATATCCATGCTGGCCCGAACGGCGCCGGCCATTTCGTCAAGATGGTGCACAACGGCATCGAATACGGCCTGATGCAGGCCTATGCCGAGGGTTTCGATATTCTCAAGAACGCCGGCAGCAAGACGTTGCCCGAAGACGGCCGCTTCGATCTCGATCTCACCGACATTGCCGAAGTCTGGCGGCGCGGCAGCGTCATCAGCTCCTGGCTGCTCGATCTGACGGCGAGCGCGCTCGCCGCCGATGCCAAGCTCGAGAGCTTCGAAGGCGTCGTCGAGGATTCCGGCGAAGGCCGCTGGACTATCATGGCGGCGATCGAGGAGGCGGTGCCGGCCGATGTCCTTTCGGCGGCGCTCTTTACCCGCTTCCGCTCGCGGCAGAGCCACACTTTTGCGGAAAAAATCCTCTCCGCCATGCGCAAAGGCTTCGGCGATCACGTCGAGCCGAAAGCCAAGCCGTCATGACGGCAACCGCGGCGACGGCGCGCGCGGCCGATCCCTGCTGCCTGGTGATTTTCGGCGCGTCGGGCGATCTCACGCACCGGCTGTTGGTTCCGGCGCTGTACAATCTCGAAGTCTCAGGCTTGCTGCCGGAAGCCTTCGCACTGATTGGCGTCGCCCGCAGCGAATCCTCGAGCGACGCGTTCCGCACCGATCTCGAGAAAAGCCTGCCGCGATTTGCCACCCGCAAGATCGACGCCGCGGCCGTGAAGAAGCTTCTCGGCTGCGTCGCCTATGTGCAGGGCGATCCGGACGATCGGCAAACTTACGAAAAAATCGGCCGCGAGCTCGCCCGCATCGAGCGTGAGCGCAAGACCAACGGCAACCGGCTGTTCTATCTGGCAACGCCGCCGGCCGGTTTTGCGCCGATCGGCGGCTATCTCGGCGAGTCGGGGCTGGCAAGCGAGGCCAACGGCGCTTGGCGACGTGTCATCGTCGAAAAGCCGTTCGGCACCGATCTTGCTTCGGCGCGCGCGCTCAATAGCAAATTGCTCGGCGTTCTCCGCGAGGATCAGATTTTTCGCATCGACCATTATCTCGGCAAGGAGACGGTGCAGAACATTTTGGTGCTGCGCTTCGCCAATGGGCTGTTCGAGCCGATCTGGAATCGCGACCATATCGACCACGTGCAGATCACCGTCGCCGAAGCGCTGACCGTCGGCCGCCGCGGCAATTATTACGACGCCACCGGCGCGCTGCGCGACATGGTGCCGAACCATCTGTTCCAGCTGCTCTCGCTCGTCGCCATGGAGCCGCCGGCGCGCTTTGCCGCCGACGCGGTGCGCGCCGGCAAGGCGGAACTGCTCGACGCCGTGCAGCTGCAGAGCCGCGACGAGGCGCTGCGCAATGCGGTGCGCGCGCAATATACCGAGGGCACGATCGACAATCGCGCCGTCGAGGCCTATCGCGATACCAAGGACGTCAAACCCGACAGCACCACGGAAACCTATGTCGCGCTCAAGCTGATGATCGACAATTGGCGCTGGGCCGGCGTGCCGTTCTATCTGCGCACCGGCAAGGCGCTGTGCGCCAAACGCACCGAGGTAGCGATCAAATTCAAGCAGGCGCCGGTGGCGATGTTTCGCGACACGCCGATCGAGAATCTGGCGCAGAACTTCTTGGTGCTGGGCATCCAGCCCAACGAATGCATCGGGCTCGAATTCAACGCCAAGGTGCCGGGGCCGTCGATCGCCATCGGCGGCGTCGGCATGACGTTCAAGTACGAGGACTATTTCGACGTCGCGCCATCGACCGGCTACGAGACGCTGATCTACGACTGCATGATCGGCGACGCCATTCTCTATCCGCGCGCCGACGGCATCGAGGCCGGCTGGCATGTGGTGCAGCCTTTCATGGACGCCTGGCAAGACGCGGGCGGCCAGGGCCTGGCGACGTATCGCGCCGGCAGCGAAGGTCCCGCCGAAGCCGAGCGGTTGCTCGCTCAGGACGGCCGGCGCTGGCGCGCCATCGCGTGAGGGCTGCGGAATGAACGCCAAACAACAACGTGAAATCGTCGTGGTTGCCGATACGGCCGCGCTCGCCGAAACGGCGGCGCAGCGTCTGGTCAAGCGCGTCGCGCGGGACGGCCGCAGCGCGGTGTGCCTGACCGGCGGTTCGAGCCCGGAAGGGCTTTATCGCCTGCTCGCCGCGGCGCCGTGGCGCGGCAAGGTGCCGTGGGATCGCGTGCACTGGTTCATGGGCGACGATCGCTTCGTCCCGGAGAGCGATCCGTTGAGCAATATGGGCACGGCGCGGCGGCTGTTTCTTGCTGCGGCCGGCGCGCCGCGCGGCAACATCCATCCGATCCCGACCGACGCCAATTATCCCGAAGGCGCGGCGAATATTTATGAGGACGAGCTCAAGAGTTTTTACGGCGCGGAACGGCTCGATCCGGCGCGGCCGCTGTTCGATCTCGTCCTCATGGGCCTCGGCCCGGACGGCCACACCGCCTCGCTGTTTCCGGGCTCGCGCGCGCTCGACGAAAAGAACCGCTGGGTGCTCGCCGTGACCAAGGCCGGCATGGAGCCGTTCGTGCCCCGCGTCACGCTGACGTTTCCGGCCCACGCCTCGACGCGGGAAATGCTGTTCCTGGTCGACGGCTCAGGCAAGCGCGACATTTTGCGGCGCGTGTTCGCGGGCGAAGATTTGCCGGGCGGGCGCGCCTATTCCGACGGCGAGCTGGTTTGGCTCATCGATCGTGCCGCGGCTCCGGAGATGGTATCGTGAAGGCGCCATCGGACATTCCCTCCGTCATCGTGGTGATGGGGGTTTCCGGCTCCGGCAAAAGCACGGTCGCGTCGATGCTGGCCCACCGGCTGCATTGGACCTACGAGGACGGCGATTGGTTTCATCCGGAAGCGAATGTCGAGAAAATGCATCACGGCGAGCCGCTGACCGATCAGGACCGCTGGCCGTGGCTGCGCGCCATCGCGGCCTGGATCGACAACACCCGCAAAGCCGGCAGTCACGGCGTCGTCGCCTGCTCGGCGCTCAAGCGCGCCTATCGCGATATTCTGGTCGGCGAGCGGCGCGATGTGCGCCTTGTCTTCCTCAAAGGCGACAGCGAATTGATCGCACGGCGCATCGCCGCGCGCGACGATCACTTCATGCCGGCATCTCTCCTCGACAGCCAGTTCGCGGCGCTGGAAGAACCGGCCGCGGACGAGCGCCCGATCGTGGTTTCGATCGAGCCGCATCCGCGCGATATCGTCGATGCCATTGTCGAGAAGCTCGGCATTGCCGAGGCGGCGACGCCGATATAAGAGTTTCGCGCGACGCCGGGCGTAGTCCCGGGGCGACAGGGGAGGAAGACATCATGGCGAAAATCGTCATCAGTTGCGCGATCACCGGCTCGATCCACACGCCGACCATGTCGGACGCGCTGCCGATCACGCCCGACCAGATCGCCACCCAGGCCATCGATGCCGCCGCGGCCGGCGCCGCCATCCTGCACCTGCACGCGCGCGATCCCAGGGACGGCAGGCCGTCGCCCGAGGCGTCCGTCTTCATGCAATTCCTGCCGCGCATCAAGCAGGCCACCGACGCGGTGGTGAACATCACCACCGGCGGCGCCGTGACCATGACGGTCGAGCAGCGCATCTCGGCGGCCAACACGTTGTCGCCGGAAATGTGCTCGATGAACATGGGGTCGATGAATTTTGCGCTCTATCCCATGGCCAAGCGCTACAAGACCTGGAAATACGATTGGGAGGAGAGCTATCTCACCAATTCCGACGCCTATATCTTTCCCAACACGTTCCGCGACATCGAGAAGGTCTACAAGACGCTGGGCGAAGGCCACGGCGTGAAGTTCGAGCATGAATGCTACGACACCGGCCACCTCTACAACCTCGCGCACCTGATCGACAAAGGCCTGTTCAAGCCGCCGGTGTTCGTGCAGCTGATCTTCGGCATCCTCGGCGGCATCGGCGCCGATCTCGACAATCTGTTCTTCATGAAGCGCACGGCAGACCGGCTGTTCGGCAAAGACTATCTGTGGTCGGTGCTGGCCGGCGGCCGCCATCAGATGAATTTCTGCACCGCGGCCGCCATGATCGGCGGCAATGTGCGTGTCGGCCTGGAAGACTCGCTCTACATCGGGCCCGGTAAGCTCGCCGCCAGCAACGCCGAGCAGGTGACGAAGATCCGCCGCATCGTCGAGGACCTCGGTCACCAGATCGCGACGCCCGCGGAAGCCCGGCAGATGCTCGGGCTCAAGGGCGCCGACCGCGTGAAGTTCTAGACAACGGCGAACGCCGCGACGGTCGTTTCATATGAACGCCATCGATCTCAAAGGCCGCACCGCGATCATCACCGGCGGCGCGCGGGGCATCGGCTTTGCCGCCGCGCAAAAAATGCTCGCCTCGGGCGCCGCGGTTGCGCTGTGGGATATCGATGCCTCAGCGCTCGGCAAGGCCGCGGCGTCTTTGGCAAAGAGCGGGCGCGTTTACACCGCGATCCTCGATCTCACCGCCGAGGCGGAGATCGGCAAGGCGGTCGAGGCGCTGATCGGCGACGCCGGCAAGATCGACATCTTGGTCAACAATGCCGGCATCACCGGCGGCAACGCGCCGCTGTGGGAGCTCAAGCCCGATATCTGGCGCCGCGTCATCGAGGTCAATCTCGTCGCGCCATACCTCGTCTGCCGCGCCGTGGTGCCGCATATGATGACGGCGGGCTACGGGCGCATCGTCAACATCGCCTCGATCGCCGGCAAGGACGGCAATCCGAACGCCTCACATTATTCGGCATCGAAAGCCGGCCTGATCGGATTGACCAAATCGCTGGCCAAGGAATTGGCGACCACGGGCGTGCTGGTGAATTGCATCACGCCGGCGGCGGCCAAGACCGAAATGTTCGGCCAGATGACGCAGCAGCATATCGACTACATGTTGTCGAAAATCCCGATGAATCGCTTCGTCAACGTCGAAGAGCTCGCGGCCATGATCGCGTGGCTTTCGTCGGAGGATTGCTCGTTCTCGACCGGCGCGGTGTTCGATATTTCGGGCGGGCGGGCGGTTTATTGATTTGGTTGGCTGGCCTGCCGAGCCGCAGCTCGCGGCAGCTGCACAGGCCGCCTTCGCTACGCTTCGGCGCGGCAGCCTCCGCTTCGCTGCGCGAGCGAAGGCTGGTGGGCGGTGCAGGGATCGAACCTGCGACCCCCTCCATGTCAAGGAGGTGCTCTTCCGCTGAGCTAACCGCCCGGTCAGCCACAGCGGTTTAGCGTCGCGCGCCCCGCGGGGTCAAGGCCGCTTTCTAGGCCTCACAGACGTCTCTTGCGGACAGCGCCTAGCCGATCGCTTACGACGCGCCGGCGTCGGACATGCACTTCTTGGTGAAGCTCGTCTCGGCGGCGCCGTGCAGCTTTTGCGCCGCGGCTTGGTCCTTGCAGCACTTCTTGGCGAAACTGTTCAGGGCGGCGCCGTGCAGGCTTTTGCCGGTTGCCTGAACCGCGCAGCTGTCGTCCGCCATTGCGGCGGTCACGAAGCAAAACGAAGCGAAGATGATGGCAAGCGTTTTCATGTTTTTCTCCCTGGTGATCGCTCGAAAAAACTTCAACGCCAGCCGACGTCACGCGTGCGGCTGCAGCACGCCGTTCGGGCTCGCTTTGTCGACGATCTCCGGCAGGTACTGCGCCAGCAGTTTGAGCATCTCGTCGACCGGCAGGCCGAGGTGGCGGGCAAAATCCTGGACCTGGGCATTGCCGAGAACGGCTTTGAGCTGGTCCGCGGTGACCGGCATGTTTTGGCCGTTGCCGAGCCACGACTGAACCTGCGGGCCGAGGCCGCCCTTCTCCAGCGCCGCCACCAGGCCGTTGAGATCGTGATATTGCGTCTGCGCCAGAACGGTGTTGAGCAGCGCCGGCAGAGCTTCGCTTTCCAACGCGCCCTTGAGACTGTCAAACAAACCCATGATTGCTCTCCCGCGCGTAGACTTGAAAACGCCACGCTGATCCGTGCCAAGCCCGGACCGGGAGCTTAGTACATCGGTGTGGGTCTCACCATAGCGGGGCAGCCAGTCGGGCGGCCATCGAATTGCGTAATTCGCGAGCCTCCCGACAATGCTAATCTGCCGCGCCCTTTCATGACGCACGCGCGGTGCGAGGAGCGCGATGAGCAATGTCCGGTTGACGGTGCGGATCGATTTCGGCGCCGCGCGCGCCCGCAAAAACCGCGCAAGCCGTCGATCCGGTCCGCCACCGCGCGCAGATCGCGCGTTGCCGCGTCAGGCGGCGCGACGGGAGGCCAGCAAGCCGTAACCGGCGATCGCCGCCAGCGTGAGCGAGATCAGCACGTTGTAGCCGGCGAGCGAAATGCCGAGCAAGCGCCACGCCGCTTCGTCGCAGCGCACCACGTGGATCGAAGTCAGCTGGCCGAGGATCGGGCCCTTGGCGGAAAGATCGGTGATCGGGCCCGAGCAATCGGTCGGCCCGGCCCACCAATGCCATTCGACGCCGGCGTGATAGGCGCCGAGCACGGCGCCGCCCAGCATGGCGACGATGATCGCGGTAAAGCCGACGGCGAGCAGGGTCCGCGGCGCTCGCGCCAGCGCCGCGATCACCATCAACAGCGCCAGCGGAATGACCATGTGATAGGGCAGCCGCTCTTCGAGGCAGAGCGGGCAGGGCGGCAGTTTCAGCACGAATTCAAAATACCAGGCGCCGACGATGGTCGCCGCGCTCAGCGTGAAGACTGCCAGCGCCGCGGCGGCGGCCGGCTCGCCGCGCAGCCGATCGCGCCAAGTCATCCTCAAGGCCAAAGTCCGCGCCATCACACCCTCGCCGCCGCGCCGCCCTGCCGCCGCGGCCGTCGCGGCCGGCAGCAATTGACCGATCTTTAAGGCGGAAGCAAGCCCGCCGTGGGCCTGAAATTTTCTTTTTGCCCGGCGCGCCGGCCTTCGGATATAGATGGCGCCGCATGCCCGTGTGGCGGAACTGGTAGACGCGCACGACTCAAAATCGTGTTCCGCAAGGAGTGGGGGTTCGATTCCCTCCACGGGCACCAATAGGTTGTAACACTGTTTCGCATAGCTGCACATAGATTACACAAAACCCATACTTCATCGGCATTTATCTCTAAAAGTGCGTACATACTAACGCGTGTATCGCTCTTGCATCGCCGAGCGATTGGGGGTATTTTCGGGAGTATCAAAGGACCTTCAGCGCGAGATACCCCCACTGCTTACCGACCGAGCCGTACGCACATCGAAACCGCAGGAGAAGCCGTACAAGCTCTCCGATGGAGGCGGATTGCACGTCGTCGTGCAGCCCGGTGGCAGCAAGCTGTGGCGGCTCAAATATCGTTTCGCCGGCAAAGAGAAACTACTTTCCTTCGGTGCGTATCCGACGGTGTCACTCGCGAGCGCGCGCCAAAAACGCGAAGACGCGAAGAGGCAGATCGCGTCGGGACTTGATCCTTCCGTAAAGAAGAAGCTCGACAAGATTGCCGAGGAAAAGGCCGCCCAGAATACTTTCGGGGCTGTGGCCGCCGAACACCTTGCCAATATGGCCGCGAACGGTCTCGCGGAAACAACACTGATCAAGAACCGCTGGATGCTGCAGGATCTTGCGGCACCCTTGGCTCATCGGCCTATCGCCGAGATCATGCCAATCGAAGTACTCGACGTTCTCAAACGCATCGAAAAGAGCGGCCGGCGCGAGACGGCCCGCAAGCTTCGCGGCATGATCGGAAGCGTATTTCGCTATGCGGTCGTTACGCTCAGGGCCACGAACGATCCTACTGCGCCGCTGCGCGGCGCACTGCTGACGCCTCAAGTCCAGCATCGACCCGCCATTATCGACGAACGTGAGCTCGGTATCCTGATGCGCGCGATTGACGAATACGACGGCTGGCCGACGCTTCGCGCCGCGCTGCAGCTCATAGCGCTTACCATGACCCGTCCGGGCGACGTCCGCTTCATGCGGCGATCGGAGATCAATTTCGAGCGAGCGGTGTGGCGCATACCCGCCGAGCGCATGAAAATGCGCCGACCCCATGATGTGCCTCTCTCGCGGCAAGCCGTGGAAATACTTCGGGCGATTTGGGGTCTGTCGGATTATGGCGACCTCGTCCTGCCTTCGATCCGGTCGATCAAGAAGTCGCTGTCGGAGAACGCCATGAACTGCGCTCTTCGGCGCATGGGGTATACCAAGACCGAGATGACCTCCCACGGCTTCCGCGCCACGGCCAGCACCATACTCAATGAGCGCGGCTTCAATCCCGACGTGATCGAGGCGGCCCTTGCGCATCAAGACAGGAATGAAATCCGTCGTGCGTATAACCGGGCGACGTACTGGCCCGAGCGCGTGAAGCTCTTGCAGTCTTGGGCGGATTTGCTGGACAAGTTTAGGAGCACTGCTGTCGGTGACCGCCGAGCGGCCTGAGTACTCGGACTTTTATCCCCTTCTGAGACGCTATGTGCACATATGTGCACGTTGAAAAAGACCCTATTTTCAGCTATGTTCCGCCTTGCCTGCTAGTTGGCCCTGTGCGCATCCGCGTGCAGGTCCCCTTGGCAGCGTCGACGCTGCTCTTCACGGAGCACGTCGATGCAACAAGTGAGAAAACTGGTCTCGAAGAAGGAGTTGAAATCCATCTACGGCATACCCTACTGCTTCGCACACATCGCGCGGCTTGAAACCGCTGGCCAATTCCCCACGCGGGTACGGCTTGGCGCTTGCAGGGTCGCCTGGTTCGCCGAAGAGGTAGAAGCCTGGATCGCTGAGCGGCCACGCGCAGCGTAATCGACGCTCCTACTCGAAGGGCACAGGGCTCCGGGTCCAACCGGAGCCCTGCGTGTTTTTGCCTTCCTCTAAGCGGGCAAGGTGGCACTTCCATGTCCCAGCAACTATCGGTATCTTCGTTCCGTTACAGCGGGAGGATCGCATGGGTATTGAAAAGCTGCCGAGCGGCAGAGAAGGTAAAGGCGAGCTTGAAACGTGTCCGCGCTGCAATGGCACGGGCAGGGCGCATGGCAATGATAAATGCGGACGTTGCAACGGAACGGGAAAAATTCCGAGCGCGCGCTAGGTTGAGGCCATCCTTTTAGGTCGCCTCGTCTGTCCTCCACATGCTTGAAGAAGGCCGGGGAGCGTCGGTGCCTGTTGAGGTATCCCTATGTCGAGAAAACGTAAGGACAAGCCTCTAAATTATAGAAGGGATCGTGGAAACAAATGGTTAGTTTACGCAAGCGGTTTTGCGGGTATTTGCATGTTTATTTCTTGGCTCGGCGAAAATATCTTTGAAAGCGAGCTGGCCTCGAAAGCGGCACAAATTCAGCGAGACGTGCAGTTTATCAACTCGGAGATGTCGAACGTCACGACCTGGATGTTGAAGTTTGAAGATGAGCGTAGAAAGCAAGCACCAGACCCAGAGACGATAGCGAATTCGGCGTTGCAGTATGGCGCACGAACGGGAACAATCGTTGCTGCGGCGAGCCGGATCGATCCGCACTCCGCTGTCTTGCATAGTCAAGTGGACGAACATGAAAAGCTCATGGTTCCGCTTGCGGCGGCTGTCAAAAAACGAGATGTAAATTCGATCGAAGAAGCGGCGTCAGCGCTGATGGAATGGTTTGGTAATATTGGACCCGCAGCTCAAGAAGCGATGAACAAGAGAGATGAGGTTGTGAGCGAGGAGGAAAATTACGGAAAGTGGGTGTTTCGCATTTTTTTCCTGCTGGGATCGCTGGTACTAGCGGGCACTTGGTGGAAAACGAACGTTGCAAGAAAACATTGAGATGCGATGCTTAAAATATGGCTCAAGGAAGCCACCAATTTGCGAGCACTGATTTAGTGGCTCAAAGGAGCCATTAAAGCGGCACTTCAAGTGACTACATTTAGTGCGCGCCTAGGAAAGCTTGGAGCGCGGATTCAAGCGCGGTGAGCGCGTTCGCAAGATTCGCGTTGGAAGTTTGTGCCGAGGCGGTGGGGCTGGTGACCGTGATCTGTCCAAGGGGCTCTGTTTGGCCGTTATAAATTTGAGAGAGAGTGTAGGTGCCCGGAGCAGGATACGTATGAGTCCATGTCATGAAGAATTGCCTCGCCGCGTTGCAAGACGTAATAGGAAACCCAGCATCGCTCAGCGGTGTACCGTTGTCTTCGAAATCAATTGAAATTCCCGGTACCCATCCTCCTTGTGTCGTTGTCATGAACTGGACGGTCAACCCACTGTTCGGGGAATACCATAAGGCATCCGATCCAATTTCCATCAGACCGGCATCGCTGCTCGCGCACGTCACCGCGCTTGTCCCTCCTCCGCAGGAAGTGACGGTGACAGTGACGGTCGAGAGTACTCCCGCTGAAATAGAGAGGGTCGCGGTATAGGTTTCGGCAGCAGTGTAGGTGTGCGTGTCAGTACTACCGCAATAGACAACTTGGCTCGTACCATCGCCGAAACTCAACGTGGGAGGCACGAGTGGAGGACAGTTCGTCCCGGCGGTGAAAGTGACGGAGAGCGGCGCTGCTCCCAATGTGGGAGTGGCGGTGAGGGTGATGCCGCCCGGCGTCCCGCTCGTGACCGTCACCGTTGTCTGTGCGGTCACCGACCCTGCACTGTTCGTGGCGGTCAGGATGTACGTGGTCGATGGAGTCGGGGCTTTTCGCCAGCTGGCTTGGCCTTCGGCAATAGACAGAATGAGCCGCACTCGAGACACTCGGCGCCGCGAAAACCGATCAGCTCTTCAAGGAAATCGAGTTCCCCTGGCTTAGGGTTGAATTCTTTGCGGCATCTCTCGCAGAAGAGCATCTCTGCCTCGTGATATTGGTTTCAATATGTCACAAGACCGCTATGTACCGCTGACGGCCTGTAGGCCGTGTGGTTAGCTCATGGTTCCTTCGCGCGCTTTTTTAATTCGGCAAACGCGCGGCCGGCAAACCGGCCAAGTTTGGTCGCAGTGGAGTCGAGCTCCTCGGCGTGGTCGGTACGGCCCGCCTCGAACGCGGTGAGCCAGCGGCGGAAGCGGGCGAATTGATCCGGCGGCAGTCTGACGATGGCTTCGGCGATTTCTTCGACTTTCATGCGGCGCAGTATACCTGTCTGGGCGAGCCGCGGCATAGCTGATTTTTATTGAGCGGTGGAGTTCGATTGGGTTAAAGAGGCGGCGACGGATGTAGCCGTCAGCGTATGAAGAGCGGCGTTAACATGTCGAATTCACTAGATACCACTTCCGAGGAACTGGAGCGCATCGAGTGGGCCTTAGGTGCCCGCTCTGAAATTCAGCGGACACTGTTCGCGCTTTATAAATTCATTCTTGAGAAGCCTGGGTTTCTGAATGAAAAGGTACATCGGCAAGCCTTCGAACTAATAGTGGGAGCAGCATTTTCGTTGTGGCGTGCGATCTTTTTAGCGGAAGCGGATCGGTCTTGGGACTCAATGTCAAAGAGCCTGGAGAAGTTCCTCTTCAGGATCGTGACCGACAATACCATCTCGTATCAGGACGACAAAACCAATAATGCGTGGACGGTAGGTTACTACCTGGACAACGCCGACATGCGTCTCGATAGAGCGTGGAGAAAGCTTTTGCTTTCGCCGACGCTTAGCTCGGACGCTCAGCACGCTAGCTTGACATTTTCTGACTCGTGGGAATTGGGTGCGCAGCATACCCCGGGTCAGCGGGAGGTTACTTATCAAACACTGGGCAATTTATTTAAGGTGATGAATCCCAAGTTCATTGTGAACAAGAGGTTTGAATTCAAAGCTGCCAACCCGTAGCATGGTCAAGTAAAAGCATTATGGCGTCGTGGTCGTGGCGGTTGTTGAGGCGGCGTCGGTCGGCAGGATTAAGGGTGCGGCTTCGATGATGACGGTTCTTGTGCTGGTGGAGGTGAGGCCGGTTTGGTCGGTGGCGACGTAGTCGATGGTGTCGGTCGCGGCTTGGCTGGTATCGATCAGCACCGGGGTCATGGCGGCTCCATTGACGTATGTCGTGATGCCGAGGTTGAGGTAGGCTTGCGGGCCCTCGATCGTAGCGCCGAGGTCGTTGTAGGTGTCCCCTACTTGGATGATGGCGGGGTTGCTGCCGTTGATTACGATTTGAGGCGGGGTTGCGGAATCGTTTGTGGAGGATGTTGCGGAGCTCACGGATTCTGGAATTTGAGACGACGAATTTGAGGTGCTGGATTGGCTCACGGATTCTGGGGTTTGCGCTGAGGCGGTTTGGCTCAACAGAGCGGCGAGTTGGTCGCCTGTGATGCACACCTGCTGTCCGTTAGATTCGGCCAGGCACACCGTGCTGGCGTTGACCTGCTGGAAGTCGCCTGTGGTGGCGTGAACGGCGGTTGCGAAGAGATCGCCGATGCCGTTTGAGGCGTTGCCGAGCCAGGCGATGAGATTCTGCTGGAAGGTGTTGGAGACGGACCCAATCTCCTGCACTGCTTGGAGAACGAGCCATTGAATCGAGCCGTAGTCGAGCTCGTAGTAGCCGTTGCTGCTGGTGGCGACTAGTTCAGGTGCGACCGGCAGGACTTCTTGCGCGATCAGGCCTTCATATGGCGTCGAGGTTGGTGCGGAGAGAAAGTTAAAGATGCGCGGCTGCAACTGCTCGACCTGTTCAAGCGCGGTCGTGGTCGCGGTGCCGAAGCTTGAGGTCGCGTAGTCGAAGTCGAGCGGCTCGATGTTGGTCTTCAAGCGCGCGTCGGAGGCGCAGGTGCCGAGCGTCGAGTTGTTGTAGTAGAGGCAGCCCCAGTTGTTCCCCGAACTGCCAAGGTTGTACGAGTTATTGGCGTTGGGCCCGATGCTGCCGGCTACTTGGAGTGTGAAGTTCGAGGGATTCGTCGTGCCGATGCCGACGGAGCCATTATTACTAATAACAACCGCAGTATTTACAGCATTTGCATTGTCTTGCTTGGTAATGAACTGTATCTGGCCGCCAAAGCCATTGGCGCCAC
>Ga0307476_10001160_pt1 | contig 16615 bp, 15 predicted proteins | sample atmos_gasesECM2C_2_FD_203314 | JGI IMG/M metagenome (GOLD analysis project Ga0307476, IMG submission 203314) | Hardwood forest soil microbial communities from Morgan-Monroe State Forest, Indiana, United States - atmos_gasesECM2C_05 | ecosystem: Environmental > Terrestrial > Soil > Temperate... | reverse complement strand
GGACGGCACGGGAGTCTTCTCCGGCGGCGGCCTCGACGCGCCGCCGGGCGACTACGAATTCCTCAGCGCGACCGCGACCTCGCTGCCGGCGGGCTCGACCTCGGAAATCGGCCTCTGTACCGATGTCCCGCCCGAGACCGAAATCACCGCCTCGCCGCCCGATCCCACGCCCTTCGACGAAGCGACCTTCGAATTCACCGGTTCCGACCCCAACGGCAGCGTCGGCGGCTTCGAATGCAGCCTCGACGGTGCCCAGTTCTCGGTCTGCACGTCGCCGCAGGTCTACGCCGATCTGACCGACGGCTCGCACACGTTCGAAGTCCTCGCCCGCGACCAGCTTGCAACGGCGGATCCCAGCCCAGCCAGCTACGAGTGGGAAGTCGACACCACCCACCCCGCTGTGTTCTTCGAAAGCCTGCCTCCGAATCCGACCAACCAGACCGCGGCGACGGTCGAATTCAGCGTCACCGACTTCGGCGGCTCCGGCGTCGCCAGCGTCTCCTGCAAACTCGACGCTGCTCAGCTCGCGCCCTGTTCCTCGCCCGTCACCTACGAATCGCTCGCGGACGGTCCTCATGAAGTCCAGGTTTGGGTGACCGACAACGTCGGCCACACCAGCTTCGACTTCTACGACTGGACCGTCGACACGACCGTGCCGAGCATCACCGGCGAAAGCGCGCCCCCGGATCCCTCCAACCAGTCGACGGCGATCTTCACTTTCAGCGCCGGGGATACCGGGGGCTCGGGTCTGAAAGGGACCGAATGCAGCATCGACTCTGCACCCCTGGCCCCGTGCTCCTCGCCGGTCGAGTACAGCTCACTGGCGGACGGCTCACATGTCTTCGAAATCAGGGCAAGCGACAACGCCGGCAACACGATCGGGGAAACCTTCCACTGGACGATCGACACCGTGGCGCCGACGACGACGATCGACAGCCAACCTTCGAACCCGTCTGCCGCCACCGCTCCGAGCTTCACCTTCAGCGGGACGGATCCCGGCGGTTCTGGTGTCGCCAGCTTCGAATGCAAACTCGACGGCGGCGCCTTCCTGGCCTGCACGTCACCGAAGGCACTGAATGGCCTCAGTGAGGGCTCCCACTCCTTCGAAGTCCGCACCAAAGACAACGCCGGCAACGTCGACGCCTTGCCGGCGGCCTACACCTGGACGGTCGATTCGTCGATCCCCGACCCGCCCGATCTGACCACGACCGACCCCGCATCGCCGGCCAACGACAATGCCCCGCTCGTGATTGGGTCGGCGGAGGCAGGGACGACGGTTTCGCTGTTCGCCTCCGGCGACTGCACGGGAGCGCCGATCACGACGACGGCGACTCCGGCCGAGCTCGAAGCGGGGGTCGAGGTCTCGGTCGCCGACGACGTGGTCACCGAATTCAGCGCCACCGCGACCTCCCTGCCGCTAGGAACGTCTACCTGCTCGGCGCCGATCTCCTACCGCGAGGACTCGATCGCGCCGATCACCGAGATCGGTGACCCGACGCCCTCCGATCCCTCGAAATCCGCCTCCGTCAGCTTCGTCTTCAGCGCTGACGACGGCGACGGCTCCGGTGTGAGCGGCTTCGAGTGCAGTCTCGACGCCGACGCGTTCTCGACCTGCACCTCGCCGGCCGAATTCAGCGGCCTCGGCGACGGCGCCCACGTCTTCGAAGTCCGCGCGATCGATGCCGCCGGCAACACGGAAGCCGACCCGGCCTCGTTCAGCTGGCGGATCGACACCTCGGTGCCGCCTCAGGTACAGGCAACCGCGCAGCCATTGGTTCAGACCACCACCGTGATCCCCGACAACGGCGAAAGCGTCGCCGTCGCGCCCGAAGAAGGCAAGGTCCTGGTCCAGCGCCCGGGCCAGAAAAAACCGACCGAGCTGAAGGAAGGCCAGACGATCCCGATCGGCTCGCTGGTCGACGCCACCAACGGCAAAGTGCTCCTGACCTCGGTCAACGCCGCCGGCGAAACGCAGAGCGCCGTCTTCTACGGCGGCAAGTTCCTAGTCCAGCAGCACGACGGCAGCGGCCTCGTGATCCTCAAGCTCAGGGGTGGCGACCTCAGCTCTTGCGGCAGCGAAGCCCGGAAGTCCGGCGCCAGCGCGTCCGGCCGCAAGGGCCGGCGCCTGTGGGGCAGCGGCCACGGCAACTTCCGTACCGAAGGCAGCTATGGCTCGGCGACGGTGCGGGGGACGATCTGGTTCACCGAAGACCGCTGCGGCAGCACCTTCTTCAAAGTGAAACGCGGCGTCGTCACCGTCCGAGACTTCGCCCAGGACAAGACGATCCAGCTGCCCGCCGGGAAGTCCTACCTGGCCAAGCCGTGAGCCTGGTCGGCTCGCTGCGTCGCCGCCGCGAAGTCGCGATCCTGATCGTCGTCCTCGCCGCTGCGGGGATCGGGATCCTCGCCTATGCGACTCATCTGATGCGCTCGCTCGAGCTGCAGAGCGTTGACGCGCGGTTCTCGGTGCGGGGAACGCAGGAGCAGCCCAGCGACATCGTCGTCGTCGGCATCGACGACGTCACCTTCAGCGACCTCGGGATTCAGTGGCCGTTCCCGCGCTCGCTGCACGGGCGGGTGATCGATCGGCTGCGGGAAGCAGGAGCGAAGGTGGTTGCCTACGACATCCAGTTCTCGGAGCCGACGACCGAACGGCAGGACAACGCGCTGCTCGACGCGGTCGAACGAATGCCCGGGGTCGTGCTTTCGACGACGGAAGTCGACCCAAAGCGAGGCTCCAACGTCTTCGGCAGTGAAGCGCTCGTGCACGAAGTTCAGGCCCGCGCTGCCAACGGCAACGTCCGACCCGATCCCGGCGGCGTCGTGCGGAAGATGAACTACGAACTCGAAGGTCTCGTCGCCTTCTCGATCACGACTGCCGAAGCGGCTACGGGCGAGGAGATCGAGCCGTCGGAAATGGAAGGCGACGGCCAGGCCTGGATCGACTTCCGCGGGCCGCCGGAAACCTTCCGCTACGTCCCCTTCTCGCGGGTGCTGCGTGGGGAGGTGCCCGACTCGGTGTTCCGCGGCAAGACGGTCATCATTGGCGCCACCGCGCCGTCGCTCCAGGACGTCCACCCAACGTCGACCACCGGCGACACCTTGATGTCGGGCCCGGAAATCCAGGCCAACGAGGTCTGGACCGCCGAGAACGGCTTCCCGCTCTCCTCCTCGGGCACCCTCGTCGACCTGCTCCTGATCCTGCTTCTCGCGGCGGTTCCCGCTGCGATCACCCTGCGCCTGACGCCGGTGCCCTCGGTGCTGATCGCCCTCGCTCTCGCCGTCGCTTACGCCGGCCTCTGCCAGCTTGCGTTCGACGGCGGCACGGTGCTGCCGGTGGTCTACCCGCTGCTGGCGCTGGTGATCTCGGCGCTCGGCGCCCTCGCCGTCAACTACGTTCTGACCGCCTTCGAACGCCAGCGCGTCCACGACACCTTCGCTCGCTTCGTCCCCGAAGCGGTCGTCTCCGAAGTGCTCGAGCGCACCGATGGCGACCTCCGCCTCGGCGGCGTCCGCCGCGAGGGCACGGTCCTGTTCAGCGACCTGCGCGGCTTCACCAGCTTCGCCGAGTCGCTGCGGCCGGACTGGGTGATCGACGTCCTCAACCGCTACCTGGAGGAGATGAGCGACGCGATCATGGACCACGGCGGCACCCTCGTCGCCTACATGGGGGACGGGATCATGGCCGTGTTCGGGGCGCCGATCCCGCAGGAGGACCACGCCGACCGGGCGCTGGCGGCGGCGCGGGAGATGGTCGGGGTGCGGCTGCCGCGCTTCAACCAGTGGATGGAGTCGGAGGGCATGGGGGAGAGCTTCGGGATGGGCATCGGCCTTAACAGCGGCCCGGTGATGTCGGGCCAGGTCGGTTCCAAACGCCGGATTGAGTACACGGCGATCGGCGACACGACCAACACGGCAGCGCGGCTCGAGGGGATGACGAAAGGCAGCGGCCACCAACTGTTCGTCGCCGACTCGACCGTCAAGGCCCTGCGCACCGAGGCGAGCGGGCTGAAGTTGGTCGGCGAACTCGAGGTCCGCGGCCGCACCCACAAGATCGTTGTCTGGACGATGCCGGAGGCGCACCCGGCGACGCCGCAGGACTCAGGCGGCGGCGAGCAGGGCGGTGAAGAAGAGGAAGACGACGTGAAAGGACTGGTCGACGGCAACGCGTAGGCCCGGAGAGGCGGCCCCGTTTGCCCCCTTCACGACCGCTATCCAGACGTTTAGCAGGCGGCCGTCGTCCTGGATCCAGTGCGGCACCGCGATCAGGATCCCGACCAGGATCGCCTTCGCCAGGGAGGCCTCGCTGGCGATCCAGATCAACGCCGGCAGGAAGCTCGCCGTGTAGGTGAGGATGTGGTTGCGCAGCGCACGGCGCCGCACCGGATCCGGCCCCAGCCCGCCTTCCTTGTAGCGGGCCTGCCAATCGGTCTGCAGGAGGAAGTCGCCCACCAGGTGGGCGACGACCAGCACGACTAAGACTTCACTCCAGTTCAAGGTCACCGGCCTCGGGGATCACGAGGGCGCCAGCCTAAGCCACCCCGCGGTCGCGGCGCCGCTTCGCAGGGGCCCTTTCGTCCGCTTCCTGGTACCCGATTCAAGCGATTGGCTCGCTGAGCCGATTGGAATTGGACACCGGAGCAGACCTTCTCGACTCAGGCACCCCCGTTCGCAAGGCGGGTCCGCAGAGCCACGGGACTCCACCGGAGTCAGCCGGGCTGCCGAAGGACTGTCACACCACTCGCCTCATTGCGAATCGGTGGCGGCCAAGGAACGTTGTATCGGCTGCTCCAAATAAGGAAAGGACATCGATATGTCCAGCCCGACCCATCTCAAGCGCGGGTTCGCGGGAATGGCGCTCGCCGTCGCCCTCGCCCTCGCCGCGCTCCCGGCCTTCGCGCAAGCGGCGCCGGTCAACCTCGCCACCGCGGGTCCCTTCGTGGTCCTCGGCGGCGCGACCGCCACCAACACCGGCGCCTCGGTCCTCAACGGCGATCTCGGTGTCTCTCCCGGCACTACGCTCCCGGGCTTCGAAGAAGCCGTCGTCAATGGCGTCGAACACGTCAACGACGGCGTCGCCGCCCAGGCGCAGCTGGACCTCACCACCGCCTACAACGTCGCCGCCGGGACTCCCGTCCTGCCGGCCAATGACCTGTCCGGCACGGACCTGGGGAACCGGGTGCTGACCGCCGGCGCCTATCGCTACACGTCCGACGCCCAGCTCACGAACGCTCTCATCCTCGACGCCCAGGGCGATCCCAATGCGCAGTTCGTCTTTGAGATCACGTCTGCTCTGACGACCGCACCGGGCAGCTCGGTGCTCCTCGTCAACGGCGCCTCGCCCTGCAACGTCTACTGGCAGGTCGGCAGCTCGGCGACGCTCGACACGACCACCGCGTTCCAGGGCAACGTGATGGCGCTGGAAAGCATCACGGTGAACAACAAAGCGTCGGTGCTGGGCCGCCTCTTTGCACGCGAAGGCCAGATCAGCCTGGACGAAAACGTCCTCACGCGTCCTCTGTGCCCGACGGGATCGGGAACCACCCCGACTCCGACGACCACCGACACCGGGGGGACCGGCTCGGGGGCGTCGGCGAACTCCAAACGCCGCGTCAAAGGCAACCAGACGGTTCCCAGGGTGACCCGGGACGGCACCGCAGTCGTGCGGCCCTCTCCCCGTGAGGCCTGCACGGCTGGATTCCGCGCGACGGTCCGCGGTCACAGGATCGACCGCGTCGTCTTCAGCTTGGACGGCCAGCGGATCGGATCTCAGGCCAACTCGCCGTTCGCGGTGTACGTCAAAGCCGCCGCCGGACAGCATCAGGTCAGGGCCCGGATCACGTTCAACGACGCCACCCGCGCCAAGACCATGACGTTCCCCTACCGCGCCTGCGCGGCGGCCTCGCTCGCGCCCCGCAACGGTCCCTCGCAGTTCACCGGATGAGTCGATCCGCTGACCGCCCCTCGAACCCCTCCGGCAACAGCCGGAGGGGTTCGGTGCTGGTGCTGGCGCTTGTAGTCACCGCCGTCGGATCCGCGCTCGTCGTTCCGGCTGCGATCGCCGGCCCGCGGGTGCCCGTGAGTCAGCCGCTGGTCGTGCTCCTGCGCGATCACATCGCCCGCACCCGCCCGGACGCGCACGCGGGCCGGATCGAAGCGGTCGCCTCCCGCCGGCCGTTGACGCGGGTGCGCACGGTGCTTCCGATCCTCGCCCGCAAGGTCAGCGGTACCGGCGGCTCCTGGCTGCAGGTCCGCCTCCCCGGCCGGCCCAATGGGCACCGGGGGTGGATCTCCGCCAACCGCACCCGGCTCACCGTCACCGGCTGGCGGATCTCGGTCAAGCTCTCGAGCCGCCGGGTGACGGTCTACCACGACGGCCAGGTTCGCCGCCAGTTTCGCGCCGTCGTCGGCAAGCCGTCGACTCCGACCCCGCGGGGCGCTTTCTTCGTCGAGGAGGCTCTCGCGCTCCCCTCCTATGAAGCCGGTGGGCCGTACGCGCTGGCCACCAGCGCCAGGTCGAACGTCTTCCAGGAATTCGACGGCGGTCCGGGCCAGATCGGCATCCACGGCACGGACAACCTCAGCGGAAAGCTCGGGACGGCAGTCTCACACGGCTGCGTCCGGCTCGGCACCCACGCCATCACCTGGTTGGCAAGACGGATCGGTGCCGGCGTCCCCCTGGTCATCACGCCATAGAGAGCCGCCGGTGAGGGTATGGGGGCCTGGTGGGCCTAGCTGGGAAACGGCTCTTGAGGCACGAGAGACGGCTGCGCCCGATAGTCCTGCCTGAGGCCGGCTTCGCGTCGGCCCCCTTCGTAGATCTCCAGCGCTCTGGCCAGCGCCTGATCCCGATCGCTGACGCCACGGATCCGGAGGAAGAGTTCCGAGTCGGCGGAGGCGCTGGGATCGGCGTGCTCGCGAATCGTGAAGTCGGAAGGGCCGGGGGCGATCGTGGCGGCCCCGGCGGCGATGCGATCCGCGTCCTCTCCGAATGGGACCGCGATGTAGACCGCATACTCGATCTGACGAGTATGTCACAAATATCACAAATACCGAGCCCTCCCACTTAACCGCTGCGTAATTCCACTGTTTCCGGCCGCCGCATACGGTGATCACAGGGAAGGCGCGATTGGGAGGTCGCAGTGGCGGCAGACGCTCTAGCACGCAGTTTCGGCCGGCTGGCCGAGATGTTTGCCCAGGTGGGCAGCATGACGATTCTCACCGCGCGAACGATTTTCTCGGCGCTGCGGCCGCCATATCCCTACGGCGAGGAGCTCGTCGATCAGTTCCTCTTCACCTTGCGGCTCTGCTGGTTCCCGCTGCTGATCTCGACCTTCGCCCTCAACCTCGGCGCTCCCGGCCTGCAGGCGGCCGGGCCGCTACAGGTGTTCGGCGCGCTCGACCGCCTCGGCGGCTTCTTCGTCCTCACCGCGATCCGCTGGGTCGGCCCGCTGGTCACCGCGGTCGTCGTCAGCGGTGTCGCCGGCACCGCGATCACCGCCGATCTCGGCGCCCGCAAGATCCGCGAGGAGCTCGACGCCCTGCAGGTGCTCGGCGTCGACCCGGTCAAGAACCTGGTCGTGCCGCGCTTCCTCTCACTGATGATCGTCACCGCGCTGCTCGACGTCTTCGCGATCATCTTCGGCCTCACCGCCGGGATCGCCGCCGAGCTGATCTACAACCAGAGCCTCGGCGGCTTCTTTGCGACCCTCTTCTCCAACGCCGCGACCACCGACATCTGGGGTTCGGTCCTCTCCTGCACGATCTTCGGCGGCATCATCGCCGTCGTCTGCTGCTACAAGGGAATGACCGCCTCCGGCGGCGCCGCCGGGGTCGGGCGTGCCGTCAACCAGGCCGTGGTGATCGCGATCGTTGGCGTCTTCGCCTTCGAGACCGTGTTCAGCGCGGTGCTCCTTGCCACCAACCCGGAACTGCAGACGATCCGGTGAGCTCCCTGGTCGAAGCCCCGCGCGCCTGGCTCGACTCGTTCGGCGAGATCGCCCGCTTCGGCGTTCGCGTCGCCGGCCTCGTCTACTCCGGGCGCGTCTTCCGCTTCTTCGGCGAGACGATCCGCCAGGCCGGGATCCTGATTCTCGGCTCGGCGGTGATCATCTGGTGCTTCGTCTTCATCCTCGGGCTGCAGTGCGGGATCCAGGGCGCCTACTTCTTCCGCGCCCAGGGTGTGCCCAGCTACGCCGGGCTCTTCTCCGCCTTCTGTGACCTGCGCGAGGCGATGCCGTACGCCTTCGGCTACATCCTCTCGGCTAAGGTCGGGACCGGGATCGTCGCCGAGATCGGCGCGATGCGGATCTCCGACGAGGTCGACGCGCTCGAAGTGATGGGGGTGCCGCCGATTACCTTCCTCTGCGCGACCCGGCTGCTGGCCGCCTGGATCGTGCTCCCCTTCATCTACGTCGTCGGTATCGCGGTGATGTACGCAGCCAGCTACTTCGCCGTCGTCGAACAGGTCGGCGACGTCTCCTCCGGCGGCTACACGCTGATCTTCTGGATGTTCCAGGACCCGACCGACCTCGTCTTCAGCCTCGTCAAGGGGATGACGATGGCGACGGTGATCGTCCTCGTCGGCTGTTACTACGGCTACACCGCCGCCGGCGGCCCGGTCGGCGTCGGCACCGCGACGGCGAAATCGATGGCCTTCAACATCGTCGCCGTTCACATCCTCGGCATGCTCGGCACCCTCGTCTTCTGGGGTGCCAACCCGCGCCTGCCGATCGGCAACTGACGCGGGCGGGCGTGCCGTCTATTCGACCCGCTTCTTGAGCTTCGTCACCTCTTCGTCGAGTTCGGCGATTTCGGCTTCCAGGTCTTCCTCGCCGATTTCGAGATTTTCGACGCTCTTCCTCAGGTTCGCATTCTGGGTCTTCGATTCGGCCATCTCGGCTTCGAGCGACTTGGTCCGCGCTTTCAGCTTCTTCAGCTCCGTTTCACCGCCGGCGACGGCGGCGTTGACCTCGCGCTTGATCCGCTTGCGGTCTTCGGCGGCGAGCTTGTCGCTTTCTTCCTGGAATTCGTCGGCGGCTTCGATCGCGCCGTTGAGGCCGGCGACTTCTTCCTTGATCTGAGCGGTCGCGTCGTCGACCACCTTCTTCTCGTCGACGCTGCTGCTGTTGGCCGAGATCGCGATCACCAGCGCCACCACGGCGACAGCGAGCACGGCGGCGATCAGGATCCAGAACCAGGGGCGGGTGTCGCGAATGTCGTCCATGCGGCGGCAAGCTACAGCCGCCGTCGGGCATCATTTCCGCAACGACAAAGGAGGTCGAGATGGTCGAGAAGATCGAGGACATGCCCGCCGGGACGATTGGCTTTCTGGCTACCGGCGAGGTCACCCGCGACGACTACCGCGAGGTGCTGGAGCCGGCCCTGCGCGAGGCGGTCGAGAGCGGCGACGTACGGATGCTCTACGTCGTCGATTCCGGGTTCAAGATGAGCCCCGGCGCCTTTCGTGAGGACGCCAAGACCGGGCTCGAGATCGGCCTCCGCCACCACGAGGCCTGGAAGCGGACGGCGCTGGTCACCGACGTCGAGTGGGTGAAGAACGCGATCCGCCTCTTCGCCTGGATGGCCCCCGGTGAGGTCCGGGTCTGGGGCATGGACGGCCTCGACGAGGCCCGCGAGTGGGTCGCCGGCTGAACCGCACGCCTCGGCGGGTTCCCTACTTGTCAGAATCTCCAGCGTGGGGGAGGAGCGTCAATACGATCTGGTGCTGTTCGGCGCCACCGGGTTTACCGGCGGCCTGACCGCGACCTATCTCGCCGAGCGCGCCCCGGCGAGACTGCGCTGGGCGCTGGTCGGGCGCAACCGGGCGAAGCTCGAGGCAGTCCAGCAGGGTCTTGCCGCGGCCGCTCCCGAGGCGCCGGCGCCCGACCTGCTGGAGGCTGATGCCGCCGACCGCCGGGCGCTCGACCGGGTCGCGGCGTCGACCCGGGTAGTGATCACCACCGTCGGTCCCTACGCGCTCTACGGCGCCCCCCTGGTCGCCGCCTGTGCCGCCGCCGGCACCGACTACGTCGACCTCACCGGCGAGCCCGAGTTCGTCGACCGGATGTGGATCGAGAACCACGCCGAAGCGGTGCGAACCGGAGCGCGGATCGTCCACTGCTGCGGTTTCGACTCGATCCCGCACGACCTCGGCACCTACTTCACCGTGCAGCAGCTCCCCGAGGGGGTGCCGCTGACGGTCAACGGCTACGTCCGCATGGGCGGGACCTTCTCCGGTGGCACCTTCCACTCGGCGATCAACGCCTTCGCCCGCGGCCGGCAGACGATGGCCGCCGCCAAAGAGCGCCGTCGCACCGAGCCGCGTCCCGCGGGGCGGAAGGTCCACTCGGCGCCGGCCCGCGTCCGCCACGACGAGGGGCTCGACAGCTGGACGGCGCCGCTGCCGACGATCGACGGCGCGATCGTCCGCCGCTCTGCCGCCGCGCTGGATCGCTACGGCCCGGACTTCAGCTACGGCCACAACATGGTCGCCCGCCACCTGGCGACGATCGGCGCCCTGGCCGCCGGGGTCGGCACCGTCGCCCTGTTGGCACCGCTGCCGCCTACCCGCAACCTGCTGCTGAAGATCAAATCCCCCGGCGAAGGGCCGAGCGAGGCCGAGCGCCAGCGCAGCTGGTTCCGGGTCCGCTTCGTCGGCGAGGGCGGCGGCAAGCGGGTCGTGACCGAGGTGTCCGGCGGTGATCCCGGCTACGGCGAGACCTCGAAAATGCTGGCCGAGTCGGCGCTCTGCCTCGCCTTCGGCGACCTGCCCGAGTGCGCGGGGCAAGCGACCACCGCGCAGGCGATGGGTGACGTTCTTCTCACAAGGCTGCAGAAGGCGGGGATAGCCTTCCGTGTGCTGGAGCCGGCGGATGCGTGAACAAAGGGAGCGAACCAGTGGCTGCTGAACACCTCGATGTGTTGATCGTCGGCGCCGGGCTGTCGGGAATCGGCGCCGCCCACCACCTGCAGGAGCGCTGCCCCGGCAAGAGCTACGCGATCCTCGAGTCGCGGGCCGACCTCGGCGGCACCTGGGACCTGTTCCGTTACCCCGGGATCCGCTCCGACTCCGACATGCACACGCTCGGCTACAACTTCCGGCCCTGGACCAACCCGAAGTCGATCGCCGACGGCCCGTCGATCCTCGAGTACGTGCGCGACACCGCCCGCGACGGCGGCATCGACGCCAGGATCCGCTTCAACCACGAGGTCACCGCAGCCGCCTGGTCGAGCGAGGAGGCGCGCTGGACGGTGACCGCGACCCGCACCGACAGCGGCGAGACGGCGACCGTCACCTGTGACTTCCTTTTCATGTGCAGCGGCTACTACCGCTACGACCAGGGCTACACCCCGGAGTTCCCGGGGATCGAGAACTTTGGCGGCCGGGTCGTTCATCCCCAGCACTGGCCCGAGGACCTCGACTACGCCGGCAAGCGCGTGGTCGTGATCGGCAGCGGTGCCACCGCGATGACCCTGGTGCCGGCGATGGCGAAGGACGCGGCGAAGGTGACGATGCTGCAGCGCTCGCCCACCTATGTGATCTCGCTGCCCGGCGAAGACATGATCGCCAACGGTCTGCGGCGCTGGCTGCCGGACCGCGCCGCGTACACGATCACCCGCTGGAAGAACGTCACCCTGCAGGGCATCAGCTTCCGCCTTTCGCGCAAGCGGCCACAGCTGATGCGGAAACTGCTGCGGCGCGGCGTCGTCAAAGCACTGCCCCCCGGCTACGACGTCGACAAGCACTTCAACCCCAGCTACAACCCCTGGGACCAGCGGCTCTGCATGGTCCCCGACTCCGACCTCTTCCGGGCGATCTCCAACGGCAGTGCCGAGGTCGCCACCGACACGATCAAGGGCTTCGACGCGAGCGGGGTGGAGCTCGACTCCGGTGACCGCCTCGACGCCGACATCGTCATCACCGCCACCGGTCTCAACGTCCTCTTCCTCGGCGGCATGGAGGTGACGATCGACGGCGAGCTTCCCGAGATGGCGCGGACGATGGTCTACAAGGCGATGATGCTGGCCGAGTTCCCCAACTTCGCCTTCACCCTCGGCTACACCAACGCCTCCTGGACCCTGAAGGCGGACCTGGTCGCCGAATACGTCTGCCGTCTGATCAACCACATGGATGCCGGCGGCTACGACGTCTGCACGCCGCGAGTCAACGACTCCTCGGTGACCGAGGAGCCGCTGCTCGACTTCACCTCCGGCTACGTGCTGCGCGCCCTCGAGGGCCTGCCCAAACAGGGCTCGAAGGAACCCTGGAAGCTGCGGCAGAGCTACCCCTTCGACCTGCGCTCGATGCGCTTCGGGCCGGTCGAGGACGGGACGATGCAGTTCTCGCGACGGGTCGCTGCCCCCGAGCCGGTTGCGGCGACGACCAGCGGCTGAGCGCGGCGGCTACTCTACGTCGCCATGGATGACAAACAGGTACTGGAGCGCATCAACGAGCTGGTCGCCGAGGAGGAGGAGTTGCTGCACCGCCACGAGGGCGAGGGGCTCAGCTCCGAAGACCACGCCCGCATGGAGGAGCTGAAAGTCCAGCTCGACAAGACCTGGGACTACCTGCGCCAGCGCCGCTCCCTGCGCGAGGCTGGGGACAACCCCGACGACGCCAGCTTCCGGGATGGCGGCACCGTCGAGGACTACGGCACGGTGACGCCCTACGACGACACCGACGCCGACGCTCCGGCCTAATTCGAACCCGGCGCCCGGAGTGAGGTGAGTCACTCGTAAATTCCCTTGACTTACAAGGGGATTGACGAGAGGTTCGGGCCCGTCAGCCATGGGTCTCTCCTCGCGGAAATTCTTCCTCACTCCACGTTCTGGGTTGATCGCGGGACTGATCGCCGGCGTGATGCTCACCGTTACGCCCACGGCTTCAGCGGCACCGGCCTGGTCCGGTGCCGTGCCCGTCATGTCTCCGCAATACGTTTCGTCGGTGTCGTGTGCGTCACCCACCTGGTGCGTGGCGGTGAACGGGGCGGGGGAGGCGACGACCTTCAATGGGTCAGGGTGGACCGGGGCCACCGTCGTCGACGGCGTCGGGGGCCTCACCTCCGTGTCCTGTGTGTCGCACTCGTTCTGCGTTGCGGTCGACTTGACCGGGCACGCGATCACCTTCAACGGCTCCAAATGGTCGGCGCCGATGCAGATCGACACCTTCGCCGAATTCCTCGAGCCGGTGGTTTCCTGTGTGTCCCAGACCTTTTGCGTCGCGGTCAATCACAGCCACGACGCGATCACCTTCAACGGCAGTAGCTGGTCCTCGCCGCAGCCGATCGACTCCTTGACCAACTCCCCGGAGTCGGTCTCCTGCGCTTCGCAGTCCTTCTGCGTCGCGGTCGACCGCGGCGGTCGCGTGATGACCTTCAACGGCTCGGGCTGGAGCGCGCCGAGCGAAATCGACAAATTCGGGCTGGCGTCGGTTTCCTGTGCCTCATCCACGTTCTGCGTCGCCGCCGACGTTTTGGGCAACGCGGCGATCTACAACGGCACCAATTGGTCAACGGCGGCGGCGGCCGCCGCCGGCGGTGCGGAAATCGGGTCGGTCTCCTGCGCCTCGGCGTCGTTTTGCGTAGCCGTCGACGGCAACGGCAAGGCGAACGTCTTCGACGGCTCCAAATGGTCCGTGCAGGCGAGCCTCGCGTCGGCGGAAGCGGACCTTGCGGTCTCGTGTGCCACGACCTCGTTCTGCGTCGCGGTGGACAGCGTGGGGGAGGCGTTCTCCTATGCGGAGGGCAACGCGCCCTCGACGCATGCGGAAAGCCCGACGAACCCAGGGACGAGCCCTCTCTCGCCGCATCCCCCAGTCGTTCCGCGGCCGCCGACCCAGCGATTGTGTGCCGCTGCCGGGAAGTTCTCGGTCGCGAAGCCCAAGGGCTATCTCGTTACCCGGCGCGAAGGGAAGTGCATCGAAGTGAGCCTGCCGGCGGACGGAATCGTCGTCTGTGAAAGGCCGCCGCCTCCGGTGGGCTTCGTCGTTCTGGAAACGACGGACTTCGACCGCTGCGGCCCCCACAACACGTTCGCCGGCGGCAACGGATATCGCATGCGGCGACCGGGCAGCGAGACCGACATGTGCGACGGGCGAGTGCCGGCCGGATACGTCGTGACCCGGGTGATGATCCTCCGCAAGTGCGGTCCGACCTACGCGAACCGTCCCTACAACGCCTACCAGATCGAGCACCCGCTCGACGGCATCGTGATGTGCAGAACGACCAACGTTCCTCCTGGTTTCGTGGTAACCGAAGAGTTCGCCTTCGACGAATCTTTCGACCACATCGGGCGCTGCGGGCCGGTGTACGGGGATCGACCGCCAGACGCGACCGCATTCCGGATCGAACATCCTCACAACGACATCGTGATGTGCCGGGCGACCAACGTCCCAAAAGGCTATGTGGTGACGGTGGCCTACGCCTTCGGCCGCCCTCTGGTTTTCGGCCGATGCGGTCGGGTGTTCGGTGACAATCCCCCCAGTTCCAACGCCTACCGAATCGAGCTGCCGCGCGATGGCTTGGTGATGTGCGCAGGCGGACTCCCCGCCGGATATGTGATCACCGAGATCTTCAACGACGAACACCCGCTGCTGTTCGGGACCTGCGGGCCGACTCCCTACTCGACCTGGACGATTGCCCATCCGGTCAAGAACATGATCATCTGCGCCATCTCGGCGCCTTCCGGCTTCATCGTGACCGAACGCATGGTCACCTCGCAGTGCGGCCGCAAACCGGGCTACACGAAGTACAACGCCTCAAAGATCGTCCCGGTGCATTGATGACGGCCGGGCGTTGGCGTTGCTAGAGCTTGGCGATCATCTCCTGGGCCGCGGCCATCCCGCAGCCGGTCAGCTCGCGGTACCGGCGCAGCCGCTCGAAGACCTGATCGACGAATGAGCTGAGCTGGGTCTCGTTGTAGACGGGCATGGATCTCCTCTCCCCCGAATCGATCTGGTCTGCTGAAGCGCCCGCACCCTACCCATGAGCGACGACGCCGCCCGCGCCGCGCGCCGCTACCCTTCAACCGCTTCCCGGCGCCTTGGCGGAGTGGCTACGCAGCGGCCTGCAAAGCCTCCTCTTTTTCGCCCATTTTTTGCCTCTATAGAGCCAAAAAGCGGTGGATTCGACGCTTTCGACCGGGGTCAGATTACGCGGGGATCACGCATGATCACGCACTATTTGGCAGGTTTTGGCAGTGACTGCCAATTGATTTTCGCCATGTTGAGGGGATTGGGGATGAGGTCTTTGCTGTCTCCTGAGACACGATCCAGGGGTGCCCCTACACTTCCCTTGATGGCAACGCGCGACCGGGTAATCCACATCACTCCCGATGCCTACGACCGCCTTGAGAGAGAGGCGGGTCGTCGCGGCGTGCAGCCAGACCAGCTCGCCAACGAGTTGCTGGCCACCGAGTTCGCTTCCTCCGACTTTGATTGGGACGCCGCATTGGCCGAGCTGGCCGAGGTCCGCGGTCGTATGCGAGGTGGCCCCGATGACGCGGTTGCGCTGGTGCGTGAGGGCCGCGAGGAACTCGAACAGCGCGGCCTTTGACGGTCGTTCTCGATTCGAACGTCCTCGTCGCGATGGTGACGACGGACCGACGAGCAGAGTCCATCGGTCGCTACGTAAAGGCGCTCGGCGAATCGGGCGAGGCGCTGCATGCGCCGCGGCTCCTTCGCTATGAGGTCGCCAACGCCTTGACGCGCAAAGTCGTCGCCGGCGAGATCGACATCGACGACGCGGCGCGTGGGTGGAGGCAGATCGTGGCAATGCCGATAACGCTGCACGACCTCGATGACGGTCCCAGCGTGATCAAGATCGCGCTGAAGCTGCGACGCGAGAGCGCCTACGACGCCGCCTACGTCGCTCTGGCCCAGGGTCTGGACGCTGAATTGCTGACCCTCGATGGGCCGCTCGCCCGTAATGCCGCCGGCGCCGCGCTGCCCGTTCGCCTGCTTGAGGCCTAGCGCGCAGCCCAGACCTGATCAGAGGCAGATCTGGCTGGAGTGGAACAAGCTCCGTCCACTCGCCTCGGTGTAAGTGGCAACGCCCAGATGCATGGAGCTGTAGGCAAGCACTACGCCGGTGAATCCGGCCTCGTAGCAACGCTTCATTACCTTCGTATTCAGTTCCAACCGCTCCTTGTGGTGGATATTGCGCTCGGGTTTGAAATAGTTGATCATCAGCGCCTCCGTAAGGTCGATGCGATCGCGCTCCCGCAGCATCTCTCGGCCCCTGCGGTCGGCGCTCTGCATTGCCTCCTCGTCGACGTCGACGCCCGCATTTGCTCCTCCGACGGTTTCGATCGTGGTCCCCGCCCCGAGAACGAGCCAAACGTCGCGGTTCGGATGGTTCTCCATCATGTCCTCGATGATCTCCTGATAGCGACTATGTGAATCGAGTCGGTCTAGTGCGCAGGACTCCCGTAACTCGCCTCGGGCCCGGCCGATGTAGTGAATCTTCAGGTCGAATAGCTTCGGGTCGAGGCGGCTTGAGGCGAGGTTCAACTGCGCGACGAGGCCGAGGTCGAAGACGTATTCCTGATCTTCACCGGTCATAACGACTGCTCTGCCGCCAGAGCGCAGCGCGACATCAGTGATGCCGTCTGGAAG
>Ga0307476_10001158_pt1 | contig 16630 bp, 14 predicted proteins | sample atmos_gasesECM2C_2_FD_203314 | JGI IMG/M metagenome (GOLD analysis project Ga0307476, IMG submission 203314) | Hardwood forest soil microbial communities from Morgan-Monroe State Forest, Indiana, United States - atmos_gasesECM2C_05 | ecosystem: Environmental > Terrestrial > Soil > Temperate... | reverse complement strand
TGGTCGGGGTGTTGGACGCTCGCATTCCGTGGCCGCGCGAGCCGCGACGGGTGCCGCGTTGATCGCCGGTCACTTCGGCTTTGCAGCGTTGGTCAAAGCGCGCGAGCGCGAGGCGCCACTCTGGGCGCTCATGCTCGCGACCGTCTGGCTCGATGTCGTGTTCGTGCCGTTGTTCCTCGCTCACATCGAAACCATCGAGCGCGCGCCGGGCACGCATGGCAGCTATGGTGCGGCAATCATTCATGCGGACTTCACCCATTCGCTCGTGGGTGCTGCGCTCCTTTCGGTGGCCTTCGGTTGGGCGCTGGGTAAGCGCTGGGGCCGGCGCACCGGGGTGGTGCTCGCCCTCGTCGCCTTCTCTCACTGGGTATTGGACCTCATCGTCCACCGGCACGACATGCCGCTTCTGCCGGGCGGTGCGGCGAGCCAGCCGCGCTTCGGATTTGCGCTCTGGCAATGGCCGTGGGCAGCCGCGGCGCTGGAGGCGCTGCTGGTCGCGGCGGGTGCATGGTTCTACTGGCGCGCGGCGCGCGAGGTGAGTCTCGCTGCCGGCGGCACGAGCGCGCGAGCCGCGCTCGTCGCGTGGCTCATCCTTGCCGGAGGCGCCGCAGTGCTCGCGCTCGATGTGAGCGGGCTCTTCGGCTAACTCCTCATCCCACCCGCGCCGCTGCGCCCGCGCCGTGTGCGGAAGGGTCAGCGACTCAACTAGGAAGCCGCTCAGTCCGCCGGCTCGAGGCTACGTACGGTGGCCTCAACCCAGGTCTGTATCTCCTGGTTCACCTCGCGTACCTCGCGCTCGCCGCAGTTGACCGGGGCGCCGATCACCACGCGTACCGTTCCGGGCTTTTTCATCAGCCCCCGTCGTGGCCAGTAGAACCCCGCGTTGTGTGCCACCGGCACAATGAAGCGCTGCGCTTCGCGGGCGAGCAGCGTGCCGCTCACGCCGTAACGACGGGTCTGATGAGCGGGCATGCGAGTGCCTTCCGGAAAGATCATCACCCAGTCACCCTCCTGAAGGCGAGCCTTACCCTGCTCGACGACCTGCGCGACCGCGCTGTGACCGGCCTTGCGGTCGATGGCGATGGCGTGCATCTGCCGCAGGCCGAGCCCGACCGCGGGGATCCAAAGCAGCTCGCGCTTCAACACCCAGGTCTGGCGGGGAAAGACGACCATCATCGCGATGGTTTCCCAGGATGACGAATGCTTCCAGAAGGCGACGTGGCCGCCGGCGGGGAGTGGCGCGCCCTCGATGCGATAGTCGAGACCGCAGCTCCACTTGAGCACCCACAACATTGCCGACGCGTAGAACCGGACCAGGAGGAACCGGCGCGGAAACGGCAGAAACAGGCACGCGATTACGAACGGGATCGCGTAGAAGAACGTCCACAGAAAGAGGAATGCGGTAAAGAACAGCGAGCCGACGAATTGCACCGCGGGCACGCGCCAGCGGCTGCCCTGCGCAGTGCCTGACGTCGCAGCGTTCAACCCGGCAGCCGCGAGAGGTCGGCGATCCCTGCGAACAGGCCCTGCAGCTGGGCGAGCAGGCTCAGACGGTTGGCGCGCAGGCGCGGATTCTCGTCCATGACCATCACCTGATCGAAGAATGCGTCCACCGCTGGCCGCAGTTGCGCCAGCCAGCCGAGCGCTCCCGCGTACTCGCGCGCGGCAGTCGCCGTGGCGACCGAGTCGCGCACGGCACTCATCGCATCGAAGAGTCGCACCTCGGCGCTCTCGCGCAGCTGCAACACGTCCACCTCGGGGGCGGGCACAGTGCCCGCCTTGCGCAGTATGTTGGCGATGCGCTTGTTGGCGGCGGTGAGACTCGCCGATTCCGGCAGATCGAGGAAAGTGCTGAGCGCGCGCAGGCGCGCATCGAAATCGAGCGGCGAGCGCGGACGGGTTGCAAGCACTGCATCGAACATCTCGGTCGTCACCGCCGCGCGACCGGGCTGCGGTGCCGCGGCCGCCCCTTCGAGGTAGTAGGCACGCAGCCGTTCCATGAGGAAGTCGTACACCTCCCGCGTGACCGGGTCGGCGCCCTCTGCGGCTGTCGGCGCAGCGGTTGCTGCCGCCGGTGCCGACGCCTGCGCGGCCTTGCCGCGCGCGAGATCCGCGCGCACGGCGGCAACGGCCTCGCTGATATGGGCGAGGAGATCGAGGTCGAGACGCTTCTCTATCAGGATGCGCTGCACGCCGAGCGCGGCACGCCGCAGCGCAAAGGGGTCCTTCGTGCCGCTCGGCTTCTCGCCGATCGCGAAGATGCCGGCGAGGGTGTCGAGCTTGTCGGCGATCGCCAGCGAAATTCCGCTGCGAGTTTCCGGCAGCGCATCGCCCGCGCCGCGCGGCAGGTAGTGCTCGCGGATACTGACAGCGACTTCCTCCGCCTCACCGTCCGCCTGCGCGTAGTAGCTGCCCATGACGCCCTGCAGCTCCGGGAATTCGCCCACCAGGGCGGTCAGCAGGTCGCACTTGCACAATCTCGCGGCGCGCTCGGCTTCTTCACGCGAGCCGCCGATCGCAGCGGCGATGTTGCCGGCGAGCTGACGCACGCGCCGGGTCTTGTCGCCGAGCGAGCCGAGCTTCGCCTGGAAGGTCACGGCGTCGAGCTCGGCTTCGCGCGCGGCGAGCGGGCGGCGCCGATCCTGCTCCCAGAAGAAGGCCGCATCGGCGAGGCGGGGGCGCACGACGCGCTCGTTGCCTGCGCGCACACGCTCGGGCTCGCGGCTCTCGATGTTGCTCACCGCAATGAAGGCTGGCAGCAGCCCGCCGTTCGGCCCCTCGAGAGCGAAGCAGCGCTGATGATCGGCGAGCGTCGAGATCAGCACTTCGCGCGGCAGCGACAGGAAGCGCTCCTCGAAGTGTCCGGCGAGCGCCACCGGCCACTCGGTGAGCGCCGTTACCTCATCGAGCAGCGCATCTGGCATCAGCGCGCGCCCGTTGACCTGGGCTGCGGCCGCCTCGACAGCCACCCGTATGCGCTCGCGGCGTGTGGGGAAGTCGGCGACCACGAAACCGCGTGTACCGAGCGTGCGCTCGTAGGAAGCAGGCGATGCGAGCGCGATCGGCCGCGGTGCGTGGAAGCGATGGCCGCGCGTGTGGCGACCCGAAGGCGTATCGAGAAGCGTCGCGGGCACCACCTCGCGGCCGAACAGCATCACCACCCAGTGGACCGGGCGCACGAACATCGCCTGGCCGGCGCCCCAGTGCATGCGGCGCGGGATCGGCAACTGGTCGAGCGCAGTCTGGATCAGCGTCGGCAGAAGTTGCAGCGCGGACTCGCCGGCTCGGGTGCCGACGAAAAAGAGGAATGTCCCCTTGCCCTCATCGAGTCGCTCGAGCGCCTCGACACTCGCGCCGCAGCTTTCGGCGAAGGCGCGCGCGGCACGCGTCGGCGCGCCACTGCCATCGAATGCGGCTGAGACGGGCGGTCCGCGGCGGCGCAGATGCTGTTCGGGTTGCGCAGCGGCGAGGCGTTTCACGTACACCGCGAGTCGCCGGGGCGTGGCGAAGCCCTTCACCCCGGCATGGAGAAGCTGCGCTTTCTCGAGGCCCGCGGTGAGGCCTGCGACGAAGGCTTCGCTCAGCGGGCGCAGCGCTTTGGGAGGCAGCTCCTCGGTGCCGATCTCGACGAGGAAGTCGCGCCGCACGAGTGTCATGACGAAGCCGCCGCCGCCCCCGCCGCTGCTGCTGCTGCAGCAGCAGCGGGCTTTTCCGCCGAACTCCGCTTAAGGAGCGGAAAGCCGAGCGCCTCACGACTCGCGAGGTAGGCGCGCGCCACCGCGCTCGCCAGCGTGCGCACGCGAAGCAGGTAGCGCTGGCGCTCGGTCACGGAGATGGCGCGGCGCGCATCGAGAAGGTTGAACGTGTGAGAGGCTTTGAGCACCTGCTCGTACGCCGGCAGGGCGAGCTGCGCCTCGAGCAGCGAGCGACAGGCGCGCTCGTGATCCTCGAAGTGCCGAAACAGAGTGGGCACGTCGGCGTGCTCGAAGTTGTACGCGGACTGTTCGATCTCGTTCTGACGATAGAGGTCACCGTAGGTGACGGGGCCGTGCGGCGTCTCGCTCCAGAGAATGTCGTAGATGCTCTCGACGCCCTGCAGATACATCGCGAGCCGCTCGAGCCCGTAGGTGATCTCGCCGGTCACCGGGCGGCAGTCGAGTCCGCCGACCTGCTGGAAGTAGGTGAACTGCGTAACCTCCATCCCGTTCAGCCACACCTCCCAACCGAGTCCCCACGCACCGAGTGTCGGCGACTCCCAGTTGTCTTCGACAAAGCGCACGTCGTGAACGAGCGGATCGAGGCCGAGAGCCGCGAGACTCCCGAGATAGAGGTCGAGAATCGGAAGTGGCGACGGCTTGATCACCACCTGGTACTGAAAGTAGTGCTGGAGCCGAAAGGGGTTCTCGCCGTAACGGCCATCGGTCGGGCGCCGCGAAGCCTGCACGTAGGCGGCACTCCACGGCTCAGGCCCCACGGCCGCGAGAAAAGTCGCGGTGTGAAACGTTCCTGCGCCGACCTCCATGTCGTAGGGCTCGAGCACCACGCAGCCTGCGTCCGACCAGTAACGCTGCAGCGCGAAGATCAGCTCCTGGAATGTGCGTGGGGCGCGCCCGATTCTCATGCGCGAAGACTCACTGCGGCCAAAGAGCGCGCGAGTATACGGCGCCGGCAACGCCAACTGCGCACGCCTCATGCACCGCACCAAAACGGTGCCCGGAGGCCGGTACGCCTCTCGGCAGACCGGATCGGCTTATCAGTTCGGTGCGCTCTGAGTGCGGTGTCGCACTATCTCGGTGCAATAATGTCAGGTGTCCGCACCATCATGGTGCGGCGAAATGCGGGAACGCTACGTAACTAGTTGATTCCTTGAGGGCGAGCTCTGGCACGGGCCCTGCAGAAGCACAGCACTTCGTCGGGGGCCAGTGGGTTCGCGGCGAGTTACCCCTTTCCCGGAGGCGATATGACACCCAGCGATGTTCTGAAACTCATCAAAGAGAAGCAGGCGAAATTCGCAGACCTGCGCTTCACCGACACGCGCGGCAAAGAGCAGCACGTGACGATTCCCGCGCGGCTGGTGGACGAGGAATTCTTCAGCGACGGCAAGATGTTCGATGGCTCCTCGATCGCCGGATGGAAGGGCATCAACGAGTCGGACATGATCCTCATGCCCGAGGCGGCGACCACGATCATCGATCCGTTCTTCGAAGAGACGACGGTCAACATCCGCTGCGACGTGATCGAGCCGACCACCATGCAGGGTTACGAGCGCGACCCGCGCTCGCTCGCCAAGCGCGCCGAGGCCTACCTCAAGTCCACGGGCATCGCCGATAACGCGCTCTTCGGCCCCGAGAACGAGTTCTTCATCTTCGACAGCGTGCGCTATGGCAACGACATGCACGGCTGCTTCTACTCGATCGACTCGGTAGAAGGCGCGTGGAATTCCCCCCGCGAATACCAGGAAGGCAACAAAGGCCATCGCCCGGGCGTCAAGGGCGGCTATTTCCCGGTACCGCCGGTGGACGCCTATCAGGACATCCGCTCGGCGATGTGTCTCGCGTGCGAAGAGATGGGACTCAAGGTCGAGGTTCACCACCACGAAGTCGCGACCGCTGGCCAGTCCGAGATCGGCGTCGGCGCCGGCACGCTGGTGCAAAAGGCCGACCAGGTGCAGATCCTCAAGTACGCGCTGCAGAACGTGGCGCACGGCTACGGCAAGACCGTGACCTTCATGCCCAAGCCTCTGGTCGGCGACAACGGCACCGGCATGCACGTCCACCAGTCGCTGCAGAAGGAAGGCCGCGCACTCTTCGCCGGCGACAAGTACGGCGGACTCTCGGATATGGCGCTCTACTACATCGGCGGGATCATCAAGCACGCACGGGCGCTGAATGCCTTCACCAACGCGAGCACCAACAGCTACAAGCGCCTGGTGCCGGGCTTCGAGGCTCCGGTGTTGCTCGCCTACTCGGCGCGTAACCGCTCCGCTTCGATCCGAATTCCCTGGGTGTCGAGCCCTAAAGCGCGGCGCATCGAGGTGCGCTTCCCCGACGCGAGCGGGAATCCCTACTTCGCCTTCTCGGCGATGATGCTCGCGGGGCTCGATGGCATTCAGAACAAGATCCATCCCGGTGAGCCCGCCGACAAGGATCTCTACGACCTCGAGCCCGAGGAAGCGAAACACATCCCGACCGTCTGTCACTCCCTCGACATGGCGCTCGACTATCTCGACAAGGATCGCGAGTTCCTGACGCGCGGCGGAGTCTTCACGAATGACGTGATCGATGCCTACATGGGACTCAAGATGCAGGAGATCACGCGCTTTCGCATGTCGACTCACCCGGTGGAGCTCGAGCTCTACTACAGCTGTTGACAGGCCAACAGAGGTTGACGATACGAATGCACCTGTGGAACTCCCCGCGGGTCGCTGCACATCGCGGCCGAAAGGGCGGCGGTGTGGCAGCGGCTGCGGAGAAGGGGGCGCGGGTAGCGGCGTTTGTGAGACGCTGCTACCCGCTTTTGTCGCGCGCGCCCTGCGGCGCTATGCTGAGGGTCGATGCGCCGAACCTTCTTTACCTTAATCTCGATCGGCTGCTCTTTCGCGGCAGCGGTCGCGCTCGCGGGCACGGTCTACAAGTGGGTCGACGAGAACGGCGTCGTTCACTACAGCGACCAGCCGCACCCGGGAGCACAGAAGATCACGGTCCGGGAAGTTCAGACCTACAAGGAGCAGTCGGGCGCGAGCCCCGCCGCACCGCCGGCGCCGCCCGTGCCGGTCTCAGCCGCATCGAGCGGTTATCGCGGCTGCGCGGTGACCGCGCCGCAGGCGGACGAGAGCTTCGCCAACCTGGACTCACTCACCGTCGTGGTGCAGACCGATCCACCGCTGCACCCGGGAGACCAGATCTTCGTCACCTACGACGGCGCGCCGCTCAATGGCAATGCGGCTACCGGCGGCCGGTTCACGATCTCACCCCTCGATCGCGGCACGCACACGCTGCAGGCGGTGGTGCGCGATTCCACCGGCAACGTTCTCTGCTCAGCGCCGGGCATCACCTTCAACGTGCACCAGCCCTCGACTCAGAGCCCCACAAATCCCATCCGGCCGCACTGACCGACTCCGCGGGCGCGCCCCGCGATCGCGGGCCCCATGGCGGCTGAGCTCGCACCTCCGTCGGCACTCGCGCACTTCGATCCGGCCGACCTGCTCGATGCGCTCTCGACCGGCATCGTCATGCTCGATGAGCAGCTCTGCCCGGTGTACGCCAACGTCGCCGCACAGGATCTGCTCGCCTTCAGCCTCAACAAAGCGCGCGGCCGCCCCTTCACCGAGCTGCTGCACGAGCCCGAGGGACTCGGCGGGATCCTCAAGCGCGCACTCTTCGCCGGCGAGGGCATCGCGGACCGCGAGCTCACCGTGCGCCCGGCCGGCGCGCCCCGCGAAGCGCGCACGCTCGATGTGACCATCACGCCGCTCGGGGCGCTCACCGGCACGCACCTGCTGCTCGAGCTCGCCGACACCACGCAGCGACAGCGCATCTCGCGCGAGAACGACCTGCTCGCGCGCCTCGACGGCAGCCGGCTGATGGTTCGCCAACTCGCCCACGAGATCCGCAATCCGCTCGGCGGACTGCGGGGCGCGGCGCAGCTTCTCGAGCGCGAGCTGCCTCACCCGGAGCTGCGGGAATACACCCAGGTCATCATCGGTGAGGCCGATCGGCTAACCGGGCTGGTCGACGCCATGTCGAGTCCCAGCCGCGCGCCGAACAAGGTGCGGCTCAACGTGCACGAGATCTGCGAGCACGTCTATCACCTGCTGCGTGCCGAGGCGGCGACGACAGTGTTGATCGAGCGCGACTACGATCCGAGCCTCCCCGAGGCGCCGCTCGATCGTCATCAGCTGATCCAGGCGCTGCTCAACGTGGCGCGCAATGCGCTGCAGGCCGTCGGCGACCGCGGCCGCATCGTCCTGCGCACGCGCGCGCGATCGAATGTCAGCATCGGTTCCGCGCTCCATCGGCTGGTCGCGAGCGTGCAGGTCGAGGATGGCGGTCCGGGAGTTCCGGCGCATCTGCGCGGCTCGATCTTCTACCCGCTCGTCACCGGGCGTGCCAACGGCACCGGCCTCGGGCTCGCCGTGGCCCAGGAGCTGGTGACACGCAACGGCGGAATCATCGAATTCGAAAGCCAGATGGGGCGCACCGTGTTCACGCTGCTGCTGCCCCTCGGAGAGGAACCATGAACAGTGCGCTGCGGGTCTGGCTGGTCGACGACGATGCCTCCATTCGCTGGGTGCTCGAGCGGGCGCTGCGCAACGGCGGCATGGCGCCGCGCGCCTTCGAGGCCGCCGAGCCCGCGCTCGATGCCCTGCGTCGCGATACCCCCGACGTGCTGATCACCGACATTCGCATGCCGGGCGCCTCGGGGCTCGAGCTGCTGAAACGCATCCGCGATGCCCGCCCGGCGCTGCCGGTCATCGTAATGACCGCTCACTCGGACCTCGGCAACGCCGTGTCTGCCTACGAAGGCGGCGCGTTCGAGTATCTGCCGAAGCCCTTCGACATCGATCAGGCCGTGGCCCTGGTGCGGCGCGCGGCCAACGCGGCATTCAGTGGCGGCAACGATGCCGGCGGCACACCCCGCATACCTGAGCTCCTCGGCCACGCCCCGGCGATGCAACAGGTGTTTCGCGCCATCGGACGGCTGGCACGTTCTTCGGTCACCGTGCTGATTACGGGCGAGTCCGGCACCGGCAAGGAGCTCGTCGCCCGGGCACTGCACGAGCACAGCCCGCGCTCGGGGCGACCGTTCGTCGCCCTCAACACCGCGGCGATTCCGGCGGACCTGCTCGAGTCGGAGCTCTTCGGACACGAGCGCGGCGCCTTTACCGGTGCGGACGTACAGCGGCGCGGGCGCTTCGAGCAGGCCGACGGCGGCACACTGTTCCTCGATGAGATCGGCGACATGTCGCTGCCGCTCCAGACACGGCTGCTGCGGGTGCTGGCAGAGGGTGAGTTCTATCGAGTCGGCGGCCAGACGCCGATCCGCGCCGACGTACGCGTGATCGCCGCGACCAACCAGAACCTCGAGGAGCGTCTCTCGCGCGGCCTGTTCCGGGAGGATCTGTATCATCGCCTCAACGTGATCCGTATCGAGCTGCCGCCGTTGCGCGCGCGAGCCGAGGACATCCCGGACCTGCTCAATCATTACATGACCGTGGCCGCACACGAGCTCGGCGTCGAGCCGAAGGCGCTGGCCGCGGATACCCTCGCGCGACTCATCACCCACGACTGGCCGGGCAACGTGCGCGAGCTCGTGAACCTCTGCCGGCGGCTCTCCGTGCTCGCGCCGGGAAGCGAGGTGCACCTCGCCGACCTGCCTGCGGAGCTCAGCGGCAGGGCCGTCGCCGGACCGCGCGAGGCCGACTGGGCCCTGGCGCTCGCAGGCTGGGCCGAGCGGCATCTGACCAGCGCGGGCATGCCGCTCCTCGATGCGGCCCTGCCGCAGTTCGAGCGCGTGCTGATCCGCATGGCCCTCAAGCGCACGCAGGGGCACCGTCAGGAGGCGGCGAAGCTCCTCGGTTGGGGGCGCAATACCCTCACCCGCAAGGTCAAGGAGCTCGGCATGAACGGCGCCGCGGAGGGCGATGCGTAATCGCAGACGCGTAGTCTCGATCGCGAGAACCCGGTAAGGTTCGCCCGCGCAATTATCGCGCGGCGTGCAGTGACGGTGGGAGTCGCTGCCGGTTTGCGGAGCGTGGCGGTGTCGGACTGGCATCTGGTGTGGCAGATCAGCTTTCTCGGTAATTCGCTGGACGCCTGGGCGCTCTCGGTGATCGTCTTCCTCGTCACGATCACGGTACTGCCGCTCGCCAAGCGCTTCATGACCGTTCAGCGGCGCCGTCTCGCCCTGCGCCGCCCGGGGCAGGTGCACTACGCCATCGACCTGACGGCGCTCCTCGTCGCGCGCACCAGCCGTCTGTTCCTGTGGGGTGTCGCGGTCTGGCTCGGCTCGCGCGACCTCGTCTTCCCGCCGCGCCTCGAGCGCTGGCTCACGGTCGGCCTGGTGCTGCTCTTCTGGATGCAGGCCGCGCTCTGGATGATGACGGCCGTACGTTTCGCGGTCGACGCGCGACGGCTGCGCTCGACCGGGCCCGACACGTTGCTGAAGAGCTCGATGGAGGTGATTCTCTTCGCGGCCGGCATCCTCATCTGGGGAGTGGCGCTGCTGCTCGCGCTCGACAACCTCGGCGTCGAGATCAAGCCGCTGCTCGCGGGACTCGGCATCGGCGGCATCGCGCTCGCACTCGCGGTGCAGACGGTGCTCGCCGACCTCCTCGCCTCGCTGTCGATTGCGTTGGACAAGCCTTTCGGTCTTGGCGACTTCCTCACCGTCGATGACGTGCAGGGCTCAGTCGAGCACATCGGCGTGAAGAGCACGAGACTGCGCAGCCTCTCCGGAGAGCAGATCATCGTCGCCAACTCCGACCTCCTCAAGGCGCGGGTACGCAACTTCGGCCGCATGCAGGAGCGGCGCGCCTTGTTCCAGCTCGACGTGCACTACGAGACGCCGGTGGCGACACTCGCCGCCGTGCCACGCGCAGTGCGCGAGATCATCGAGGGCACGCCCGACACGCGCTTCGATCGATGTCATCTGCTGCGCTGTACCGACAAGGCGCTGCAATTCGAGGCGGTGTACTTCGTCACTCGCGCCGACTTCAAGGCCTACGCCGACGCGCAGCAGAGCATCAACCTGCGCATTCTCGAGCGCTTCCGCACCATGGAGGTGACCTTTCTGGCGACGTCACCGCGACCGGTGCGACTGCATCCTCCGCAGACACCGGCGCAGGACATCGGCGGCCAACAGCGATTGCTGTAGGCCGCCTCGAGATGAGCGCGACGATCGACGCGACGAGCGATTCCCGTCAGTGGCCGGCGAGCAGCCGGTCGAGGTAAGCCGCGAAATCACCGTAGGGCACGGCACCTGCCATGCGCAGGCCGTCGAGCTGACCGCGGGACGCACGTCCGATGACGAAGGTGGGCGTGCCATTCACGCCGAGCGCACTGGCCTGCGCCGCGTTGCGGGCGATCGCAGCCGCGTACTTGTGCGAGGTCACGCACTGCGTGAAACGCGGCAGGTCGAGCCCGAGCGCCTGCGCTTTGGCGAGGATGGAAGCATCGTCGAGCTTCATGTTCCGCGCGAGCAATGCTGCGTGCATCGGCCAGAACTGGCCCTGCTCGCCCGCGCAGTGTGCGGCTTCAGCCGCAGGGCGCGCCGCGGAGTGGATCTTGAGCGGGAAGTCGCGAACGATGAAGCGCACCTTGCCGCTCGCGACGTAGTTGCGCTCGAGCGCGGGCCAGCTCTCGGCCTGAAAGCGCCGGCAAAACGGGCACTGGTAGTCCGTGAACTCGACGACCGTGACGGGTGCGGTGGCGCTCCCGCGCGACTGCTCGAGCGCATCGAGCGGCATGCGTACCGGCACGCCCTGCCCGGCGCCCCCGACCGCGGTCGCAGCGGTTGCGGTGAGACTGGTGATGGACAGAACGAGGGCGAGCACGCGCTGTGCAAAGATGGACCGGAACCTGGGCAGGAAGGCGGACCGCACCGTCATCATCCTGACACCGCACAATCAGCGATTTCGTTGGTGGCGCGCAGCGTGCCGACCAGGTCGGTCACGTTGGCGAGCCCGTGCGTGCGCAGGTACGCGCGGATACCCGCGTTAATCTGCTTGCAGGCCATCGGGTCGTAGAAGAGCGCCGTGCCGACTCCGACCGCGGTGGCGCCGGCGATGATGAATTCGAGCGCGTCCGTGGCGCTCACGATGCCGCCCTGGCCGATGATCGGCACGCCGTGCGGGCGTGCGACCTCGTAGACCTGGTGCACCTTGAGCAGTGCGATCGGCTTGATCGCCGGCCCCGAGAGCCCGCCCTGCACGTTGCCGATGATCGGCCGGCGGTCCTCGACGTCGATCGCCATCCCTGCGATGGTGTTGATCACGGCGAGTGCGTCCGACCCCGCTTCGATGCAGCGACGCGCATTCTCGCGGATGTCCGTCTGGTTGGGAGAGAGCTTGGTGATGAGCGGCTTCTTCGTCACGCGGCGGCAGGCCGCGACCACCTGTGCCGACATCTCCGGGTAGTTGCCGAAGGCTACACCGCCTTCCTTGATGTTGGGGCAGGAGATGTTGATCTCTATCGCATCGATCGGCGAGTCATCGAAGCGCCTCGTGACCTCGACGTACTCCTCGATCGTCGAGCCGCAGACATTCGCGATGAAGCGTGTCTCGGCGAAGTCGAGCTGCGGCAGGATGCGGCCGACTACCTGCTCGACGCCGGGGTTCTGCAGGCCGATGGCGTTCAGCATGCCGGCGGGTGTCTCCCAGACGCGGTGCGGCGGGTTGCCGAGCCGCGCCTTGCCGGTTGTGCCCTTGAGCACGATGGCACCGGCGTCGCGGTTGGAGAAGCCTTCGATGCGGGTGTACTCCTCACCGAAGCCGACGCAGCCCGAGAGCAGCACGATCGGCGAGGCAAAGTTCAGCCCGCAGAAGAGATAAGAGAGTGAGTCCGCGGAGGCGGCCGCCGGAGCGAGCGCGGCGGGCGCTGGTTTGAGGCTCGCCATGGCGCGCATTATCGCACGCGCGCAGAGCTACCGCCGCAGGCGCCCATGTACCACATTGTGCTGTTCCAGCCCGAGATTCCGCCCAATACCGGCAACGTCATCCGCCTCGCCGCCAACAGTGGCGCGACGCTGCACCTGGTGAAGCCGCTCGGATTCGAGCTCACCCTCAGGGCGGTGCGCCGCGCCGGTCTCGACTACGAGGAGCTGGCACGAGTGCACGTGCACGCGGGCCTCACGGCCTGCCTCGCCGCTCTCGGCGAGGCGCGACTCTTCAGCATCGAGACGGCTGGTGCGCATCCCTACAGCGAGGCGCGCTTCGAGAGCGGCGATGCGCTGCTGTTCGGCTCTGAGACCCGCGGGCTGCCCGCAGAAGTGCTGGTGCAGGTGCCGCGCGACCGGCAGCTCGCGATCCCCATGCGCTCGGGAAACCGCAGCCTCAATCTCTCGAATGCGGTGGCGATCGTCGTCTACGAGGCCTGGCGGCAGGGGGGATTCGCGGGGGCTGCTAATGCGCATCCGTCTTAGCACGTGCCGCCTTCGCGTGGGGAGCACGTGCCGCCGCGTCGGGGTGTTCCTGTCCATGGCGGTCGAGGGGGCTGCGCACACCACGGGCGCCTTTCGCCATGACGTGCGTATAGATCATGGTGGCCCTCAGGTCGGCGTGGCCGAGGAGCTCTTGTACCGTGCGGATGTCGTAGCCGTCTTCCAGCAGGTGCGTCGCGAAGCAATGTCGGAATGTATGGCAGCTCGCCGGCTGCGTGAGTCCCGCCTTGAGCACGGCGTGCCGTACCGCTCGCTGGACGACCTTCTCGTGCAGGTGGTGTCGCACCGGGACGCCGGCATAGGGGTCGCGACAGAGGCTCGCCGCAGGAAACAGATATTGCCATCCCCATTGCCGCGCGCTATGCGGGTACTTGCGCGCGAGGGCCAAAGGCAGCGAGACGCCGGGCTGCTCCCGACGGCGCTCCTCCTCGTACCAGGCGCGCAGCCGTGCCAGGTGTGCGCGTAGCGGAACATCCAGCGCCGCAGGCACCATGGTTACCCGGTCTTTGCCGCCCTTGCCATCGCGGACGACGAGCTCGCCGCGCTCGAGCGCGAGGTCCTTGACGCGCAGGCGCAAGGCCTCCATCAGGCGCAGTCCGCTCCCATAGAGAAGGTTGGCGATGAGCCACGATGCGCCCTCGAGCCGCGCGAGCAGCGAGCGGACCTCGTCGCGAGTCAACACCACGGGCAGGCGTTTCGCGTTTTCCGCACGGGTGACGTTGTCGAGCCATGGGAGCTCGATCCCGAGCACCTCACGGTAGAGAAAGAGCAGCGCCTGTAATGCCTGGTTCTGAGTCGCGGCGCTCACCTTGCGCTGCACCGCGAGGTAGGTGAGGAATTGCTCGACCGCCGGTGCGCCGAGCTCGCGCGGCTGGGTACGGTGATGGAAGTCGATGAAACGGCGCATCCATTGCAGGTAGGCCTGCTCCGTGCGTAGCGCCAGATGGCGCGTGCGCATGCGCTCGCGAGCCGCAGCGAGCACTTCTGGCGCTTGCTGCGCGGGTCCGATGGGATTGCGCAAAGTCGTCATGAGATGGCGCGATGGCAGCAGAACACTCCCGCGGAATCCAGCGCGATATGTCACCCGTTTGTGAGGATTTGCCGGGCAAACCGTCACCAGTACCGCGAGTGGCAGGCACCTTCCTATATAATTCGCCCGTGGCGCGCATCCGCCGGCAACCATAGGGTCAGCGGCATGACGTGGTGGGGCTGGGTCATCGCAGGCGCGGTGCTTCTCGGAGCAGAGCTCACTTTCGTGAGCGCGCAGTTCTATCTGGTGTTCATCGGCAGCGCCGCCATTCTGGTGGGACTCATCACCGTCGCCGCAGCACCCGCGACCTGGCTGCAGTGGGCGCTGTTTGCGGTGCTGGCGATCGTATCGATGCTGACGTTTCGCAGCCGCGTCTACCAGAAATTTCACCATGCATCCCCGCGAGTCGACGCAGGGCCGCGCACCGGAGGACTGATCACTCTGCAGGTCCCACTGAACGCGGGCGAGACATGCCAGACGGAATACGGGGGCGCTTACTGGACGGTCCGTAACGACAGCGACCGGCCCATTCCGTCAGGCGGCCGCGCCCGCGTGATCGGTGTGCGGGATCTGACACTTCTCGTAAGGCCTGAGGGCTAGTTAGTCACAGGGGCCACGCGCAGTCATGTACGCCTCCTACGTCTTCATCGCCATGGCGATCATCGTCGTGATCGTCGTCTTCCGCACGGCAACCGTCGTGCCGCAGCAGAGCGCCTACGTCATCGAGAACCTCGGTAAGTACAGCCGCACGCTCCATGCGGGGTTCCACATCCTGATTCCGTTCGTGGAACGCGTCGCTTACCGGCACAACCTCAAGGAGCAGGCGCTCGACGTCCCGGAGCAGATCTGTATCACGCGCGACAACGTGCAGGTCGGCGTCGACGCAGTGCTCTACATGCAGGTCCTCGACCCGCACCTCGCCTCCTACGGCATCACCAACTACGGCTTCGCCATCGCGCAGCTCGCGCAGACCAATCTGCGCAGCGAGATCGGCAAGATCGAACTCGATCGGACCTTCGAAGCGCGGGCCACGATCAACGCCAACGTCGTCTCGGAGCTCGACAAGGCATCGGGCGCGTGGGGCGTCAAGGTGATGCGCTACGAGATCAAGAACATCACACCGCCCAAGGACGTCCTCTCGGCGATGGAGAAGCAGATGCGCGCCGAGCGCGAGAAGCGCGCCGTAGTGCTGACCTCCGAGGGCGAGCGGGACGCGAAGATCAACCAGGCGGAGGGCGACAAGCAGCGCGTCATCAAGGCATCCGAGGCCAATAAGCAGCAGCAGATCAACGAGGCGGACGGCCAGGCCGCGGCGATCCTCGCGGTCGCAACCGCCACCGCGGAAGGATTGCGCCAGGTGGGCAGCGCACTCAGCGAACGCGGCGGCATCGAAGCCATGCAGCTTCGCATCGGCGAAGAGTACGTGCGACAGTTCGGCAAGCTGGCAAAGCAGAGCACCACTCTCGTCGTTCCCGGCAACCTGTCCGATCTCGCCTCGGTCGTCAGCATGGCGACCAGCATCATCCGCAGGCCGCCGTCCGAGCAGCCGGCCGCCGGAGATTCGTCGGCTACGTCACCACGAAAGTGATGCTGATTGGTCAACGGCGAGGCGTGAGAAATCAGGTGGTTGCGAGCTCTCCGGGTGAGAACACGACCGAACTGCCGTGTTACGACCCGACGGATCGGTCAACGAATTAGAGTTAGACAGCATGCGCAAACGCTGGCGCCACGTTTCACGCCTTAGGCTCCTAATTGCTGCGATGGCGTTTGCGGTCGCGGGTTGCGAAAGTATGGGTGGGGAGATCGCGGGATTGTTCTACTCCGTTCGACTGAAGGAGCCCGTTCCACCTTCGGCTTGCATTGAGTTGGCGCACCAAATTGCAGCCGCCCTGCCACTTCGCGTGAAGGGCGAGACCTATCCTTCTCATCCTAAGGGGCAGTGCATAGTGGACATGCGTAGTGTGAACCTTGCGGACGAACTCGGCGTCACCATCCTTTTGAGCCCAACCGACTATCGGATCAGCCTTCAGTTCCGAGAGCTACGGCACGGCCACATGAACGCTGATACGCCCACCGGAATACAGGCAGAACTAGCATCGCAAACTGTTGCACTGACTCAGAAGCGCTTCCCGGATGCGGTTATCACCGCGACTCATCCACACTACTCGTTACTTGGGCCATGATGCGTTAGCTCTTTGAGAAGCCGCATGCTGTCTAACAATCGTTGGAGGGGTCCGTGATGCGTGGTCTGTTTGGCGCCGCGGGCGCTGAGGGATTGTGCGCCCTCGGCGCGCTGGCGCGCCTCTGGCCGGCCCCTCAACTTCACCGTTAGAAGTCACATGGGCGTTGAAGCTCCGCGAAGAGCAGAAAGTCTCACCCTCGTTTGACTCAACGTGAGATCCGCCCGCATACGTATACAGTATTCTTGCAGGCGTCTTCGTT
>Ga0307476_10001157_pt1 | contig 16648 bp, 13 predicted proteins | sample atmos_gasesECM2C_2_FD_203314 | JGI IMG/M metagenome (GOLD analysis project Ga0307476, IMG submission 203314) | Hardwood forest soil microbial communities from Morgan-Monroe State Forest, Indiana, United States - atmos_gasesECM2C_05 | ecosystem: Environmental > Terrestrial > Soil > Temperate... | reverse complement strand
CGAACAGATTCTTGACGATGAAGGGCTTCCCAGACGTTCCGCCGACAAAGCCTGGGCTCCCCGGCCTCCAGGTCAGAGGCTTGAAAAGATAATTGCGGCGAATCTCGATATCAGCCGGCGTCAATGTCGCTGGCCCGCCACCGAAGAGAATGTTTTCTCCAGCAGCTTCGAGGAAATTGTTAACGATCTTGTAAGGCCCCATCGGAAAATCGCCCAGCCCTCCCGCGATGGTCTGCGCATCGCTGCAACTTCCCGTGATAGCAACACAATGAAAATCGGTGAAATAGGAGTCCACCACAGCAACGTAGTTACTCGTGCCAAGCGCGATTCCGCGGGTGGTTTCGTCCTGCGCTGTGCCATGAATCCAATCGCGGTCGAACACGATGTGATGATTGCTTCCCTTTCCTGCCATTGCGATCACGTTGTAAACCGTGTCAGTAGACTCGCGCGTAATCTCCAATCCAACGAATCGGTAATGATTCGCTCCATCTTCCAAAGTCACGGTCGGTGTGCTTGGGCCCGTCGAGACTAACTTGGCCATCACATTCTTTGGCGAGGGGCACGGGTATGCAGGCCTGCCCGGGAGCGACGCGACGCCCGCGTAACAAGGGGTGATTCTAGTGCCTTCTGGCGGCAAGGCGCGGTCTTCCGCGCTGGTACGCACGATAATCCAATGCGCATCGTCGCACTTCTTCGCGGGCATCATAAAGTTGCCGACGAATCGTGCACCGCTTTGCAGAAGGATGGTGTCTCCGCAGTGAGCACCTTCGAGCGCGGACTTCAGTTCTGCACCATCCTTCACGGAGATAGATTTCCCCGGCGCGGGAGTGTCAGCCAGGCTGCTATTCACATAAACGCGAGGAAGTTCCGCTGGTCCGTCGAACTTGGCGCCGTTCGGAGCCTGTGCGATTGCGGACAAACATCCACAGAACAATAGAATCAGGCCCGCATGAATCCGAAACAATAAGAGTCGCACAATACCTCCAACAGGAATGAATTGTTAGATGAGAAGACGGCGGGTTCCGGCACTCCAGTTTTGCACGCTCGGGACGCTACCGCGCAGGTACAACTTTGGCCTCTGCGGCTTCCACAGATTCTCCGGCTAGCCAGTCCGCCATTCTCCCAACATTGTCGTCGCCCGCGTCTAGTCGCAAACTGGCCTTCACTTGGTTGTAATGCTGGGTCACGTAGATAAGCTTCTGAGACATACCGACGGCGTCCATGTCGTTGTAAGTGATTACTCCATTGGGCCTGCGGCCGTTCTCGCTGGCCACTACCGGCACGCCGAGCGCAATCGACTCCAGAACCGAGGCCGCGACACCGTCGCACGCCGGCGTGCGCAGGTAGATGAAGCAACGGCTCAGCAGCGTGAGAAATTCGTCATGTGTCAGGCTCCCCAGCAGTAACAGGCTTTCTCTTTCCTCCGGCGCCCAGTCGCGGACATACTCTTTCACCGCCAGCAACTCCTTTTCAGGGAAGCCCAGCCAGATGAATCCCGCATCCGGCTGCGTTTTACGGTAAAGCTTCATGCCTTCGCGAAGAACATCCAAGCGATACTCCGGACGAAACGCTAGATACGAAAAAATCAGCAGCCGCTTCTGGCGGAGAAATGTCTCCACTTCCTCTGAGAGGGGCGTTTGAGCATATGTCAGATATTGCGGCGAAAAAGTGGCGATGGCTTCCACTTTATCGGGTGCAATACCGTAGCCCTCGACCGCCTCCTTGATGGGCTGGCTATCACATGCAATCGAGCCTGCCCACAAAAAGAGAACGTAAAATGCCCAGTGCACCGGGCTGCGGTCGTCACGCGGGAAATAATCCTGCGAGAGTCCACCGTGAAACGTCAGCAGCGCCGGACGAAAAACAAGTCTTCCAATCAATACGGCCGCCAACGCCAGCCAATATCCCTTCCGTGACATGCCATTCAAGTGCACGTTGAGCCGATATCCACGAAGTGAATAACTGCAAATCTTCCTCAGATAGTCCACGCCATCCTGTACGTCAATATATTCCGCACTCTTAATCTGCCGCCCTTCGTTAATCTTGAGCACTTCACAGACATGCCCGCGGCGGCGCAACTCCTCCGTCACCAATTTGGTCTGGATCGCCCAACCGCACATTGGTGGCGGGTAATTTCCGATCTGAAGTATCTTCGCGGGTCGTCTCATCATTCGATTTTTCGCGTGTACTCTTCAGAACCGTGATAGATCGTGGGAAGCGAGCAGCTTCCCAAAAGGCGTTTTTTTCTTAAGCCGCAGCTTCGTATCGAAATAGCGCTCGTAGAGCAGGCGCATGCGCTTCAGCGATGCGTCGGACGAAGCGATGCGAGTTGGAGCCTTGTGGGACGAAGCTTGCTCGCCGGGATTTTCCACGGCATACCCAAGTTGCTCGAGGCTGGGTCCCAGCAGTATCTCAAACCGATGCAGTTGAGCAGCCGTAAGACCGGTTTTCCATCGCTGCACCGGATTAAATTCCCCTTTTTTCATTTCCTTTAAAAACGAACTATTTGGTTTGCTCACCGATCCGATAGCAACCCGTTCAATTTTGTCGTAATCCAGATCCTGTTCTATGAACGCCCCCAGAGTCCGTAGAACTGCGCGCGGATCGCGCACCAACTCCTCATAACGAACCTCGATGTAGTCGGATCCCAAACCGCGGCCGTCTTTGCGGCCTTTGCGCACGATCCAATCCCAATACAAAGCCGCCACCTCGAGAGTTTTTCGACGATCCCAGGCAAATGGCTTGATCCACCCCTGCTTTTCCAGCGACAGCGCCACGTCCCTACCGTCGCGGATGATGTGAACGATCAGAGCCTCGGTGATGGTCCGTTTGATGCGATGCATATATAACAAATGTTCGGGCGTGCAGTCAGCCCAGCGCTCGACACCCTGGTGCCGCGCCATCGCTTGCATGACGATTCGCAAAAAGTCTCCGCCATTGCGGCACTTCGCCATCACTTCTTCGCTGACGTCGTTCCAATCGAGGCCAGTGCGCCGAAATAATTCCGTCTCGCGCCACGCGGCCAGCAGCCTGCGCCGGTTCGCCGCGTGACTTAACATTCCAAAGCGCGGCTCGAGCAAATTAAAAACCTGTGATTCCGCGCGATAAACCGCAAAATTCCCGGAAGAAAGTAGCATATGGTAAAGCAGCGTGGTCCCGGATCGCGGACAGCCCAGCACAAACACTGGCGCTTTGCTTCTGGCTGCTGCGCTGGGAATGCTTTCCGTGGTCAGCTCCGCTTTCTTCATAACTTCTACCGCAAAGCCATCTCACCAGCCGAAGGCAACGCTAGTGTTGATCTGTTCCAAATTTGTGTCGCAGCGCCGTCGTCAGTGAGCCATTGCTGGCGTGTGTGCTGTACGGCGTTCCTCGAATTTGAGTTGAGGCGGAGCCGGATGCCCATTTTCCCGCTCCAGGTAATTGCGGTGCCACCATTCGAGGATCAGCATCTTCCACAGCACACCGGAGCGATTGCGCCGCCCTCGCACATGCTCATCCACTAACCCACGCACCGCCTCCGGCCGAAAATACCCGCGCTGCAAGGTACGTGGTTCGGTCAAGATGGAAAGAAACTTCTGTTTCAGTTCGCCCCGCAACCAATGTTCCAGCGGCAATTGAAAACCTTGTTTGGGGCGGTGCAGCAATTCCGCCGGAATCCCAAGCCGCTCCGCGAGGCGCTTCAGGAGATACTTGCGCGTAGAACCACGAAACTTCCATTCGATGGGCAACGCCGCTGCCCATTCCACAAATTCATGGTCCAGCATCGGCACTCTTACTTCGAGCGACGTCGCCATACTCATTCGATCAACCTTGGTGAGAATATCGCCCGCCAGATAAGTCTTCGTGTCCAGATAAAGAAGGCGGCTCAGATCATCGACCGCCGGTGCTTGATCGAAATAGTTCTGAAACTGCTGCAGCGGGTCTGCCATCCGGTTAGCAGCCGCGAGGAAATCTTTGCTGAACAGAGATCTTTCGCGATGCAGCGCAGGCAGGAATGTCACGCTGTCGAGATACCGGTCGCGCAAGTTGAGTGAAGCGTTCCACGCCAGGTTCTTGCCGTAGAAGCCCGCCGGCAAGTTGGGGTGCAGCATTTGCCGGTAAAGTCTTCCTGTCCACTGCGGAATATTATCGAAACGCTTGCGTTGCATGGCTACGGCGTAGCGGTCATAGCCTGCGAACATTTCGTCTCCACCATCGCCGGTCAGCGCCACCGTGACGTGCTGCCTCGCCATCCGGCAGACAAAATATGTCGGCAGCATGGAGGAATCCCCGAACGGTTCCTCGATCATGCTTGAAAGATAAGCGATGGTCTCTTCGATGTTCGGGCTTACTACCATCTCGTGGTGTTCGGTTCCGAACTGTTCTGCCACCGCTCGCGCATATGGCGCTTCGTTGAAGACATCCTCGGCGAATCCAATCGAGAAAGTTTTGACTGGAGTTGAACTCGCGTGCGCCATCAGCGCAACCACAATTGAGGAATCCACACCTCCACTAAGCAAAGCCCCCAAGGGAACTTCACTCATCAGGCGAATGCGCACGGCCTCCGCCAACTTCGACTCCAACATCTCCAAACATTCGTCCTCGGATTTCGCTGTGGAGCTACCGTAGGAGGGAACGTCCCAGTACGAACGAATCTTAAAATTATCTCGCGAATACTCCAAGACGTGCCCGGGCGGCAGCTTCTTGATAGCCTCAAACGCGGTCAGCGGGTCCGGAACATAGCCAAAATAAAAATACTGGAGTAGCGCCTCGGGGTTCGGAACTGCCAACTCCGGGGCCGCAGCCAGAATCGCTTTGATCTCTGAACCGAACAACAGCCTGCCATTGTGAAGTGCATAGTGAACAGGCTTTTTTCCCAGCCGGTCACGCGCCAGCAGAAAAGACTTCTTCCCTTCATCCCACAGCGCGATCGCGAACATTCCTTGCAGTTTGCGGACGCAATCCGCGCCCAGTTCTTCGTAGAGGTGAACGATTACCTCGGTATCGCTGTGGGTGTAGAAGTGGTGCCCACGCACTTCCAGTTCAGCGCGCAGTTCAAGATAATTGTAGATTTCGCCGTTGAAGACCGCCCATATCGCACGGTCTTCGTTGTGAACGGGCTGCTGGCCACCGGCAATATCGATGATGCTCAATCGTCGCATGCCCAAGCCAACCGCGCCTCGAACATACAAACCTTCGTCATCGGGACCGCGGTGCATGATCGCCTGGCACATGCGGTGTACGTCCGCGGCCTCAACCGAATCCTGGTTTCGGCCTACGATTCCGGCTATCCCGCACACGATTCGGCCTCCGCTGCTGGCTGCAGGGAATCGATTTCCTGCGACGCGGCGGGCTTGCGCCCTCGCACTGCAACCGGCACGCCGCCCACCGTCAAATCTTGTAGCCCACAACTCTCAAACCAGCGGAACACTTGCTCATACGTGTGCTTTGATTGATACCATGGGGAATACCAGTCGAAAGTATCCAGCACCCGCCACTGCGGATCGGCATTGAACGACATCGGAATCATGTAACGTAGCGCTCCGCTCAAAGGTCGTCCAGCCAGCGGAATTTTGCGCAGCAGCCAATGCACACCGTAGAGAGGAACAGCCGCTTGACAGACCTTATGCAGCAGCCGCGGAGACATGCGGCGCGTCACCTTGCGATACACATCGCTCATGCGATACCAGGGGTTGTAGGCGCTATAAAGCCAGACCACGAGCGTACCCTCCGGCTTAAGAAAACGCGCTAAACCTTTCACCGCTCGCTCGCAATCCGGAGTGTGATGGAGGACACCCAGGCTATAGATGTAGTCGAAACTCTTCGGCGCAAAAGGGAGGGAAAAGGCGTCTGCTTGCAGAATCGAAGCGTCTCGATCCGCAAGGTTGCTCGCTGCAGCTTCCACGGCCTGGCTCAGGTCAATACCCACCACACGCGCGCCCCAGCGAGTTACCACTTCCGCATAGCGGCCCATGCCGCAACCTACGTCGAGGACCAACTTCCCTGCCAAATCCTCCGGCCTCAACCGCGTCTTCAGGACGAAATCCTTTTCCGAACGCTTGCTATTTTCGTCGTCGAGTTGAGTTGTATTGTGCTTCAGCCACTGGAATCCGAAACTTCCCGTGTAGAACTGTTGGTCGACAAAACGAGGCACGCCCTTGACGATAGGGTAGTGTTCTGAACAGCTAAGGCACACCAGCGCATCATCCTGCCGTCGCAAATCGGACTGACACTTCAAGCAGCGGAGAATCGCAAGAATTTCTCTAGCGAATTTGCCACCTGTTTGATATGGAATCTGTCCCATGCTCTAGTATTTCGATGTGGTATTCTCGACCTCAATCCAAGACCTGAACCGCGTTTCACCGTCTGTTCATGCTGTTAGGATATCGTCCATTCATGAAAGACCCTCTTAATCTTAAATCAGGCGCAGGCTTCTCTCCGCTGCGCCTGTTTTTCATTCTTCTGATCCTGGGTTTTGGATTAAGAATGGCCTTCGGCATCGTCCGCTTTCGCGGCGATCTCCTTCACCTCACCGGACCAGCCTTCATTACCAGTTGGAGCCACGACGGCCTGGAACACGTGCTCATTGCGAAGGCCATTCTCTCAGGCGAAGGTTACATTATGGATAATTTTCCGCTGCCGCCGGGAAAGCACGTCCGATACGCCGGAGAGGATGCCTTGTTCAAAGCGCCGCTCTATCAGTATTTTCTTGCCGGGATTTTTACGATTTCTGGTTTTTCTTTCAAGCTTTTTTTTCCGCTGCAGGCGCTGCTTGGGGGGCTAACCTGCGGCTTTCTCGGACTGATTGCGTGGGAAACGTTCAAAAGTCCAAGTGCGGCATTCCTCGCGGGAGTCGCGGGGGCGATTCATCCGGTGCTGGTGAATGCTGCCTCCCAACCCTACAACGAGGATGTTTTCTTCTTTCTGTTTATCGCTGCAATCTGGGCTTTTCTCGTCTGGTTTCGCACGCGGGAAATTAAATGGGCTGTCGCGTGTGGGATACTGGTCGGCTTATGCACTTTGACAAGGGAGAGCGGTATTCCGCTGCTGGCTGCCATGGGAGCAATTGGCATTCTTTCGATCCCGCGTGATTTCAAAGCATGGATAGCCTGCGCTACGATCGCACTCTGCACCGTCGCTGTCGTTGCACCCTGGACGCTTCGCAACTACATTCGCTTTCATGCCTTCATTCCGGTCGCAGCCATCGTGGGGGAAGACCTGGCAACTGGAAACAATGACTGCGTCGCCAGGGAAAGCTTGTTCACCTCCTACTGGTCGGAAGGTCCCTGCGTTGACTTAAACAGGCAAATTATTGCAGCCCGCGCATTGACCCCAATGGTCGATCTGCCCGCCGGCGTCCAATACGACCGGCTCTCGCGGCGAGTCGCAACCCGCTTCATCACCGAACATCCCCTAGGCTATGTGAAACTCGCTATTCGCCGGCTGTGGACGAGCTTGCTGCCCTTTGCTCCCCGCGGAAATCAGCGAGGGTACGAACGAATTGTTCTCACGCTCTACTGGCTTTTGATATTTCCCGCAGGAATGCTTGGACTATTCTCGCGACTGAGACGACCCGAACCACGGGCTCTTTTTCTTGCGCTCGTCATCGCTCTGAGTTTCCTGTCCATCATGGCGGTTCTCTATTGGTCCGATCTTCGTTTTCGAATTGGCATTGATCTTCTCCTGGGATGCTTCGCCGCATGGAGCTACAACCGCGTTTGGCAAAGAGGAGAAGCCAACTCAGCCGCGGTAATCACCGCTTCGTGAGCAGCCTTGAATCCGCGATTTTTCATCAAAAATTAATACCGGTCGGCGGTGTTTCCCAAGAAATCGATGCATAAATAGACTCATGTTCGTCTAAGATAGACGGGCATTTGGAGGCGGGAATACGCATAATGCCGAGGCCTTTGTGGGACGAATGGATGGGTCGCAAGGCTACTCGGCGGTTAGCGCGCAAGATTTTGCCTGGCTTGCGCTGGAATCAAGAGATCTGGGGCGAAACGGTAAGAGAGCATCTGACCAGCCCAGTTCGCTGGTTGGATGCGGGTTGTGGCTGGCGTCTCCTGGACAAGGATCTCGATCCACTCGAGAACGATTTGGTCCGCCGCGCCGGAACCGTAGTGGGCGTCGATCTCGACCTTCCCCACTTAGGCAAACACGTCAACATCTCGCTGCGCACCTGTGCGTCGCTGGCCGCGCTTCCTTTTGCTGACGCCAGCTTCGACCTAGTTACTTGCAACATGGTGGCCGAGCATCTTCCGGATCCCTCAGGAATTTTTCGAGAAATATCACGAGTGCTCGCTCCGGGCGGGACTTTCATGGTGCACACCCCCAACACTCGAAACTATCTGGTTTTCGCGAATATCCTCGCGAAGAAACTCCTGCCGCGTCAATTCGTTCTGAAACTGGTGCATGATGGCCGAGAAGAGGAGGACATTTATCCCACTTACTACCGGGCCAACAGCGAGCGTGCGCTCCGCCGCCTCGGGGATTCTGTGAAGCTGCAGCCTCATTTTGTACGCTTCCTGACTCAGCCACAGCCCTATACCCGATTCTTTGCGCCAGCCGCTTTCTTTGAGCTTCTCTTTATGCGAGCGACCATGACGCGTCCGCTGAATCGCTTTGCTGCGACGATCATGATGGGGTTCCGAAAACCCTATACAAAACCGGCCGGCTGCGCCGCTTGCGCGGCCTAAAGCCTACGATGGAGGCTAAAGTACATAGCGAATACGCCAGCTTTCGTCTAAGATAAACGGCATTCAGTCAGCGAGGAGAGTTCGATATGTCGCGTAGTGGAAACAATCGTGGGAAGGGAACTTTGTTGGAAAGCACCCTCGCGTTGGCCTTGATGGGGATCGTCGCCGGAGCCGCGGGAGGCCTTGCCATCGGCATTGTCACCGGTTCTCATTCCTCCAGCGCCGCGCCCAGCACCGCAAGTCCTCTGAAGTAAACACTCGCTAGAAACGCTGCCTCAAACTTAACGGCGCCGCCTGAACCGTTCCCACGGCGGGTGCTGTCTCGGGAAGTTTTGGGCCTGTCAGCCAGCTTCTTATCGGCTTGCGTTCTTCCTTCACGCTCACACCAGTTTCACTGCACAAGCGGAAGAGAGCCGTCGTATAGCCGACCATAAAATACGGGAAAAGTTGATACGCCGTACTGGCGAAGGCCGCGCCCACAAGATAGCTGGCAAACCCCGCCCATAGCGCGCTGGTATACATGCGCACATCTGAGTCCGCCGCGTAAAGAGCCGTACTGCGGATTTTAATCAAGTTCCTGAAACACTCGCGCATCACCAGAAGAAACAATATAAGCACAGGGATTCCGCATTCCGAGCTCAGCTCCGTATACGTGTTGTGCGTAACGTGCCACAAGTCCGTGTAGCTTGCGAACTGACCGGGCCCTACTCCGAAGATCGGGCGTTTTGCTGTAGTTTCGAGACTCAGTATCAGAATCTCTAGCCGGGCTTCCTTGGCGTCACCATAAACTTCCACGTCGTTGGAGAAAATGCTCTTGATGCGATCGCCGTAACTCTGAGGCCCCACGACCGCCAACGCCAAAATGCAAAAAGCAGCGCCCGCCAGCAGGTAATAGCGTTTGTTTCGTATCCCAAATTCCCACAAACTGAAGATGATCGCCACGCCTAGCGCGAGAAATCCGGAGCGCGAATAAGTCAGCATCAACCCGCGCCCCATGACGAGAAGGCCAAAAAACCACAGCACTTTCTTTAGCGGATTCTTCTCCAACATCAAGAACATCAGACACAGCGGAAAATTCAATGCGATGTTCATGGCGAGGTCATTGGGATTATCGAACACGCCTCCCAGTACACCGCCCATTCTTCCGCCCTTGTAGATCAGCACCGAGACAAGGGTCATCACTGCAACCGACGCCGCTTGGATGAAAATCAACCGCTTAAGTTGGCTCAGGGAATCGACGACGAGGCCCACCAGTAGCGCAACGATTAGGGCCTTCGAACATTTATCCAGCACGACCGACAGCGCTCCGCTGATGTAGAAGGAGAACGGAACGCAGAGAGTTTGCCAGGCGAGCATGGCGGCCAGAAGCTTCAACTCCCGCGGCCATTTTGCAAACCTTGCCCGCCCACGGATGCCAAATAGCAAAGCAAGAAGAGCGACGCCACCGAGGATTTTTTCGATCGGGATAAAGCCGAGCGCGTGGACAAAATCTTCCGGCCGGGCAAAATACAGGAACGAAAATGCCACCAGCGCTCCATACGCGAGCGCGTTGGAGTTCTTTGCTTTCGGTTTCTGAAAACCTAGGGCAAGCGTGGCCATTAAATACTCCGGACCGCCATAGATAGTGCCGGACCATGCGATCCACAAGCTACGAATTCCATACTGCCTTTCTTCCCGTTACAAAATGGGTGAAGGCGACTGCCGCCGCGGCATTCAAAACCACAAAAGTGAGTGCGGCATTCGCCACGCGAGAAACCGCGCCTGGCTTCAGTTTCAGCATACCCAACACCGCCAATGAATAAAACGCCAATTGCACTCCCAGGGCAACGCGGTAGAACGGACGCGCCAGCGCAATCGAAGACAGCAGCGCTGCAAGTAAAGCGAACGGCACCAGCAGGCGCATCAGTTTGTGACTAATAAATTCGAAGAGAATCGGATTTGCTCCGCTCAAGAGCCACGGCGCGAGTTGCAGCAACTGATAGTTGCCGCTCAACGTCCGCACCTTGCGGCTGAATTCTCGCGGTGCACCGAGACTTGGAACGTCCCATGCTCTGGCACGCGTATCGAAAATCACTCGAAAGCCCTGGCGCACTACATGCATGGGTAAATACACATCGTCGAGAATCGTCCGCTCGGGAAGCGAAACCAATAGATTCCGCCGCACTGCATACAAGGCCCCGGTGGCGCCGACCACGGATCCCGAAGCCGACTCCAATTCGCGGATCGCTTTTTCGATTTTCCAGTACAGGCCCATCCCCCGCACCACTTCTCCCGAATCAAAATCCCCTAACATCAACTCACCGCTCACCGAACCCACGTTCGGATCGGCAAAATTCTCCATCAACCTCCGGATCGCGCCGGATTCGATTTGCTGCCGCGCATCCGTAAAAACCACAACTTCTCCCTCTGCCCACGCAATCGCATCGTTCAGCCCACTGGCCTTCCCGCTCGAAAGCTGATTCATCACCAGCCGCACCCGCGGATGATTCGCGTGACCTCGAAGAATCGCTTCCGTCTTGTCGGTAGAACCGTCGGAGACCACGATAACTTGCCAGCGCTCGCCGGGATAGTCCAGTTCCAGCAGGTTGCGCAGCTTATTCTCGAGAACCTGCTGCTCGTTGCGTACCACCATCACCACTGACACTGACGCTTCAAAAGCACCGCGTAGCGACGGCCAGGGACTTATCCGTGCCCGCAACCATAACCACATCGGATACCCCACATACGTGTAAGCGACCAGAGCCACCGACCACCAGAACACCCACTTCATTGCCCGCCCCGGCCAAGCAGCACAATCTTGATGGTCTGGAACATGATCAGGAAGTCCAGCCCGAGCGACGCATTTTTGATGTAGAAAAGGTCGTATTGCAGCTTCTCGCGCGCATCCTCGAGCGTGTTGCCATACTTGTATTGCACCTGCGCCCAGCCGGTAATTCCCGGGCGCACCACATGGCGCACACCGTAATAGGGAATCTCCTTGCTGAGCCAGTCGACAAATTCCGGCCGCTCCGGTCGCGGACCTACAAAATGCATGTCACCCTTGAGCACGCACCACAACTGCGGAATTTCATCAAGGCGCGACGAGCGCAGAAATTTGCCAACTTTCGTGATGCGCGGATCGTCATCCGCAGCCCAAGTCGCGCCGGTATCCGCTTCCGCGCCGTCACGCATGGTGCGAAACTTGTAACAGTAAAACGGAACCCCACGCCGGCCCACCCGCTCCTGCCGGTACAACGCAGGACCGGGAGAACTCAGCTTTACCGCCAGCACAATGAAAGGAATCAGAGGCAGCGAGAGCAATAGACCCACGAGGGCGACCGAAAAGTTCAGCACTCGCCGCACCAGCCGGAAGAAATTGCTAAAGCGAAACCCATCGGCAAAAATTAACCAACTCGGGTATAACTGCTCGACTTCAATTCTTCCAGAAATCCTCTCCAACCACGAAGTGGCTTCTTCGACCTTCACGCCCGTCAGCCGCAGGTCCAGCAATTCCTCCACCGGCAAAGTGCCGCGGCGGTCCAGCATCGCTACGATGACTCGATGCACGCGCTTGGCGTGAACTAGAGCCAGAAGATGCGAGGCTACACTGTCGCGGGTCAATTCACCGTCGACGTTTCCCGTCCAGCCCACGACTTCGATGCCGAGAGCCGAACGCTCCCGCAAACCCCGGACTAGCCGCTCCGCGCGCTCTCCCGTACCCAAAACGTACACGCGCTCCCGCAGGAACGGCTGCTTCACCATCCAGGAGTAAGCCGTCCGCCAACTAAACAGCATTATGGTGAGAATTAGCAGCCCTGCAAGAGCCGAGCCGTTCCCAGGCAAGAGATTGGGAAAGGCAAAACCCACCGCGGAGAGAGCCAGCGCAACCACGCCCAGCACCAGCAGTATGCGAAAAACTTGATCCCACTTCTCGCCAAGGTTTGCGGAATCGTAGAGGTCGAGCCAATGAGAAAGCAGCAGCACGACTCCGGTCACTCCAAGAATCTTGAAGTACCCACCTTCGACATTCAGGAGCAGCCAGCTGTCCTGGCTCTGCCACATCGTACCCAGCACAAACGAAACCCAAACGATGAGTGCCTCACCTGCCAGAAGAACCAGGGTTCGCAGCGGGTAATACACTTTGAAAAGCCGGATCACGTTTCCCTACCCCTAAGACTCGTTTCCCCAATGACTGGTCTTTAGCACTAAGACCGGTTTTTATGATTTCGACTCGCTCGCATTCTTTGCGTCGCCATCGTAGTAATAACGCGTATATGGGATGGCCGCACCATCCGTGCCATTCAGCACCACTCCCACCAGGGCTTGATCTGGAAACTCCATTCGCGCGCGGCGCGCCATATCGACCGGCGTAGCGTTGGAGCGCACTACCATGAGAACTCCGTCGCAGGCTTTGGCCAGCACGCCGGCGTCGGAAACCGGCACTGCCGGCGGCGAATCGATGATGATCCAATCGAAGAGAGCATCGATTCGCTGCAGCAATATCTTGAGCCGTCCGTTCGAGATCAACTCCGCAGGATTTGTGATCTCCTTCCCGCTCGGAATAAGAAACAGACCCTCCATCGGTCCCTGCTGCATGATCGAAAACTCGTCACTGCTTCCAAGCAGATAGTCAGCTAGCCCGGGAGACGAGGTTGTGCCGAGCATGAGGTGCAGGCGCGGACCGCGCAGGTCGGCGTCGACCAGCAGCACACGGCGTCCATGCTGCCGCACCAACACCTGCGCCAGATTGGCTGCCGTGAAAGACTTGCCCTCTTTCGGCAGCGCGCTGGTTACCAGAATCTTTTTGAGCGCCATCTTCTCGCGCGTGGAATAAAGCCGCGAACGCAGGGTGCGAAATTCTTCTGTGCCGCGGACCGTGTCGTCGCCATTGAAAAACAGCATGGTTTTCGTGTCAGGCTTCCACTGCAGTTGCTGGCAGCGCGATAACAAGTTCTCCAGGCTAAACGGACTGGCGAATGAAGGCATCGCAGAGGTCAGAGGAACGACATCCGCATGTCCGTCCCCCGGGCGCTCTGTCCCTTGAGCCATTGGTGGCCCCGCCGCGAAGCTCGATTCGGCGGGAGCCTGCAACTCCGCCCGCTCCTGTTCGGCCTTCTTCAGCGCTTCGTGAATTCTGCTCATATCTTCCTTTCCTTGGAGACATCCTTGTCGTCGTCGCGCAAGCGGTCGGCCAAGTTAGCGAGCGATCGCAAGGTGTTCACCAGGTCAAACTTTTCCTGCTCCGCTGCTGCAGGCGGCATCATGGCCCGCACAGCCATGTTGTCGGCCAGATCGAGATCCCTCGCCACATTGTCCACAACTGCCGGCATAATTACATTCTGCTGGTCCACGAATGCGCTCACCAGGCAGTGCTCACACAGGAGGTTGATCACCCGGGGAATCCCGTTCGCATATCTGTGGATCGACACAACCGCCTCGGGATCGAAAATCTCCCGGCCATTCGAGCCGGCAATGCGCAGTCGCTGCTGCACATAGGCTTTGGTCTCTGTAAGGGTAAGCTCGTGCGTCTTGGCGCGCAGGCTCAGCCTTTGCCGCAGCTGCCGCAGTTGCGGTTGTCTTAGCTTCTCTTCGAGCTCAGGCTGGCCCACCAGTACGATCTGGAGCAACTTTTCCGTGAACGTTTCCAGGTTGGTCAGCATTCGGATCTCTTCCAGCACTTCTTCGGTCAGATTCTGCGCCTCGTCGACGATGAGCACCGCAGTTTCACCTGCCCGGTAGCGATCCAGCAGCCAGTTGTAAAGCCGCAGCAGGACCTGGCTCTTGTCTTTCGAGTCGCAGGGGATGCCGAAGTCGGCCATCATGTAATCGAGAAACTGCGCCGTATTCAGCCGCGAGTTGAAGATGAACGCGGTGGCCACCTGCTGCAGACGAAGCCACTCCAGCAGCTTGTTGATGAGGGTTGTTTTTCCGGTTCCAACTTCCCCGGTCAGCAGCACAAATCCTTTACGGCTCTGGATTCCGTAAGTCAGGCAAGCAAGCGCCTCCTCCGTGTGCCGCGTCAGAAAAAGATAACGCGGATCAGGATTCACATTGAACGGATTCGCCCTTAAACCGAAGAACTCTTTGTACATGGCCTTTGCTTAAACGTTCTGCCCTGAAACTTCACCGCTTCCCCACGGCTTCCTTTCCCTGCTCATGCTTCTTCCTGCTCCAGAAATTTCCATTGCCGTTGCTGTTTTCCAGCACAGTCTCCGCCACCCATGGAACCGCGACCAGCATGGGAAGATCAAGAGCGGCTTCGGCATCCGCCTGAGTGCGGATGGAGGTGTCACGAAACTCCAGCCACAGGGCAAGAGTGCAACCCAGCGCCAAACCGGCGCCTAGTCCCGCTCCAGCAAAGAGCAGACGGTTCGGAAAACTCGGCAGATCCGGAAGGTTGGCGGGATTGAGCATGCGCATTTGCTCGCCTTCCTGCTGCTGCTCCATTTTGAGAGCGATATCGGACTTGCTCTTGTCTGCCAGCAAATCCTGATACACCTTCTGGGTGTTCTCGTAATTGCGGGCCATCTGCTTGTACTGTTCCTCGATCGCGGGACTCAGCGACACCCGCCCCTGGTACACCGCAATTTCGTCGGTCAATCTTTTTTGGTCGCGCGTACCCTGCACAATCAAGTCTTCATACTGGTGAACTTGAAGGCGCAACTGGCGGAGTTCGGGCGGCTCCGACCCTGGCCCCTTGTCGGCTGCGGTGTCTGTATCCTTGCTCGGCACCGCAGCTTCCGCCAGTCTTTTCTTGACCTGCGCGATGTCCGCCTTGGTCTTGATCACATCGGGATGATCGTCGGTGTAGCGGGCTTGCAGATCAACCAACTGGCTTTGCAATTGCGAAAGCTGCTGTTGCAAGGTCTGCGGGTTGTTGGACGACAGCGAATTCTTCCACGCCGTCAACTGCTGCGCCAGCTGCGCCTCGGTATAGGCCTTGTCCTGCTGGGCACGGCTCAAGGTCTGGGTGTTAGCTTCGAGTTGCGAATTCAGCCCCATCAGGATTTTCAAGTTATTGTCCTCATCGCCCGGGAGCTGGCCCATGTATTGCTTCTTGAAGTCCGCCAGCTTGCTATCCAGCTCATCGAGATTCCGTTTGGTGTCCTCTACTTGCTTGCTGAGAAAATCGGTCGTACCGCGCGCCACGTCTTCACGCGACCTCAGGTTCTCCGTCAACAGAAGCGATGTAAGTTCGTTACAAATCAACTGCGCCCGGCGGGCCGACCTGGCGGTATAACCCACCGTGAACCCGGGAACCGGGCTGCTCTGGCCGGGCTTTTTCTTGCCGCTGCTGCCAATCTGCGAAAGATCAGTGATAACAGGTTCGACCGTCATGTTGTTGCGGATGATCTCGATTGCCTCATCGGCGTCCTCGCCCGGCTTCGCCAACCCCAGGCGCTCCACCATAGGCTGCAGGCGCTCCTGGCTGAGCACCTGTTGCTGCAGGGTCGCAATGCGCTGCGCCAAATCCTCGGTAACCACCGACTGCACGATTCCTTCCGGCACTTTCTGGCCCACCACCAGCACCAGAGAGTTCGAGGTGTATTTGGCGGCAAAGAAATACGAAACCAGAAATCCGGCGAGCGGCGCCACCAGCGCCGGGATCAGAATCACCTTGATCCGGCGGCGCAACATCGCCAGATAATCGTCCATCGTAAATTCGCGGTTTTCCATCGTTTCACTCATTTCGCTGGCCTGCAACGCCAGCCGTAAGACTAGTCAAGCCGGATTGGCCGGGGGGTCCAATCCACTCCAATCGTCCCCACACTTCGTTGTGCAATCCGGTTGCACGGACCATTGAATGTCTGGCAGTACGAATCGTCGAAGGACAAATAATTAAACTGATAGCTGGCGAAAGCGTGGACAGTTCGCCCGAACTTCCGGTGAAAACTTACCCCGGCAAATCCATACTGATAGATATTCGCGCTCACTCCCGGGCAAGTCGCCGCGCTGGTAGCCGGGCACGTGATCGGTAGCACGCGGCTGTTACG
>Ga0307476_10001156_pt1 | contig 16650 bp, 16 predicted proteins | sample atmos_gasesECM2C_2_FD_203314 | JGI IMG/M metagenome (GOLD analysis project Ga0307476, IMG submission 203314) | Hardwood forest soil microbial communities from Morgan-Monroe State Forest, Indiana, United States - atmos_gasesECM2C_05 | ecosystem: Environmental > Terrestrial > Soil > Temperate... | reverse complement strand
CAGCTGCGTGAAATCGACCGTGTTGCCATCTTGGAAGCCGCCGGCGTACTGCAGCTGGTACCAGTGCGGGGTGAACCAGTCGGGGGAGTTGAGGCTGGTCGCCTTCAGACCGCGGACCGAGCCGTCGCAGAAGGCGAAGTTGACGATGCCGCCGGTGTGCCGGCTGCCGTAGGTGTACCATTGGCTCGGCGTTTCCAGGTCCCAGGCCAGCGGGAAGGCGCCGGCTCCCATCCAGGCGGTGTAGTAATCGCGCGGAGCGGCGCTGGTGCCGCCGAGCGTCTCGCCGAAGCCGATCGTGTTGGCCGTGCCGTCGCAGGCGGTGATCACGGAAACCTTGGTCGCCGAATTGCAGAAGTACGGGCCGCACCACTGGCTGTAGAACGTGTCGCCGTTGACCGAGTCGTTGCCGAGCGAGCCGGCGCTGGGAACGTAGTTGCTCGCGCCGGGGCCGACGCCGCCGAACCAGCCTTCAAAATTGAAGCCTCCATAGGGGCACGAATAAGCCCAGTAGCTGCCGATCTGGGCGCTGTACGGGTTGTCCGAGGGGCACTCGAACGTCTTGATGTGAATCAGCGACTGGCTGTAGGCGTAGCCCCACCAGGGATAGTTGGGGCTTTGGCCGTCGGTGAAGTTCGGCTTCGCCGGGTTGCTGGATGTCGGGATGGGCTGGACGCACAGCGGGTTGATCTGGTTGTAGAGGTTGCCCTGTTCGATGAAGGGCAGGAGGAACACGAGGGCGCCGCAGCAGCTAATGCTGTTGTAGCCGGGGGGCAGGTTGCCCTTGGCGCTTTCGTAGTTGAGCGCGCCCAGCGCGATCTGCTTGAGGTTGTTGCCGCAGGTCATGCGGGCGGCGGCCTCGCGGACCTTCTGGACGGCGGGGAGCAGCAGGCCGATGAGGATGGCGATGATGGCGATCACCACCAGCAGCTCGATCAGCGTGAAGCCGTGGCCTTGGCGGAAGCGACGGAAAGAAGGCATGCGCGGGACTCCTTGGGAAAAATGGAGAATGATTCCGCCCGATCAGGGATCGGGCTGATTCCCTTCAAGCCGGCGACGGCGCAGATCGTCCCTGGCGCAAGACGATCAACCATACCTGGCTACAAGTCGTGGCGCCGCGTCATGAATGATTGTCCCAGCGGGGGCGACCGCGGCCGAAACATTGTTGCCAATTGGCTATAAACTGACGTGAGGCGGCCCTGGTTTGGGACCAATTGGTCCCAAAGTGCCATTCGGCGATCCGTTGTGCTTGCGGCGTCCCGGATGGCAGCTTGTCTACATCTGTAGACACAAACGGCGGTTCCGCGTCCGTAAGGGCCGCCCGCTCGAAGACTCACGCCAGCCCCAGCCCCCGCGCCACGGCCGCCCGCGCCTCCCCGCGCCGCTCCGCCTCCGCCAGGGCGGCCTCGCGGCTTGGGGGTCGTGGCGGAAGTCCCCATTCAGCAGCGGAATCCGCTTGCCCTCGGCCCCGCCGCGCCGGACAATCGCTCGCGGCCGCTGGATTTTTCGTGCCGCCTCCATGCCCGTCGGATAAACTCGCTGGCTGCGATCCATTGACGCATTGCCTAACTGGAGAAGGCGATGAAGGACCAAGAGTATTTTCAACTGCTGCACGCGGAGATTCGGGCGGAACACGAATTGGTTTACCACCGGATGAGCTGGTACGTGGCGTCCCAGGCATTCCTGGTCGGTGCGTTCGCCGTCCTCGCCGTGGACGCGAAGCAGGTGCGGTTGGCTATAGCTGTCGTCATCCTGGGCGCGTCGCTGTCCCTGCTGTTTTGGGTGCCGATCCTGCTGGGGCGTGTTGCGATGGAAATGCTCCGGAAAGAGGAAAAGCGGGTCCTCTCACTGCTGGCCGGAACGCCCCCCGCGCCGCCGCCCGCCCCCAACCACGCCCAGAAGTTTCACACATTGTGGTTCTTGGGCAGTCAGAGGTGGATTCATTGGTTCAGCATGGGCGCGCCCTTGTTGATCCCATTAGCACTGCTTGTTTTCTGGCTCTTTGCGCCTTTTCTGGTCCGCTGGGCGTAGGACGGCTGCCGGCCGCCCGGCCGGCGAACCACGGCGGCGGCATTGTTTTGCCTCCCCCTTGATCCCCGCCGCCCTGCCGGCGACCATAGGAGGCGGCGGAATGGGCGTGAAGGCGGTGGGTGTCACGATGGGGCGTTGGGAGACAGGTTATATGGCGGACGATTCGCGACCTCCGAAGGCGACGGGCTGGCTATTGTCGCTTCGATACTGGATCTGCATTGCCATCGGCATTGCGGCGGCTGAAGCCGTCGGTGATGCCGTACAGCCCTCGCTCGGCTTCTGGCCGGCGTTCGCCATCAAGATTGCCGCAGGCGGCGCGGGCGCGCTCATCGCGGCTCTGGTCTGGCAGTCGATCGCCGGCCGGCGCGAATAAACGTGCAGCCGGCCGATTTTTTGGGCAGCCGCCCGGCCGCAGACTTTGCACTTGAACTGTCCAAAAACTATCTCTTGCACCTAAATCGAGGCGGCTGCACCAAAACTTCCAGACGGCATGTTTTAGATAGTCGGAATCCCGTTGCCCTGCTGCCGCCAACTCGGCTAAACTCTCGGCGTTCTTGCCCACGGGAGAAACCCATGCACGCCTTCGTTCTTGCAGTCTTGACATCCGCTCTGACGGCGTCCGACGCCCCGCCGCCCGAGGCGGTGACGATCGTGGACTGGGCGGATTTGCGAGGACGGTGGGAAACCGATTTCGGCCGGAAGAACCGCCATAATGTCGTAGAGGCTGCATCGCCGGCCCCGGTGCCTTGTCACGCAACTCGAAGCCAAGGTCGAACGCCTGACCCGTCAGCGGTAGCGGGCGCAGCGCGCCTGCAAGAGCAACATATCGACATCGATCCTGGGCGATGTGTCATTCGACGCGACCTCGCTGTATCACCGGTGCAGGCCCATCGTTAGCAGCTGGTGTTGTTGGATAATCTCGTCGTGCCTTTGCATAATCTGCTGTTGCATTTGCACAATCTGCTGGCGGACCCTCTCCTGGTCCTGGCGCACTTTCTGCTGAAACGCAATGGGATCAAACGGCATCGGGGGCTGCTGCGGGACCGCTTGTGCGGGAAATCTAACCTGAGGGACCGCCGCCGGTCCTGCCACCGGCGCTTTGGGCGGGACCACCACCGATCCTGCCACCGGCTGTGCCGGTTGCGCATCTGGCTGGTTCCGAGCCTGGTCTATTATTTCCTGCCGAGACTTGGCCATTTCGTCAGCGAGATTCCGCAGATCGTTCTGGTCCTGCACCGTCTGCTGCCATAGTTCATTTTGATACCGCTCAATCTCGGCCGCATGTTCCGCGGGATCATCCGCCCGAACGCTGGGCGCGACTGCCGCCAGCACGCCGAGGGCAAGAAAGGCCCCGAGGAAACGCAGGCTGGTTGTTTTCATGGTCGTCGTTCTCATGGCAAAGATTCCAAGGCGCCAAACGCTCTTCAGCCAAAGTTGCCTAGGGCTCGGCATGGCCCCCACCCTTCACCAAGGAGACGTGGTATACGCTGCCGCTTGCGCGCCTTGGCATGCGTTTCTGCGGGCCGCGTCAAGGCGCGCCGCCCTCGCCTTCGCTGTGCGGCGAGCTAAGGGCGCGCAGCACGTCGGGACTGGTGCGATCACTGATGAATCGAACCGAGCCGTCGGCCATGAGGAAATTTGCACCTCCGCCGCCCGGCCGACCGGCCGCAGATCTGCCGGCCCGCGTGGTTCACGCGGTGGAGCTGGGGCCGGTGCGTCATCTGTTGGGCGCGGAGCTGACGAAGCCGTTGACCAAAACGGAGCTGCGTGCGATCCTTGCACGCTTGGCCTGACAGCGGATTGACGTCGCATGGTCGCCCCGCTGCCGCGTCCGGGCGGGCGTCGAACCGGCTCCCGAAGGGAGTAATCGCGACGTGAGCGCCGGAGCGGGCGCTTCGTGAAACCCATATGAATGCCTTGCGGAGCGTATTTGCGGATTATTGGCCCGTCAAGCTGCTTGGCCAGCCGTGGGCGGCAGCTGGCGCCCCGAATAGGGGCGCCTAGACTTTCGCCGTCGCAGATCGCGGTTGCAAGGAATACTTGGCACCCGGTGCCGTTCGGGGGTAGGATTCAAAAGTCCGGGCCGGGAATGTCGCCTCCGGCCCGCGTGGCCAGCGCCTGCCACGTCAGCGCGGAAACGTCGCTGCTCACCGACCGTACCGAACCGTCCATCAGCAGGCAGTTGACCAGCCCCGTGTGCCAGCTGCGTGAAGTCACCACCGCGTAGGTGACGCCGGTCGCAGTCGCCGACTCCTGATTGGAGACGAAATCGATGTCGTAAGTGTTGCCGTCCGTGTAGACATAGGGCACCTTGGTGTTCGGCGCGAAGGCCGTGGTGAATCCGGCTTGCGTCACCAGATCGCTGTAATAGTCCAGGTGGAGGTTGTTGTTGACCGAGCCGCCGACGCAGTAGGTCGCTGCGAAGGTCGCCGGGTTCGCGGGCGGCGGGGCGCCGGCCGCATTCGGGATCTTGCTGTTGCGATAGTAGCCGACCGGCGCCTTGCCGCCTCCGCCCAGGAGCTGCGCCTTCACCTCGGAGGCGGCCAGTGTGCAGCTCATCCCGTCCACGAACACCGGCGGCGCCAGCGCCTGGTTGACGACAAACGCGCCGTCGCCGCCCTGCCCCGTCCCCCAGTTGTAAACCATCCAGGTGCCGTAGTTGAAGCCATAGGTGATCGGGTATTTGACGACGGGATTGCCGCGGGCGTCCGTGCCGTCGGAGACCGGGACGACGTTGGGATCGCTTGGGCACTCGTAGATCGGAATCTTCGCCTGCGCGGCGGAGGAGTTGCTGGCCGTCGCGGAGCTGCTGGCGATGCCGCTCTCGTACTGGGCGGAGAGGTTGCCCTGCTCGATATAGGGAAGGAGCTGGACGTGAATCGACACGTTTCCCGTTGCAGGGACCGGATAGACCTCGGCGGGCGGGAACGTTCCCATTGCCGATTCGTAGTTGTGCAGGGCCAGGCCGATCTGCTTGAGGTTGTTCTGACATTTCATGCGTGCGGCGGCCTCTCGGATTTTCTGCACGGCGGGCAGCAGCAGGCCGATCAAAATGGCGATGATGGAAATCACCACCAACAACTCGATCAGCGTGAATGCCAGGCGACGGCGCAAGCAGTTCTTCATGTCGTGGTTTCCGTGCATCGGGGGCGGATCGTTGCGTTGGGCGCCAGCGTTTCGCCCCCCGTCATGGCATATGGCGTGCCGCCTGGAAATCGCTCGAAATCCCGAGAAAGAGCGCGGCCAGCGTAAACGTGCCGATCACTTTCTGAGCCCCGATGGATATTTCGTGGCCGGTATTCCTGCACTCCTGCGGCTAACAGGAGATGCGTTGAGACGGCTTGCCATCTTCCCGGCACCCTCGCAGCGGAATCCGCTTGCCCTCCGCTCCGACGCGCCGGACAATCGGTCCCGGCCGCCGCGCGCTTACTTCGGCAAGCCGTGCAGTGCCGCGCAGGCGAATCGGGCGGCGGCCGAAGCGCCGATGTCGCCGACCCGATAGCAAGGGCGACAGCGATCGGCCGCGCGGCCCAGCCGGCGAACCACGGCGGCGAACGCAAGTGGGCGTGCGGGTAGGCGGTTCGATCCTCTTTCCAACACACAGATGGAGGTGTTACATGACCAGACAGCCTTCGATGCGATGGATGACGGCCTGCATGATGGCCGTGGCGTGCGCCGGCCTGGCGCGGGCCGACGACCCGTTTCGACCGAGGTCCGTGTGGATCAACGATGACAAGGGGTTGACCCTCAAGGTCATCGAGCGGGACGGCCGGTCGTTCCGGGCGCGGTTCACCATCGGCGACGGGATCGAGCGGGTTGTCAGCGGCACGGTCAAGAACGGCAGGGTCGATTGGCTGTCGGACGACGTGGAGGCCGTGCGGGGCGGCGCCGGCGGCGACAACCACGGGGTCATCGTCGATGACGACACGATTATGTTCGTGTGGATAGACGGCGACGGCAAGAACGGCTCGTTCACCCTGCACCGACGCTAGCGAATCAGGCCCCGCGTTCCGCGCCCGGTGATTGTCGTAGGGCCGGTAAGCGTGCCGGTGTTCACGCAGTACCGACTCGTGGATGCGGCCAGGCCGTGAGCTGGGGCGGTCCGGAGTTCCTGGCTTGTCCGCATTGCTCCGAACGGTTTACACTGGCGGTCCTTGGACCAGCCAATCCTGACACGGAGGTTGAGATGCGCCAGTGGATCGCCGTCCCGCCGCTCTGTCTGATCCTCGTCCTTTGCGGATGTCAAACGGAAGTCCAGCAGACGCCAGCGCCAACCGTCAGCTACATCGCAGCACCCCAGGGGACAGCCCTGGCCGCCCCGCCGCCGGTCGCACCGCCCCATGCGACGACGGCCCCGGCGCCCGTTCCGGGGACCGTCGCGGCATCGCCCCCGCCGGGCGGTTCATACGCGTATCCGCTTACTCCGCCTGTCGTCCAGACGCAGCCTCCGGCGCCCACAGTCCCCGCCCCAAGCCCCGACGAGATCAGGCAGGCCCTGCGGGAGAATGAGGACGCCCTGGCAACTCTTCGGACAGCGCAGCGGGCGCTGGAGGCCAGCCACAATAAGCTGGAAGAGCTGATGCGGCGCCAGGCGGCCCAGCCAGTGGTCCCGGCCACGACGGCCCCAGGGTCGGCCGCGGTTTCCAGTTATTAACTCAACGACCTCTGGCACGCAGCGGGCGCGCCGGCTACTCCCGCTGCTTCCGCCTATCACCGGCGCTCCCGCCTCATCCGCTCTACGACCTTGACCAGAACGTGCCGGGCGTCGTCGAATCCCTGGATGGCGCCGTGCAGGGCGTTCATGTAGGCGCGGTGTTCAGCCGGCAACAGCAGCTGGTTGTCCTGCTGCATCTTCACTTCCCGCCCGAAGGCCTCGGCCAGCTCCCGCAAGCGGCCGACGCGGCGCTTGATCTGGTACAGCGGCATCATGGCTTCCTTCTCCCGGCTGGGAGGCAGGACAGTGTAGCCGGGCGCGGCGTGGGAAGGACAGGTCGGCACGCGCGGGCGGCGCCGGATGGGATGGAAGCAGTGAAGGGCCGAAAGTCGCAGGGGAAGGGCGGGCGGCCCGCGTTGAGGCAGGAAGTCATGCAACCGTGGCGCGGGGACGCCGCACTACTGTGGGGCGCGACTCGCCCCCGCCGCCGATCGCCATTCCATCTCAGGAGGCCCTTATGGTCACGCGCACCTGCTTACTGTTGTGCTTCGCCGCAATCTCCGCGGCAGACGACAAATCCGACGCGGCCAAGCTCAAAGCAGATCTGGCCGATTTGCAAGGCGTCTGGCGACTCATCGGCTTCGAGGTCGATGGCCAGGAAGCCCTCTTGCAGGAACACAAACAGCTCCGCTGGGTCATCAAGGAAGACAACGTTTTCTATGGAGGCGAGGAACTCGCCAAGCTCACGCTCGTCCCGGCCGCGATGCCCAAGTGCCTCGACCTCGGCTTGCTGAAATCCAAGGGCGTTCTCGAAGCCATCTACCAGCGGGACGAGGATCGACTCAAGATTTGCGTCAACATCAGTGCCGACGGCGTCAAGGAGCGGCCCTCCAGGTTCGACAACGAGGGCATCGAAAAGTTCCGCACCCTGCTCTTCGTGCGCGATAAGCCTGGAACCGAGTTGGAAGGCGCGGCGGGCTTCGTCGGCGTTCAACTGCGGGCCGACGAGCAGACGAAGGAAATCCAGATCGTCGAGACTATCAAGGACGGCCCGGCGGAAAAAGCCGGACTAAACAAGGATGATGTCCTCCTCAAAGTGAGCGGCGACGCGGCCGCAGACCTGAAACAAACCGTCAATCTGTTGCGGCAGTTTAAGCCTGGCAGCGATGCGGTTCTGCGCGTGCGCCGTGCCGGTAAGGAGCAGGACATCACGATCAAAGTGGGTGTGGCGCCGTTCTTGTTCTTCAATCCCTAACCCGCTACCGTTCCCGTTCCCTCAATGGCGCGGGCCAGAAGCAGTCACACGCAACCGGGAAAGGGGTCGCGAGGGGAGTCGAATCGAGATAAAACCGCGCCGAACGAGGCGTTGCAGCCGACCGGGGCCGCGATTTGGGATTTTCTGAGTAGGCGGTTCAGCCCGCGGCCCGGCGGCTGCACTTGGGATTCCGCCACCGAGAGTGGGGAGGGAGTTGTGCGTACATCTTGGACTATGCTGATCGTCCTGCTGGCGGCGCCGATAGGCGAGAGCTGCGGCGAGGAAAAGGCCATCACACCCGACCTCGGCAGGATCGCCGATGGCAAGGGCTGGACCGTGCATAACGCCACTGCCGAGACCGCCGAGGTCGATGGCAAATCGGGCGTCCGCCTAAAGGCCAAGGCCGATTCGGCTACCGGCATTGCCGGCCTGGTCCTCGCCGACGGCGTGAAGTTCACCACCGGCGTCATCGAGATCGACCTGAAGGGAAAGAACGTTCGGCCGAGCTTCCTGGGCGTCGCGTTCAACGTGACCGACGAAAAGACGTTCGAGGCCGTGTACTTCCGCCCATTCAACTTCAGGGCCGACGGGGAGTTCAAGAGCCGGGCCGTCCAGTATATCGCGTGGCCGGAGCACACCTGGGAGAACCTGCGCACGAATCAGCCCGGGAAGTTCGAGGGACCGGTCAGTTCGGCGCCCGACCCCGAGAAGTGGTTCCACGCCCGCATCGAGGTCGGCACGAAGCAAGTGCTGGTCTACGTCAACGACGCGAAGGAGCCGTGCTTGACCGTGGACAGGTTGGCGGAAGGTGGCGAGGGCTGTCCCGTGGGGCTGTTCGTGGACTCGGGGGATGGCCTGTACGCCGGCCTCAAGGTCATCCTGAACAAGTAACAACGAGTTTCCAGCTCGTCCAGGCGTGTGATGCGTGAATTCAGCTGCGGTAGGCCGATCATTCTCCCTTTCCCGACCGAGATAGGCGCAGTGCTAACGGGCGGCGAACGGGAAGTGCAGGTCAGCCGCTCGATTTGCGACGGCGCTTGCGGTAGAAACCGTCGATGTCCAGCACGAACCGACGACACTTGACCGCTTGCGGCGTCCGCCCCGTCCGCTGTGCGACCTCCTCATCCGCCATCGTTCCCAGCACGGCGTCCTCTTCCGGCTCCCACGGCCGACCCGCAGCGGGCGGCCATGTCCCCCGCGCTTTGTGGGCCTCGGTCATGCTATAACGCTTGGGAAGGAGGAAAAACTCCCACCGTTCACGGTGCGCCTGCTGACTTCAACGGCCATAAAGGGTTCGGCGCCACCTCCCAGGCCGCGATCTCAGGGCTTCTCCCGTTTGTAGGTGACGAGGAACAGTTGGGTGCCCTCGGTGGTCTTGAACTCCGTGGGGCGCCCCTTGCCGCTCAGGTCGTAGCAGATCTTCAGGGTGTCGCCGTCCGACTCGTAGATGGCCAGGAACGTCTTCCCCTTGTTCGGGCCTTCCGTGCCGGTGATGTCCATCGCCTTCGGCTTCGCCGACGGGTCCAGCTTGACGGTCCCTTGGTCGGGGCTCTTGCCGACGGTGACCGTGTACTTGCCGTCCTCGAGCGTCAACTTGATGGATTTGCGGACCTCCTCGGCGCACGGCTTCCCGCCGAGTTCTGCCGCCGATGCCAGCCAAGTGCCTTGGATGGCGTCACTGTCCTTGGGGCCGTCGCTCTTGGCAGTTTGCATGATTGAGAGCACCAGAGTGAGGGTAACGAGCGGAATCCAACGCATGGGAATCTCCTGAGCACCGCCGAACACGGAGTTCAGCAGGAACGCCGCTGTGGCATCCCCGACGAGGCCTGGGTTCGGTCGCCTCGCCCGCAAGTTGGCTGCGGCGTTGTCTGTTGCAGCGACTCATTCAGCCGACGCCGCCCGGCCTGGGGGCGTCCGGGACGGATTCATTACGGATGAAAGTAACCAGAGCGGATCGGTCGTGCAAGGAAAATTCGCCTACGCCGCCGGCTCCAAACACCTCGCGTCGTCATGGCGCGGATCGTTGACCCACAAGCCGACCGGGTAGGCCCGCATCCCGCTGGGGAGAACAGTCGGCAGGAAACAGGGCGGGGCCGCACCGTGGGTTCCGGCGGCCTACTTCTTTTGCTGCTCGAAGCGGAACGATTCCAAGAAGCGCCGAGGCTCTTCCTCGTCCTTACGCGCGCTGGGGGTCGTCGCGGCGATCTGGTAAATCGTCCCGCCCCTCACGAACAGACGGGTCGTCACCGTGAAGCCGCTGCCCCCGGCGCACTCCAGTTCCCGGCCGTGCGCGCCGTCCAACGTGAGGGCGCGCTCCCGCACCACGTCGAGCGGCCTCCCGCTTTGCCTCGCGCCTGCTCTCATGTTGTCGCGCGCTTGATCCAAGGCTTGCTCCTCATGGCCCTCCGGCACCGCCGCCGACAGTTGAGTGTCTCGCACGAAGTAGTACAACGCCCCGCCGTCCCGGTTCACCTCCAGGCCGCTGGCGGGCTGTCCCGGCGGCGGCTCCCCTTCCGCATGCGGCGCGGCGGGGAACTCCGCGCTACACGTCCCGTCCGCCAGCGTGTAACGCCGCCAATCCGCCGGAGGGGTGGCCGGCGTGCGCAGGAAGACGAAGAACATGACCACACCCGACGCCATCACGAGCGGTCCCGCGACCTTCAATAATGCGCCGAATCGCTTGTGCCAGCGGTCCCAGCCGGGGTCCTGTCCGGGCTTTTTGCCGACCAGCCGGTAGGCCTGCAGCGTGGCATAAAGTCCGCAGAGCAACGGGATGGCCCCTTTGAGGAGGGCGACGACATAATTCGGCGGCATAAGGAACCTGCCCGGTAGGCGACCGAGGCAATGTAGCAGCCGCACGGCGTCGCATAGTCACCGGCGACCAGCGACCCCGGCCAAGGATGAGGCTACCCAACAGGGATCCGGTTGGGCAACAGGATTCCGTCCGGATATGCGGGTTTTGACGGCTTCAACGGGGCATGGGTGGCGCAGCTGCATGACGGCTTCGTGAGGGCCGGCAGCGGGGGCGTGTCGTTTGCTCTAACTGATGCTGGGAGTGCCAAAGCCGGCCTGCCGTGCGCCCGAATCCATGCGGACGGAGGCGTCATGCTCATCAACGGCTGGGACGTGCTGATCTGGCGAGACGGGAGCGCATTGTTGTGGTTATACTGCGACCAACCCGGCAACCCGACGCCGCGAGCTGTGCCCGTCGGCCCGCTGTCCGCAGCCGATGCGCGCCGTGTGGCGGGTTGGCTAAGCAAGAGCGGACCGGTTGACTCGGATGAAGTGCGTCGGCGGGTGGTGCGCAAGGAAGGGCGCCCCGAGGCGACGCGATGACATGCTACGCCGCCGGCTCGATGCACTGCGCGTCCTTGTGCTTCACATCGTTCACCCAGGTCGTGACCGGATAGGCCCACATCTTCTCCGCCGGGTACGCTTTCATCAGCGGCGCCAGGGCCGCGGCGTCCTGTTCCGTCGGATCAAGCCACTGGTCGAAAGCCGCCGGGTCGAGGATAACCGGCATCCGGTTGTGGATCGGCCGCACCACGTCGTTCGCGTCGGTGGTGAGGATGCAGCACGATTCCACGTCGCCGTCCGGCCCATGCCAGCGCTCCCACAAACCGGCGAAGGCGAAGGGCTTGTCATGCGCCATGCGGATGCAGAAGGGTTGCTTCTTCTTCGCCGCCGCCGCCTTCCATTCCCAGAAGCCGTCCGGCCCGCCCGCGGCGCTCTATGCGCTGCGGCGGCCGCTCCATACGATGCCCCCGCGACGCGGATGGCTACTTGTCTGTCCGTGTGGCGCAGGACTTGCCATGACCCTTCTGGTACACGGTCCACACCACGCCGAAGTGCGTATCAGGTAGCTGGCCATAGAGGGCGGCCCGTCCGCTCTCTTCGTTTCCAGCCTGGTCGGCGCCGCGTTGCACCACCCCGAAGCGTTTCTGCTCGCGACCTCCTTGGCCGCCAGCTGGTCCAAATGCGCCTGAATCCATCATGTGTGCAATTGTTGCTTGCATTCCCTTTTGACCGCCTTACAATCGTTATTCAGAACCTGGCGGACATGAACTCAGTCCCAACTCGCTCTGGAGCATCGCAGTGTCGCGCGCGCTTCCATCATTGGCGTTATGGCTTGATGACATTCTAAATCGGTTTGGATCGACCATTCGAGAGGCTCGGCGCGCTGCGCGCCAGCTGAGACGGGCGCCGTCTCGGCTAATTGTGGAGAGGCTTGAGGACCGCTGCCTGCTCTCCACGACTCTGGTGCCCATCTCGCTGCCGCCCGGCAGCCAGCCCCCTTCCGCCACCGCCGCGGGGCCGTCCATCAGTCCATCCGTCAGCGACGATGGGAACTTCGTCGCATTTGAAAGCGATGCGCCCAACGTCGTGCCCGGCCAGACAGGCGGCGATCACCGCAACGTGTTCCTGCTCAACCGCGGCACGGGCCAGGTCACGCTGGTCAGCCATATCGGCGCCCCCGGCGACGACACGGTCGCACCCAGCGACGCCGATTCCTGGAACCCGATTATCAGCGGCAACGGGCAATACGTCATTTACGAGACCTGGGCCTCGGAGGTCGTCAATGGCCTCGCTCCCTTCCAGTTCTACAAGCCCAACGCCGTCGTCTGGGACCGTCTCACCGACACGACCACCATCGTCAGCCACGCCGCTTCGTCGCTGACGCAGGCCGGCGACCTCGACACCAACCCCGAGGCGATCAGCGACAACGGCCGGTACATCGTCTTCCAATCCACTTCCACCGACATCGTGCCGAACCAGGTGGAAGGACCTGTACAAACCCCTAGCGCCCCTGACTGGCAATACTATCTGTACGACCAGCAGAATCCGGGCGCGACGCAGATGATCACGCATTCCACCGCCGGCGTGAACGTGACCTCCAACGGCTACCTCGGCTTCGTGAACACCGTCACCGACGCGGGGGTGGTCGCTTACACCACGGAGGGCAACAACATCGTCGCCGGGGCCACGAACTGGGGCATTTACATCTACACGCCAGGCGTGGGCAACCAGCTGATCACGCCGGCCGACGGCGGCGTGGGCTACATGGCCGAGGTCAGTGCGGACGGCTCCGCAGTGGCCTACGAATACAACCTGAACATCTACCGGTATGACCGGCAGACGGACGTGACGACGCTGCTGAGCCACGCGGCCGGCCTGCCGACGACGCCGGCCAACGCCGGCTCCGGCGGCGACTGGGGCTGGGGTTTGGCCGTCAGCAGCACCGGCCAATATGTCGTCTTCGCCAGCGACGCCACGAACCTGATCATGGGTCAGGGCGGGAGCGGCCGCAACCTGTACCGCTACAACGCCGCCACGGGCACGCTGGCGCTGCTCAGCGGCGTGGACGGCTCGCCGACGGTCGGCGCGGGAGGCGTCGTCGCCTCCGCCAGCGATTCCATCCCAAGCCTCAGCGCGGACGGCAGCCAGATCGCCTACGTCAGCACGGCGACGGACCTGCTCCCCTTCCAGGCCAGCACCGGCCCTTCCGGGACCGAAAATCTCTTTCTTTACAACGGCCTGACCGGGCAGACGGCGCTCGTGAGCGGCGCCGACGGCTCGCCCACGGCGGGGGGCGACGCCAACTCCTCCACGCCAGGGTTCTCCGCCGACGGGAGCGTCCTCGTCTTCCAGAGCCAGGCCGACAACCTGCTCGGCACCGGCGTGCTGGACGGCAACGGCGTGGATGACATCTTCACCTACACGCCGGCCGTGGCGACCATCGCGCTTGTGTCGGCAGCGGCCTTCCGTCCGGCACCCATGCTGGGCGACAGCTTTTCCACCTCCGTCAGCGCCGACGGGACCTACACCGTCTTCGTCAGCACCGCCACCGATCTCGTGCCGAATCAGGTCAATCCTCACTCAGCGGCGACGGTCAACGTTTTCCTATACGACAAGGACACGAACACGGTCGCGCTGGTCAACCACGCGCCGGGAGTGCCGAACACCTCCGGCGACGGCGGGCTGAATTACAAGGGGCAGCCCGACGATCAGGCGCCAATTTCGGCGTTGCAGCCGGTAATTAGCGCGGATGGGTCCACCATCGCATTCACCAGCTATGACAATAACCTGGTATCGGGCGAAGACCAGAATGAAACGAATCAACCGCCGTGGGAAGCCATAAACCACGCCTGCGTATATCTTTACAACACGGCGACCGGACGGATCACGCTGGTCAACAGCGTGCCCGGCGTTTCCGATTCGATCAATGAGTACGCGAGTTCCCCAGCTATCAGCGCCAACGGCGACTATGTCGCCTACGTCTACGGCGACTCAAGCCCGATCCAAGGCACGGGACCGATCGACGAGGGCGTCGGAGGCATCGCGCTTTACGACTCTCTAACCGGCGTGACCACCAATGTGACGTCCCTTGACGCCTCCGGCAACGGCGACGCCAGCGATCCGACCATCAGCGACGACGGCCGCTACGTCGCCTATCTCAACCAGGGCGACGTGTACGTTTTTGACAGCAACTCGGGAGTGACGACGCTGGTCAGCCACGAAGCGCAGTCCCCAAGTATTCCGGCGAACGCCGGCTCGACGCAGGCTGTCATCAGCCACGACGGCGACAGCATTGTCTTCGTCAGCACGGCCTCCAATCTGGTGAGCGGCCAGGCCAGCAGTGGGTCGTCCGGCCTGAGCAATGTCTTCCTCTACAACGTCGCTAGCGGAGCCGTCAGCCTGGTCAGCGGCGTCAACGGGTCTGCATGGCTCACCGGTGATGGGAACTCCGACAGCCCCGCCATCGACGGCGCCGGCGACTACGTCGCTTACCGCAGCGACGCCAACAACCTCGTTCCGGGCCTGTCCGGCCCGACGGGCAACGTCTTTGAGTTCGACTCGCAAACGAACGCGCAGATTCTCGTCAGCCATCAGGCGGGGACCTCGCTCGCGGCCGGCGGTTCCACGGATCCAGTTATCGACGAAGACGGCCACCTCGTCTCTTACGTCAGCAGCGCCGGCGATCTCGTGACCGGCCAGACCGGGACGACCGGCGTCCATAATATCATAATCTGGCTGCGCCAGACCGGCGCGAACATGCTCGTCAGCGGCCAGGACGGCTCCCCGACTGTTGGCGGCAACGCCGACTCCAGCGGCCCCCTGCTGACGCGGGACAGCTACCCGGGTTTCAGCAGCACGGCCACCAACCTTAGCTTGTCCGGCTACAATCCGGGCCAGGGCGGCGGCCAGGGCGGCGGCGGGAGCGTCGTCTACATCAACACTTTGGTTTCGGCGGCCCTGTCGTCCAACACGCTGCCCGACAACACGCCGGCGGGCACTGCCTTGACGATCATCATCCCCGGCTTGCCTGCGGGCACATTCCTCACGCCCACTTTCACGCTGGAGCCGCCGACCGCCGGCAACAACGACGCCGACTTCCAGCTCGTCGGGAACCTGCTGATCCTCAATTTCAATGCGAATTATGCGATCCAGAACACCTACATCATCAGCATTGGCATAAGCGGCACGGGATTGCAGGATACAGTCGATTCTCTCACCCTCGGCATCGCGCCTCCCGTGCAAACGGAGATAAACCCACCGCTCCGACCCATCTTCGTGCTGAATGCGGACGGCTCATTGACCGAGCAGGCCCCGGCGCTGGACGGCGGCAGTCGGTTGTTGTCCCCCAACGGCACCATCGTCGCGATCGGCGCAGTGCAAGCCCAGCTCGGCGACGTGCTCTTCGCCGTCACGACCTTTGGGCCGGACAACCTGTGGGAGTACAACACGGCCCAGCCGATGAAGCCTTGGACTAGGGTGTCTCCAGGGAGTTTCCAGCAGATTAGCGCCACGACCAATGTGTTCGGCGACGCCGTGGCGTTCGGCGTCCTCGGCCCCTCCGCTGGTCCTTACGCCAACTCACTGTGGGAGTACAACCCAGACAACCGCGCCGCGTGGATACAACTGTCCCCAGGCGGCACGATCCTGTCGGTGAGCGCTACCTCGACTGTATCGGGCGAGACGGCGTTCGCGATCTCAAGCTGGGGCGACACTCTTTGGCAATACAAGACGACAGGTCTCCCCTCTTGGACGCAGCTGTCAACCGGCTCGTTCACTCAGATCAGCGCCGGCCTGAATTCATCGGGTCAGGCGGTCGTTTACGGCATTGTGCAGGGCGGTTCTCTGTGGGAACAGAACCCCGCCAATGGGACGGGCTTGAACCGTGGCTGGACGTTGCTTTCGCCGACCGGGACCATCCTTAGCCTCAGCGCCGGCGCCGCGGACAGGGTGGTCGCGATTGCCGCCGGGAACACCCTGTGGATGCACAGCGACGCGGGCTGGACGGAACTGTCGCACGGCTCCTTTGGCGACGTCAGTGCATCGCCGACGGCGACGAACGACGACTTGTTCGCCACCCTGACGGACGGCGACTTGTGGGAATACACCGACGGCAGCGCCTGGCGGTGGCTGCTGCAAGGAGACGACGGCCTTGCCTCGGCGCCCTGATGAGCCGTCTCGCAAAAGGCGTTCATCTGGCCGTTCGGGACAAGGGAGCGGCGCGGCCCGCCAATCCACGGTGGGATCGACGGGCCGCTTCATGGCATCGCTGCGTCGTTCAATCCGCCGAAAAGTTGTTGAGGAAGTCCTCAAACTCCTTGCGTTGCTGGCTCTCCGTGCCCTGCATTTTCTTGATCTCGTCCTGGAGTTTTTCGATCTGCGTTTCCTGGGCGTCGAACTTGTCCAGGTAGCGCTTGTA
>Ga0307476_10001155_pt1 | contig 16653 bp, 14 predicted proteins | sample atmos_gasesECM2C_2_FD_203314 | JGI IMG/M metagenome (GOLD analysis project Ga0307476, IMG submission 203314) | Hardwood forest soil microbial communities from Morgan-Monroe State Forest, Indiana, United States - atmos_gasesECM2C_05 | ecosystem: Environmental > Terrestrial > Soil > Temperate... | reverse complement strand
GCGGCGATTCTCAGTTCGCTTTGGAGCCCATTGTAACTGGACGAAGCGGTGTTGGCATACTGAATCACGTTGCTGAAGTTACAGTTGACATTTCCGGCTTGGAAACCGGGCGCCCCTGACGTTGCGCAGGGTGTCAAGCCAGCTGGGATCACGTTCTGAAACCCAGCCTGGATGAGCGGACCCAGCGCCGGATTTCCGTTCAACTCCTGAAACTCATGGACAGTGTGGTTGCCCACATACCGCACTTCGCCAACGATCCGACTGGTAAAGGAGCGCTGCAGGCCGAAGTTCCATTGCTCGGAGTAGGGGTTGCGGAAGTTGGAGGGCACCTGCGTTTGGTTAGCAACGCCGGGGTTCACCACCGGTGCCAAGGGCTGTAAGAATGGGATTACCTGGGTTCCGAAAACCCCGCCGGTGGGCAAGCCCGTGGACTGCCCGCCAACAACCGGCCCCAACGTGGCAGAGTTTACCGAAGGTGCGGAGGTTGCCACATTCAAGAACAGGTTATAGAACGCGGGATCGTAGGCAAGTCGAAAGCCGCCCCGGACGACCGTCTTATCATCGCCGAAGATTTTCGGAGTCCAGGCAAAACCCACCACCGGAGCAAAATTATGCAACTGGTTAGGCACTCTCGGCACGGTGGTCTGACTTAGGGGAAGGTTTGTAGACCAGAGGGGGAGTGGCCCCGTCTGCTGGGCGACCGATCTTTGGTTCAACAGATTGATGGCCTGTTGATACCAGTCCCATCGCATGCCCAGGTTCAGAGTCAGGTTGCTCTTCACCTTCCAGTCGTCCTGCACATAGAGTCCGAGATCCCACTCCGTGAAGGGAAGAATGGGACTGCCCAGTGCGATTTGTGTTTCAGAGGGATTGTTAGCAATGAGATCACTGAAACTGGGGAATGTGAATTGCCCGTTGTTTAACGGTAGAAACACATTTGGGGAGCGCTGCTGGTCAAGCTCGCCGCCGAACTTGATGGTGTGAGGGCCTTTCAGCAGCGATGCATTATCCTGCAACTGGTACACATTGATGATGCGTCCTTGAGGAAACCCAGGGAACACGCCGAAGCTCACAACGTCCTGAGCCGCCGACCCGATGAGAGACACGTCGGTGGGACAATCGGTGGGGGTGTTGGAGTTGCAAGTTGGGAAGGATTGCTCCTGGAAGAATACGCTGGAGCGCGAATAACTGAAGCGAACCTGGTTTACGAATGCGTTGCTGAAGTTGCGCGCCCAATCCAAGCCGATCTGCTGGCTCAGAGCGGGAATATCTTGATAGTCACCCACATCAATCCCGTTACCGAAGTTGACGCCGCCATTAAATGTCTTCTGGTAGATGTAGCGGGCGAACAAGTTATCCTTATCGGTCAACTTGAAGTCGACTCGTCCCGTGGCTTCGTAGTCGTTAAATGGGCTGGGTACGAAGCGTGAGATGCTGCCGAATTGAATGGGCGTGCAGCCGTTTGTGCCCGCGCTTCCCGCGCCGCAAGGAAACGCAACCCCAGTGGCCGGATCTTTCTGATTTGTCACCAGCACATTCTGCACGTTGGAGAAGGTCGGATTACCCGCGGTGACCGCGTTAGGTCCAATGGTGCTCTCAACCAACCCAATCGGGCTGCCGGGAAACGCCGCCTGCAACTGTGTCACGCCTGTTGGTGTGGGCACAAGGTTGGGCGCCGAGGAGTTGGGCGACCCGGCAAAACGCTGGCGCTCTATGTTGCTTGAACCGAAAAACCAGATTTTGTCTTTCTTAATCGGCCCGCCAACGCTGCCTCCGAAGCGGTTGTCCACAAAGCCGGGAACCGTAGGCGCAGTGCAACCCGTAGATGGAGATACTCCGGCGGGGCAAAATCCGAACAGTGGACTCTTCTCCTGGTTTTCCAAGGAATCAAATATTGAACCCTCCCAGAACTCATATCCCGTCCCGTGGAATTGATTCGTACCCGCCTTCGTGACGTAGTTCACGACTGCTCCGGTGTTGCGGCCGAACTGGGCATCGTAGTTCGTCACTACCTGCACCTCGGCGATGGCATCCTGGTTACCGAAGGCAATCGAAGGGCCCGCGATTGAGTTATCGTTGTTGCTTTGCCCGTCAAGCTGGAAGTTGTTGGAGCGAGCGCGCTCACCGTTTACGGAAATCTCGGCACCGTTGTTGTTGCTGAAACTGGCATCGCCTGCAGTGGCGACGCCGGGAATGAATAGCGCCAGCGAGTCAAATGTATTCCCCACCGGCAGGCTGCTTACTTTCTCTGCGCTGAAGGTTTCTGAGATTTGGTCCGTGGTGGACTCGACCAGCGGCGGCGCGCTTTCCACCGTGACTGTTTCCGTGGCCGAGCCCAATTGCAACTTGACGACCGCTAGCGCGGTATCCTTACCTACTTCCACAGAAACATTGTTGGCCTCATAAGGTTGAAAGTTGCCGCCTTCGATGCGAAGGCTGTAGGCGCCGGGAGGCAAATCCCGCAGCGCAACAAGACCCGCTGAGTTTGTTTCTGTTTTGAATTCCCGGTTCGTATCCAGTTGTTTGGCAGAGACTTTGGCACCGACCACGACCGCGCCCTGAGGATCCTGCACAACCGCTGAGATGGACCCCGTAACGATTCCCTGAGCGACAGCGAATATGGACCCGAAGAGTATCAGTCCTATAACAATTACCGAAACAAATCCAACCTGGACACTAGCAGTGGACCATTGTTGCTGACCGCCATCTTTCATGTTAATGCTCCAATTCCTTGTGCGTATGATTTTGTTCCAGCAGTAGCCCTAGACGCAGTCAGCGAGCGACGAGATGCGAGGAGATTGTCATATGATTGTCAATTCTTTGGAAATGCCAATGACAAGAGCTCTGCGATGATTGGACCCGGGAGTGAGTTGACAACTGGCAAGAGACGCTCTCATCTCCAATTGATTGTCCCTATGACTTTGGTCTTCTATATGCACAACCCAGCTAGGCGACCTTTATTCCCCAATTGCGAACAACTATGTTTTTCGACAAGCGGGGCTGTTGACACTTCCCTGCCAATCGGTTGGACCTTTTGGATTGACCGCGAGAGCTCCACAGCGGCGAGTTGTATGGGCAGGCTAGACGGTGCTGGCTGCGCGCTCGCGCGTGGAATTCACCATCCATGCCACTCCCATGCTGACGGCATACAGTGCGACCATGGGAGCGGCAAACAAGCACATGTTCAGGATGTCAGCCGTGGGTGTGACAATTGCCGCCACAATGAAAATGACAAGGATTGAATATCGCAGATTACGCCACATCCACCGCGCCGTTATCAGGCGCATTAAAGCCAGAAAGAACACGAGAACTGGCATTTCGAAGATCAGTCCGAGGCCGACGATGATTGTCACAAACAGCCGCGTATATTCCCCAATCGTGATCATTGGCTGGAAACGTTGTCCGTAACCGATTAAGAAGTCCAGGGACGCCGGGTAGACCATCTTGTAACCAAACAGACCTCCGGCTAAGAACAAACCAACCGTACTTAACAAGAACGGCATGACATACCGCTTTTCCTTGCGATACAGTCCGGGGGCGATGAACAGCCACAATTGATAGAACACAAATGGAGATGCCGCGAATAGTCCGCCTACAAGGGCCACCTCAAGATAGAGATTGAAGGGCTCGGTTGGGTTTAAGTACACCAACCCACCAGCGATCCCGTGGTGATGTAGCGCTCCAATAATAGGTTGCTGCATTAGACCGAAGATGCGGTCCGCAAAGGACCAGCATGAAATAAATCCGACGAGTATTCCAAGGACTGAGAAGATGATTCGTTTCCTCAACTCTTCCAAGTGAGCCAGGAGCGGCATGGAGCGAGCGCGTAGCGTCTGTCCGGAAGCAGTCGCATCAGCCATTGAAAGCCCTTTCTGACCTGCGATCGTACTGAACGCCGTCGCTGTAGGTAGCACCGTGAACTATTTCAACTGCCGATGTTTTCTGCGGCGGCGGTGCCGGGGCAGATTGCCAGTACTGACGAACTTTCTTTCCGAGCCGCGGGCTCCGCGTCGTAGTCCCGATTATCCGAGAATCATTCAAATCTGCGTCAATGATTGGATCGTGCGAGGACTTCTCTCGAGTGTTTGGGAGTTCATCACCGCAGGCAAAACAGAACGCGATAACCAGCATTGCGGTCAAGGCTATAAGTCCATAAAACGTAAATTCCACCATTGTTGCCTCCCGTCCATCTCCCTAACGGTCAACGCAAGCCGACAACGGTCAGAAGATCGTCCCCGGAGCAAGGGCGCACCGGAGTGCGCCCTTGTGGGGCCGTTTGTTTTAGTTGACGGAGACCGTTACGGCGGCAGTTTGGCTCAGGGAGCCGGACGTGCCCGTTACCATCACGGTGGTCTGCTGAGACGAGGGCGTCGCTGTCTTTGAACTGCCACCGCATCCCAGGGCGAACAGGGAAACGAAAAGCATCAAGCCCAGCAGGCTCATCCAGGCAATGCTCTTGCGGGTCAGCCGTTTGCGTTTGCCGGTGGTGAAAAGGGTCCCGAACAGTCCCAGACCAGGCAGGAGGGCCATCATGCCGGGAACGCTGTAGCCCGTAGGGGGCGGAGTCGAGACGGCAGAAATGGTCAAGGTGGAGGACGAAGTGCCCCCTGGTGAGATTGTTGAAGCACTGAACGCACAGCTCAAGCCAGCGGGCGCGGTGCAGGTAAGAGCAATCTGACCGCTAAATCCGTCCACCGCGGCAGCGCTGATCGTGACGTTAGCTGAACCACCCGGATTGACGGTTGCGCTCTGGGAAGAGAGAGCTAGTGTGAAGCCTGGGGCGCTGGCCGCAGCCACTGGGATAAGGCTGGCGAACACAGCCGTTGCGCTTCCTCCACCTGGGAAATTGGGTTGGCCGGCGCTGCCTCCAGCGGTGATATAGAGAGTGCCAAGGGTGCCCGGATCATTACTCGCGCCACCGCCTCCCCCAAACACCATGTCCCACAGGCCTGGATTTACCAGCACCTTGCCTGCAGAGTTGGTGAGCTGCCCGATAAATTTTCCGGTGGTATCGAATGCACTAATGGTACCGTCGCCGAAATTGCCTACGAGGATGTCGCCTGCGAACGTTCCGAAGCTGGCTGGCGCCTGCACCACGCCCCAGGGCGCGTTGAGGTTGTTACTCGCGCCGGCAGCGACGAAAGTGCTCACGAACTTGCCGGTTGTATCGAAGATATCGACCTGCCCAGCGCCCGCACCGGGAACCGCATCGTGCTTCGGCGTGTCCTGCATCGCATAGGCAACGTAAACCTGGTTACCGATGACGTGAATTCCGTGGGGAGCGAAACCAGCGGGAAGGCTTGGATCGGTGAAGGTCCCGCCCAACGAAGTGAGGGTGTAGTTCGAATCGTAGACGTCTACCTTGCCGCTGTTAAAGTTGGCCGCCAACAGGTTGGTGCCCAGCAAAGCGAGACCTTTGTACACTGCGCCGCTTGCAGAATTGTCTTTACCGATGATTGCAGTATTGCTGGAGCCGTTCCAGAAGACGACGAGGCCATCCTCGGTGTCGAAAATGAACGAGCCGCCGCTGAAGTAGGAGCCGCTGCCGTTGCCGACGGTTCCCGTCGGACAACCGGGGCTGCAATTACCATTTGGATTGCTTGTTGCTCCCGGTATGGTCACGACTAGGCCAGTGTCTTTGTTACCATTTTGGTCATAGAGCGTGGAGACGCCGCTGTTATTGTCGGCGATCCAGAAGTCCTCCCCGGGAAGAACGGAAATTCCCCAAGGGTTCAAGAGTTGAGAGTCTTGTTTGGCGGCTACGCCCGCGATATTGGAGACCAGGTTGGTCTGGGAATAGCCGGCCTGCTGTGCCCATAACCCCGACGGAATCGTCAACGTCATGAGCAGTCCGAATAATATAAGTGCCTTTTTCAAGTTGTCCTCCTTATTTTTCTTATGATTTGTACGACGTTGCTGAATACCGTGGTTTCCTTTTCTACCGTGAAGCTGTTGTTGCGGAATGAAGGAGGAGTTCAGGTCGACTGATGTACTTCTTATCCGGAACTCCCCCTACAACCGTATGAATGCTGATGCTGCCCTAGTCTCAGTTGGTGCCGGAGGAGGATACAGTACCTTGGTCCTTCGCCTGCGCCAGCGCGACCATCGCCTGTGGTAGCGCGAAGGTATAGACGCCTCCCGGTGTGTTAGCTTCGCTCAGGAAGTACTTGCCCCCTATATGCTCGAAGCTAAGCTTTGGTTGCCCAGCAGGAGTCCCATCGACAACGATGGGGAGAACAAGCGCGCCATGGCCGTAGCTGCTGATTGCGATGCCCGAATAGGCCTCCAGAGAGAGACGACCAACCGTGTACGTGCCTGCAGGCAGAGTCTTGCCTCCAGCCACAAACTCAAACGGAACCTTCACGCGAACTCCCTCAGTGTCCTGAGCGCGGGCACTTATGCCCACCCCAAGCAAGCACGTTAGAGTGAGGACAGCTATTAAATAAGATCTCTTCATGATTTCTCCTTATTGAAATGGTGTTCCTTGTTTATTAGTGATAATTGCGCTCGCGAGACCATGTCCTACAAGTCTGTCGTTAGCCTCACTTATCAACTGTTTCACAACGTATGAGAGTTAGACGCTGATGCTGAGGGGGAGATGCGAACGGGATGTCATTTGATTGTCAACTCTTTGTCGAGATCTCGTAAATGCGTAGCAGAAACAGAACTGGAAGTGTAGAGCGGAGATACCGTGTGTGTTACCGTCTGGCGATATCACTATGAATCACGCGTTGTTCAGGCAACGGTCAACGATTTCGCTGGCCACCGTAGAAGTCGCTGCATGCATCTGAGACTCAGCGACATTGATGGAATGTGTTCGAGATATCGAATCGCGCAAGCACTCGGCAAAAAGGCCGAGAATCCGACCTGTTTTCTTGCCTGAAGGGAATAATTGCGCTCGCGCGGGGTGTGTTCGCTGGCTGAAGTACTTGGACAGGCCTTCGCGAAGCTGCAGCCGAGCTCGCCATAGCCGTGCTTTCACTGCCGTCTCACTCACGTTCAACACTTCTACTGTTTGATCGATGGTGAGCCCTTCAATGTCCCGTAGCACAAAGACCGTCCGCAAGATTGGGCTTAGCTCTTCCAGGCACTTGATCAGGATGGCTCGTAATTCAGACGCCCAGTAGAGCTGTTCGGGGTTAGGGGCCCAGTCAGTGACTTCTATTGGAAGCATGTCACCCTCAGACTGAAAATCGTCATCCAGGGACGCTTCTCTTGTGCCGCGTTGCTTCCGCAGCTTCATGAGTGACTGGTTCACAGTGATGCGAATCAGCCAGGTGGAGAATTTCGAATCCTCCCGGAATGCTGCCAGGTTTTGGTAGGCCTTCAAGAAAGCCTCCTGAACCGCGTCCTGGGAATCTTCTCTGTTATGCGTGACGCTTTGAGCAATTCGAAGAAGTTTGCGATCGTATCGCTTCACCAATTGCTCGAAGGCCGTAACATCTCCATCCTTGCTGGCGTGGACAAGATCCAGATCGTTACATGCCGCTTCCCTCTCTGCGAATTGTGCCGAGTTTGCAGTCATATTCGTGTACCAGTGTTTTTAAGAGCAACCAGCCTTAGGGCGGCAAGTGATGCGGCCACAAGCGGAAAGCCGTTTTCGTTGCATGCCCTCCAGAAAGTCAGAACTCACTGCACCACGACTTTGCCGGTCATCTTCGGGTGAATCGTACAGTAGTAGGGATACGTTCCCGCCTTAGTAAACGTGTAGGAGAATTTTTCATCCGTATCCAACACCTTGGACTTGAACACACCCTCTGTGCTGACCGACGTATGGGGAATGTCGTCAGCATTTGTCCAGGTAACGGTCGCCCCGACAGGCACGGTGATCGTCTGTGGTCCAAAAACGAAATTATCGATTTTCACGGCCGCGTTTGCCGCCGAGGGCTGGTCATTTGCCTTGACGCTCGGTGATACCGCGAATAACAGCAGCATCCCGATGAGTACCGGCACCGCGACACCTGCAACCCATACATTGTTCCTTGTCATTTGTGCTTCCCTTTCTAGTCGATGTTATTGCTTGATCTTTTGTTTGCGACCGGATCCGTGTCGGCGTTAACCATGGATCGCGTCAACTAGCGCCACGGGCGCGCTTGCATTTCCGGAGGCCGAAGAACCCGAGTCTCCAAGCGGTGAATCGACGACTGCCAAGCTGCGACCGCTCACGAGATAGTTCACATCAGTGATACCCAACACCCGCTGCAACTGATCGGCAGGCACCTTCATGGGCCCGGCGGATGGAGCAGATCCTGGCGCAGGTTGAGGGAAGGCGGTTGACATTGCTGTGTGGAACGAGACCTTCCCTTCCACCTTTTGCATGATCTGGTGAATATGACCGTTTAACACCGTCACAGAACCAAAACGCTTGACGTAAGACAGGGCTTGTTCGCTGTCATCGGTCCCCCAGCCCCAATCCGGATAGATAGTCCACAGTGGAATGTGGGCAAAGAGCACAATCGGAGTGCTCGCAGAGCGGCCCTTGAGATCGTCCTCAAGCCACTCCAGTTGTTCGTGACCGAGCGACCCCATGCCTCCAGCTTTCAGATTGGCGACATTTACGAGACCGACGAAATGGACACCTTTGTGATCGAAGCTCGACCACCCCGTGCCCTTGGTGCCCTTCCCATAGCGCTGGAGATATTGGTCGCCGTTGTCGGTCAGCATGTCATGCTCACCCGGCACAAAAAAGATCTGTTTTGCCGACGCTCCTTTTAACACTTGATCCAGTGTGTCGAACTCGCTCGGTTTCGAGAGTTGGCTCAAATCACCGGTGTGAATGATGAAGTCCGGTTTGTCGGGCATGGCGTTGATCTTGTTGATCGCTGTCTGCAGAGTGGCGGTGACGTCCGGGTTGGCCGGCTTGCTAAAACCAATGTGACTATCGCTGATCTGCACAAAGCTGAAGTCCGCGCCTTTGGCGGCATCTTTGCCATAGCCTTTGGCGAAGGCCCGAGACACCGGAATACCCCCGCTCATTGTCCACACCAGGCCAGTACCCGCCCATGCCATGCACTTCAGAAACCCGCGACGGTCGACTCCGTCGTTATTGAGGTCTTGCAACTTCTGATCGATGAGATCGTGCCTATTCTCCGCCATTTTCCCCTCCTTGATTTTCCTGCGTTCTGAGTTGATAACTGGCACGAGTCCCTTTTATTCCCGCAAAATCGCAAGAGCGACCAAGCATTTGTGAAGAGGGTCTCCGACTCACTAGGTGGCGGAATTCAACTACGTTACTCTCCACAGTGAAGAGGTTAACCTTCGCGAGGGGTGGCTGTTGTCAGCAAGATGTAACCACTGTGTAAAGTTCCGTGAAGATTTTTGGCAGTCGCCTGTTTGTTTTGCGTCGACTGCGGCGAACCACGTAAGCTCGCCTTGAGGTTGTAAGCAGTCGCCTTTCAACCCGCGACCAATAGTAGGACGTGCTTGTAGGGCGGTTACCTCTCGATTTACATACTTTAATCTGGGGCTGATCAGATGCCTAACCCGGTCCGTTTACTCCGCTTAGAAAACCGCCCAAATGTCCCGTCACAGCTACAATGGCGACTGCCAAAAGCTCGACGACAAGGCGGTAACTCGGCAAGAATACGCTCAGTCGTCGGGCACGAAAATGCACCCACCACACCAGCCAGATCATCACCGTCGACACACACGCCAGGACGAGGTGCAGCAATAGGATGCCCTTCAGTTTCTGTCCCTCGAGTTGGAACTGCCAGGCGAGTAGCCCAGTAGCGAGAACTGGAACGGTCGAAATTGCCGCCACGAGCAGGTTGTAGTATGCCGCGTCCGCCAAGCCAACCCGCTTCGTCCATTGCGCGAGAAGGTCGAACGCCACCGCCGTGATGAACAGTGCGATAGGAAAATGGATCAGCACGACATGTTGCGCGTGCTTGGCTAAGAATACCGTTTTAGGGTCGAAAGGATTTACCATCACCATACCTTTTCCAAATTTGCAGTTCGTGCTCACCTCAGTCTGAATTCGCACGAGCGGTAAAAAATCCTCACCCCCGCGAAAGGAGAGGACCAAACGCGCGGGGTGAGGCTCGCACACGCTACGGTAAGTAGTAGCGGAACGAAGTAAAAATCATTGCATCCAGCCCGTGCGGCTCTCCGCCCACCCCCGACCAAGTGTTGCGATCTACATAGGAGAACTGCGGTCCCCACTGGATGCGACCGCGGTTCACCTTTTCTCTGGATCCGTCGTAAGGCTTGAACCAGATGCCGAAGGTGCCTTCGATCAGCACGCGCGTGTCGGCTGTGCAGCTCGCGAGGCCGGCGGGAGTGAACCCGTTGTTGACCGTAGGGGCGATTTCAGTGAAGCAGCCGGAGTTGCTGAATAGGGGCGATCCGTAGCCGACAGACTTCCCGGAGATAGGGTCGAAATCCGATGCCCGGCCGGCATACTCAGCCCCTGCGTTCATGTAAACATCCAACTTCGGCCCGTGCCACTCGAGAGTTCCCAGGGCCTGGTAACTCTTGATCAGATCGAACGTTCCGTTGGCGTGGATCGAAGCATCAGGAAGGCCGCCGGTACCATAGCGGCCGACTCCACTGCCGCCAAAGGCGTGCAGACCGAAGTCGAGGTGCTTGTTGTCGAACGACCAGCGGGCATTAGCGCCAATGCCGCCGCCGTTTTTCGAGGCGTTGCTGGCTCCAAGAGCGTTCGGGCCGGCAACCGTACTGCCGCCACAGAGTGCGGTGCTGCTGACCACCTCGCCACAGGGAAACACGCGGTCGCGGAACCGGCTGTACACTCCGAACACTTCGTAGTGTCCGAAGCCGGGTTCAAGGGCCAGCTTCGCGACAACATCGGGTGAAGGGTTAAACGAGTAGTTGGCGATGTTAGCGCCGGCGCTGGTGGCGGCGGCGTTGAAGAGTCCGCCACTCGCGCCGGCGGAACCTAACAGAAAATTGTCACCGTTGTTGTGAGTGGTCAAGGTGGCCTGCGGGTTCTCTACCGACACCGCGAACCACGCCTTGTTGTTGAAGCTCTTGGCTATGCGAAGCCCATATTGTCGTGCCCAGCTGAAACCGACGGTATACTGCGCGTCGATCGTCATGGGAATAGCTTCGGAGCGATTGTCGACGCCATGCTTGGTCTCCGTGACCAAGCTCCACATTTGCCCTCCGGTGAAGGTGAAACCATTATTGAGTGCGACCTGCCCAAAGGCTTGGCGTTGACGCAGCGAGTAACTGTTACTCTGATTATTGTTCGAACTCGCGGCCGCGGAGAGAAAGTCTGCCTCCACGTAGCCAGAAAGAGTCGCGCTTTGCAGGCGTCCTTCGGCCAGCATAGAGATACGTGACTGACGGCCTGATCCGAAGAATTCTGAGAGGCTGCTTTGCGAAGCTCCCGGCACGGTGAGTGAATTGAAGGGAGTGTTGACGTCGGCAGCCAGTGCTCTGGATCGCCTCACGAATTCAGCCGCCAGGAAGCCGCCTGGGGTGATCGTGATGCCCTTATAATGCAGGGCCAGAGGGCTCTCCAGCGCCGTGTTCAGGTTCTTCTGCGTGTCCTGTAATGCCAGAGCAGTGTTGCCCACGGTGCCTTGGAGACCGCTTACATCGCCGCGGATCGCCGTGATGTGCTGCTCCTGCTGCGCGCCTTGCGAAGTGGCGGCCTCGGCGGCTTGTTGCGCCTGTGACGCCGAGGTTTGCACCTGATTCATCCGTTGTTGCAGTTCCTGGATCTGACTGTCGCGGCTCTGCACTTGTTCCACCAAGTGCTGAATCTGTTGTTGTTGAGCTTCGATTGCCTTCTGCATCTCTGACAAACGAGCTGCCACGGCCTCGGGATTGGACTTCTTGCTCTTGGTGCTGCTCGGTGCGTCACTGCCCTGCCCGGCGGCGAAACTGCTAGCCACCAAGCACACGGCCAACGCCACTGTTACCTGCCTCATGTGCGTTTTCTCCTTAGTTTTGAGTACATGAACAGGGGCTCCTCACTGCAATCTTCAAGGATTTGCTCAGGGCCCGCCTCTCCGTGCGGGTTCCTGTAAACCGATTGCCCTGAGGTTGAGCGGCAAGAGTTTCATTGGAGATAACAGGATCTCAGCCCATTTATTCCAGGCTGGACTAAAGAAAGTTCTCGAGCGGGGTTCTACGGGCTTGAGAAGTGAATCACGGGCTGCGCCGGACGTCGTGGACAGAACGAACTCCGCCGCAACCCGCAAACTTCGTTACTGTCCTGTTCCTCGCGAGGCAGTCGTGTGAGCCTGTGCCTCCTCGGGCCCGCTGCTATCCACGCGCAAGAGCATCGCGCTGCCTTTGGCGAGCCTGACAGCTTCGCTGTTGGACGTTAAAGTCACTTCACCAATCGGCTGGGCGCTTCCGGAGTGGAGGATTTTCAGGTCGCCGAAACCGTATGCGCCGCAGGCATTCACGGAAAAGAGCCAAAACGCTTGCGGTTGGGTATTCCTGTCAATCGTGACACGACATGGAGTTCCCAGATCCTGGTCCACATTCGCCAGTACGCCTTGGCTGGTATATTTCCCCACGACCTGCGATCCCACCATTACCGGCCCACCTTCGCCGTAAGAAATCTGGTCGCCTCCGATTTCAATTTGGTTGTCGGCAGTGTCGGGCGAGGTTAGCTCAGGTGTTGCCGCAAATACTTCAGACCTCGATGCTACCGCGCGGAGGGTGGTGGCAATCGGGAGAGTCTGGTTGCCAAGTCGGAGCTGGTCCAATTGAAATGAGATCCTTGATTCGTCAGATCCTTTTCCAGGTCTGACGACTTCGACCACATGGCCAGTCAGCATGGATCCCTTACGTAGCGTTTCTCCTCTGCCCAGCGGCACGTCCTGCATCACCGTAGCGATTATGACTGTTCCGCTTCCGCTCTTATCCGAGCGCAAATCAGAATTCAAGCTGACCGGAAGAATGGTACCCGCCGGAATCGGTTCTGCAGATCGTTTGTTCTGCCCTTGGGCGGGTTGATATGCCGGTTTCAGGTCCTGTCCTGTTCCGGCATGCAGGCATGTTGGCAGCAGGCACAATGCCAGGCTAAGCATTCGCGGATTGTTTTTCATTTCGTTCCTCCTGAAGGATTGCCAGAGAGCACGTGGTTCTTCAGCACCGGCATTCCTTGGTGACGCCAGTTCGCTCCGTGACTCGTTGTGCAGAACCGATCGCACTCGGTTTTATTCCGCGGTATTTTCTTGTGGGCTATGGGAATAAAACGATCATCGGCTGGTTTACCCTTGTGTGCATGTCGGAGAGAACCTGCTATCGGATTCGTTCGATCAGCCGGCCATGCCTCGCTTCGAGCGGCTCAATAACTTCGCCTGCTGGCTGATGCATGACCGGCAACAAGCCGAGGAGCCTGCGCAGGAGACTTACGCCAAGCGCCTGAGGGTTCTCCAGCAGTCAGAGAAACGCGAGAGGTCGTCCTGCTGCAGCATTCGGATGGTCAGCTCGTTCGACAGGGTTCTCGATCGACTGGCAGTCGCCCATCGCGAGATCCTGCTGTGTGAAGTCGAAGGGATGTCTTACCAGGAAATCTCTGCCACTCTCGCTATCCCGATGCGCACGGTGATGTCGCGCCTGTCTAGTGCCAGAACAACGTTAGACGATGGCCTGCAACTACGGTGTCAAAAAGGATGAAACAAACAGTGAACTATGGTTTGTGACTCTTGGAAGGCAAAACTCGACACCTGCCTGGATGGTGAGCTCCCAGAGCAGGAGATGCGCAGCTCCGACGCTCATGTGCGCGGCTGCCCCTCTTGCTCGGCGGATGCCCTTACGCGCGTGCAGATGAAACGCGCGATTCATTTTGCAGGAAAACGTTACGTTCCAAGTGCTGAGTTCCGAAAGCGGATGCAGCAGAAGATTGCATCAAAACCGCTGCGCAGTTTCCGTCTGGGACGGACGTTTGCCGCGGCTGCAGCCGTCATTCTGGTGGCCGGGACGTTGACTTCGGCGTATTTGGGAACTCGATCCGGCAGAGATCAGGTTTTCAGCGAAATCGCAGACTTGCACGTGGCAACCCTCGCTAGTTCCTCTCGGGTGGATGTGATCTCCAGCGATCGGCACACGGTGAAGCCCTGGTTCCAGGGAAGAATCCCCTTCGCGTTCAATTTGCCTGAACTCCAGAACACAGACTTCTCTCTGCTGGGAGGGCGGATGACCTATCTCGATCAAACGCCAGGCGCGCATCTTATTTACAACATACAGAAGCACCATATTTCCGTGTTCGTCTTCCAGGAACGGTCATTGCCAGCTAGGCTTTACGACAACCCCGTGTCGCCGATGAAACAGCCGTTCAACCTGGAAACATGGAGTCAAGACGGGCTTCGCTATTTCGTGATCGGCGACGCGAGTGCTGCCTACATCGATAGTCTTGCGAAGTTGTTTAAAGCCGCGTCATAGCTGCTCCGCTTAAGGCGAAAACTTATAACCCCGACCGTGTACTGTGAGAAAGTGTGACGGGTGTGAAGGGTTGGTTTCCAGTTTCTGTCGCAACTTCAGGATGTGGTTGTCCACCGTTCGAGTGGAGGGGTAGTTCTGGTAACCCCAAACCTCATTCAACAGTTCATCCCGCGAGATGGTGCGTTCGGCATTTCTAGTAAAAAACTCTAAAGTCTTGAATTCTTTGGGGGTGACTGTGATTTTCTCGCCGCAACGAGTGATCTCGGTTTTGAAAAAATCCACTATTACGTCCTCAAAGCCGTACTGGCCTCCCGGCCGGACACGCGACGCACGCCTGATTGACGCGCGCAAACGGGCAACAAGTTCCCGTGGGCTGAACGGTATGGTCACGTAATCGTCGGCACCCATTTCCAGGAGAAGGACCTTGTCCGCAACATTTGAGCTTGCGCTGAGGATCACCAGGGGCAGACCAGGCACCAAGTTCGCAATCTCCCTGTAAAGATCACACCCCGAAGATCCCGGGTGCGGTAAATCGAGGATTATTGCGGAGGGTCGGCGTTGGTGGAGCATCTCAAGGCAAGTCGCCCCATCTGGGAAAACGTCGACCTCATATCCTTCCAGTGAAAAAAGTCGCCGCAGAACCTTCTGCAGTGCAGGGTCGCGCTCAACAACCGCAATCCGATCTGTTATGGCCGGTCGCAGTTCGGACATTGGAGTATTCAAAGTTGCTGCCAAGGTGGTGGCTGCCATAAGCTTCTCCTCTTCCTAATGCGCCTCGATGGGATGAGAGTCTCTCGATAGTGGTCCTCTCGGACCGCTAAGGAGTGACTCGCGAACCGACCTCCGGGCTCTGGATAGACGTGACATAACGGTCCCCATCGGGATTGACAATATTTCCGCGATCTCCTGGTACGACATTTCCTCCACCTCACAAAGAAGCAGGGCCTCCCTGTAATGCACCGGCAGATCATCGATGGCACGCTGCACTAGTTGGGAATTGAAGCGATTCATTAGAATCGTTTCGGGAGTTTCCGTATCAACTGCCAGTTCAGGTCCGTCTTCCTCCGAGTCCATCGCAACGGTCATGCGGCGCTCGAGTTTTGAGCATGAACTTAGAAAGTTGTTCCTCAGGATTCGAAATATCCATGCCCGGAAATTGGTGCCTGACTGGAACGATGCGAAACTGCGTAAAGCCTTGAGATAGGTCTCTTGTACGAGGTCCTCCGCATCGCTTGAATCGTGCACCAGCCAGCAGGCGAAGTTGTAAAGGGCATTGAACAGGGGCATGGCTTGCTCTTCGAACCCTGACAACAGTTGATCATCCTGCGAGCGCGAAGCCACAAACTGAACCATCCCTTGTGAGCCAAGTCCGATGCGCCTCATTTGCCTTCTCCTGAATCAGCTCGAACCCCGGTTGCAGCCCACTCTGACGCGCCAGTCGTCCAGCGTCAATTAACTGAGGACGTTTTCCACATATCCAACTCATTGCCTGTCAAGTAGTTGGTGGCTAACGAGTTAGCACCGCGTATATCCTGAGTGGGGGAAGTTTCTGGAAGCGAAGTGCTAGACTTCTGAGCGAGCTCTAAGGCGCTATGGAATCACTCCGCCCCAATTCCGTCGTGCGATTCGGAACCTACGAGGTTTCTTTCCAGTCGGGAGATGTACGCAAATCGGGTCTGAGAATCAGAGTGCAGCAGCAGCCGATGAAACTGCTGGAGATATTGCTAGAGCATCCGGGGGAAGTTGTCACCCGGGACGAATTGCGCAGTCGAGTCTGGCCTAACGAAAGTTTTGGTGATTTCGATCAGGCGCTCAATATTGCCATCGGGAAGCTGCGGAGTGCCTTGGGCGACTCGGCTGAGAATCCACAATTCATCGAGACTCTTCCAAAACGTGGCTATCGCTTTATTGCGGGCGTGTCGGTTGTCGATGCAGACGCCCGCCCAAGAAAGCAAGAACTTCTGGCTGGAGACCTGCCGGCTACAGACCCTGCGCTTAAGATTCAAGACGCTGGGTTGGCGGTTGCGCCCAACCGCCAGCTGTGGCCGACGCGTTGGGTCATCGGCGCCTTGGCGCTAGTCATTATTATTAGTTTGTCGCTTCTCTCCGTTTGGCGATTTCGTTCGCGGGCTCCTGCTTTCACGGGTATCCGATCCATAGCGGTGCTTCCGCTGGACAACCTGTCTGGCGACGCTTCCCAGAATTATTTCGCCGACGGCATGACGGACGAGTTGATCACTGACTTGGCCCAGATCAGCGCTTTACGGGTAATCTCCCGCACCTCCG
>Ga0307476_10001151_pt1 | contig 16687 bp, 16 predicted proteins | sample atmos_gasesECM2C_2_FD_203314 | JGI IMG/M metagenome (GOLD analysis project Ga0307476, IMG submission 203314) | Hardwood forest soil microbial communities from Morgan-Monroe State Forest, Indiana, United States - atmos_gasesECM2C_05 | ecosystem: Environmental > Terrestrial > Soil > Temperate... | reverse complement strand
TTGTGCTGGCCGAGCAGACGCGCTTCAAGTATGCGACGCTTCCCGACCGGCACCTGGCCGGCGGAATCTCCCATGGGAAGCGGCAAGGCAACGCGAATGCGCTGAGCGCCTTCCACCACATGAGCGTTGGTCATGATGTAGCCGTTGGAATCTACGATTACTCCCGACCCCACTGCGTGCTGGCGAACGATGAATGCAGTCTGCGATCGATCCTCCTCGCGGAGCGGGCCGTATCCCGTGACCAGAATCTGCACGACGGCAGGGGAAACCTTGGCGGCCAGAGTCTCCAGCGCGCCGTTGAGCTGGATCAAGACACCGGGAGGCTCAACAGATTTGGTTTCGACACTAGCCGTTGTGGCCTTCTTCTCCGATCCAGGCTGCCCCGAAGACTTCGGGCTGCTTTGCGCCCAAGCGCTGGCGATCGCGGCAAACAGTAGCGGAATACACATAATGCGGAGAGACCGAGCTTTGGAATTGCCCCTAAAGTGAAATGGATTCGACATACAAATACCGCTCCTATCTCCGAGAAATGCGAAACGAAAACACTACCACGCGAGTCCGTACCGCGACGTAAAACTAGGTCAATTTCATGGGTCCGCCCCTGTCGGCGGCCAGGGAGGCAAGGGGGGAACCTAGTTGCTACCGGTAACCAATGGCTTTTCAGGCTTTTACACGGATAACTTTCCGTGATATAACCGCCCCTGGAGCACAAAAGCGGGTTTCTGCGCCCCGCCCTGAGCTTAATTGACGATGTTGGCCTCATTCGTCATACCAGAAAAAGAGAACAGGCCAGCCTAGAGGAGGTACCGTGGGGGAAGAAGCACGGACCGGAAAACGGTTTCCGCTGGAATTGCCGATCAAGATTCATCAGGGCGAAACCGGCGGAGACGCCGAGGGAATTACAGGGAATCTCAGCGCGGCCGGAGTGTACATCCGCGCGGATTCATCCATGGAGATTGGTTCGCCCGTGGAATTTGAAATCACGTTGCCCCCGGAGATGACGGGCGGTCAGGAAAATGTGACCATCCAGTGCAAGGGGCGAGTGGTGCGCGCCGATGCAACAGGAACCGGTGGAGAAGGCCGCGGCGTGGCCTGCGTGATCGACTCATACGAGTTCGTTAGGAACTCATAGACTTTTTTGGAGCCCAGACAACATGCTCAAACTCATTCTGGCCGATAACCAGGCGATCTTCCGGGCGGGCATTGCCAAAGTGCTGGCCGTCGAAGATGAGATGCGTATCGTGGCTCAGGCCCAGACGCCTGAACAGATGTTCATGGCACTGGACAAGTTCCGCGCCGCAGTACTGGTGGTGGCGGCGGGCTTCCACAACGACTTTGCCGCGATCGTGCAGGCAGCGAACAAGGCCAAGACGCGCGTGATCGTGCTGGCCGATACGGGCGAAAGCGCGCAGCGGCACATGTCGAGCGGAGCACACGGAGTGGTCTATCGCAACGTGACCAGCGCGGCGCTGGTCGACTGCGTGCGAAAAGTGGCGCGCGGCGAGACCTGGGTGCAAGATGTGGCCGTGCCGAGCGAACTCACCGAAAACGATATGGTCGGATTGCGAGTGCGCGACCGGCTGACAGCGAAGGAACTTCGCATCGTCGCCTTGATCGTTCAGGGTTACAAAAATAAGGAAATCGCCACTCAACTTGGCACCACGGAACAGGTGATCAAGAACTATCTGCGCAACGTGTATGACAAGATCGGCGTCTCCGATCGGCTGGAACTTGCGCTGTTTACCATCCATCACCGGATTCTGAACGAGGCTGCCGCCGCAACCACCACGGGCGTTGTTCCGCAACCGCCCGCGGGAGTCGCTCAGTAAGCTTTCGCGAACGAAAAATCAAAGGCCGCCTGCGAAGGCGGCCTTTTTGTTGACATCCGAGTTTTCTTATTCTCCGGTGCTCGTTCCCGCGTGCCTCGGCCCGAACCTAGTTCCGAAGAAATCGCCCTTCACCCAATCGGGAGATCGCTCCTGCTGTGCTACCTCGTATCCGACCAGGAAATTCATGACCGCGCCTTTTGCCGCCGAATCAAAGTCGATCGGCTGGTCCATGTTGTCGAGTGGTGTGTGATATCGAGTGACTAGCCATTTCTTGATCACCTCCAGGCCGTTGATCTTGGGATCGGTCGACTTGACCCCATCTTCTACGTTGACGGCGGGGACTCCCTGAAGCACAAACGAATATTGATCGCTGCGAATAAAGGACACTTCCTCCGGCATCGGATCGGGACTAACCTCAAATCCCATGATCTTTGCGGCGGAGGCAACTTCGCCGCCCAGCGTCGAGTGCTCCGCTCCGAGCGCGACCACGTCTTTCATGGGGAAATAGCTTCCCGGAGCTCCGTCGATGTTGACGTTGGCTACGATTGAGTTCAGCGGAGCGGTCGGGAAATGGGCAAAGTAGTCGGAGCCCAGGAGTCCCATTTCCTCTCCGGTCACAAAAACAAACAGCACCGACCGTCGCGGCGGTTCGGGGAGGCTGGCATAGGCCCGCGCAATTTCCAGCAACGTGGAGGTGCCGGAGGCGTTGTCGAGAGCGCCATGGCAAACGTTGTCGCCATTCACTGCCGGGCAGATTCCAAGATGATCCACATGCGCGGTGTAGACCACATACTGGTCGCGCAGCCTTCGGTCGGAGCCTTTCAACTCGGCGACGATGTTCGGACTATGGATCGTGGATTGAGTCGCCACAGTGCGAATATGAGCGCTCTCCGGCAGCGCAAATGCTTGGGGCTTGCCGGCCCGGGCGGTGGCAAAGGCTTGCTCCAGCGTCTTGGGCGCTCCCACAAAAAGCATCTCAGCTCTTTGCTGACTCAGCAGCGCATTCCCCTGTAGCTCGGGAAAGAAGTCCTGTGGAATTCCACCCTTATCGATCCAATGCATCTCTCCCATTTGAATTTGCGGAATCAGCCACTCCCAGGGAGATCTTTTCCAATCCTCCGGCAGCATAATGCCGATCGTTCCGACGGCCCCATGCGCAACAGCCATCCTTGCCTTCACATTAAAGTCGGAATAGTAGGCGCGCTCAGTCGAAGGAAAGGCAGCGGGCGCGCCGTAAATTCCGACGACGATCTTGCCGCGCACATCGACCCCGGCATAATCGTCATATTTCTGATCGGGAGCGGTGACGCCGAACCCGACAAACACGAGGGGCGCGTTCACATCGCTTTCGCTTTTGCTCTGGTCTTTTCCTGCAGGGCTCGCGAACCAGGTGTTGAGAATGTAATCCTCCGCATCCACCAGTTTCTGTTCTTTGCCACTCACCGTAAGAACCAAGGAACTGGCGGATCCATCCGTGACCGCTTTCTCCAACCATACTGGCTGAAACCAACTGCCGGACACGCCGGGATGCAGTCCCATGCCTTCCAACTCGGTGGCCACGTAGCGCGCGGCAATGTCATAGCCGGGCGTGCCCGGCGCGCGCCCTTGCAGCAGGCTATCAGCAAGAAAGCGAATGTGAGCGCGAATCTGCTCAGGCCGTATCGTCTTGGTGGCAACCTCAACGGCAGCACCGTAGGACGGATTCTGCGCGAGCACCGTGAGGGAGAAAGGAAGAAGATTGACGAGGCACAGCAAAATCCACGACCGGCATTTCATTGTGATCCCCCATTTCAGAGTTCCCGACAATGCAAGCAATTGCACAATCAAGCCCTGCCAGTATAAACACCTGGGGAAGATCTCGACCCGCTGCGGAAGCCCGACGCGTCCGTTCTGAATCCCGTGCGGTGAATCATTGTCCGATCCCTTGCATCTATCGCTTTCATGGAATATCGACAGCTCGGCCGATCCGGTCTGAAGGTTCCGGTGTTGAGTTTTGGTACTGGCACCTTTGGCGGTGGAAACGAATTCTTCAAAGCCTGGGGCGCGAGTGATGTCGCGGAGGCGACGCGGTTGGTCGACGTCTGCCTGGAGGCTGGCGTTAACCTGTTCGACACTGCGGACGTCTACTCCGATGGACTCTCTGAGACAATTCTTGGAAAGGCGATTGCCGGTCGCCGCGAAGATGTTTTGATTTCAACGAAAGCGACGTTCCGCACGGGTCCGGGCCCAAACGATCTCGGGTCGTCGCGGCATCATCTGATCCGAGCTTGCGAGGCAAGTCTGCGTCGGCTGGGCACGGACTACATCGACATTTATCATGTGCACGGATTTGACGCGCTCAGTCCGATCGAAGAGGTCCTCGGCACCCTCAACAATCTCGTGGTCAGCGGGAAAGTCAGATACATTGCTTGCTCCAATTTCTCCGGTTGGCACTTGATGAAATCGCTGCGCGTTGCCGATCGATTTGGCTGGACGGGCTATGCGGCCCACCAGGTCTACTACTCGCTGATTGGGCGCGAATACGAATGGGAGCTTATGCCGCTGGGCATGGATCAGGGCGTGGGCGCGCTGGTGTGGAGTCCGCTCGGCTGGGGACGGCTGACGGGAAAGATTCGCCGCGGCCAGGCGTTTCCGGCGGTAAGCCGGCTGCACAAGACGTCCGACCAAGGACCACAGGTTTCGGATGAATACCTATTCAAGGCCGTCGACGCTTTGGAGGAAGTTGCCAAAGAAACCGGCAAGACCGTTCCGCAGGTGGCGCTGAACTGGCTGCTGCCGCGGCCCACGATCTCAAGCGTGATTATCGGGGCGCGCGACGAAGAGCAGTTACGCCAGAATCTCGGCGCGGCGGGATGGTCGCTGACGTCCGAGCAGGTAACGAAGCTGGATCGAGCGACCGACGTCGCGCCCATTTATCCGTACTGGCATCAACGGCAATTCGTCGAGCGGAATCCGCTGGCTGCGCCTCCGGCGCCGAAATAAGAGACCGCAGGGGCAAAGCCCTGTTCTTGTGAGGCTCTGACGACACGGCTGAAGGCGTGCCCTTACACAACTGGAACTGTTTCCGCGTCCTTCCGAAGTAATTTTGCTGCTTCCCGAGCGCCTCTAACTGATCTTCTCGCCGACCGATTTGGCTTGCGTGAACAGATACAAGTAGTCGGGGCCGCCCGATTTGGAATCAGTGCCTGACATGTTAAACCCGCCGAAGGGATGCGCGCCCACCATGGCGCCGGTGCACTTGCGGTTGATGTACAAGTTACCGACATGGAACTCCTGAATGGCGCGATTGATCTTGTCACGCGACTTGGTATAGACGGCGCCCGTCAAGCCGAACTCGGTGTCGTTCGCGATTTCGAGTGCTTGATCGAAGCCACGGGCCTTAATCACCGCGAGCACGGGTCCGAAGATTTCTTCCTGCTCGAGTTTCGATTTTGCCGGAATGTCGGCAATCACCGTGGGACGGATAAAGTAGCCTTCGCCGGAAGGGCGGTCGCCGCCCGTGATCAAGCGGCCGTCTTTCTTGCCCTGTTCGATGTATCCGAGGATCGTCTTCATCGAGGCTTCGTTGATGACGGCGCCCATGTTGGCGTTTTCGGCGGGATCGCCGACTTGAATCTTCTCGACGCGGACTTTGAGCTGCTCCAGGAATTTGTCGTAGACGCGCTCGTCCACGATGGCGCGCGAGCAGGCCGAGCACTTCTGACCTTGGAAGCCAAATGCGGCCTGCGCCACGCCTTCGACCGCCGCGTCGATGTCCGCGTCGGCATCGACAATGATCGCGTCTTTGCCGCCCATCTCGAGAATCGCGCGCTTGATCCAGACTTGTCCCGGAGCCTGCGTCGCTGCGACTTTGTTGATGTGCAGGCCGACTTCGCGAGAGCCAGTGAAGGCGATGAAGCGCGTCTTGGGATGCGCCACGACGGCGTCTCCAAAGCTGGCTCCGGCGCCCGGACAGAAATTCACCACGCCCTCGGGCATGCCCGCTTCTTCGAGCAACTCGACGAACTTCGCGGCGATGGTGGGCGAATCGCTCGACGGCTTGAGGATGACGGTGTTGCCACTCACGATCGATGCCAGCGTCATGCCAGCCATGATGGCGCAAGGAAAATTCCACGGCGGAATCACGGCGCCTACGCCCAACGGAATGTACATCAGCGAATCGTGCTCGCCGGGCAACTGGATGGGCGTCTGCGCCTTCGAAAAGCGAAGCGCCTCGCGAGCGTAGAACTCGCAGAAATCGATGGTCTCGGAAATATCGGCGTCGGCCTCAGCCCAGTTCTTGCTGACTTCAAACACCAGCCACGCCATGAATTCCATCTTGCGCTGGCGCATGAGATCGCCGACGCGGAACACCAGGCTGGCGCGCTCTTCCACCGAGGTACGGCTCCACGGTTCGAATGCCTTGAGCGCGGCGGTCATCGCTGGCTCCACGTGCTCCTTGCCGGCCTTTTGATGGGTGCCGACAATCTCCGACGGTTTCGATGGATTCAGAGACTTGATCTTGTCGGTTGTCTTGACGCGCTTGCCGCCGATGATGAGGTCATACTCGTGGCCCAATTGTCCGCGAACCTTGGCGATCGCGGCGCGCATGCGGCGCGCGTTGTCTTCGTTGCGAAAATCAAAGAAAGGCTCAGTCACAAACGGACCTTGGTGCGTTGCGGTACGCGGCACCTGGACGGGGGCTTCTAAAGTTGCCATGGAAGAATTCCTTTCGAAAGAATCAATGCGATAAGACTTTGATTAGTTTACACCTTGAAAAGACGCGGGCACTGAGGGGTGAACGAACCGCAGAAACCGGAGCTGCGGATGAGAAGTCTCTTGATGCCGACAGCACGAATGCCGGCTCGTGGCAGGTGCATGCGGGAGCAGGCTTGGGCCAGCCCCCTGTAAGTCGTACCCTTCCCGGTTCTCTCGCACGACTTTAGGTCGTACCCTTCCCGGTTCTTCTCACTCGGCCGGCAGAACCGGGTCGATCTGCCGGAAACATTCAGATCTTCGACGGATAACAAGGGAGCGATTCAGATGCCTGCGTACCAGGCATAGCCGCCTTCCGGGTTTGCGCCTCCGAGCCCTTTGCCAAAGCCTTTGAGCGAATCTGTGACGGTCAGGCGGGTTATGAATTTGACGCTCTTGTAGCCGAGTTGGCGGGGCACTCGCAGCCGGAGCGGACCGCCGAAACCCACCGGAAGATCTCCGTCGTTCATGGCGTAAGTCAGCAGAGTCTGGGGATGAACAGCATCGGCCATGTCAATGCTCTCCCACCAGTCAGGCTCGATGGAGAAGTAAACGATGTATCGCGCCTGCGGCAGGATTCCGGAGGCGTTCAGGATCTCATGCAGAGGAGTTCCAATCCACTGGGCGACATAAGACCAGCCTTCCTCGCACACCACCTCAGTGATCTGGCTGCGGACGGGAAAACTCCTGAGGTCAGACAGGGAAAGCGACGCGGGCTGGGCGACCATGCCTCCGACCGAGAGCCGCCAGTCTCGAAACCCGCCGGCCTGGAAGCGTTTGAAGGGATCGTTCAGGGGCGCGATTTCGTTGGCGAACGGAACCTTGGAAATCATGCTGCGAGGAAACTCGCGGGCCAGCGAGTGCCTGGTCAGAAGCCGCTGGGCGGCATAGGTCAACGTTTCGCCGGGACCGTAGATTCCGCCGCTGTCCGGCGGGATCAGTCCATAGCGCTTCGCGAGGGCGGCGGCCGCGGCCAGGCCCGACACGCCTGCGGTGGCGGCGAGACCAGCGGTGACGAACTTGCGGCGTGAGACTTTGTTCGTGGGCGCTCTTCTCATATGCGCTCTTCTCCTACGCGTTGCTGGGGCGCGGTTGCGATACTTGTCATCGTTGGTCCGGTAGTCGCCGTTCCGGCAATCGTTGTTCCGGTAATCATAGCCCGCATGCGACTGGTGAACCCGGCCAGAACAATCATAGCGACGTGCACAATGAGGAACAGCAGGAGAAATGCGGAGATGAAGAAATGAAGGGTGCGCGCGGATTGCCGCCCTCCCAGCAAATTGACCCCTGCCGGAACCGCGGAATTGAAGCCAGGTGAGAGTGCGAGCCCCGTCCAGATTACGAGGGGGAACAGAACGAAGATCACCATCAGGTATGCGGCCCGCTGCAGTACGTTGTAGGAAAGGGCGTCGGCTGGGTCCGGCCGTTTGAGGCGAATGTGCTTCGACATCACTCCCCAAGCCGACCGCCACGTCCTCTCTGCGGGAGCAGGAAACAGGTTGCTGCGGAAGTGGCCGGTCCACAAACCCCAGATGGCATAGAGAAGGCCGGTCAAAACCGCTGCCCATGCCGCCTGAAAGTGGAGATACCGGCTCCACCCATTCTGGTCGGGCAGCACGTAGCCGTAGCCAGTGGGGACCAAATTCCTGGAAGCGGGGATCGGTATTTTGAACAGCGGAGGCGTCAGATCATTCCCGGTTTCGCCCCAATAGAAACGCGGATGAGAGATGACGATCTCCGCTCCGCTAATGAGCAAAGCAAAAAAGCAGATTGCGGTGATCCAGTGGGTCACGCGGACAAACACCGCATGCCGAGGATGTTCCGAATTTCGGAGCGAGGCAGCGTCGGGCACGTCGGACAGCATAGCATGCACGGCAAGACAGCCTGCAGATCGAACCTGTGGTTCGATTGCAATCAGACGTTCGACTTCTCATCACTCGACTTCGCAGCATCTATTCAGATTCGGATTTGCCGCCTGTGGCAGTGACTGGTCTAAGCTGTGGGGATTGTGAGGAAGCCTTTGATTTTTGATTTTTGATTTTGGTTTAGCCGTCTGAGCGCACAGACGCCTGGCTGGCAACCATCGCTGGGGGGATGCGCAAGTGCCGATCTGGCCGGGGGTGGCGCCTGATGCGCGGCCTGTCGCCGGACCGGAGGTGGCTGCTTCTGCGACACCGTAAATTCTTCTCACTGAAATTGCCCAGGCTCAGGTCCTGAATAATGTAAATCAAAATCCCCACCCTAAGGTCGCAAACTGCGCCACGTTAGGATGGGGCACCCGGCAGCAGATTCCTCGCGGCGCTCGGAATGACAAGGTCCTAACAATCGCATCATCATAATCCCATCACCCTGAAGTGATAGACTCGAACGTTTTCATCGAGGCGAAACGTTATGGATATTCAGCGAGTGGGAGTGGTGGGTGCGGGGACGATGGGAAATGGGATCGCGCATGTGTTCGCGCGGAGTGGGTTCAAGGTTGTGTTGTGCGACGTGGAACAGCGGTTTCTGGAGCGCGCGCTGGGGACGATTGGCAAGAATCTCGACCGCGAAGTTGCGAAGAACAAGATCAGCGCTGCGGACAGGGATTCCGCGCTCGAACGCATTCAGACGGTTACGGATCGAGCGAAGCTGGCGGTCTGCGATTTCGTGATCGAGGCGGCGACCGAGAAATTCGAAATCAAAACGGAAATCTTTCGCGACCTCGATCGGCTGACTCGGCCTGAAGTCATTTTGGCCTCGAATACATCTTCGATCTCGATTACCAAGCTGGCGGGGCTGACCAAGCGGCCGGAGAAAGTTGTCGGCATGCATTTCTTCAATCCTGTGCCGGTGATGAAGCTGGTGGAAGTCATCCGGGGACTGGCCACTTCGCAGGAAACATTTGCGAGCGTGCGCGATTTGTCGGCGAAGCTCGACAAAACGCCGGTCGAAGTGAATGACGCGCCGGGCTTCGTTTCCAACCGTGTGCTGATGCCGCTGCTGAACGAGGCGATGTATACCGTGATGGAGGGCGTGGCCACTCCCGAGGCGGTCGACGAGGTTTTCAAGTTGGGTATGGCGCATCCCATGGGCCCGCTGACGCTGGCTGATTTTATTGGACTCGACGTTTGTCTCGACATCATGCGCGTGCTGCAGAGCGGGCTGGGTGATCCCAAGTACCGGCCGTGTCCGCTGTTGATCAAGATGGTGGATGCGGGGTGGCTGGGGCGGAAGAGCGGGAGAGGCTTTTATCCGTACTGATTGGTGATTGGGAGTGTCGGGTCTGAGGTTTGAGGTCCGAGGGCTGAAGTCCGAGGCCGGTTCTTCGGCGGCTTTCGAATGGCAGTGGGTGATCCGCCAATTCGGCATGACACTTGGTTTTACGTGCTGGCTGCGCTCTGCGGCATGGGCGCGGGGTGGGCCGACGTTGCGGTAAACGATCTGCTGTTCACGGCGTTACTTGTGCTGTCCGCCTGCATTCTGCTTGGGCTGCTGCGGCCGCGCTGGCCGTGGCGGTGGGTGGTGATGATCGGAGTTTTCATCCCGCTGACCGAACTCCTCGCTCACTTGATTCTCACGGTGAGGCCAACACGCGCGCAGGTGTATGGTTCCTACCTCGCATTTCTCCCGGGAATCGCTGGAGCCTATGGCGGGGCAGTCATGCGGCGCGTGATGGATAACTTGCGACAAGGCAAGTGAAGATGCGATAAGTCGGTTTTGGTGGCACCGGGCTGCGCCCTGACTTGGACAGCCGAGGCGGCTATCCCCACATAAATCGTCACCCAGGTATCGGCTAACCAAGAAGTTACTCCCGATCCACAGCGAGGGCGCGTATGCTCGGTGCATGGGTGTTTGCGTCTCGATGTTGGCCAGCGGCAGCCGTGGGAATTGCGCCGTCGTGGCCAGCGCCTGCACGAAAATTCTGGTCGACGCCGGAATCTCGTGCCGAGAGACGTTCAAGCGTATGAAGACACTGGGCGAAGATCCACGCACGCTCTCAGCCATTCTGATCACCCACGAGCATTCCGATCACATCTACGGGCTGGCAATGCTGGCGAAGAAGCTGCGCATCCCAGTGTTTATGACCGGCGCAACGCACCAGGCATGGGCGCGTGCGATGCGCAACGAAAAAGGCGAGCGGCCGAAGCTGGAAAAGTTTGAGCAGTTCGATGCTGGACATCGATTTCAAGTTGGCGACATCGAGGTGAGGCCGTTCACGATTCCGCACGATGCGGCCGACCCGGTGGGATTCACATTTCGCGCGGAGGGCATTAAGGTGGGGATCGCGACTGATCTTGGATACTTGCCGGTGAGTGTACGAGATCACTTACGGGGCTGCGATGTGCTTGTGATGGAATCGAACCACGATTTGGAGATGCTGCGAGGAGGGCCCTACCCGTGGTCGGTGAAGCAGAGGGTGATGAGCCGAGTGGGGCACCTTTCCAATCTGGCTCTCGCCGATTTCCTGACTAACGACTATGATAATAGTGCAACGTTTGTGGTTCTGGCGCATCTGTCAGAGCAGAACAATCATCCGGAAATTGCGCGGAGAGAAGCGGAAACAGCGCTGGCCCCGCGGGGTGGATTGTTCCACAACCGGGTGCTTCTGGCGTCCCAGACTGAGGCCATCGAACCGATCCGCTTATAGACCGGTTGATTTTTAGACCGGTCGATGGTGTTGGGCTGGTTGGTCTTACCCAATGAGTCAGCAGTGCATTGATCCAATCGTTGGAAAGATTTTGGTGGGCTGGCGGTACGACATCTCCGGCTTAGCGCCAGAGATGCGCGGAGACTACGAAAGCCATTTTACGGAATGTGAATACTGTCGCAGCCGCCAGGAGATTCATCGCATCATTGACGTTGGATTGATCGCCCTGGCCTCGGTCTCCGCTGGGGTTTTCCTGCTTGCGTTTGGCGTAATCTGGCACCTCGGCCCGCGTCATGCCTTCTGGCTTGAAATTGCTGCCTTGGCTGGCTTCGCTCTTTCTGCGTTGATATGGCTAGGCGTTGCTGTGGCTACTCCGGCGCCTGTAACGGTTCTGGATGCAGCTAAAGAGGGCGCGCGGCGCGTGCATGACCGCTTACCGGAAGAGATCCGCCAGCGGCTTCCTGAAGAGCTCCGCATCAAAATTACCGGGACATAGTTCAAATGCAGGGATGATGGAGCGCGGTCGCAGTGTTACTGCTGGTCACTATGGCCGCTGGCTTGCCGGGCAATCGGGCGCATGTGTTCCCCGCCGCGCCACCGGGTTACCTTCATCCTGTTCATCCTGCGGGATGCCACGGTCAGCGCCAGCAACTCCCGCGCCCGCCGACTAGCAATGCTGCGTCAGCGGCCATCATTGGGCAATTCCCTTAGTACTGACAGGATCGGGGCGTACACGGTTGGCGAGTGCGGGACTTGATCCAGGAATCGCACTTGGCGACTGGGGCTGGGCGCGGATGTGACGATGTATTCGAAACCAGCCTCACTGGACTTGGCGTACGGCAAACATCCGGTCTCATTCCAGATATTTCTGCGGATGCGCCCGGGACGCTCCGAGCAGCAACATCACGGACATTGAGAAAACAGTATTGCTCAGAAGGATTCCGCCGTAGAATCTTTTGTGCAAAAGCGTCGCCATTCGGGGGAGAATGTCCGTCCATGATTCAGGCTCTGAAGACGCTGCGCGCCGTGCAGTGGGCGATGCTAGCCAGCATCGTACTTTACGGAATTCTCGGAGAAGTTGTAGGCCCGGTTCCCAGGGGAGTCGATCCATCTCTAAGCTATCTTTTTACAACTCTGGCGGTAGCCGCCGTCGGTGTGATCCTGGTGGTGCGGCGAACCCTGGTCCGGCGAGCAGGACAAAGCCTGAGAGCACGGCCAGACGATAGCCTCAGTCTTAATCACTGGAGGACGGGGTACATCGCCACCTACGGGCTCTGCGAGGCGCTCGCGTTATTCGGCCTGATTCTCCGTTTTCGAGGAAGCTCTTGGCAGCAGAGCATTCTGTATTACCTGGGCGGCTTCGTTTTGCTCTTGTTCTTTCGCCCGAGGCAACCTGACAGCATTTGATTTTCTCTCAATTATGATGTTTCTGAGGTAATCGGATGTCGATCAACGAGCTCGAGGAGATGGTTGGGATGCGCGCCGCCGCGGCGGTCGTTCGCTGCATGCTGGACGCGATGAAGAACGAAGTGCGACCGGGAATTACCACCGCTGAACTCGATGAAGTCGGCGCGGGCGTGATGAGACAGCAGGGAGCACAGTCCGCACCTGCGCTCGTCTATCAGTTTCCCGGTGCGAGCTGTATCAGCCTTAACGATGAAGCCGTTCACGGCATTCCCGGCGAACGTGCGCTGCAGTCCGGCGACTTGGTTAAGCTTGATGTCACTGTTGAGAAAGACGGATTCATGGCCGACGCGGCGGTAACCGTCCCGGTCGGCGAAGTGACCGAAGAGCGCCGGAACCTGATCGCGTGCGCAGAGAGCGCCTTCGCGAAGGCTATGCTGGTGGCGCGAGCAGGTTTTCGAGTTTGGGAGATCGGTCGCGCGGTCGAACGGGAGGTGCGGCGCAGCGGATTTTCTGTGATTCGGGAGCTGGCAGGGCACGGCATTGGCCGCACGATCCATGAAGATCCCCGCGTGCCGAACTACCCCGATGCGCAGGCGAATCAGGTACTCACAGAAGGCTTAGTGATCACGGTAGAACCGATTATCTCTGCTGGATCGGGCCGGTCGTTCCTGGCACCGGATGGATGGACGATCATGACGGCCGATCAGCGACCGTCGGCGCACTACGAACACACGCTCGTAATCACCAAGGGCGCGCCAATTCTTCTCACGGCGGCTTGAGGTCAATCGCCGGCGAGACTATGTGTTGATGTGGCAGGTTGACAGGCCGCGCTTCTCTAAATACTGCTGGTGATAGTCTTCCGCCGGATAAAATGTCACCGCCGGAACGATCTGAGTGGCGATCGGCTTCGAATAGCGGTGCGCCTTCTCGAGTGATTCTTTCGAGGCCTGGGCTTGCGCTTGCTGTTCCGGCGAATGAAAAAATATCGCCGTTCGATACTGCGAGCCCCAATCTGGACCCTGGCGATTCACCTGTGTGGGATCGTGGTTCTCCCAAAAAACTTTGAGCAGCTCCGCATAAGTCACTTTGGTGGGATCGAACTGGACTTCCACGGCTTCGGCGTGGCCAGTGCGGTCGGTACAGACCTCTTTATAGGTTGGGTTCTGAGTCTGGCCGCCGGTATAGCCAACCCGGGTCGAGACCACGCCCGGCATCTGTCGGAAGGTGGCTTCGACTCCCCAAAAACATCCTGCTGCAAATGTAGCCTTCTCCATTGCGCTCTGCTCCCAACGAATGAGTAGTTCGATCTGTATTGTCCCTCATTGGATGAGCGAACGCCAGAAAAGTCACAGGCGTGTAAAAACAGAAAAGATGCCCCCTCGGGTGATTGACGCTCCCGGGGAATCACGATAGAGTCCGGGAAGGGTTCTCGAAGGGTTCGTATCCGTGTTTTTGACCAGCCACTTCCAAACCGGGCCAAGAACTGTGCACAGAATGGCGGTCCTGGTTTTCCTGGTTTTGACCACCACGGCGGCCTTGGCGGTCTCTGGATTCACGTCGCAGAGACGACTCGGTTATCGCACGGGAGATCAATGGGAGCCCGCGATCGCGGCCGACAGCCACGGGCACGTTTACGTCCTCTACCCGCAGTATGGTGCCGTTCCGGACTGCCCCGCTTGCACTGCCCCGGCTGTCGCCCTGTTGGTCAGCAGTGACAGTGGAGTTTCGTGGCAACAATCACGGGCGCTTCTTCCCTTCCCTACAGGCCAATTTGATCCGCAGATCGCGGTAGATCCGGTGGACCGGCAGACGGTGTACGCGTCGTGGATGCAGAATAACAAGCGCGACATTGTGGTGGCCCGGTCGCAAGACTTCGGCCGAAACTGGTCATTTTCGTGGGCAGAGCGTGGCCAGGAGGATGCCGACAGGCCGGTATTGACGGTCCGTGGGACGGACGTTTACATCGGGTTCAATCACGAAGAGAAATTCTTTGTTTCCGCATCGCATGACGCCGGTCAGACTTTCATCACGGTTCAGGTGAATCCCAATGCCGGGCCCGGGTCGTCGTTGGCGGGCGGGGCCACAATCGACCCAGCAGGAAATGTCTATTTTGGCTGGACAGCCTATGTGCGCCACGCAATTCCGACGCGACCGGTCAGCGTTTTCGTGAGCCGCTCGGGGGATGGTGGACGCAGCTGGAGCACGTTGCTTCTGGATGTATCGAGCGCGCCCCCGGACTGTGAAGCGCAGAGTTGCGAAACCGGTTACCTGGGCCCGCAAATCGCGCTCGCATCGGACGCGGCAGGCGCACTCTACGCTTTGTGGAATGCCGGCAGCGCGAACGGAGAGCCAGAGCGCATTTACTTCTCGTCTTCGACAACCGGTGGCGCAACCTGGTCCGAGCGCGCGAATGTTTCGAATGCGGCGGCGGGCGTAGAGCATTCCTTTCCGGCGCTGGTGGCGAGCGCAAGCGGCGATGTTCGCACTGCATGGATGGATGCGAGGGTCACTGAAGTGGGGCCCAATCGTCCGCTCTGGAATAGCTACTATCGTAGTTCAACCAACGGCGGCGCGACCTGGAGTTCCGAGAAGAAGCTTTCGGGCCCCGTGCGCGGATACGACTACATTCTGCCGGGCGGCTTCCGATTTCCCTTCGGAGACTACTTCGGTCTCGCGATTGACGGCGACGGGACCACCCACGCGGTCTGGGGGGAAGGCAGCAATTACAAGTCTCCTGGTTCGATCTGGTATGCCCAGGGCCGGTAGCGGAACCGCCTCAGAGCCACCTCCATCCAACTCTACCAAGGATAGCTTTTGGAGCTTCGCTGGAGAGCGATTCCGGCGGACGCAAAGACGTTGCTAGCTACGTCTCTGCGGAGAGTTATTCCAGCTGCATTCCGCCGATGAGATCGGCGAGCCTTACGACGTGATGTTCGCCACACCAGTCCTGCAACTCATCCACAATCTTTTCGGTAGCACAGGGATCCCAATAACTGGCGGTACCGATCTGCACAGCGGTGGCGCCAGCCAGCATGAATTCAATGACGTCGGCCGCGGTCGAGATCCCACCCATGCCAATCACAGGAATTTTCACGGCGTGCGATGCGTCGTACACCATGCGCACCGCGATGGGCTTGATCGCCGGCCCCGAAAGTCCGGCAGTAACGTTGGCGATGCGCGGCTTGCGTGTTTCCGGATCAATCGCCATCGCCACGAATGTATTGATGAGCGACAAAGCGTCGGCGCCAGCCTCCTGCGCAACATAGGCCATTTGCGCGATGCTGGTCACATTGGGCGAGAGCTTCACAATCATCGGCCGCTGCGCGACGCGTTTCGCGGTGGTCACGATCTCATCGAGCGAGCGTGGATCGCTGCCAAACTGCAACCCACCGTGCTCGGTATTGGGACACGATACGTTCAGCTCATATGCCGCGATGCCCTCTCCGTCGTTGAGAATCTCGATGGTCCGTTCGTAGTCTTCGCGGGTGTACCCGAAAATATTCGCGATGACGACTGTGTCTCTGATGCCTCGCAGGTGCGGCAATTTTTCTTCGAGAAACGCCCGGGCCCCGATGTTTTGAAGGCCGATCGCGTTTAGCATGCCGGCTGCGGTGTGCCACAGGCGGGGTGGAGGATTGCCGATCATCGGCTCCCTCGATAGGCCTTTTACGACGAAGCCGCCGAGCTTGCCGAGGTGGACCACGTCCTCAAATTCGACACCGTAGCCGAACGTACCGCTCGCAGCGATCACCGGATTCTTGAGCGGAATGCCAGCGACAAGCAGGGTGAGATCGGGAGTCGACGAGCCGGAATTGATCGAAGCTGCGGTCATGGTTGGCCTTCTCCCGAGACTATGCGGTGCGGAGGCGCAAGCCCCTCGATCAGTACTCGTCCCACCGCGTGAGTAGGGGCGTTGATCCCAAGCAAGGATGCCAAAGTGACCGCCAGATCCACGGTTTCGACACTGGTCCGATACGTTCCGGGCTGGAACGGCAAGCCGTAAAAAGCGAGTGGCACGTGGGTATCGTAGGTGTAGGGCGAGGTATGGTCTGTGCCCTTGGCCGGGCTCACCGCGTAAATATCAGGAACG
>Ga0307476_10001150_pt1 | contig 16696 bp, 15 predicted proteins | sample atmos_gasesECM2C_2_FD_203314 | JGI IMG/M metagenome (GOLD analysis project Ga0307476, IMG submission 203314) | Hardwood forest soil microbial communities from Morgan-Monroe State Forest, Indiana, United States - atmos_gasesECM2C_05 | ecosystem: Environmental > Terrestrial > Soil > Temperate... | reverse complement strand
ATGCAGTCCGCCGGCTTCCGGGCCTCGATGAGCCGCAAGGCCGACTGCTATGACAACGCTCCGATGGAGAGTTTCTTCCACACGCTCAAAACCGAACTCGTCCATCACCAGCATTATACAACACGTGAGGAAGCCAGACGTGATATCTTTGCTTACATTGAGGCATTTTACAATCGAACGCGTCGCCACTCGGCCATCGGATATCTCAGCCCGATCGAGATGGAGCTAAAAGCAGTTTAACTCTGTCCATTTTTTCGGGGGAAGATCAACGGGTCCGCGCCAAGCGCGGCCCGATGATAAACCCCGCGAGATTAGCCGGGTGAGGGGTTTTCCTATACGGCGAAGGACCCCTCATCCGCCCTCGCTTTGCGAGGGCACCTTCTCCCGCAAGGGGAGAAGGGAAGAGAAGCTCAATTCGATCCGAACATGAACTTGCCGTCGCCCTCGAGATACGGGCCGGTCCGCATATAGAGCTGTCCGTTCTGTCCAATGAAGAACAGCGTGCCCTTCGGCACCTTCTTCGCGCCTTTCAGGAGCAGGCCGGCGTTGCTCGTTCCCATCTTGTAGACGAAGGTCTTGCCTTCCTTGTCGTAGCCATAGCCCATGTCCGGCTTCAGCTCCCACGGCGTCGGTGTCTCGGCAAAGGCCGGCGCCGACAGCGCGGCGAGCGCCGCTGCTACCATCAGGGGTTTTGTCGAAAATCGCGTCATATCGTTTGTCCTCCCAAGCAAGATTTTCCCTCACACCGCACACGGCCCGTTCTGAACAAATCACGAACGCCGTCGGCTCGCCAACACGATGCGATAGGACAGGAATGTGAGAACCTGAACAACTAGACTTTGTGATTCCCTGTCTCTCGCTTCGCGTCTATCTTCCTGCCGACTTTAGTCTCGAACGCAGACACGCTGGAATGCGTGACGGGGATGATTCGGATGAACCATATTGTCAAGATCGGTTTTGTTGCTGCGCTATTTGTGCCGTTGTCGGACGCCGCGCGCGCCGACGACTTCAAACTTAGCAACAACCAGCGCATTTCCTGTAGCCGGGGCCTGTCCGCCGGCAAACTCAACACCGCGACCTGCAAATCCTACGCTTACGTCTTCAATACCAAGACGTCCGAATACTTCCGCTGTCAGGTCACGCTGGCGCTGACGCGCGACAACAAGGAAGTGATCAACGTCCAGACCGATGGCGGCTGCACCAAGAAGCCGCGCATTTTCGAGACCGATTCCGACTATTCCTTCGACGCCACCGAGACCGAGCCGCCGAACACCAATTCGTTCTTCGGGCCCGGCGGCTATTCGATCTGGGTCAGCGACAACACCAAGCAGAAGGTGCGCGGCTGCATCACCATCAGCTCGGGGCTTGGGTCGGACATTTCGAAATGCCTCGACATGACATTTCAATGACGCCATCTGAGGTGGCTAATGCATTACCCGTGCTACGTCCCTGTTTCACCTCGCCCCGCTTGCGGGGAGAGGTCGGAGACGGAGCGTTAGCGAGGTCTCCGGGTGAGGGGGACTCTCGGTTAGTCCGCGCTTGACGAGAATCCCCCTCACCTCTCCCCGCAAGCGGGGAGAGGGGGCGCGTCTAACTCATTCCGCCCTAGTGTCCCATTCGGGCCGAGGCCGGATGGCCCGGCACCTTGAAGCGTTTGCCGGTGTCGGTGACCTTGGTGCCGTTGACCTTCAGGATCGAGAAATCCTGGTCCATGTAGTTTCCGGCGAGAATATACTTGCCGTCCGGCGTGAACGCGACCGCCTCGGGCAATCCGCCGACCTCGATATCCTGGGTCTTGGTCACCTTCTTGCCGTCGATCTTCAGGATCGAGAGGCTGCCGTTCTTGTTGTAGAAGAACGATTTCTTGTTGCCGTTGGACCCGCGCAGGATCGCCGCGACCGCAAGGTCGCCCTTGGGCGACATCGCAAGCCCCTCCGGACCGTCACCGACCACGACTCGGTCGATGATCCGCGGCGGGTTGGCTTCGAGGTCGATGACACTCGTGGTATCGACGCTGCCGTCAGAAGCGCCGGAGTTGCCGTTGTCCGAAGTCAGCGCGATCTTGCTGTTGGGCGTGACCACGACGTTGTAGGGCCATTGGCCGGTCGGCAGATCGACCTTGTTATAGGTCACCTTGTCGCCGTTGACGTCGAGCACCGACACCTTGTGGGCGGGGAATCTCGCCACCAGCGCATGCTTGCCATCAGGCGTGAAGATCACATGCGCGACGCTGTCGGGGAAGGTGATGGTGTCGGTGACTTTCACATCGGTGCCGTTGACCGACAGCACGCTGATCGAATTGTCGGCGCGGTTGGCGACCAGCGCCATCTTGCCCGACGGGCTGAAGCTCAGACCGGAAGGCTGCTTGCCCCCGGTGACGGTGGCCGCGAGCTTCGGCGGATTGGCTTTCAGGTCGATGACGAAGATCTTGTTGTCCGGCACCTGCTTCAGCGCATCGCCGTCTTTCACGACATCGACGGAGTCGGCAACCAGCGCGACCGAGCCCGACGGGTCGATATCGAGGTTGACGGGTGGCCCGACCACTGAATTCTCAAGCGGCAGGGTGGCCACGATCTTGGGATCTTCGGGATTGGCGAGATCGACGATCAGGACGGAATCCTTGCCCGGCGCGGCTAGGACGGTCTTGCCCTCGTCGTCCCACGTCACTTTCTCGTCGATGCCGACGATCATGAACGGTTTTGCACAGGCCGTGTTGACGCCGGCGCCGCACAGCATCGCGGTCGCAAGCGCAAATCCAACGGTACGAAAGACAGGCATATTAGCATTCTCCCAATGGGACCAGCCTCTAACGGGCGGGTTCGCGGGCGGAGATTACGCGGGCGGCGCCGTCGTTGCTAGTCTCTGGAGTTCGACCTTGGTATGGCGCGGCGGTTGATTTCGTTTCGGGCATCAGGGCTGCGAACAGACCGAGGCCAATCGCCGCGATGGCTGCCAGCGACAGGAATGCCGCGTCATATCCGGCCTTGACCACGATAAAGCCGGCAACGCCGGTGCTTAAGGCGGCGCCGATGCCGGTCGCGGTGGCAATGGCGCCCTGGCTGACGTTGAAATGGCCGGTGCCCCGGGTGAGATCGGCCACGACGAGCGGAAACAGCGCGCCGAAAATGCCAGCGCCGACCCCATCGAGCAATTGCACTGACACCAGCCAATACGGATTGTTGGAAATCGGATAGAGCGCGCCGCGTAGCGCCAGTACGCCCAGTGCCGCAGCGAAGATCGGCTTGCGTCCCCAGCTATCTGCTTTGCGTCCGACGATGATGGCGACCGGGACCATCACGATCTGGGCCGCAATGATGCAAACCGACATTAGCGTCGTGCCGAGGTCGCGATTGACCAGAGCGAGCTTCTGTCCGACCAGCGGCAGCATCGCCGCGTTCGCAAAGTGAAACAGCACGGTTGCGATCGCGAAGATCAGGAGCGGGCGGCAGGTCAACAGCACCCGGTAGCCGGAGGGTTGGTCAGGGGATGCAGGTTCGTCGTCGTCGCGATGCGCAAGGCCCCGCGCGATATCGTCGTCGATCGCCTCACGCGGTATCGACAGCGTCGCTGCCACGCTCGCCAGCGCCATCGCGCCGATCAGCCAGAACACTGTGATGGGCCCGTAGAAATAGGCTGAAATGCCGGCGATCGCGGCGGCCGCAGCGTTGCCGGCGTGATTGAAAGCCTCGTTGCGGCCGACACGCCCGGCGAAAGCGCCGAGCCCGACGATTCCGAGCGACAATGCCGCAACGCCGGGCGCAAAGATGCTGCCGGCGGCATGCGCCACCACCTGCGTGGCGGCAACGAGCGGAAATTGATCGACGAGCGGAAGCGCAAGGCAAGCAGCGGTGACCCCGATCGCGGCGGCAGCCATCCAGCCGCGCTTGGCCCGGCTGCGGTCGATCAAGACGCCGGCCGGTGTTTGCGCCAGGATGCCCGCCAGCATCGCCAGCGACATCACCGCGCCGATCCGGGCCTCGTCCCACTTCCGTTCGGTCAGGAGGTAAATGGCCAGATAAGGGCCAAGTCCGTCGCGCACGTCGGCGAGAAAGAAATTCAGCGCATCCAGCTTGCGTCCAACGCTTTTTTCGACCTGCCGCAAGCTCACCTGTCCTTGTTGATGCTTTCCAACGGCGGCGACTGTTGCCGGTTCCGGAAACGTCTTGATGCCGGCAGCCTTCCGGATCGAACGGGTTGACCGAGAGCCTCGGTCCGGCCAACTTCTTTAAAAAAGGGGAGAAGCTGCGTGGGACGTCTGGAAGGCAAGACAGCGATCGTGGTCGGCGCCGGTTCGATCGGACCCGGCTGGGGCAATGGCAAGGCCACCGCCGTGACCTTTGCGCGCGAGGGCGCGCAGGTCCTGTGCGTCGATCGCAATGCCGCCGCTGCCGCTGAGACTGCCGGTATCATCACTCGCGAGGGCGGCAAGGCCACCAGCTTTGCGGCCGACGCCTCGCGCGCCGATGACGTCGCGGCGATGGTCGCTTTTGGCCTGAAGACCTATGGCCGTATCGACGTACTCGACAACAATGTCGGCATCGCCGAGACCGGCAGCGTGGTCGACGTGGCGGAAGCGGACTGGGATCGCGTCTTCGCTGTCAATCTCAAGAGCGCCTACCTTGCGATGAAGCACGTCATTCCCGTGATGGCGGCGCAAGGCGGCGGCTCGATCATCAATATTTCATCGATCGCCTCGATCCGGCATCTCGGAATCTCCTATGTCACCTACGCGACCACCAAGGCGGCGATGAACCAGATGACGCGCACGACGGCGGTGGAATTCGCCGCGCAAAAGGTCCGCGTCAATGCGATCCTGCCGGGGCTGATGAAGACGCCGATGGTGGAGCATTCGGCGGGTCTTGCCGCGAGCTACGCCAAGGGCGACGTGGAGGCGATGTGGCGCGCGCGCGACGCCCAGGTGCCGATGGGGCATATGGGCGAGGCCTGGGATGTCGCCAATGCCGCGCTGTTTCTCGCCTCCGACGAATCGAAATATGTCACCGGCATTGAACTTGTGGTCGATGGCGGGATCACGCTGAAAGTGACATAAGCCCCTGATGCGATTGATCCTCACAGTTCTGGCGGCGGGCTTCGCCGTTGCCTGCGCCGTCATGCCGGATCGCGCCTTCGGCGCGACCGTCGAGCCGACCGGCGAACAGATCGATTCAGCGCCCTGCACCGCCGCGTTGACGGCCGCGAACGACGAAAAGATCATCGCCTCCTGTGGCGCCCTGATCGGCAACGACAAGGCGCCGAAGGCCGATCGCGTCAAGGCCGCGATCGCGCGCGCCGCTGCCTATGACCGCAAGGGCGAGATCGAGCGCGCGATCGGCGACGACGATACCGCGTTGCGGCTCGACCCGACGCAGCCCGACGTATTCAACGCGCGGGGCGAGCTGTTGCGCAGAAAAGGCGACCGGGTGCATGCGCTCTCCGATTTCGGGACCGCGGTCAAGCTCGACCCCAACCACGTCAGCGCAAAAGCCAATTACAAATCGCTGTCGCTGGAGGTCGAGCGCATCGGCGCGATGATGGCGGTCAACAACAAGCCGAGCTTTAACTGTGCGACCGCCGGACGCCCGGTCGAAAAGGCGATCTGCGCCAATCCCGAATTGGCCAATCTCGACCGCGAGATCAACTCCGTGAATACCAAGGTGGTCCGCGAGGTCGGCCAGGGCAATCCCCGTGCCGGGCATGCCATGCAGCGCGAGCAGGATGACTTTCTCGCCCGCCGCAATGCCGAATTTGGACGGCCGGACTTCGATCTGCAAAAGATGATGCGGGACCGCCTCGACCATCTGCTCGCTATCTCGCAGCATTAACTTTCGCCCCTTGAACCTCGCGAGGCGTTGCCGCGACAAACGGCTCAAATCGGCGTTTGCGCCGAATATTCCATCGTTGAGAGCCGGTCATGCGATCTTTTGCCTCGCCATTCGCTGCCGCCGTTTTGGCCGCCGCCAGTCTTTATTCCACTGTGGCGCGCTCGGAGGCTACCGAGCCGCAGGTCATCTGCGCCGCGCATACCGACGCAACGCCCGCCAAGCTGATCGATAGCTGCGCGGCGTTGATCGAAAATCCGGCGACAGTGGACGCCGATCGTCTCAATGCGATGATCGTGCAGGCAATGGCGCGCCAGGATAACGGGCAGACCGAGAAGGCGCTAGACGAACTCGATCATGTCATCGCCGAGAGTCCCAGTCCCGCGCCCGCCTTCCGGGCACGTGGCGAAATCCTGCGCCAGCAACGCCAGAGCGTGGAAGCGCTTGGGGCGGTGAACGAGGCTATCAGGCTCGAGCCGGATAACGCTGACGGCTACGAAATCCGCGCCAACATCTTCAACAACACCGGCAAATACGACCGAGCGATCGAAGACTATAACGAGGCGTTGCGCCTGAAGCCGCATTTTGCGCTGGCCTATGCCGATCGCGGCGCCGCCTGGTATTTCAAAGGCGAATATCAAAAAGCGATTGCCGATGACGATCAAGCCATCAAGCTCGATCCGAACCGCGCGCAAACCTACACCAATCGCGGCGCCGCCTACCGCAAGTTGGGCAACATCCAGCGCGCGCTCGATGATGAGACCTCGGCGATCCGGATCGATCCGTCGAAGCCGGAGTTCTTCGATAACCGCGGCCTCGATCTTGCCGGCAATGGCGATTACGCGGGCGCGCTCGCCGATTACGATCAGGCGATCAAGATTCGCCCACAAGCGAATTTCCTGACCAATCGCGGCGACGCCTATCAGGCGATGAAAGACTACGACCGCGCGATTGCGGACTACGATGCGGCCTTGAGCCTCGATCCGAAGTTTCAGCGCGCCTATAATAATCGCGGCGCCGCCTGGCGCGGCAAGGGTGACCGTACCCGCGCGCTTGCGGATTACGCCGAAGCCGTTCGCCTCAATCCGTCCGACGCCACCGCGGCCGGCAATTACAAGGATGTTTCGCTCCAGATCGAGCGGCTGAACGGACTCGCCGATCAGAAGAACCTGCCGAGCTTCAATTTGCGCCGTCGCCAAGCTTCAGGTCGAAAAGGCGATCTGCGCCGATCCCGGCCTCGCGCAGTTGGATCGCGAGATGAACGATGCCTTCTTGAGGGCCATTGCGAACGCCGAAAACGACAATCACCGTACCGCGCTGAACCTGACGCAAGCGCAGCGCAAGTTCATTGCCGAGCGCAATGCTCACTTCGGCCGACCCGGCTATGACCTGCGTCAGGCGATGGCCGAGCGAGTGGACCAGTTACTGGCAGTTAAGCGAAATTAGGCGCGTGAGCGCAGGCGCGTTTGGATGGTCGCGCGCGAAGGCCATTGAGCGAGCGACTGGACATCTGCTGGCAATCTGAGTCTCACTCGATCGTGAATTTACCGGATAGTTGGTGGCTAACACGATATTATGAACATCATACCATTGGATATCAAATGTCAGTGCCGTTCGTCTTTTGCGTATCAGTTACCGCGATAAGCGCGATCATAAGCTTCGGATTTTCGGTAGCGGGGTTCTGGGTTCGACCGGAGAGGCACGGACCATTGCGTTGTATGCTTGCGCGCGAAGCGTGGCTTTGGTCGTCGCCGGTGCGGTGCCATTTCTGACGGGGTCGACCCAATGGCTACAGGCCGTCGCATTGAGCATGATCATCGTTCAGGCGTGTGATACCGTCATAGGCCTGACGATCAAAGATCGCATGAAAACCTTTGGGCCAACAGGAATTGCCTTGCTGAACCTCGCGGCCGTTAATCTGGCTCGTATCGCCGACCTGAAGCTCCTTCTTCCATTGGAGAGACCGAGCAAGCAGTTTCAGCTTGAATTGTCGGTTTGACGCGCGACAATGCGCCTCAAACGACGTCAGACCTAGCGTCATGGCGCCGGAAGTCCGGGAGAGGCGCCATGAATATTCCGCACAAGAGTACCTATCACGAGGTCCATGCGCGCTCGCTGCGTGACCCCGAGGGCTTTTGGGGCGAGGCCGCGCGCGAGATCGACTGGATCAAACCGGCCGAGAAAATATTCGATGCCACGCTTGGCCTTTACGGCCGCTGGTTCACCGGCGCCGTCGTCAACACCTGCTACAATGCGCTCGATCGTCATGTCGAGCGCGGGCGCGCCGGTCAACTGGCGCTGATTCACGATTCGCCGCTCACGGGCCGCATCACCAAATTCACCTATGCCGAGCTGTTGGCCGAGGTGAAGACGCTCGCCGCGATCATGGTTGATTTTGGCATCGGAAAGGGCGATCGCGTCATCATCTACATGCCGATGGTGCCGGAGGCCGTGATCGCGATGCTCGCTTGCGCACGGATCGGCGCGGTGCATTCGGTGGTGTTCGGCGGTTTTGCCGCGAAAGAGCTCGCGACCCGGATCGATGATGCCGCGCCGAAGCTGATCTTTTCCGCAAGCTGCGGGATCGAGCCCAGCCGTATCGTCGCTTACAAGCCGCTGCTCGATGAGGCGATCAAGTTAGCGCAATTCAAGCCGCAAGCCTGCATCATCCTGCAACGGTCGCAACAGACGTGTGATTTGACCACGGGCCGCGATCACGACTGGGCAGCGTTGCGCGAGGCCACGATCAAGGCGAAGAAATCCGCCGATTGCGTTCCGGTGCTCGCAACCGATCCGCTCTACATTCTCTACACGTCGGGCACGACCGGGCGGCCCAAAGGCGTGGTGCGCGACAATGGCGGGCATCTGGTGGCGCTGAAATGGTCGATGTTCAACCTCTATGGCATCAAGCCGGGCGAGGTCTGGTGGTGCGGCTCGGATATCGGCTGGGTGGTCGGCCACAGCTACATCGTCTACGGCCCGCTCTTTCATGGCGCGACCTCGATCATGTATGAGGGCAAGCCGATCGGCACGCCCGATGCCGGCGCGTTCTGGCGGGTGATCTCCGAGCACAGAGCGGTAGCGCTGTTCACCGCGCCGACCGCGTTTCGCGCCATCCGGAAAGAGGATCCGGAAGGACAGTTCATTCGCCGCACTGATCTCTCGACATTCCGCACGCTGTTTCTGGCCGGCGAGCGCGCCGATCCGCCGACGGTGGAATGGGCGGAGAGGCAATTGAACGTGCCAGTCATCGATCACTGGTGGCAGACCGAAACTGGCTGGTGCATCGCCGGCAATCCGGTCGGACTTGGGATGCTGCCGGTCAAGCACGGCTCGCCGACGGTGCCGATGCCGGGCTATCGCGTCGAGGTGGTAGACGAAGCCTCGAAGGCCGTACCCGCCAACACCATGGGCTCGATCGTGATCAAGCTGCCGATGCCGCCCGCGTGTTTGCCGACGCTGTGGCAACAGGACGAGCGCTGCACGGAGGCTTATTTCCACGAGTTTCCCGGCTACTACAAAACCTCCGACGCCGGCTACATGGACGAGGACGGCTATGTCTTTGTGATGGGCCGCACCGACGACATCATCAATGTCGCCGGTCACCGGCTCTCCACCGGCGGCATGGAGGAGATTCTGGCGTCGCATCCTGATGTCGCCGAATGCGCGGTGCTCGGCATCAAGGATGCGATCAAGGGCGAGGTGCCCTGTGGTTTCCTGGTGCTGAAAGCCGGCGTCGCGCGCAAGCCTACCGAGATCGAGCGGGAGGTCGTGGCGCTGGTGCGCGACAAGCTCGGGCCTGTGGCGGCGTTCAAGCTTGCGATCACGGTGGGGCGTCTGCCAAAAACGCGCTCGGGGAAAATCCTGCGCGGCACCATCAAGAAGATCGCCGACGGCGAGGCGTGGACCATGCCCGCCACCATCGAGGATCCCAAGGTGCTGGACGAAATCACGGAAGCGTTGCAGGGCAGGAGTTAGAACCGCAGGGGATAAGGCTTACAAATCCCACATTTCGGGCTACACCTGTCGCCGACATCACGGGATTTGGCATGCGGTTCGATACTTTGAAGCTTCCGGTCGCGATTGCGCTGATGGCGCTCGCGCTCTCCTCTTGCGCCCGTCGCGGAGAACTTCCGGCCAACAATGCGGCGCTCGCGGAGGACGACGACACCTTCTGCCGCGCTGGCGGCAAGGTCGCGTCGGGATCACCGGAATACGTCAACTGCCGCAGGGATCGCGATGCCCAGCGCGGCAACGCCATCGATCGCGCCGACAAGAAGCAGCGCGATCTCGGCGAATACATGCTCAACAATCCGACCAAGCCGTACTGAAAACGCCGGGGCAAGAGCGAGCGCCCGGATTGGCCTTTTCAGGTCTTGCGCTTCAGTTCGCGAGGCTGCCGAGCTTGGCGCCGATCGCAATCACCAGCATCGCGCCGCCGGCATAGGCCAGATATTCGGGGTTATGGCAAAAGGTCGACGACAGCGAGCAGACCTGGCTCGCCCAGTCCGTGCCGATCGAAATCTGGTCGGCCGCCTGCCAGAACAGGAGGCCGGCGCCGCCGAGCAAAAGCGCAATCAGAAAACAGATTCCGGCCATGTGAAGGGCTCGCAGAGTTCGTCAACCTGCGACAAATCGATTCTCGATTCGTCACTGTTCGCGCCAACTATGCGCGCGCGTTTCCCAAAAGTAATTTCCGGGAAACTACGTGGTGGCGTGAATTAGCTGCGAGCCGTAGAAACGTGCAGAAACAGAAACCTATTCCTGGTCCGGCTTCTTGCCGCCGATCGTCTTCAGCTTGGCGAACACGGCATCGACGTTGAGATCCTCGCGCTCTTTCTCGGTAGGCTCGAACTCAGCCTCCTTGCGGGTGGTCTCGGAGGCCGGCAACAGCGTCGGGCCACCATGGCCGATGTCGGTCGGCTTCTCCTTGGCCGCGCGCTGCACCTCGAAATCGAGTTCGATCTGCGAACAGAGGCCGAGCGTCACCGGGTCCATCGGGGTCAACGTCGAGGCATTCCAATGGGTACGGTCGCGGACGCTGGCGATCGTGGTCTTGGTAGTGCCGACCAGACGCATGATCTGCGCGTCCTTCAATTCGGGGTGGTTGCGCACCAGCCACAGGATCGCGCTCGGCCGCTCGTGGCGGCGCGAGACCGGGGTGTAGCGCGGGCCCTTCTTCTTGGCCTGGGGCGGCAGCGTCACCTTGCTCTCGGCGATCCGGAGCCGGTAGTTCGGGTCGCCTTCGCCCTTTTCGATCTCGTCGCGGGTCAGCTGGCCGGTGGAAATCGGGTCCATGCCTTTGATGCCCTGGGCGGCGTCGCCGTCGGCGATGGCGCGGACCTCGAGCGGGTGCATTTTGGTGAAATCCGCCACCTGATCGAAGGTCAGGGCGGTATTATCGACCAGCCACACGGCAGTTGCCTTCGGCATCAGCGGTGCATTGCTCATGGCAAATCTCCTTTGCGCTTCGCCCACCTCCGGGAGGCGAAGCCATAGTCATCAACGATGACGGGAATTGCGCCCCTTATAAGCCTTCCCGGGCGGCTTGCGCAATGGGTCGCCCTTGACAGCGCCCAAAAGCCGTCCCAAGTCCTTGGACGGATTAATCCCTTTGAATCGACCGCTCCACAGCCCCTTAACGATTGGGGCCGATCCGGTCCGAGGCCGCCTTATGCCAGCCAAACCACCCTTGAAAATCGTGCTTTGTTCTCCACGCGGCTTCTGTGCCGGCGTGGTGCGGGCAATTGATACCGTCGAGCGGGCGCTCACGATCTATGGCGCCCCGGTCTATGTCCGCCACGAGATCGTCCATAACCGCTACGTGGTCGACAGCCTGAAGACCAAAGGGGCGATTTTTGTCGAGGAACTGGCCGAAATCCCGGACAATACCAACGCACCGGTGGTGTTCTCGGCCCACGGGGTTCCGAAGTCGGTCCCGGCCGACGCCCGGGCCCGCAATTTCTTCTCGCTGGATGCCACCTGTCCGCTGGTCACCAAGGTGCACCGGGAGGCGGCGATCCACTTCAAGCGCGGCCGCGAAATCCTCTTGATCGGTCATTCCCATCACCCGGAGGTGGTCGGCACGCTCGGCCAATTGCCGCAAGGCGCGGTGACGTTGATCGAAACCGCGGAAGATGCGGCGACCTTCACCCCTAAGGACCCCAACAATCTCGCTTTTGTGACCCAGACCACGCTGTCGATCGACGACACCGCGGGAATCGTCGCGATACTGAAGGGACGGTTTCCGAACATTTCTGGTCCCCACAAGGAAGACATCTGCTACGCGACCACCAACCGCCAGCTCGCGGTGAAGAAGGTTGCTCCCGTCGTCGACGCCTTGATCGTGGTCGGTGCGCCGAACTCCTCGAATTCGCAGCGCCTGCGCGAAGTCGCCGAGCGCGAAGGCTGCCCGATCGCGATCCTGGCGCAACGCGCCAGCGACCTCGATTGGTCGCGGTTTGACGGCATTAAGAGCCTCGGCATCACGGCGGGCGCTTCGGCTCCGGAAGTGATCGTCGAGGAGATCATGGGTGCCTTCGCCGAGCGGTACGAGCTGCACGTGGAGACGGTGTCGGCCGCGGAAGAAAACGAGTTCTTCCCGCTGCCGCGTTCGCTGCGGCCCGACGCTGCGGAATAACCTTAGATCAGGATATCGCTCATGGCGGTCTACACCGACGTCGCCGCCGACGAGCTTGCGGACTTCCTGAAAAATTACGAAATCGGCGAGCTCTTGTCCTACAAGGGCATCGCTGAGGGCGTCGAGAACTCCAACTTCCTGCTGCACACGACGTCGGGTTCTTTCATCCTGACGCTGTATGAAAAGCGGGTCGCCAAGGGCGACCTGCCGTTCTTTCTTGAGCTCATGACGCATCTTGCCTCGCGCGGGGTGAATTGCCCTCAGCCGGTGCAGGACAAAAGCGGTGAGGCGCTGCGCACCCTGGCCGGCCGTCCCGCGGCGATCATCACCTTTCTCGAAGGCATCTGGCCGCGCAAGCCCAACGCGGCGCATTGCGCCGGCGCCGGCAAGGTGCTTGCGCAAATGCATCTGGCGGGCGCCGATTTTAAGATGGCGCGCGCGAACGCGCTGTCGGTTTCGGGATGGCGGCCGCTGTTCGAACAGGCGGCTTCACGCGCCGACGAAGTCCAGCCGGGACTGCGCGCTTTTCTATCGGACGAACTCGATCACCTCGAGAGCAATATCTGGCCGAAGCGTCTGCCCGTCGGCGTGATTCATGCCGATTTATTTCCGGACAACGTCTTCTTCCTCCATGACCAGGTGTCCGGCATCATCGACTTCACCTTCGCCTGTACCGACATGCTCGCTTACGACGTCGCGATCTGCCTCAACGCCTGGTGCTTCGAGAGCGATTGCTCGTTCAACGTCACCAAGGCGCGCGCGCTGTTGTCGGCCTATGGCCGCGAGCGGCAACTGTCAAAGGACGAAGAGGACGCGCTGCCGCTACTGGCGCGCGGCTCGGCGCTGCGCTTCCTGCTGACGCGCCTCGTCGATTTTCTCAACGTGCCGAAGGGCGCGCTGGTGCGCCCCAAGGACCCGCTCGAATACGTTCGCAAGCTGCGCTTTCATCAAAGCGTATCCTCAATCCGAGACTACGGCGTTCTCGCTTAAGGAAAAGCTAGCGCGGTGGATTTGACATTCGCACGGAATTTCCGCGAACGGTCATGGCGAATGTCAAATCCAAAACCGCACTAGAAAAATAATATTTTGCTAGTGTCCTTTCGGTTCTGACATTCGTAAAGGAGATCGCTGCAACATGAAACGAATGTCAGAACCGGGACACTAGCTGTGAGTTCGCTTCCCACGGTCATCATCCACACCGACGGCGCCTGCTCGGGGAATCCCGGCCCGGGCGGCTGGGGCGCCATTCTCAAATTCGGCGACGTCGAAAAAGAGATGAAGGGTGGCGAGGCCCACACCACCAACAACCGCATGGAGTTGATGGCGGCGATCTCAGCACTGGAAGCGCTGAAAAAGCCCTGCTCGGTCGATCTCTACACCGACAGCCAGTATGTCCGGCAGGGCATCACCGGCTGGATCCATGGCTGGAAGAAAAACGGCTGGCGCACCGCCGACAAGAAGCCGGTCAAGAATGCGGAGCTGTGGCAGCGCCTCGACGAAGCGCTAAAACCGCACCAGGTGCGCTGGCACTGGGTCAAGGGCCATGCCGGTCATGACGAGAACGAGCGCGCCGATCAACTGGCACGCGACGGCGTGGCGATGGCTCGATTGAAGGGGTAGGGATCGTCGTCATTCCGGGGCGGGGGGCTCTTCACCCTCTCCCCTTGCGGGAGAGGGCGGGTGAGGGGGTGAAAGCCTATCGTGAAAACCCCTCACCCGGCTCGAATTTCGCTTTGCTCATTCTCGCCACCCTCTCCCGCAAGGGGAGAGGGTAAAGCGAGCACCTCAGCTCACAACTGCCCGAGCAGCGTATCGCCGCCGGACACCTCGACCTTGCCGGGCGCCGGCTCGAGGTTGAATTTCTTGACGATGCCGTCTTCCACCACCATCGAGTAGCGCTTGGAGCGAATGCCGAGGCCGTTGCCGGAAGCATCCAGCTCCATGCCGATCGCCTTGGTGAATTCGGCATTGCCGTCGGCGAGGAAGATGGCTTCGTCGCGCTCGTCGGTGTCGCGTTTCCAGGCGCTCATCACGAAAGCGTCGTTGACGGAGACGATCGCGATCGTGTTCACGCCCTTGTCCTTCATGGCATAGGCGTTCAGGAAAATGCTCGGCAAATGCATCTTGTGGCAGGTGCCCGTATAGGCGCCGGGCACGGCGAACAGCGCGACCTTCTTGCCTTTGAAGATGTCGTCGGTGGTCTTGACCTGAATGCCATCCGCCGTCATCACGCGAAACTTGGCCTCGGGCAGCTTGTCGCCAACTTTGATCGTCATCGTCAATTCTCCTCAAATGATGCGGATGTTTGTTAGACCGGCGTATTTCGCGGCACAATATTCGTAAGCCTACCGAAACGGCAACAGGCTGGCCCGTTCACCGTTCCGTCATCGTTCTCAGAGCCTATTCGGTTCTGATTGAATCAGAACCGGGCTCCAATCTTCTATTTTAACGCGTTTTCCTCACGCGAACCGGTTTCCACCCCCGGATCACGTCCGAGGGCATGCTTTGCTCAAAAGCTCTAGCCGGTACTAGCCGGAAAACCCGCCGCCGTCGAGAAACGCCTGGGCTCGAACGCACGAACCTCGGTGGTCGCTCGACGTGCGGACTTGTTTCCTTAAGCCGCCGCCGCCTTTTTTTCATCGCGCAACTCGCGGCGCAGGATCTTGCCGACATTGGTCTTCGGCAAAGCAGTCCTGAACTCGATCTGCTTCGGCACCTTGTAGGCCGTGAGTTGCGTGGTGCAGAACTTGATCACGTCCTCGGCGGTGAGGCTTGGGTCCTTCTTGACGATGAAGGCCTTGACCGCCTCGCCCGACCTCGCGTCCTGCACGCCGATCACTGCGCATTCCAGAACGCCCGGATGGCTTGCGATCACTTCCTCGATCTCGTTCGGATAGACGTTGAAGCCGGAAACCAGGATCATATCCTTCTTGCGGTCGACGATCTTGGTGGTGCCGTCAGCGCTCATCACGCCGATGTCGCCGGTGCGGAAATAGCCGTCCGAGGTCATCACCTTCGCGGTCTCGTCCGGCCTGTTCCAGTAACCGGCCATCACCTGTGGGCCCCTCGCGCAGATTTCGCCCGGTTCACCAAGCGGCACTTCGTTGCCGTCGTCGTCGCGGATCGATAGCCAGGTGGAGGGAACGGGCAGGCCGATCGAGCCGGTGAAGCGGTCGACGTCGGCGGGATTGCAGGTCAGCGTCGGCGAAGTTTCCGACAGGCCGTAGCCTTCTGACAGCGGGCAGCCGGTCACCGCCAGCCATTTTTCGGCGACCGGTTTTTGGGTCGCCATGCCGCCGCCGTTGCAGGCTTTCAGCTTCGAGAAATCGAGCTTGTCGAAGCCGGGCGTATGCAAAAGGCCGTTGTAAAGCGTATTAACCCCTGGAAAGAAATTGACCTGATATTTTGCAAGCTCCTTGATGAAGCCCGCCATGTCGCGCGGATTCGGAATCAGAAGATTGACACCGCCGGTGCGCACCCCAAGCAGGTAGCAGGCCGTCAGCGCGAAGATGTGATAGAGCGGCAGCGCGCAGACGATGAAGAACTCATCGACATGCGGCGGCTTCTTCAATGCCGGCTGTAGCCAGGCATCGTTCTGCAACACGTTGGCAAGAATGTTGCGATGGAGCAGCGTCGCGCCCTTGGAGACGCCGGTGGTGCCGCCGGTATATTGCAGGAAAGCGACGTCATCGGGCATCAGCCGTGGTTTCTGGAACGTCATGGTTCGCCCCGCAGCGATCGCATCGTTGAAAGAAACGGCGCCGGGAATCGAATAGGCCGGCACCATCTTCTTCACGCGCCGGACCACGAGATTGACGATGACGCCCTTGAGGCCGAGCAGGTCGCCCATGCTGCCGATGATGACGTTCTTGACCGCGGTCTTGGCCAGCACCTGCTGCACGGTGGTGGCAAAGTTCTCCAGCACGATGATGGCTTCGGCGCCGGAATCCTTCAGCTGGTGCTCGAGTTCGCGCGGTGTGTAGAGCGGATTGACGTTGACCACCGCATAACCCGCGCGCAGCACGGCGGCGGTCGCAATCGGATATTGCAGCACGTTCGGCATCATCAGCGCGACGCGGGCGCCCTTTTGCAGGCCCTTGCTCTGCAGATAGGCGCCAAGCGCCAGCGACATCTCGTCGAGGTCGCGATAGGTGATGGACTTGTCCATGCAGATGAAGGCCTTGCGCTCCTTGAATTTCGCAAAGCTTTCTTCCAACAATTCAACCAGGGATGAATA
>Ga0307476_10001148_pt1 | contig 16714 bp, 14 predicted proteins | sample atmos_gasesECM2C_2_FD_203314 | JGI IMG/M metagenome (GOLD analysis project Ga0307476, IMG submission 203314) | Hardwood forest soil microbial communities from Morgan-Monroe State Forest, Indiana, United States - atmos_gasesECM2C_05 | ecosystem: Environmental > Terrestrial > Soil > Temperate... | reverse complement strand
CCCCATCCGCCGCTTTTCGAAAATCTTTTGCTGTCCTTTTCCATCACGAAAGCCTGGGAAAAGACGTCTGGCACTTCCACGGCGAAAGGGGCCTCCGTGCTCTTCTTCAACTTCCACTGGAGCTTGACGATCCTGGACCCCTCCGGGAAAGGCTGGCCGTCACCGGGGACGCCGGCTTTATACGCGTTGATCATCGTGGGATTCGCGACGATCACCTTGAGTATTTCGGTCGTTCGGGCGGAGGAGACGTCAGCCCAGTCCTCGTATCCCCTGAAGTCGGAGAACGCAATTCCGCCCGGCGATACCAGCGAGTACTTGCCCTTGTCTTGGCTCTGCGCGAACAGGACCACGACGCCGAGGACGGCGAGCACTGCCACGGCTGTCGCAACGATGGTAAAGCCGCCGATACGTTTCACGGCGGTGCGTGTTTCTGTCTTCTGTTCTTGTTGTTCTTGCGCCGCAGATCTCGTCACAAATTCGGACATTTCTATTTCCCTTCACAAGAAAGTCTTGCAAGACCGATCAACGTGCATCTCGAACGGCTGCAGTTAGACCAGAGTGAAGGGAGTAAGATCAATTGGGCAATACCATCGTCCAATTGCGCGACCCATTTTCTTCTGGCTCAGTGGTCGCGGAGGAAAACCCCATGGCGACTACGAGCGCATTCCACAAGCCGGGGGATGTCGAAAATCGGCTCCGATACTATCTGGGCCAAATTGCGCGCTAGGCAGCGGGACTCCAAACACCGTATTTGTAATGAGCACTGTATCGAAAGGAGCCATCAATGAACGCCGTACAAGTCGATCAGAAGAGCTATGAGATGCCCCCGAAAGATGGGATCAGCATCGCGCATTTTCTCACCGTCGCCGACGTCGAGCGATCGGCTCGCTACTACGAAAAGGTCTTCGGCGCTCGCATTCTGACCATGGGCGACGGCAACGCGCCTCCGTACCTTCAGCTTGCGAATATCTGGATGATTCTGAACGTCGGGGGCGGGCCGACCCCGGATAAGCCGACGGTAACGCTCAGCGTCCCCGACCCGAATCACATCAACAGCTTCATGAATTTCCGCGTTGCGGATATTCAAGCGTGCTACAAATTATGGAAGAGTCGAGGAGCCGAATTCATCACGCCGCCGATCCCCAAGTACGGCGAGATTCGCTGCTACATCCGCGATCCTGACGGCTATATCATCGAAGTCGGACAGAGCACCGACCTCACCTACGGTTAACGCGGACGATGAGCTAGCTCATATTCAGGAGAACAGAATTCGATTTCAAAGAGGAGAACAACAATGACAGCAAAAGGAAAAGTCTTAGTGCTGGTATCGAGCGGTCGTGGCTTGCCCTTGAAAGATGGCAAGGTTTATACCGGCGCAGGCTACTACCTGAACGAACTGACGGTTCCGGTTCGCGCCCTGATGAAGGAGGGCTACGAAATCACCTTCGCCAACCCCAAAGGCAACACGCCGCAAGTGGATGTGCATTCAGAGGTCGCCGATTTCTTCGGCGGGGACGCGGCCAAGCTTCAGGACTATATGTTATTCCGCGACGGCCTGAAGGGACTCCGAGATCCAGCCCGCATCGCGGAGGTCATCGCATCGGGCCTGGATCAATATGACGCTGTTTTCGTCCCCGGCGGCCATGGCCCGATGATGGATCTTCTCGATGATCCCGACGCGGGCACCGTGCTGAGACACTTTCATAAAACATCCAAGCCTACGGCAGTGCTCTGCCATGGCCCGATTTCACTTCTCGCGGCGCTTCCGAATTCGACGGAATTCGTCGCCGCGCTGTCGGCGGGCGATGCCGCTGGAGCACACGCAAAGGCTCAAGGCTGGATCTATTCCGGATATAAGATGACTATCTTTTCGACAGCGGAAGAGCAGCAGCGGGAACCGCTTGAGATTGGTGGTAAGGTTCTCTTCTACCCAGACTTCGCCCTAAGTACAGCGGGCGGCGACGTAAGTGTGGTTGCTCCATGGCAGAGCTACGTCCTTCAAGATCGCGAGCTGATCTCAGGTCAGAATCCGTTCTCTGATCAAGCGCTTCTGAACCTTCTTCTACCGGCACTCGATGGGAAGAAGAAGGTGGTTTCAGCGGCATAAGAATCGGAAACGCCCAGAAAGAGCTAATTGAGAAGGGGACGACACTTGGAGGGCGTGAATATCGATGAAAACTACGTTCGGCGGTTTCTCGCTGACGCCGCCTGAAAATTAGGCAAGTGTGGGCTACCCGCCCAGATCAGCACTGTTTATCGGATTTGGAGTCGTCAATGAGCAGCGTGCGAATCGAACAAGAGAGCTATGAGATGCCTCCGCGCGGCGGGTTTACCGTGACACATTTCATCACCGTCGCCGACATCGACCGATCGGCTGACTTTTATGAGAAGGTCTTCGGCGGCCGCATTCTCAGCAGAGGCGACAGCAAGGGTGCGTCTGGGCACATTCAGATCGCGAATACTTGGCTGATCGTCAACGTCGGAGGCGGGCCCACTCCGGACAAGCCATCGGTGACGCTCAGCGTCCCCACCGACCCGGATAAGGTCAGCAGCTTCCTGAATATCCGCGTTGCGGATATTCAAGCGTGCTACAAATTATGGAAAAGTCGAGGAGCCGAGTTCATCACGGAGCCGATACCCAAGTACGGCGAGATTCGCTGCTACATCCGCGATCCTGACGGTCACATTATCGAGGTCGGACAGAGCAGCGACGTCACGTAGGGTTAACGCTCGGGCCGGGAGGGAATCCAAGACACACAGGACTTCCCCACTTCCCGCAAGTCTATGTAATTAGCACTGTGAACCAGAGACTGCCAGCCTCGGAACCCGATTTTCAACGCTTTCTCTTCGCCCCAGGATTTTCGTGCCGATATTTCGGCACTTGTCCAACCCCATCCCTCTCAGCCCCTTGCCGCCAACCAACTATAGCTTTAAGGTGGTTTTCCGAGTTTTCCGAGATTTCCACAGTGTTCCGGTAAAACTGCTTATATGTTCCAACTGGAACATTGAAGCGATTCCGCCAAGAAAAAGCCGCCAGTCGAGAACTGGCGGCTTGTAGCTGATCACTGGCCACTGGCCACTGCTTAAGACTGCCAGGTGACAACCTTGTCGTGAGCCACAACCGGCGCCGGGACGGGCTTACCGGACTTAGCTTCGGGTTTGGAGTCCTTCGCCTCCGACTCCAGGAACACCTTCGCGGCCAGTGCCTCCGCCACCACCGGCAGCGAGACGCGCAACGCCTCCTCGATCGTCTTCACGTAGTGAATGCTGAGGTTCTCGACTTGCTCAGGCGTGAGATCCTCCTCAACATTCATCTTGTTTTCTGCAGGCAGAATCACAGTCGTGACTCCAGCACGCTTGGCGGCGAGCACTTTCTCTTTAATGCCTCCCACGGGAAGCACGTTGCCACTCAGCGTGATCTCGCCAGTCATTGCCGTAAGCGGCCGGATGCGATGGCCCGACAACAGCGAGACCAAAGTCGTCGCCATGGTCACGCCCGCCGAAGGACCATCCTTCGGAATCGCGCCCGCCGGCACGTGCATGTGAATGTCATGGTCGGCAAAAAAACTTTCCGCAATGCCAAGCTGCGCGGCATTCGAACGCACCCAGGTCAGAGCAGCCTGCATGGACTCCTGCATCACCTGCCCGATCTGCCCGGTCATAGTGAATCCACCTTTGCCTTTCATGGCATTGGCTTCGACGAAGAGCACGTCCCCGCCCGATGGAGTCCAGGCCAGGCCCACAGCCACTCCAGGACGTTCTGTCCGCTCCTCGATCTCACCTTCAGTGCGGATCTTGATGCCGCCCAGAAATTCCTGGATGATTTCCTGCGTGACCACCAGCTTCTCGGTCTTGCCTTCAGCCAAGCGGCGCGCCTGCTTGCGGCAGATGGTTCCAATGGTGCGTTCCAGGCTGCGCACGCCCGCTTCGCGCGTGTAGTGACGAATCACATAACGCAAAGCTTCATCAGGAAACTCGATCTGCTCAGCAGTGATGCCGTTCTCTTCCACCTGACGCGGAACCAGATAGCGGCGCGCGATGTGCAGCTTTTCTTCTTCGCTGTAGCCCTGCAGTTCGATGATCTCCATGCGATCGCGCAGAGGCTCGGCGATGGGGTCGAGCATGTTCGCGGTCGTGATGAAAAGAACCTTCGACAAATCAAAAGTGACGTCGAGATAGTTATCGCGGAAGGTCGAATTCTGCTCGGGATCCAGCGCTTCGAGCAACGCTGAAGCGGGATCGCCGCGGAAGTCGCGCCCGACCTTGTCGATTTCGTCGAGCATGAAAACCGGATCCTTGGTCTCGGCGCGCCGAATGCCCTGAATGATTTGTCCAGGAAGCGCACCGATGTAGGTGCGGCGATGGCCGCGAATTTCGGCCTCATCATGTACGCCACCGAGAGACAGCCGGACAAACTTGCGGCCCAGCGCGCGCGCGATCGACTTCCCGAGCGAAGTCTTGCCGACGCCCGGAGGTCCCACGAAGCACAGAATCGGGCCTTTCATATTCGGCTTCAACCGGCGGACCGAGAGATAGTCGAGAATGCGATCCTTCACCTTCTCCAGATCATAGTGATCGGTATCCAGAATCTCTTTGGCCTTCGGAATCTCGATCTCCTGGCCAGAAGTCTTGTTCCAGGGCAGCACGGCCAGCCACTCGACATAGTTTCGCGTGAGTGAATAATCCGCCGCCATGGGAGACATGCGCGAGAGGCGGCCCAATTCCTTGAGCGCCTCCTTCTTTACTTCTTCGGGCATGCCGGCGTCGTCGATCTTCTTTTTCAGGTCATCGACGTCACGCTGGCCTTCATCCTGCTCGCCCAGTTCTTTCTGAATGGCCTTCATCTGCTCGCGCAGGTAGTACTCGCGCTGGGTCTGCTGCACGCGATCCTGCACTTCGCTCTGGATCTTGTTGCGCAGTTGCTGGACCTCAAGCTCTTTCGCGAGATGCTGGTTGATCTTCTCCAGGCGCACACGGATGTCGAGCGTTTCGAGCGTGTCCTGCTTGTCGGGCGTCGACAGCGATGGCAAGGATGAAGCAATAAAATCCACCAGGCGGCCCGGTTCGTCAATGTTCAAGGCGACAGTGGAAAGCTCGTCGGAAAGCGTGGGCGAGCCGGAGACGATCTGCTGGAACAGGGTGAGGACGTTGCGCTGCAGCGCTTCGATTTCGGAGCTGTCCGGCTGTATAGCTTCCGGAATAGTCGAAACCTTCGCACGCATGAATGGAGCTAATTGTGTAAACTCGCCCAGACGCACCCGTTCCAGGCCCTCGGCAAACACGAAGAGGCTCTGGTTAGGCATCTTAACGACTTTGTGGACGACCGCGGACGTGCCGACCGTATAAAGATCGCTGGCCTGGGGGCTATCGACGCGGGCTTCGCGTTGCGCCACCACCACGATGGTCTTGTCTTCGCCCAGCGAATTGATCAGCTGGACGGAACTCTCCCGGCCTACCGTTAGAGGCAGGACAGCGTGCGGAAACAGAACTGTATCGCGCACAGGAAGCACGGGCAATGCCCGTACGTCGTTTGTTTCCCGATGCTTAGGAACTTGCTCGGAAAGCGGCTCTTGGCTCATTGGCTCTCCTTGAGTGTAACTCACTCAAGCTTAGATGATATTCCGCCCGAAAGGTTTCACGACCCCCGAAGTTCTCCGCGAACTGGATTCTATTCCTGTCAGCGAGTGTTCGCACTGTATCAAAGGTACAGCGGCTAGTGCGGAGGGTCACACCCATTTCAGGAAAAGGTTCGCTGGAACACCTGATTGCGTCAGCGAATCGTCAGAGACCACCCACCATCGTAACTTCGCGAGGCCGCTCGAATACCTCCATACTCTTGTTGTCTCCTGGGCAGAGGTCATCTATGAAGAACGTGTACCTAAGGGTCGTCTTTTTTCTCCTGCTCGCCGTTGTTCTCGCGAGTGCGACAGATGTTGGCAATCTGGTCGTGACGACTGTCGACGGCAATCTTGTCATCATCCATCCCGACGGTACCCAGGAACAGATCTCCAGCGAAGCCGGCACTGCAGCCATTTCGCCGGATCATCGAGCAGTCGCTTTTACCCTGGTCCATATGCAAAAAGTGCAAGGACCAGAGCTCTGGAGAGTCGACGCGAAACTACTTGTAATGATTCTCAGCACGCGCGTTACAACCGAACTCGTGCATCTGCCTGCCGGGCCCGCCGGCACCGGCTTCGATCAGGTCGCATGGACTCCGGACGGAAGCGCCATCGCCTATGAAGGAACTGCTCGTGGCAATGGCGGGATGGAGGATGACCTTTTCCTGGCTCCTTTTCCACCAGAGCGCGGACCAATACGCAACCTCGGACCCTGGTATCAAGGATTCAGCTTTTCACCGGACGGAAGGCGCATTGTTCACGCGATCAATTCACCTTTCGCACTTGAGGTCCTGGATGTTGCAACCGGGACACGAACGCTCCTGCACAAAGCCAGCAATGTTGTCTGGGACGCAACGTTCTCTCCAGATGGCAAGTTCATCGCATACCGGAAAACCGTCGGGCCAGCCAGTCCTGTTCAGGGTAGCGATGATGATGAACCCGACTGTGGCAGCCCAAACACAGAACTTCGGCTTTATTCGCTCATCGACGGTTCCGACACCGCGGTGAGCTTTCTTAAAGCACCGCCCAGTGTCTACAACTTTTCGTGGTCACCCGACAGCCGACGACTCGCGATTGAGCTGGGCACCGAGGACTGTGAGTCCACGAGTGGTGATGCTGCTGTGTTTGTCACGAGCGTCGATCAGAAAGTCCAGAAGCAGATCTCGACTTCCAGCCCGTCCGTGCAACCAGCATTCTCACCGGACGGGTCGGCGATCGCATTCGTCGACTCTTCCCAGGTTCCTGCGCGACTGTTTCGCTATGATCTGGCCAGCGAAACCCGGAGCGTCATCCGACGAGCGAGCACAAAGGAGAGCGACTATCGGTTGCTGGAGTGGAAGTAGCGACAGGGCTCTCCGTTTTACGCGGATTTAGGGGTCTCGCGCCCGCAACCGTTGCAAAATCTTTATATAACTCACTGCCAAATCATCTTCATGCTGCCGTCCTTAAGTTTCAGTTCCCAGGTCTCAGCCGTAAGATCCTTCCCGAAGCTGTGATGCTTTTCTTCGTGGACGATCTGGAAACCTGCCTCTTTGTAGATGTGACGCGCCGCGTGCAGAATGCTCTGCGTCCACAGTGTCATTTTCTGGTACCCGGCTTGCCGCGTGAAGCGGATGCATTCCGCAACCAGCCTCTTGCCAATTCCCAGCCCACGCGCTTCCGGTTCAACGTGCAGCAGACGCAGCTTTGCGACTGCGTCTGATTCCTTAGCGACAAAGACGGCGCCAACCCTTTCCCCATCCTTTTCTGCAACCCAGGCGCGTTCGCGCTTCGGATCGTAATTCTTGATGAATTGCGCCACAACTTCCGCCGCCAGAGCCTCGTATGTTCCATCCCACCCGTATTCCTCGGCGTAGAGAATTGCCTGGCGATGGACGATCCAGCCCATATCACCCGGCTGGTGCGGTCGCAGCAAATACGGTGTCCTTGGTTCTGCTGTTTCACTCAGCAGTCTGTGGAGCGTTTGCACGGCGTCAACCACGTGCTTCCGCTCCGTGGGCGAGAGTTCCCGGAGCATTGCGGCCACATTGCGATCCGAACGCTCGTCAAGTGGTGCGAAGGCTCTCCGCCCCTTGGCGGTCAGTGACAAGAATCTCTGCCGTTCGTCCGTCTCAGACCGTTCCCGGGTTACGAGCTTGCGATTTTCGAAATCGCGCAGGATGCGGCTGATGTATCCGGCATCCAGCCCAAGCTCCTTGCAGATTGCGGTAGCTGTGGGCCGCTCGCGATGCGCGAGCTCATAGAGTACGCGGGCCTCCGCCAGGGAAAACGGGCTGCTTGCCATTCCATCCACTACGCCAATCTTGCGAGTATAAAAGCGGGTAAACGCACGGATAGCGGCCACCTGTTTGTCAGCGACAGGCTCCAGCATAAGGCACCTCTCGATGCAGTTGACATTAGCATACATCTAGTTGCCGATGTCAAGTACACAAATTGTGCCAGCCGATCCTCTTTACGCTGCGCGGTAAATTCCCAAAACTTTGACGAACTCGGCTACCTCGCCCAGGTGGCGCAGGGCATTGCGGGCGGGTTCGTCGTCGCCGCGGAGGATGTCTACGTAGAAGACGTATTCCCAGGGGCGTCCACGCATGGGACGGGACTCGATCTTGCTCAAGCTAATGTCTCGCAGGGCGAAGACGCTGAGCGACTTGAAGAGCGCCCCGGGCAGATTCTTTACCTTGAAGGCGATCGAAGTCTTGTTTGCGCCGGGTGGAATGAGCTGCTGGTAGCGGGGTGCGGAGGCATCGCTTTTCCTTTTCCGCACGGCGTTCTGCACCGCGTTCTGCGCAGCGGCAACCCCCGATTTCCCCGTCGACTTGCGAATCAGGAAGAAGCGGGTGAAGTTGCGTTTGTCGTCCTCGACGCCAGCCTGGAGGATTTTACCGCGGTATTGACGCGCGGCGTGAAGTCCAGCGATGCCGGCGGCGTCGGGAAGGCGACGAGCGACGACGTGCTTCACGCTGCCTGCCGTGTCGTAGAACGGAACTGGCTCGATTTTGGGATGATGGCGGAAGAAGTCGCGGCATTGGTCGAGCGCGACTGGGTGCGAGAGCGCCTTCCGCAGCGCGCTGAGCTTCACGCCGGGTGCGGAGATCACATTGTGCACGATGCGGAGCAGAAACTCGCCTTGAATAAAGACGTCTCGTGCTACGAGAAGATCGGCGTGCTCGGCGACTGTGCCGGCTAACGAGTTCTCGATGGGGATGACGGCGGCGTCGACCGATCCGTGCTGCACCTGGTCGAATACTTCGACGGAGCGTGCGCAGGGCACAACTGTGCAACTCCGCAGCATGCGTTCCGCGGCCTCGTGACTGAAGGAGCCGAGTTCGCCCTGGATGGCAACTTTGACCGCCGTGCGTTTCATTACATGGCAAGGTATCTGGAGAACGTGGCCAAGCGCAAATTGATTACGAATCTTGCTCGTCTGACCGGATGGTTAGGTGAGGTCTTTCTGCAGGACCAGCGCATCGACGCCGTTCGAATAGTAGCGTGGGAAAGTACGGATTACGCTGTAGGCGTGGCGTTTGTAAAACGACAGGGCAGAAACGTTGTCCACCGCGGTCTCCAACTCGACCGAGCGGCATCCGGCCGCGAGTAGGCGCTCTTCGGCGGCGCGCAGCAGCAGCGATCCCACGCCGGAGCGGCGGGCAGCGGCGACTACGTCGATCGTGATGATGTGGCCGGAGCCGCGGTCTGCTTCGGCTACGAGAAAACCAGCGAGCTGGTAGGGGGCGATCGGCGGAGGACGCTTTCCTCCTTTTTCCGATTCGGCAACGGTCGTTGATGGCGCCGACGAAGCCGCATCGGCGGCCACCAGTGTGAACGATCCCCGTCTCCGCATGTAGACCTTAAGCTCGGTCCGCGAGTAAGAAATGCCCGGAGGAAAACAATCCTGATCGATGCGCCAGAGCGTTTCGAAGTCGGAAGGCTGGAAGTCCCGAATGGTGAAGGGCACCGGGTCATTGTAGTGCGCAGGCGGTGGCGAGAGATGGCCCCGAAGCGGATTGGTCCCCAGTTTTCCACAGCTAATCGCAAATGAATCGCCCGGAGGAACAAATTGGGACCATTGCCCACTTGCGTCGCCGCGACCGCGGACGTACCATAATCATCAAAGGAAGCGCTGTGGGACGCCTTCTGCTGATCGACGTGGCCAGTTCGGTCGCCGTGCTGGGACTGTGGTATCTCGTGTTTTCCACCTACAATCGAAAAAAAGGCGCGGCCGCTTTGGGCTGGGTGCAGACGGCTTGCGCGGGCAAGGGACGCGTCCTGGAGTCAAGCTGGGTGGGCAGTTCCCGCCTGCAGGCGCGGGTGCATTTTGCTTCCCGCTGGTTCGAAAACGCGCGCGTAACCGTGAGATTCCGGCCTCGGGCGCTCCCCGTTCATTGGCTGCTGAGCTGCTGGCGTCGGCAGCAAGAAACTCTGACCTTCGAGGCTGATCTGGGTGGATCTCCGAGCTTCCACTTAGAAGTAGTGCGGCATCGCTGGACTGCCCACAATCGCGGGATATCGCGCAAGCGTGAAGGTCGGGAATGGGATCTGTACGAGCCCGGCCCCATCATCCTCACCACGCGGACTCACTGGAAGCAGGATCCTACGGCGGAACTGAACGCTCTGATGTCGGCGCGCCGGCAGGATATCTTACAGGTGCACTTTCGTCCGGAATCGCCGCAGTTCTCCGCTACCGTACATCTGGAAGCGTTGGCTGATCCGGACGCCGCTGCAACTTTTGTGAGCGCACTCCGCGAGATTGCCGCGGGAGTCTCGGCGTACCGGCAATAGGTAGCTGATCTCGCTCGCTGCTCTGCGGCGTGCCCTGCCTGATCGCGAGTAAATCCCGCCTCCAGATCCCTCTTCCTTGGCGCGGGACACCGTGCTATCGTTCCGGACCATGAGTGGCATGGCGTGAGTGTCATAGCATGTGCGACGGAGCATGAGTGATCGAGCATGAGTGACAGTTTGAACAATCCCGCGCCGCAGTTCGGCACGGCCGAATACGCGAGCCAGCCGGCAGGTGATCGCTGCAAGGTCTGTCAGCAACCGATGGGTGGGACTTACTATCGGGTGAACATGTCGAGGGTGTGCCCGAGTTGTGCGCAAAACATGAAAAGCGCAATCACTTTGGACAATCACTCGGCGTATGTTCGCGCTCTGGCGTACGGCATCGGCGCGGCTGCCGCGGGATTGGTCGGGTATGCCGTAATTGCCATCCTGCTGCAGGGGTGGGTCATCAGCTATATGTCGATCGGAGTCGGGTGGATCGTGGGCACGGCCATGATGAAGGGATCGAACGGAATCGGCGGCAGACGCTATCAAATCGCCGCTGCGGTGCTGACGTATGCGGCAGTGTCGATGGCTGCGGTTCCGATCTGGATTCATTTTGCTCGTGACCGGCAGCCGCAAAAGCAGACGCAGGATCGAAACTTTGAGGAGCAAGAGAGGAAGTTCGGGAATGATCCCGGACAGCAGCAACCAGACGCGGAACCGGCGCCCAGAGCGGAGAGACCTCGAGTGGGCTTCGGGAGATGGCTGGGAACGGTGGCACTAATCGGGCTGGCGTCTCCTTTCATTGAGCTTACCGGCAATTTCTTCTGGGGTGCGATTGGTCTGCTGATTCTTTTCTGGGGAATTAGAATCGCGTGGCGGATCACGGCGGGACGGCGTTTTGAAATCTACGGGCCGTTTGCCGATGCTTCACCAGCTTCTCCTTCTGCTTCTCCTTGAACCTTGGATTGACGCAAAAACATTCTTCTCATCCGTGTCGACAACTACTCCAGAACTGATTCGCAACTGCAAGCGCTGTTCACAGGAACTGGCGCCTCGTGCGCTGGTGTGCGACCACTGCCATGCGCTGGTTCACTCCGAGGAACTGGAGCGCCTGTCGGCGGAAGCGAAAGCGCTCGAAGCCAAGGGCGATCTGCGACAGGCGCGGGAGAAATGGCTCAGCGCACTCCCGCTGCTGCCGCCAGCCTCCACGCAGGCCACGTGGATCACCCAACATGCGAAAGCGCTCGACGCGGGCGGAGATGCAGCGCGACCCGGTAGGTCGAGCGATACTCAGTGGGCGCAACAGCGGGAGATGCTAGGTCCGGTGGCAGGGCAGGTCGGGGAGAATAAATCCGCGATTAAGCCGGGTTTCAAGCTCACCTCGATCCTGAGCTTCTTAGCTTTCGTTGCGATCTATTCAGCCGCTTCTGGAGCGAAGTTCGGCATCGGCTTCGCGATGCTTATTTTGATCCACGAGATGGGCCACTTCGTCGATATCAAGCGCCGCGGCTTGCCGGCGGACATGCCGGTATTTCTGCCGGGCCTGGGTGCTTATGTGCGCTGGCAGGCGATGGGCGTATCGATCGAAACCCGGGCCGCGGTCAGTCTGGCTGGGCCGCTGGCCGGGTTTTTCGCGGCAGTCGTGTGCGCCCTGATCTGGTGGCAAACGGGAAATCCGTTCTGGGCTGCGCTGGCGCGGGTGGGCGCGGTGCTGAATGTACTGAATCTGATTCCTGTATGGGCGTTGGACGGTGGACAGGCCGCGCTGGCTTTGAGCAAGGCAGAACGGATAGTTCTGCTGTGGGCTTGTCTCGCCCTGGGGCTGGCGCTGGGGCAAAACATTTTCTTCCTGGTGGCCGCGGGGGCGGGATATCGGGCGTTTTTTGTCGCTGATCTGCCGGCTCATCCCAGCCGCGCTGTTACGGCCTACTTTGTCGCGGTCCTGACGGCGCTGGGCGTGATCATCCGGCTGATGCCTGGACACGGGTTGGGCTTGCAATAGGAAATCCTGAAACGCCCACTGAATAAATCTCTTTTATGCCTTCGATCAGCTTTTTCGATTGTCCGATCCTGTTCTCTCGCGATATTCTTCTCAGTTGAAACCCAGCCGGTCAACAGCCTGTATCCGTAGCATTGCTGCCGACATCATTCTTGCTGACGATGAATAGGAGACTGAAGGATATCCATGCCTAACGAACTGCGTAATTTCCTGGCACTCACCTACGACGAACTGGAAGACCTGAATCTGGAGGCGAAGGAGCAGCGCAGGAACCGCGTGCCGATCGGCAAGATCCAGGAGAAGCGGCTGAAGTATCTGACCGACGAAAAGCGGATCAAGGCCGTGACCGTGCTCTTCAGTGATCTCGAGGGCCGGCTGCACATGCTCGACTACGACAAGAAGTTCCTGATCAAGAGCTGGGACAATCTCACCTTCGACGGCTCCTCGATTCGCGGGTTCACTGCGCAGCGCGAGAGCGATCTGCGGCTGGGGATCGACTGGGCGGCCTTCTACTGGGCGCCCGCGGACGTGTTCGGCTCCGGCAAAGTGCTGGTGTTTGGCGAAGTCATCGACAAGGGCGGTACCTCGTATTCGGCGGACATTCGCGGCGTGCTGAAAAATTATGCCGACGATTTGCACAAGAAGAAGGGCTACACGCTCAACGCGGCGAATGAGATTGAAGGCTTTCTATTCAAAGGCGCGGACGCCGAGCGCCGCTACCACGAAACCGGCAAGTTCGAGTATGTCAATACCGGCGGCTATTATCACTCGCTGCCCGGCGATCCGCTGCGCACATTCATCGATACAACCGCCGAAGTGCAGCGCGCCATGGGCTTCCAGAACGAAAAGGATCATCCTGAAGTTGCGCCTTCGCAGTTCGAAATCAACTATGGTTACGGCGAAGTGGTCGCAGCCGCCGATCAGATTCAGCTCTACAAGCTGATCTGTCGCCAGGTGGCGACCAACATGGGATTCACGGCGTCGTTCCTGCCCAAGCCGGTGGTGGGCGTGAACGGCAGCGGCATGCACACCAACGTTTCCATCAGCGAGAACGGCAAGAACTTGTTCTGGGACGCGAAGGGCGAAGAAAAGCTCAGCAAGATGGGATGGGCATTTCTCGACCGCATTCTCACCCACGGAAACGACATTTGCCTATTGCTGAATCCGAGCGTAAACGCCTATCGCCGTCTCGACCCGCACTTCGAAGCGCCGAACCAGATCAAAGCATCTGCGGTTGACCGCGGATCGATGATCCGCATTCCGATCGGTAATGAAAAGAGCATGCGCGTGGAAGTACGGTCGGTTGCTCCGGATGCGAATCCGTACCTGGTGATGCTGGCAATCTTCAAGAGTGGCATCGATGGCGACACTTCGAAGATCAAGAATCTGCGCCAGGCCGAACGCTACCTGCCGGACAACATCTACGACGCGCTCGCCGACTTCCGCAAAGCCGCGTGGACAACTACTCTTCTGGGCAAAGATGTGAAGGGCCGCTATGCTGATCTGAAGCAGGCCGGTGCGGACCGCTGTCCGCGTCTGCTGGGAACTTTTGTGAAGGCCCCCGAGGTGCAGTATCACCACGACGTTTACAACCAGTTCCTTTGGAACCTGTTCTAGGAGCTGTAACCCGCGCCCTCCTGTCGCTCCCTAAGCACAAAGGAATGGGGGCGGAAAACCCGAAGAAAATGGGATCTTAGGCGCATGAAACCCTAAGTCGACTGGCACCTGGCTATTGGGATGGAGTATTCTAACGAACGAAACTAGATGTTCGCGAAGCGAGCACTTGAATGGCGATCTAAGGAGAATTCGCGACATGGTAAAACCAGACCAAGGCAACTTACAAGAAAACATCCCAGAGCCACGGACCGAGGCGCGACGGGAAAAGGAGTTCAGCGAAGCCGTAGACCGGATTTATCGCCGCTACGGTTCGGACCTATCCGCATTCACTCGCGATGTGCAGAAGGAACTCCAAAAGCGCACCGGGTAGGAGGTAGGGTACACCGTTGATAGTCCCGCATCCTGACTACCGCCTGAACCCCTTCCGTGCGGTCCACGTCAGTGGAGTCATCAACGCCGATCTGGTGAGCGAGATCACTCCGCAAATTCTCAAACTTACAACGCAAGATCGTAACCCAATCAGCGTCTTTATCGACAGCCCTGGGGGAATGATAGTGAGCATGGAGGCTATCTTGCGCCTCTTGAAGCTCTCCAATCAGGACGGAGCGTCGCCGTGTCGTGTGATCACCGCGGTTACAACCCGCGCCGCGAGTGCTGCCGCGGACCTGCTATCGTCCGGGGATTACGCCGTTGCCTACCCGACAAGCACAATCCTGTATCACGGTCTCCGGAGATGGGAGACCAATGCACTAACGCAGGAATCAACGTCTATGCTGGCGAATTCGTTACGCCTCAGCAATGACGTGTATGCAATGCAGTTGGCGCGGAAGATAGAAGATAGATTCTCGTTCAGATTTATGGCTTCCAGAAGCGAATTCGAGGCGATTCGAGCAAAGAGCGGCAAGCCCAATATGACGGATGTCGATTGCTTCATCGAATTGATCGACGGGAAGCTGTCGGCCGATGCAAAGAAGGTTTGGAAGAAAGCTAAACAGCGCCACGGGCGCTACGTCGATCTATTTACCTTCGTTCTGAAAAAAATAGAAAATCAAATCGCGAACATGAATACAGCACAATTGGAAGTTGCCAGTATTAGGGCCATCGCGCAATTTGAGTTGAAGAACAATAAAGACATACCCGGATGGGCTCTGACGCGAGGAGGCATCGAACAATTAACAAACGACTTCTTTCTCTTAAACGAGTATATAACCAGTTCCAGCAGTGAACGCCTCAAAAAGTGGTCTGCTTCCTTCGGGAGATGGATTCTGCCGGACAATGAAATACAGGCGATAGATGCCATTCAAGATGAGGCGCAAAGAAATGAACAGTTGCTGGAAAGGGTAAAACCACTTCTATATCCTCTGTCCACGTTTTTCATCGCTTTGTGCCATGCGCTTCAAGAGGGAGAAAATGAACTAACCGCGATTGACGCTTATTGGCTTGGACTAGTTGACGAGGTAATCGGGGAGGGGTTATGGACACAGCGATATTTCGAGGAATTCCAACCGGACCCTCCAGTGCCGGCGGACGCTAAACCTAGTGATGAAGCGAAACCCGAAGGCGATGAAAAGCCCGCCGTAGCTGGGGCCTGAGTAGCTCTAGAACGCTGTAGTTCCGCTGAGAAAAATGCCCCGGCCTGCGGCCCGGGCGTTTTTCTTGCTGACGGGGCATCAGTTCATCAAGAAAAGCGGCAAGCGTCCCTCGGCTCAACGCCCGAACTCTGCGGTAAGTTCGTCGGTTTGTAGTCAGGGTCAACGTTGAGTTTCTCGTTCACCGTTTCGTGCAGTACGGAGCCCTCAGGAATCACGCGCCTCGCTCCCAGCGGAATACGCCATTTCGCTTTCTGTGCGACGGGATCGTAGTAAGAGTGCGGGAGGAATTCCAGAATCCACCAAGCCCCGGTCAGCGAGTTGTGCGTCTTCTGCGCGGGATCAGGTGGCACAGGCTGGGGCGGCGGAATCGTTGTTAGAGGAACCCGGGCAAGGACTTGGTCGGCTTTCGCCGGGTTAACCAGCAGCCCAAGTGGAACTGCCTCACAAAGCATCCACTCGAGAGCGATTTGCGACAAGCCGCTTTCGGCGGGAGCGTACGATCCTCCGACGTCGGAGTGCACGCCCGCGAACCAGACCTGTTTGATGCTTTGGCCGGCTAGCTGATCTCCCCACAAGCTGTTTTGAAAATAACAGCGCCGTTCATCGATCGAAACCGCGTGCCGGCCGTTAACTATTTCTGGATTCTGTCCCGTATACGGCAGCTTCAGAGGATCCCAAATCCAGCCTACGGAGCTGACCGTGTCCCAGACTCCGACGAAATGCAGCGGGCAGTCGCGGCAGAACGTAAACTTGAATCCGTCTGCCACTTCGAGCGTGTTCTTTAATCCCGCTGCACTGCGCGTTCGCTTCGCGTAAAGCCGGATGATGTACGGGATGAGCCCGTTGTTGCCGGGACACAGCAATCCGAACATGTGAATCACGCCGGCAAGCGCTCGCACCGTGTATGCGCCCCGGCTGAAACCAAACAGATAGACATTATCCCCGTCTTCGTACACATTCATCAGATAGCGGTAGGCGTCCCCGACGTTCGCCAGGAGCCCCGCTCCAAAGGCCAAGCCCATCACCACAGACCAAGTTTCGCTAATCTTGTTGTGAGCGGTCGGCGCACCCATGGTGCCCACGCCTGGATGGTAATAGCCGACCTGACGCTTGCCGTCGATGAT
>Ga0307476_10001147_pt1 | contig 16726 bp, 11 predicted proteins | sample atmos_gasesECM2C_2_FD_203314 | JGI IMG/M metagenome (GOLD analysis project Ga0307476, IMG submission 203314) | Hardwood forest soil microbial communities from Morgan-Monroe State Forest, Indiana, United States - atmos_gasesECM2C_05 | ecosystem: Environmental > Terrestrial > Soil > Temperate... | reverse complement strand
TATAGGTTGGGCAGGATCCCCGGCAGGATCACGCGCGTCAGAAGCGACCGCCGGTTGGCGCCGAGCGTCTGAGCCGCTTCTAGCAGACTGGGGTCGAATTGCCGCGTAGTGTTCGCTGTCACCAGGACCAGCTGGAAGAACGTGCCGATCCAGATGATGGCGATCGCCGGACCGCCCGGCCCGTAGACGCCAAACGCCGCCGCGCACAAGACCCCGAAGGCGGGCGCCGGCATGTAGCGGATGAAGTCGATGAACGGTTCAGACAACTTGGAAGGGAAGTCGAACGTGCCACAGAGAATTCCAAGCGGCACGCCGGGGATCGCCGAAAGGAGGAATCCCCAGAAAATAATCTGACAACTCTCCCAAAGGCTTTGGACCACCCACTGATCGCCTTTGAGGACCGGCGGCGTCGTCAGGGCCTGGTAGAAGGCGACGGCCACCTCGTGCGGCGCCGGCAGGTAAACGGGGTTGGCCGGCTCGCCGACCATGCGCCGCTTGCCCGCCGCCGCCAGCCGGCCGTTCTCCGCCTCGAAATCCGCCCGCGCCATGGGGCTGCCGTTGGCGCTATAGATAATCGAATCTCCCGCGTCCGTGACCCGGACCATGGGGTGAGCGATGAACGGCACGTAGCTCACCACGCACCAGATCGCCACCGGCAGGAAGAACGCAGCGAACTTCGCCAGCGCGGCCCGGCGCGGCGTCAGCGGCGTGCGGATCGACAGCCACAAGGAGCGACGTTTCACTTGATCCTCCCGGCCAGTCCCAACCGGCGGAGCGCCCCGATCACTTTCCGATCACTTCCTTTAGTAGGCTGACTTTCCAATGACTTCCTTCACAAGGCTGGGATCCACATAGGGATCGAGTTCTGGCGCCTTGTCGTAAACCTTGTGGCTCAGGTAGAACGCGTTGGCGTTCTTCAGAGACCCATAGACGCTGTCCAGCGTGTCTCGTTTTTCCAGGGCCTTGAGATTCCCGTCCTTGTCGAGCAGCTGCGTCCCCTTGAGGTTTTTCTCCAGGTCGTCCGGGTTGGCCTTGATCCGGGCGGCCATGATTTTGACGGCGTCGGCGTGCGTTTTTGGGTCGTTTAAATAGTCGAGGCACTTGAACCAGACGCCGACCACCTTCTTCCAATCGTCGCGGCGGGTCGCCAGACTTTCCCGGCTCACCTGCAGCGCGTCGTAGATGAGGCCGGGGGCGTCGGAACTCCGGAACAACGGCGCCGATCCGGGATTCTGCTTGAGCGTCTCGCCGGAAATCGGGTACCAGGCCCCGACGGCGGCGATTCCCGACTGCCCCAGCGTCACCGGCATCTTGTCCGTCGCCACGCTTTCAATCGTTACGTCCGACTCCGTCATGCCGTTCTTTTCCAGCGCCTTTGCGAGGAGGATGTGTTCCACCAGGTTCTCCTCCACGGCGACTTTCTTGCCCTTGAGGTCTTTGATCGAATGAAATTCTGGCTTGCCGATAATCATGTCGTTGCCGTTCGAGTAATCCGTCAGCACGATGGCCGTGGAGGGCTTGGCGATAGTCAGGGAGTCGCCGCACACGACCAGGACCGCATCCACATTGCCGGTCTCGAACGCCTTCATGGATGGGAGGTAGTCGTACCAGACGAAGTTGACGTCCACCCCGGCGTCCTTGCAGAAGCCTTTTTGGTTGGCGATTTCCCAGACGAGCCAACCGGGCCAATCGCTGTAGGCGATGGTCAGCGGCTTGGCGCCCTGGTTGCCGGGCGGGCAGCCCAGCGACGCCAGCAGACCGGCGGCGACCACGGCGGCGGCGACCACTCCGAACGTCTTCCGTACCTTCACGAGCGCACTCCTTGTCAGGGTTGCGGATCGAAACACTCCGAAAAATCCATCTTATTCATGCCCGCTCGACGGCCGCCGGGGGCGTGGCGTCGTCCTTGTCCGGCGCCGGGGGCCGTTGCACGCCTTCGGCCAGCGCATCCAGCATCGCCAGCAGCTCCCGCCGCTTCTTCTGCACGGCCGGTTCCACCGCCTTGCCGCCGACCACCGCCAGCGTCAGCAGCGTCCCCAGGCCGCCGAGGCCGCCGGCCACGGCCAGGAAAATCGCCAGGCGCGTCGAATCGGCCCCGAACAGGCGCAACTGCCACACGGCCGCAGCCGAGCCGGCGCCCAGCAGCACGGGGACCAGCGTATGCGGCGAAAAGAGCAGATGCAAGAACCCGCGCCGGGCCGGCTTGCCCATCGCATGACTCCCCGGCGTCACGGCGCCTTTTGCAGCATGACGAAATCCACTTCCTTGCCCTGGCCCGGTTTGTTCCCCACCGCGCGAATGCGGTTCTCGTCCACGCTTAGGTTCTTCACCAGGAAATTCTTCACCGCACTGGCCCGGTCCTTTACCAACTGGCGATTCTCCTCGTTGTCGTCTCCCAAAGTATTGCCCTCGACGCGGAGGTAATACTGCGGCCAGCGGCGCATCTTGTCGGCCACGTCGGACAAGAGCGCCTGGGCGTCGTTGTCGTCGGAGAATTGGTCGGAGGCCCGCCGGAACTCAATCGGGTCTTCCTTGAATAAACCGACTCGCTGCAAGCTCGCCCAGTCGGCGTCGCCGAGCGCCGTCGCCGTCGGCTCCACCCAGATCGTCTCCTGACCGATCATGAAGGGCGGTCTCTGCTGATACAGCGCCCGCAAAACGGAGTCATCATAGAGCTTATCCGGCCTGGCGACGCCGACTTCCGGCTCGCCTGGCTGTCGGGTCTGGTTCAGCACCTCGGTGATATTGCGGATCATGTCCTCCAGCGGCTGCAAGCCCTTCGCATCGCTCGGCGCCAGGACGCCGAAGTGGGCGTAGTTCTCCAGCGTGTTCTTCCACCAGATGCCCTTGGCGATGCTGGCGGCTTCGTCGTCGCTCAGCTTTTCGTTCAGCTTGTCATGGGCGTCGGACAGCACCAACGGCGCCATGCCGCCCGCCGCCTGATGGGCGTGCAGCACTTCCAGGTAGCTCTGCACCACGACGCGGGCTTCGGCCGGGTGGTCCCGCAGCCACGCTTGCTGGGCGACCAGTACGTCCACGATGTAGCCCTTGAATTTCGAGCTGTCCACCAGCACACGGGACTCCGGCCGCTCCTTCAGCGCCTTGGATACGAATGGCTCCCATAGGACGAAGGCTTTGTGTTCATTCGGGCGGGCGGCGCGAAATTGATCGTACACATCGTCGATCTGGGCCTTCTTGGCGGCGATCAAGTAATCCTTTTTCAGCATCGGCAAGTCGGGTAATTTGAACTGACTGCGGACCACGCGCGCCAGCGTCTCGCTCGGCGAGCCTTCGACCAGGACGATCTTCTGGTCCTTGCGGTTGAGCGAATCCACATCGGGCGTGCCCGGCGCCAGGCCGATCATGGCGTCGGCGCCGCGCGTTTCGTCGATGGCCATGACGATCACCGCCGGAAGTTCGCCGGAGGACGGCGTGTTGTTGACCAAAGCGTCGATGGTGAACACGGCCAAAGGCGTGTCGCCGCTGGCGACCGTTTTCATCCGGGCGGGGTAATCGGCGTTGTCATCGACGAACTCGTAGTCGATGCCCTGGTCGGCCAGCTTCTTCTTGAACTCGTCGGAGCGGAAGATGCAGTAACCGGAGAACGAATCGAGGGCCAGACGCAGCTTCGATGAGCCGGCATGCGGCGGCTGAGGCGGCGGCGGGGGTTTGTCCGCGTCGCCGCCGTCGGCGACCTTGCCGTCGGCCGGCTTGTTGTAGAACAGGTAGTAATACGCGGCCGCCCCTCCGCCGAGGATCACGCCCCAGATTAGGACGATCAGGAAAAACTTCTTCACGGCCGACCCCTCTGCAAGCGTTCTGTCAGCCCGCAGCATAAGCAAGGGAAAGCCCTTGCTTGCGCTGCGGGCTCCTCTGAGAATTCGTCGAAATAAACTATTAGATGTCGGTGAAATCCTTTTTCTTCACCACCTCCGGCGACACCTTCAGGATGCGGAACTCGACGCGGCGGTTCTTGGAGGCGTCCTCGTCGTTCTTGGGTTTGCCGATGATCGGCTCGGCGATGCCCACCCCCTGGGATTTGAACTGCGATTCGTCCAGCCGCAGGTTCTTGGCCTTGGCGAACTGGATGACCGCCTCGCGGAACGCCTTGGCTCGGTCGTCCGACAGCGTTTGGGCCGCCGCCACCGTGGCCTTCGGGTCCTGATCGGCGCCGCTGAAGTCGGCCGAGTTGATGACCCGCAGCACGTCCTTGGTGTCGGCCAGGTCGATCGCCTTGCCCTCCTTCACCAGGAAATACTTGTAGTTTCCGGCCTCGCCGGTGCGCTGCAGGATGCCCTTGGCCATGCCGGCCTTGACGAAGTCTACAAGCGTCTTGGTCGGATCGACGTGGCCGCGGACCGCGAAGACGGCGTGGCCGTACTTCGACGCCTCGTCCACCGCTTTCTGGAATTCCTTCGCGTACTTCTGCGTGTCCACCTTCGTGCTGTCCACGTCGAATTCAACGGTGAACGAAAAGATGGCGTCCTTGTCCACGTCGAGGGTGCTCAGGTCCACATTGCCCAGCTCCGCGGCCTCCGCCTTGACCGCCAGCTTAAGGCTGCCGAGCGTCTTGATCTTGTCAAAGTCGAGGCCGGCGTCCAGCATGGTCGCCGGCGCCTTCGCGGAGCCGACGTTGACGGCCATGGCGCCGGCCGCCTTCATGCGGCCCTGGAAACCGATCACGTCCTCCTTGTCGGTGAAGAACTTGTAGTTGCCGGGCAGACCGACGAACGTGGCGTCCTTAATCAAGCCGTGGACGTCGTCCAGGCCGGGCAGCACATCCTTGCCCCAGACGTCCTGCGACAGCTTGAGCAGGGCGGAGTACTTCTTCTCCTTGTCCGCGTCGCGCGTCTTGGAGTCGTGGTTGTCCTTGAGATCCACGAGGTCCTCGCACGCCTTGAGATAGCCCGCCGCGAACTTCTCTGCGGTTTCCCTGTTTTTGTCGAACCAATCCTTGCGGCAGGCGTAGACGTCCACAATGGAATGGTTCTTGTACTGCGTAGAATCCAGCACGTGGGCGCCCTTGACCGTCTTGTCGGCCCCTGTGCCGACTGCTTTCAGACCGCCGGTCAGGTCCGCCATATCTGGCGTGACGACGAAACAGGCGTCGATGGTCTTGTCGGCGCGGAACGCCTCGGCCGGACCTTTCGGGCCGGTGACGTCCGGCGTCCAGACCACCGTGACGTCCGACCATTTCAGACCGGCCGATTGCAGCTCATCGTCGAGGAAGCCGACGTGCGGGCCGTATTGCTGCAAGGCAATCTTCTTCCCCTTGAGATCGTTCAGCGTCTTGAGGCCTTCCCGGGCAACCAGATGATCGCCCATGGACCAGGTGAGCTGGAGGAAGACGACCGGTTGGGTGCGCGGGTCCTTGTCCAGCACTTCGGCGGCTTGGCCGAGCTGGCTCATGGTGCCGCGGAGGAACGGCGTCTTGCCGGCGAGATAGTCCTTGACCTGGCCGAGGAAATCATCGCCCTTGGTGAGCTTGAGCTTCAGACCCATGCCGCCGAACGTCGAGTCCTTGCCCGTTTCCAGACCGCCGTTGGCGAGGAAAGTCGCCACATCGCCGCCCCAGAAGATGAACGGAACCTGCAAGACATCGGTCTTCTGCACGTCGCCCACCGGGGCGGCGCCGAGGTCTTCTGCGAACGATTTCGCATCGGCGGCCGGCGCCGCCGGCAGCGCGAGCAAGGTTAACAGGCCGGCGACAGTCGCGGCGGCCAGCGTCGAACGGATCCATTTCATCGCAATGCTCCTTTGCTTATCGTGGTGCAGGCGGCGCGCCTGCATCCCTTGTCCCGCAGGCGAGCCGCCTGCACCACGTCATAAACCAAACTCATCCGCTTGCACCTTTTCGGCCGGCACCTTGATGATGCTGAATTCCACGCGGCGATTTTGGCCGCTTTGGTCGTCATTGGCGGGATTGGTATAGAGCGGTTCCCGAACGCCGACGCCCTGCGAGCGCATCTGGCTCTCGTCCAGCACTAACCCTTTCGACTTGGCGAATGCGATGATGGAATCGCGCACCGCCTTGGCGCGTTTGTCCGAAAGGACCTGAAGCGCCTGCACCTGCTCGGCCACGGCGCGCCTCCGGCCGTTGTCGTCCGCGTAGGTGAGCGTGGGATGCTTCTGGATCGCGTCGAGTATGCTCGCCATGTTGTTCAGATCGAGCGGCTTGCCGTCGGCGGCGAAGATGTAGCTGTTGTTCGCGTCGTTGTGCCGCAGGATGCCGTTATCCACGGAGGCTTTCAGGAAATTGTCGATGAGCGCGGCTGGCTGGGCGTGGCCGCGGATGGCGACGACGGTGTTGCCGAATAGCGACGCTTCCTCCAGCGCCCGCTGATAATCCTTGCCGTATTGGGATTCCGGGAAGTCGTATTTATCCGCTTCGAAGCCGATCTTGAAGGAGTAGATCGTCGTTTCCTTCACGTCGTCGAACTTGAATTCCGGGCTGATGCGGCCCTGCGTGATCGCCTTGCCGTTGAGGTCGCCTCGCTTTCGCAGCGCGTCGTAATCGAATCCAGCCTGCCGGAATCCCTTGGGCGTGGTCTTGAACTCCTGCGTCGCCGGGTCATCGGGCAAGGCCAGCGCCTGGGCCATCTTGAACGGGTATCCGGCCAGGTTGCCTTTGCTGGTGAAGAAGGCGATGTTGCCGGGCAGGCCGACGAACGTGGAGTCGGAAATCAGCCCATCCACGTCGTCCTCCTTGGCGACGCTGTCCTTTAGGGTCGGATCCTTGCCCCACACATCCTGGGCCATGTGAATGGCGGCCTGGTAGGCCGGCGCCTTCTTTTTCTTGGCGTCCACAAGCTCCTCGCAGCTTTTCAGATAGCCGGCCGCGAACTTCTCCACCCATTCCCGATTGGCCGCATAGAAGTCGGCACGGCAGGCGTAAACGTCCGCGATGGAATGGCTCATGTAGGCCGTGGAAACGACGACATGCGCTCCCTGCACCGATTTCATGTCGCCATTGCCGGTCGAATCGAGGCCGCCGGCCAGGTCGCTCATCTCCGGCGATATGGCGAAACAGCCATCAATGGTCGGATCCTTGCGGAACAGCGCCGCCGGCCCCTTGTCGCCGCTGACGTCGTCGGTCCAGACGATCTTGATGTCCTTCCATTCCAGCTGGGCGGTGCGCAAGCAATCGTTGAGCATTCCGACGTGCGGGCCGCCTTTTTGCAGAGCGATCTTCTTGCCCTTGAGGTCGTTGAGCGTCTTGAAACCGGACCGGCCGACGAGGTGATCGCCGGCCGACCACGTCAGTTGCAGGAAAACGACGGGAACGGTTTCCGGCTTGGCGGTGAGCTGGTCGGACGCCTGCCCCAACATGCTCAGCGTTCCGCGCAAAAACGGACTCTTGTTATCCAGATAAGCCTTTACCTGCTTGTCGAAGTCGTCGCCGGGCGTCAGGTGGATGCTGAGGCCTTGCCGGCCCAGGCGGGATTCTTTGGTCGTATCCAGCCCGCCGTTGGCGACGAATGTGGCCACATCGCCGCCCCAGAAGATGAAGGGCACTTGCACCGTTTCGCCGGACTGCACGACCTTGCCGGGCGCCGGCAGCGGCGATTCGTCCACGGAAGGCGGCGTGACGACGGTTGGACCAGGCCCGGCTGGCGGCGGGTTGGTGGAGCTTTTGGCGTTCGGCCAGTAGCGGACGATCAGGACGGCGCCGACGGCGATCGCCGCAAACGCGGCGAAGAAGACAAGACCGATGCGGCTGGTTTGGCCAGGTCGATTCATGGCTGTCCCCTCTGAGACGGGCGGTTGGAGGTGGGGACGACCCTGCCGTGGGTCGAAAGAAGTCCCGGCCTCTGCCGTGTGCAGGCTGTATTCAATCCGCCGTGTTCACCGGATTCAAGGAAATTCTTTTCACGCATCGGAACGATTGCGTTGCAAGCGGACGCCGGCGGGCGCGTCGCTAGGGCCGCCGCGGTTGCCGGTCAGGTCGCAGTCCTCGACCGATCCGCCGGCGCCGCGAATGGCCCAGACGGCGGCGTCGGCGTTGCCGGTCAGGGTGCAGAAGCGCACGGCCGGCGCCCCGCCCGCCAAGACGGCAACGCCGGACAGACCGTTGTCGTTCACCGTGCATCGCTCCAGCGTCCCCTGGCCGTCGTCCCACACGACAACGCCCGCCAGGGCGTTTTCATGAATCTTGCAGCGTCGCAGCGTTGGATTGCTTTGCCGCGACACCGCCACGCCTGGCCCCTGGCAAGCATAAACATCACAATCCTCCAGCGAACCATTGCTGCGGCCGACGATCACCACTCCCGCCTGACGGCTTTCGTGGACCTTGCAGCGGCGCAGCACCGGAATCGAGTTCTGGCGCACGTCCACCGCCGCCCGGCCCGTTTCATAGATGTCGCAGTCCTCCAGCATTCCCTTGGCGCGGTCGCGGAAGGCCGCGCCGGACTCGTCGCATTCGTGAATGGTGCAGCGCCGCAGCACCGGCTCGCTGTTTTGCCGAATCTCCACGCCTATGCGCGAGCCGTGTATGTCGCATTCCTCCAGCGTTCCCTTGGCGTCGCGCAGAAAAAGAACGCCGCCCTGCTTGTTGCGCTGCAGCTTGCAGCGGCGCAGGAACGGATTGCCGCCCTGGCGCACCTCGACGCCGCAGCCGGCGTGATCGCACACCTCGCACTCCTCCAGAGTCGCCAGTCCGTCCTCGGCGACGCGCACCCCGGCCGATTTTCCATTGCGGATCGCACAACGCCGCAATACCGGATGGCCGCCGCGCCGACTCTCGACGCCGGCCAGCACATGGCCGAACAGCTCACAATCTTCGAGAATCGCCTCGCTTTTGTCGCTGACCAGGACGCCGGCCGCGCGTCCGCCGTCCAGCCGGCAGCGGCGCAGCGTCGCCTTGGCGCCGGCGCGGACTTCGACGCCGGCCAGCGTGTTGTCGCCGACTTCGCACTCTTCCAGCAGCACCTCGGCGCGATCGTACACCAGCACGCCCGCCGATCGGCCATTGCGGATCGAACATCTCCGCAGCACGGGCGCGGTCCCGGCGTTGTAAGCGGCGACGCACGCCAGCGAATCGGAGCCGATGCGGCAATCTTCGAGGATGAGCCGGCCTTGGGGGATATGGACGGCGTAGCGATCGCGGCCGGCGCGGCGGGCGGCGCCGAGCAGCGTCAGGCCGCGGATGCGGGCCACGTCCGTCTGCATGCGAATGCAGGCGCCGTCCTGGCTCTCGACGACGATGTCGGCGGGGGAACCGTCGCCGACGATTTCGATGCGGCGGTCCAGCAGCAGGCTTTCGGCGTACACGCCGGGTTTCACCAGGATCTTCGTGCCCGGCCGGGCGTCGCGGATGGCCGCCCCGATGGTGCGATACTGACCGTCCTCATGCGGCGAGACGATCAGGGCGCCGCCGGGGACGGGCGTCGTCATCGGCGTGGAGAACGGCGTGGAGCTGGGCGGCGCCGGCGATGACGGCGGGGCAGGCGCGATCGGCTCCAGGGGGAGCGATGGAACGGACCCCGGCGTCTCCGATGCGGGCATGGACGCAACGCCGACGCGCGCGGCGGTCGTCTGCGGCGCCGCGACCGCTTCATCGGCGACGCCTTCCGGCTTCCACAGCACCTGGCCGCGTCCCATGCCCGCGGCGTTGTCCGCCGCCGAGCCGGTGACTGTGATGCGCCGCGTCAGATAGGCGGTGCGGAGCGTGAGCCGCCCGCGCAAACGCGTGCCCGGTCCCAGCGCATCCAGGCGGAGCGTCAACTGGGCTGGTTCGCCCTGAATCTCGCGCGGCTGAACGTGCAGGCCGTCGATATCGCATTCCACCACGCAGCGCGTCGGAATCGACAGCAGCACCGCGAATTCATGTGGCGTCCCGGCTTTCAGATTTCCCAGCGCCAATGTCCGCGGATGGCGCCAGACGCCTTCCTCGCGGTCCAATCCGATCACGTCGCCGCGCACCGTCACGGATTCCAGGGAGACGGAAACTCCGGATTGCACCGTCAGAGCGCACGCCGATTCTCCTTCCAGATCGGCGTCGCGGCCGGTGATTTCGACGTTGACGTCTTTCAGCACGACGTTGGACGACTCGATGCGAACCACCGGCCCGCGCGGCGCCCAGATGGTCGCGCCCGAACCGATCAGGAAGACGGGCTTGCGCAGGACCAGCGGCCCCTTGGCCTCGTCGGTCGGCTTCAGCGTCAGCGTCTCGCCGGCCTTCAGCCGGTCGATGCGGTCTTGCAGGCTGTCCTCGGTCATGGAGTCGCCCCATTTACCCTCGCTCCCCGGCTCTGCCTGGGAGCGCACTGCTGGCGAGGTTCCGCCTCGCGTCCGACCCATTCGGCAGGCAGAGCCTGCCGGCCGGTGCGTTCCCAGGCAGAGCCTGGGAACGAGAAGACCTGTCAGGGAATCATTCGCACCACTGCAATCCGGCCGTGTTCGTCGCCGGACAGCACCACCTCGTCGCCGTCGCGCAGCGGGCATCCTCGCCCCACCGGCACGGGATTCCCCGCCGGCGAAACCATACCGTGCAGATTGTAATTGGCCAATATCCACTGATCTTCCTGCCGCAGGACCACCGCCTGCAGCGCCGCCTCGGCGCCCTCGGCGAAGCCGACGTGGCGGTGCGTGTGCCAGCGATACAGCCTCTTGCCGTCATGGCCGACGACGCGATGCCCTTCCGGCCGGTACTGACCGCGACGACCGGGAGGCGCGTAGTGTAATTCGAGCACCGGGACGGGTTCTTTCAATTGCCAGCGGCACCACGGGCAGACCGGCGCCTCATCGGGACAATAAAGGAATGCTTTCTCCTCACACGCCGGGTTGCCGCAGGGAATGAGCAAATCGGCCGAGCGCGCCAGGGCCGATTCCCACTCCGCGGCCCCGGGCCGGGTGGTCGGATGATGCAACCCCTCCACGAAGGCGCGGTGGAACAGCCCCGATAGATACGGCCCCAATTTCCGATAGGGCACGTTTACATCGACGCGGTTGGACTCGTCGTGTGGGTCCTCGATCCACAGCGACTTCGATCCCATCGACAGCAACTCGTCCTCCTCGGCCGTTTGACCGTTCACCTTCGGCCCGCGCAGCGGATGGCGCCGCAGCAGGTATTCATAGAGCAGCACCGCCAGCGCGTGCAGATCGGTCAGGTTCGACGGCAGCCGGCGGTTGCGATCACCCATGGGCAAGTGCTGCGTTTTCAGGACTTCGGGGGCGATGAAGCCGGGCGTGCCCAGCACGTCGGGCGGATAAATGCCGGGAACGACCAGCGAGTCGATGTCAATGACGGCGCAGCGGCCGCCCGGCGGATCGACCAGCACATTGCGGCTGGACAGGTCGGAATGGGCCAGGCCGGTCAGGTGCAGCTTGCGCACAGCGCGGGCCATCGGGATGCACATGGCCAGGTAGTTCGCCCAGTCGCCGCGCTCCGCCGGCGGCAGCATCTTGCGCAGCTTGGGGCTGGAGAACCACTTGCCTTCCTTTTCCTTTCCTTGCCACGGCCCGGTCTTGAAGAAGAAGTTTTTCGAGTACGCGGGGGCCAAAACGCCAAATTGCGGCTCCATGACGATGGCGGTCGGCCAGCAGAACAGCTCGGCGAAATGTTTGCCCGTTTGCGGATCGGCAGTCGGGTTGAAAGGCCCGAGGATCTTCTCCAAGCGTTCCAGCCGGTTGCGGTCGGTCTTGAGGCGGGCGTCCTTGAAAAAGCAGACGACCGATTGGCGGTCGGCGGTGAAGAAGACGCGCTTCATTCCGCCTTCGCCGATCTGTTCCGGGCGATAAGGCACGCGGCGACCGTCTTTCAGTGTGGCGGTCAGCAAGTTCACGCCGCGTCTCCTTCGACCCGGTGGAGCAGGACCAGCGTGCGGTCGTCCGACGAACCGCGCTTCTCGTACCGCAACCATTCTACCAGCGCCCGTCCGTCGCGCGCGTCGCGCGCCGCTTCCCGCAGGACGCCGGCCAGCGGCTCGCCCTGCGCCGCGGTCAGCTCGGCGATCGCTTTTACATCGAACAGGTCGGCCAGCCGCGTCGTCTCCGGAAAGAAGTCGTCGGCGACGCCGTCGGTCATCACGGCGATCGCGCGGAGTCGCCTTTCCCTCGGCTCATCGGACGAGGAGAGGGGCCAGAGGCGCACTACCACCGTCGTTCGGCGTTCCAGCTCCTCGTCAATGCGCGGCGTGGTCAGAAAGCGCGTTTCGCTGGCATAGGCGCCGTGGTCGGCCTGGCCTAAGACCTGGCACGTGCCGTCGTCGTGATAGAGTCCGATGGCGCCGTCGCCGACCTGCAAGGCGCCGATCACGTCTCCGCCAGCGCCGGACGCATGGACGAGGAGCAAGCAGGTCGTATGGAAATCGCGCTCCGGCCGTCGCCGTTTGTCGGCTTCGGAGCGCACGGCTTCCCGGGCGCGAAGCATGGCCGTGGTCAGAGCCGTCCGCAGCGATTCCGCGCTTTCACCATGGGCCGGCAAATCCGGGAGCTTTTCCTGGAGCGCCCGCACCCCCTCGGCGCAGGCGACGGCCGATGCGACGCGCGACAGCGGCGCCGAGCCGGCCCCGTCGGCGACCGCCACAATCGTCCAGGGGCCGGCCGATCCCCAGGCGAAGGCGTCGTCGCGCCACAGCCCGGCGTGGGCGTGGTACTTGCCGCGGACGCTGGCCGCCAGCAGCCGCCACGGTCCGTGCAGCGGGGCGCAAGCGCATTCCTCGTGCGGGACCGGATCACTGCGATCGGTCGGTTCGCGCACCGTCCATTCCGCAAGGGGAGTCGGCGGGCCGACCGGCATCGTCGCGGCGCGGGCGTAGGCGTCGGCCAACGGCGACCGCCTGGATCGGCTTGGTCCCAGGACGTTCAGCGGCCTTTCGGAATCCGGCCCGAGCAGCCAACCGAACCAGCGCCGCCACCACGGGGGCCGCACGTTTTCGCCCATAAATCCGGCCCGTCCCGCTCACAGCACAATTTGAATGCCGCCGCCCTCCGGCGGCTCCGGCAAGCGCGGCCCCGCTGCGGCTCTGGCCCCAAGGACCTGACTGGCGGTCGTCACGGAACTCGAAACCCAGCGCATGAACGCGCCAAGCGTCCCGGGCCGGGCGTCCTTGAGTCGCACCACCGTGTCGCCCAGCCGTCGCAGCGTTTCCTCATTGATCGCCGACCCCGCGCCGCAAGCGACGACTGTGGCCTGACCGCGCAGCCGGAAATCATCAACGGCCGACTGCCAGTCGTCCGTCGGCTCCCCGTCGGTGAGCACGAAGACCAGCGGCTTCCAATCGCCCTTGCGGTTCGGTCCCGTGACGCGCACTTCTTCCGCAATGCGATCGCCCAGCAGCCGGATCGCTTCACCCAGCGCCGTGACTCCGTAGGCGGAGAGTTCCGGCGGCTGAAAATCTTCCACCGGCGTCAATTCGACGACCACGTCCGCGCCGCTGGCGAACGTAATGACGCTGAGCCAGACGGTTTCCAGAGCTTGCGGATCGTTGCGCAGGTCGTCGAGCAGGGCGCAAAGGCCCATTTCGATGGCGGCGATCGGTTCGCCCGTCATGGACGTGGAGCAATCCAGCAGCAGATAAACCGGCAGCCGGCGGCCGTCGGAAGGATTGGGGGCCATCACGGGTGTCCTGGCCGGGCGCACCGCGGAAAAGCGCGGCGACAGGCATTACACCCGGGAGGCGACCCGGAAGCAAATGAAATATTGAACAACGCCAAGCGACCGGCGGCGGCAGCCGTCGCCGTCCCATATCACGCCGACCGCCGGCTGCCGAGCAACCCGGACCGCAACAGGAAGTACAAGAGCGTCAACACGCTCGTAAGCGTCGCGGCCACATAGGTCAGCGCCGCCGCGCCCAACACCTTCTTGATCTCCCGGTCTTCCTCGTACGAAACGAGTCCGGCGTTTCGCAGCGCCGCCCGCGCCCGCCGGCTGGCGTCGAACTCCACCGGCAGGTTCACCAGCTGGAACGCCACCGTCGTCGAGAACGCGATGATGCCCGCGTAGATCAAGGGCAAGAGCGAAAAGAGGAACCCCGCCAGCAGAATCACCCAGGCGAGGTTACTGCCGATGCTGGCCACCGGCACCAGGAAGTTGCGCAGCCCCAGCAGCGGATAGCGCTTAGCGTCCTGCATGGCATGGCCGCACTCATGGGCCGCGACGCCCACCGCCGCCAATGATCGGCCGCCGTAAACGTCCGGGCTGAGCCGCAGCAGCTTTTGACCAGGAACATAATGATCTGACAAGAAGCCCTGGGCCGGCTCTATCTCCACACCCTGAATTCCAGCATAGCGCAGCAGCTGGTAGGCCGCCTGTGCGCCGGACAATCCGCCGTCGGACGGAATCTGACTGGCCGCATGAAACGTGCTGCGCACCCGGAACTGCGCCCAAAGAGCCAGCAGCATCGCCGGGGCCAGGAACACGAAATAAATCGGATCAAAGTTGAGCCACATGGTCGTCTCCTCTCTCCGGACCGCTCCGGATCGCCTCTCCTCTCCTTATTTTAGGCAGAATGGTAAGCACTTAACGTGCCGCGCGTGGATATCCGGTCGCACGACCGGACGGCGCCTTCACGTCTTCCGTAGAATGAGGGATGCGACGGCGTTGAGGCGCAGGATGGGCAAACGGCGCCGAAGGAGAGGGCTAGTCGCCCCAACTCCCTGTCCCGATTTCGACAGCGCTTGGGTTGTAGGATGCGTTCCCGTCCGTATAACAACCCACTGGTTCGGGGCGTCTCCGCGCCCCAGGCGATCGTCGGCCTCGCCTTCCCGCCGTTGGATTGGAACCGCAGGATGGTTCCATTTGGGACGCCTGATCCGCCGTTGTCGATTGTGTCAGGCGAAGCGCCTCGCTCCCCGCCCGGGAATGGATTTCGGCGCAGTTACGCTACAGTCAATCGTTCGCATCGGTTAAATTTAGACAAGATGCGGAGAGTCGGCTGTTTCGGAAATCTGTGCAGGGAGAAGGATGCCATGAAGCGGGAGCTGCGCGGCTTGCGCGTCCTGATCACCGGCGCATCCAGCGGCATCGGCCGATCGCTGGCGGAGCAGGCGGCGCGGGCGGGCGCCCGGGTGATCGTCACGGCTCGATCCGCCCCCGCGCTGGAGGAGCTGGCCGGCCGATTGACCACTGGCGGGGCCGAAGCGGCGGCGATTCCGGCTGATCTGACCTCCGAGGTTGACCGGCGGAGCCTTATCGCGGCGGCGGCGGAGCGCTTCGACGGCCTGGACGTCCTCATCAACAATGCGGGCGTCGCCAGCGCCGGCCACTTCGCCGACGGAACTGAGGCTGTTCTCCGCCGGGTGATGGAGGTGAATTTCTTCGCACCCGCGGAATTGATTCGGCTGGCCATTCCGGCGCTGACTCGCGGCCGGAAGCCAGCAGTCGTCAATATCGCCTCGATGTGCGGCCGGCGCGGCATGCCGGCTTGGACGGAGTATTCGTCAAGCAAATTCGCGCTTTGCGGTTTGACCGAAGCGTTGCGCGCGGAATTGTCGCGCTTCGACATCGACGCGCTATTGGTCGTACCCGGCATGACGCGCAGCGGCCTGGCCGACCACATGCTGCGCAACGAGGCGCGAATGAAGTTCCGCTTCGATCGCGGCATGGCGGTGGAGCATGTGGCCCGCCATGTGCTGAATGCCTTGCGCTGCAGCCGAACCGAGACGGTGCTTGGCGCCGACGCCCGGTGGATGCTGCGGTTCAACCGCTTCTTTCCGCGCTGGCTGGATCGGCTGATCGCGCGGCGGGTGCGTCGGCTGTACGCGGCGAACATGGATTCCGAGAATTAACCGATGTGCGGCATCGCTGGAATCATCGACCTGTCAGGCAAGCGTCGTCCGACGCCGGCAGGGGCGATCCGCGCGATGGCCGACGCCATCATCCACCGCGGGCCCGACGAGGACGGTTACCTGGAACGGCCCGGCCTCGCCTTCGCCTCGCGCCGTCTCAGCATCGTCGGTCTGTCGGACGGCCGTCAGCCCATCTTCAACGAGGATCGCAGCGTCGCCGTCGTCTTCAACGGCGAGCTGTTCGACTACCCCGAAATGAAGGCGGAGCTGGAGGCCCGCGGCCACCGCTTCGCCACTCACTGCGACACCGAAATCATCCCGCACCGCTGGGAAGATCACCAGGACGGGATGTTCGAGCATCTGCGCGGTCAGTACGCCGTCGCCCTCTGGGACGAGAAACGGCGCCGCGTCGTTCTGGGCCGCGACCGGGTCGGCATCTGTCCGCTCTACTGGACCCGGCAGGCGTCTCCGGAGGGCGAATGGCTCCTGTTCGCCTCGGAAATCAAGGCGCTTCTCGCGTCGGCCATGGTGGAAACCCGGCCCGACCCGCTCGGAATCAACCACCTCTTCACCTTCCTCGCCCTGCCCGGTCCCGTCAGCTGCTTCCAGGGCATTCAGGCCCTGACGCCGGGGCACTATCTTTCGATTCAGCTGGGCGGCGACGGCGAATCGGCCCGCGTCGAGGATCGGACCTACTGGCGGCTCGATTTCCCCGATTGGGGGCAGGAATACTCCGCGAGCAGCCTGACGGCGCTGTCCGATGAGTTCGAGGGGTTGCTGCTGGACGCCGTCAAACGCCGGCTGCGGGCTGACGTACCGGTGGTGTCGTACATCAGCGGCGGCGTCGATTCCAGCATCGTCGTGGCCATGTCCAGCAAGGTGCGCGGCGAGCCGATTGCCTCGTTCACCATCAGCATCGAGGACCACAAGCTCAACGAGGTGGACCAGGCCCAGGTCACGGCCCGGCATGTCGGCACCAAGCCGATCATCGTCAAGG
>Ga0307476_10001146_pt1 | contig 16734 bp, 17 predicted proteins | sample atmos_gasesECM2C_2_FD_203314 | JGI IMG/M metagenome (GOLD analysis project Ga0307476, IMG submission 203314) | Hardwood forest soil microbial communities from Morgan-Monroe State Forest, Indiana, United States - atmos_gasesECM2C_05 | ecosystem: Environmental > Terrestrial > Soil > Temperate... | reverse complement strand
GCTGCGGCCATGGGAATCGCGCTGGCCGTCAAGAACTCCAAAGCCGAAACCACGGGCGAATTGAAACGCGACCTCGACCAGTCCTGCGACCTGATCGGCAAGACTCGGCCGACCGCCGTCAACCTCTTCTGGGCCATCCGCCGCATGCAGGAGAAGTTCGAGCGCGTGCGCATTCGCCCCATCCCGCAAATTAAACAGGACCTTATTGAAGAATCGCAACGCATGCACGCCGAAGACATCGCTGCCAACCAGGCGATGGGACGCCACGGCGCGACACTGATGCCGAGCGAAGGCGGAGTGCTGACGCACTGCAATGCGGGCGCCCTGGCCACGGCTGGGTACGGTACCGCGCTGGGTGTGATCCGGGCCGCGGTTGAACAAGGCAAGAAGATTCACGTCTACGCTGACGAAACCCGGCCATTCCTGCAAGGCTCGCGGCTCACCGCCTGGGAACTAATGAAGGACGGCATTCCGACCACGGTGATCTCCGACAACATGGCCGGCGCGATGATGAACCAAGGTAAGATTGGAGCGATCGTGGTGGGCGCCGATCGCATCGCGGCTAACGGTGACGTGGCTAACAAGATCGGTACCTACAGTGTCGCCGTTCTCGCGAAAGAGCACGGCATCCCGTTCTACGTAGCTGCGCCCATCTCGACCATTGATTTCGCCTGCCCCGACGGGAGCAAGATTCCTATCGAGCAGCGCAACGCCAAGGAAATCACTCACATAGCGGGAAAGCAGATGACGCCGGACGGCGTGTCCATTGAGAATCCGGCCTTCGACGTGACTCCTGCAAAATTTGTGGCTGCGATCATCACCGAACGCGGCGTTGTGCGCGCGCCTTATCGAGAGTCATTGCGCGGCCTGGTTGGCCAGGAAGCCAAGGTTGAGGTGTAGACCATGTTATGTACCGGCGCGTGATGCCCGTCACACCTTGGGAGTGACGACCCGGCGTACAGTTTTCGGTAGGTGTTGTCTTTCGGGTTCCATATGGTTCGAACGTGCCATGTGGACTTCATGCCTACTGTGAGAGGATTGCCCGGTCTACCGTCCAGGGGGGCGTCAGACTACAGCCCGGCAAGTGGACCCTTGGGAGGCGGCGTGCATCTAACGGAACAGGTAGCGGGGCAGGTGGAGAAAAAAAAAGAAGAAGCGCTGCTCCGGGTTCAAGGATTAAAGAAGGTTTTCCGGTCCGGCGAATCGGACCTGGTGCTCTTTGAAAATTTATCGTTTGAGGTGAAGCGCGGCGAGATGCTGGCGATTGTGGGCGAGTCGGGAGCGGGAAAGAGTACCTTGTTGCACATACTCAGCGCTCTTGATCATGCTTCCGCAGGTGACGTATACTGCGCCCAATTGCGACTGAATGCGCTGTCACCAGACGAGGCGTCGGAGTTCCGAAATCGCGAGGCCGGCTTCGTCTGGCAGTTTCACTATCTGCTACCGGAGTTCACTGCCGCGGAGAACGTGGCAATGCCGCTGCTGGTGCGCGGGCGCACCTGGGCAAAGGCGGCGCCGGAAGCTTCACGCTGGCTGCGTGAGGTCGGGTTGGAGCAGCGCGCACATCACCGCTCAGGAGAGCTTTCGGGCGGCGAGCAACAGCGGGTAGCTCTGGCACGGGCGCTCATTACCGGCCCAAAACTGTTGCTGGCGGACGAGCCTACCGGGGACCTTGATGGACAGACAGCGGAAGCGGTTTTCGAATTGATAGCGCGATTACATCGCGAGCACCAGCTCACCTCCCTCATTGCAACGCATAACCTATCGTTCGCACGGCGCTGCCATCGGGTATTGCGGCTGGGACAGGGGCGCGTGGAAGAGATTAGGCCGGAGTCGTTGCCGGCATAGGGTGAGGAGAAGGAGGAAGAGAAAGATTAGTAAGACAATGTGCAAGAAACTGGGGACAATCGGCAGCCGAAGGAGACTTGAACAGGTTCCTTCGGTAACATAATAGAAACGTTAGGGTACTTGGGTCGACGGCAGTTTGCTTGCATAATGAAATGGTGATGGGAAGCAAGAAGAAAGACGAGACCACCACCGGGCCAGGGTTCCAGTAGCGCCGAGCGGGAGCAAGCCTTCTCGGCCGGAAGGGTTCAGGGGGAAGGGGCATTATGTTTGAACGTTATACGGAGAAAGCCAGGCGTGTGATTTTCTTCGCGCGCTACGAAGCAAGCCAGTTCGGGTCTCCTTATATAGAGACTGAACACCTGCTGCTGGGGCTCCTGCGCGAAGATAAAGCCCTAACCAATAGATTCCTGCGCTCGCACGCCTCAGTTGAATCCATCCGCAAGCAGATCGAGGGTCACACCACGATTCGGGAAAAGGTTTCGACCTCAGTCGATCTTCCCTTGAGCAATGAGTGCAAGCGCGTGCTGGCCTATGCCGCCGAAGAAGCAGAGCGGCTTTCGCACCGGCACATTGGAACCGAACACCTGCTCCTGGGTTTACTGAGAGAAGAAAAGTGCTTTGCCGCGGAGATTCTCCATGAACGCGGGCTGCGGCTGGCGACCATCCGGGAAGAATTGGCGCGGACGAGCCAGGAGAAGGCGCAACCGCAACGGCAGCGTGAGTCGTCGCTGCTGAGCGAGTTTTCGCGCGACCTCACCCAGGCGGCGATGGACAGCCAACTGGATCCTCTGGTCGGCCGCGACGGGGAATTGGAGCGCGTGGTTCAGATTCTGTGCCGCCGCACCAAGAACAATCCGGTGCTCATCGGCGAGCCGGGCGTGGGTAAGACCGCTATAGTTGAGGGCTTGGCGCAGCGCATTGCAGACGGCGAGGTTCCGTCGTTCCTGGCTGATAAAAGAATTCTGGCGCTCGATCTCTCCTTGATCGTCGCAGGAACGAAATATCGCGGACAGTTCGAAGAGCGGCTGAAGACCATCATGAAAGAGCTGATGGAGTCGCAGAATTCCATCATCTTTATTGACGAGCTGCATACCCTGGTGGGCGCGGGATCGGCGGAAGGCTCGCTGGACGCGGCGAACATATTGAAGCCAGCTCTGTCGCGCGGCGAGATTCAGTGCATCGGCGCAACCACCCCAGGTGAATACCGCAAGTCGATCGAGAAAGACCGGTCACTGGAGCGGCGTTTCCAGGCAGTGAAAGTTCCACCGCCAAACGAGGCGGACGCGATCAAGATTCTGTTCGGCATCAAGGACCGTTACGAGAAGTTTCACGCGGTCACTTATACCGACGATGCCATCAACTTCGCGGTATCGCACTCGAACCGCTACATTCCCGACCGGTTCCTGCCGGATAAGGCGATCGACCTGGTTGATGAAGCCGGGGCGCGCGTAAAGCTGCGCCAGACTTCGCAGCCGGAAGAGATTTCCGAAGTACAAAAGCGGATCAAGTTCATCGTGCACCGCATGGAAAATGCGATAGCGAACCATGAGTTCGAAAAGGCGCGTTTCTACTCCGACGAAGAACGCAAGGAGCGCGAGAATCTGCGGGCGCTGCGCGAGAAATATCATCTCGATGAGTCTTCGACCGGCGTTGTGGGCCGCGAGGACATCGAAGATGTGGTTTCTCGCTGGACCGGCGTTCCCGTCACCTCGATTAAAGAAGAAGAGACGCAGAAACTGCTGCGCATCGAGGAAGAGCTGCATAAGCGGATCATCTCGCAGGATAAGTCGATCAACGCGCTGGCCCGTGCGATCCGGCGTTCGCGCGCCGGGTTGAAGAGCCCCAACCGGCCCATTGGCTCGTTCCTGTTCCTTGGGCCGACGGGCGTGGGCAAGACGGAGGTCGCGCGCACGCTGGCGCAGTTCATGTTCGGGACGGAAAAAGCTTTGGTCCGGTTCGACATGTCAGAGTTCATGGAGAAGCATTCTGTGTCGAAGCTGATTGGTTCGCCGCCGGGATACGTGGGCTACGAAGAGGGCGGCCAGCTCACCGAGCGCGTCAAGCGCGCTCCGTACTCGGTTGTGCTGCTCGATGAAATCGAGAAAGCGCATCCGGATGTCTTCAACATTCTGCTGCAGGTTTTTGAAGACGGCCAGCTTACCGACGGCTTGGGTAACACCGTCGACTTCAAGAATACGATCCTCATCATGACGTCGAACATTGGGGCGCGGCACCTGCAAAAGCGCGAGGGCTTTGGCTTCCAGTCGACTAAGGACGAGATGGTTTCGACCAAGGTTGAGGAGTTGGTCAAGGGCGAGGTAAAACGCACCTTCAATCCGGAATTCCTGAACCGGCTGGACGAGATCATTCTGTTCCTGGCGTTGAGCGAGGCAGATCTGATCCAGATTCTGGAACTCATGGTTACGCAACTCAACACGAATCTGGCGCAGAAGTCGATCACCGTGACGGTGGCGGATGAGGCCAAGAAGTGGATCCTCAACCAAACCCTCACCGACCGCACTTACGGAGCACGGCCGCTGCGCAGGGCTTTGCAGAAATACATTGAAGACCCGCTGTCAGAGGCGCTGATTCAAGGCACGATCACGACGCGCCCGGCGTTTATCGAGGTCTTCCTCGAAGACAACAAGCTGTTCTACCGCCCGGTGGACGCGGAGAAGACCGAGGGCGTGCTGCTTTACGAAAATAGCTAGGCTGTGCGATCAACTTTCGGCCGTCAGCGCGAGCTGACGGCTTTCGTTTTTTGCAAGATACTACGGCTTACTCCAGTCTTGAACCTTCAATCCCTTTACTCTACGAAAGACGCGATCACTGGTCACCAGGATTGCCTCTGCTGCGAGTGCTTGAGCTGCGATCATGAGGTCGAGGTTGCCCATAGGCTCACCCTGTCCTTCCAGCGCGGCGCGAAGGCGTGCATAGTGCTGGGCCGCCGGCGAATGCCAGGGGAGCACTTCGACGCGCAGCAGGAATTCCTCGACCACAATCGCCAGCTTTGTTGCCTGGTGCAGTCTGGCGACGCCAAAACGCAATTCCGCCTCGGTGATCACGGAAATTCTGACTTCGCTGATAGGAACTTTCAGGAGCCGCTCTCGAACCTGCGGGAAGTTTCCTTTGATGACGTAGCTGACGGTGTTGGTATCGAGAAGGCAGTGGACTGCCATCTAGAATAATGCGCGCTTTTGAGGTGGCGCGTCGTCGCGGTCGGCCAGGAAGTCTTTGGGCACTTCAAGCGCATTCATCAAGATGAACAGATCCTCCCACGATTCCGGACGGCGGGACAGGATAACGTCGCCAGTCCCCGGGTCGCGGCGGACGTAAACCTCCGAGCCCTCGAAACGATATTCAACGGGCAAGCGCACCGCCTGGCTGCGGCCGTTGCGAAAGAGCTTGGCGGTCTTAAGCATGGTATATATCATGATATATACTATACTGGAGATTGTCAAGCCCGCTCGTTTTGCGACCGATTACGTTCTCAAAGAATCTAGATGAGACGCACTTACTTGGAGACTGCCGTGGACAAGGTCAACATCGCCGACAAGTTCGCCAAGATTTCGGAGTACTGGAAGCCCTACATCGCCGCTGAGCTGAACGGCCAGCATGTGAAGCTTGATAAACTCAAGGGCGAGTTCGTGTTCCATCACCACGAGCACGAAGACGAGATGTTCCTGGTGGTGAAAGGGCGGTTCCGCATGGAATTCCTCGACCGGCATGAGTGGATCGAAGAGGGCGAGTTTATCGTTGTGCCGCGCGGGGTGGAGCACCGTCCGGTCGCCGACGAAGAATGCTGGCTTCTCCTGTTCGAGCCGGCTTCCACACTGAATACAGGCAACCTCGTTAACGAGCGCACGGTGGCTCAATTGGAGCGAGTTTAGGCGATGGACCTTACTGTTTATTCTGCAGCCTGGTGTCCCGATTGCCGGGAGGCCAAGCGCTTTCTGGCGAAGCACAACATTCCATACAAAGACATTGACGTCGAAAGCACGCCGGGAGCACTGGAAGAGGTCGCCAAGCACGCCGGCAAGCAGGCCATTCCGCAGTTCGTGATTGATGGCGAGTGGGTGCAGCCGTACGTGCCGGGCAAGGGATTTCTTTATGAGGCAATGGCCAAGCGCCTGGGCATCGGGAAACCTTAAAGCTCCCAACGCCTGAGGCGCTAAGTGCTTTCATTTCAGGCCCGCTTCACTCACACGGACAACTCCTTAAGAAACTTCTCAGTATCCCCTGTTCATCATCTTCCGTACCGTGGCAAAGCCTTGCCAGACAAGGGAAGATGACCCCTCATGTCCGAACCGGAGATTTCGCGGGAACCGAGCGAGGTAAGCGACTGCTGGCAGCAGATGGTGCAGGCTGTGCTTGGGGTGGCATTGCTGATCGGCGCGATAGCCATGTTCCATTACTATGCCCCGGTTATGGCCCAGGGCGCACAGCCCGACGAACTGCAAAAGCAGGTAACCCAGCTTACGCAGCACGTGGACCAGCTTGAGCGCGAGCAGGCGATGCCTGCCCTGGTGCTGAGTCGGTACCGCAACTCCATCGGCTACATTTACGGCATTTATCAGGTTGGATTCGCCAACCGACCGGCGTCGATTCGGGCGCGCGTGTCGGGAACCGGATTTCTCGTGAATGACGGACTGCTCGCAACAAACCGGCATGTGGCCGAGCCCTGGTATGGCGATACCGAGGCGGAAGGCCTGATGCATCGTGGCGCAACGGCAATGCTGGAGAGTTTGGTGGTGTTCTTTCCCGGCTCGCCAATGCCGGTATCCTTGACGCCTGGCATGGTTTCTTCCACCGGCGATCTGGCTGTGCTGAAGATCGAAGATAAGGATGCAGTGCGCGGACTCGCCGTGTTGCCGCTGGCGAAAGGAGTCGCTTCGCCGGGAGAGTTGGTGACGGTGATTGGCTATCCCATGGGAATTGCCGGGATGGTGGCCAAGTCACCGAGCGGGATTTACCAGCGGCTGGCGTACCGGCACAACGATATTACGGCGGCCAGCGAACTGGCGGCGCTGTCGCTGATTCGTCCTTCGAGCACGTGCGGGCATCTGGGCGACGTGGTAGGCGACAAACTGATCTACGATGCTCCCACGGCGCACGGCGGCAGCGGTGGGCCAGTTTTTGACTCCAACGCGGAAGTGATCGGAGTGAACTCCGCTTATATCGACGGATTCTCGGGAGGCACGCTAGGGGTATCGGTGGAAGCTTTGCGGCCGTTGATCGAGGCAGCGGAGAAGAAGCCGTAGAGATTCGGTCCCCACGCGTCAGAGTCATAGATGTTTGACTGCTTTTCCTCTTCCCTGAGACAAGTTCGAATGCGTCGGCACGGCCTCCGTACCTTCGCGCATGATGCGGCGAAGCGCGGCCACCAGATCAGGTCCAGCGGAGCGCAACTCGTCGTGATGATGAAGCGCCAGTTCACTGAGGACCTTCTCTCCCTTCGGAGTGAGCGCAAGCAGGACCTCGCGGCGATCGTCCTCGGCGCGGGTACGATGGACAAACCCTCCGGCTTCCAGGCGGTTCACCAGTTCCACGGCGCTGTGGTGGCGGATTTGCATGCGGTTGGCCAATTCGCGAATTCGCGGCCGCACCCCGGCCGGCATGCCCTTGATGGCCAGCATCAGTTGATATTGGCCGCGCTCCAGGCCCGCGTTCTTCACCACTTGCTCGCTGAAGTGAAGGAAACGGCGGATCTGGTAGCGGAACTCCGCGAGCGCCTGATAGTCCGACAAGGTAAGCTTCTTCATGCCGCCGATTGTATCGTGCAGCGATCCAGTAGCACTCTTTAGTATATCGTAAGACGATATAGATTGGCAGCTTGGAATCCGTGTGCTCAACAGCAGGCACTCTTCGGGGAGCGGAAAGGCGTAGAATGGTGGTGATCAGGAGCGGCACCATGAAATACCGGATTGCCATGTGGGCAGGTGCAGGCTTTCTAGTTGCCGGGTTTTGGGCATTTTTTGCGTTGGCAACCTTCCCATCTACAAACGAGCGAATGCGGGATGTCTGGACTCTCGTCTGTTTGACCTGTCCTGTTGCGATAGTCAGGCATTACCCAATTAGCCTGTATACGGTTCTAGTAGCGAACGCCGTTACGTATGCGCTGATCGGCCTGCTCGTGGAAACCCTACGCCACCAACTGCATCCCGCGAAATAATTCAAAACTGCCCACTTCCCTGGGATGACGGCGGAGTGCTTGCGATCACCCGTCGTGTTACACTTTCAGATTCGCAGACAAGCGCCCCCTGACACAGGACATTCGATCCGCACATGCTTCTTTCCAAGGAATATGTGGGCTACCTGGCCCGCGAAGTTACCAAGAAACTGATTGCCGCCAAGGCTATCGAAACCTCGGCCGTGCCCAAGGTGACGGAGCGCGTCCATGCCGCACTGCTTGAAGAACTTACCCTCGAAGACCGCATCAACGACGAAGTTCGCGTCATTCTGGAAGCCTATTCCGAAGAGATGAACAAGACCGGCGCCAACTACCAGGAGATGTTCCGCAAGGTGAAGACCGAACTGGTGCGCAAGTATAAGGCGGTGCTGTGAGACTGAGCCGCGACAAAGTGAACGTACTGGCGCGAGCCGTCGCCGACGCGCTCAAGCAGATGGATGAGGTCGACTTCATCGAAGACCCCAACACCATCCGCCAGGAAACCCGCAAGATTCTCGAAGAACTGCTCAATCACGAGGAGAGAATCGACCAGGCAGCCCGCCTGAAGATCGAGAGCCAGAAACGCACCATCCTCGAAGGCTCGCAGGAGTGGGACATCCTTTACCGCAAGTATTACAACGAGGAAGTGAAGAAGCTGGGCATCTAAGCTTCGCTGCCCGGAGTGTCCTGTGCATCGCGTTGAACCTCACCCCTTATCGCTTCCGTAAGAAAAAGCCCCGCGCAAATTCGCGCGGGGCGTCGACGGTCGAAGGACCCAGTGAAAACTTTCAGGCTGCTTCCCGCCGCTGCTGGATGAGCTCCAGGGTCTGGCGATACTTCTGGGCATTGCCTGCAATCTTGCGCTGCGGCAGGCTATTGATCCACAGCTCGTGAGGAATGCCGCGACGTTCCCGGCGGGTGCCGACGGCTCCTCGATACAAAACGTTGGTGGGATGCTTCTCCGCGGTTTGTTGCTGCCAACCGCTGCCTGAGTTCACGTTGAAGATTCCGATGTAGCCACCGGTCAGCAGCTGGAACGGATTCTGCATCTTGTTCATGCGGTCAAACTGCGTCGAGCCCTCGGTGCGGAAGCCTTCAAACCAAGATGGGTAGACGAAATCAGACAGCAGGACGTTGTCAATCTGATAGCCGAGGCTATCGTCTTCGCAAGCGTCGCAAACTTCATAGGCATAGAGAACTCCAGCCGTGTTGCTGCTCTCGACGAACACCGTCAGGTTGACGTTGGGGTCGGCCAATATTTCCAGCAGTTCATGGCTGGCGGTGACCGTCCAGGACGTGCCTGCCTTCAGATCGCTCGCAGCGAAGACTTTGCCGATCGGGAGCCCCTCGGTGGTGAGGTCGTGGTAGCCCAGAGCGTTGGCCTGGTCGCTGTCATCGAGCAGAACGAGCCACCAGCTTCCGCTGGGCGGTTGATTGCCCTTGGGGACGATGGTGAGTTGAGCGGACGTTCCCCAGACGGGACCGAAGTCGTTGGTCACCTGTTTCTGGATCGCTGCCACGACTGGCACGACATCCGCGTCGGCCAGCACGGTGCTCTCGTTGATCACAGAAATTTGAATGATTTGGGTTTGTGCGTGGGTGGGTTGCGGCATACAGATGGTCTCCTTTGAAAAGAAATTCGGAGAACGCGCAGCATGAGTTGCGTGACTCTGTGAAAAAAAGCTTATACGTTGATGCTGTGAGGAAAATGCTTTAACTGATAAAAAAGTGGAGTCGTAGTTCCAAATCGGAACCGCGGCTTCACCTCCCGAGACTCGAGCTTTCCCTACCCGCGACAAATCACTAAAGAGCCGGGGTCGCTGGCCGATGAACAACAGAGCGATCCTCTTGGGTACGATGACCTCTTCCAGCAAAGCGATTGCGGCGTGCGCCCTGCTGATTGTGGTGTGCATCGGGGCGCTTTCCTTCTGGAGCGAAGTACGGAACGAGGACGACCGGGAATGGGTCACACACACGCTGCTTGTCGTCGAGAAGTTGCAGGCGATTCGTATCGACATCACCCAATCTGAAACCGGGCAACGAGGGTACCTGCTCACCGGCAGGGAAGAGTATCTGGAACCTTATCAGGCTGGTCTGGATCTGGTCCGGCGGGATATGCAAGTACTGCGCGACATGACCTCGGATAACCCCAGGGAGCAGAAAGCGATCCTACGGCTTGGCCCGCTGATCGCCGCCCGGTTGGCAGAGTTGAGCGGCGGAATCGAAGCTCGAAAGGAAAGCGGGTTGCTGGCGGGAGTGGAAGCAGTGGCATACGGGAATACTGGTGGAAAGTGGATGGGACGGATCGGGGCTGAGATCGGCGAGATGAGCGAGACGGAAAGACGGCTGTTGAACAGTCGATTGGACGCGGCAACGGCGAGCACGCGGAAGATGAAGGTCGTGATTGTTTGCGGAAACGCCTTGGCCATTCTTATTCTGCTGGTGAAGGGCTTTGTGATCCAGCGGGAAACCGGCAGGCGCAATCTGGCTGAACAAAAGCTGAAACATGCGAATGACCGTCTGGAGCGCAGCACTGCAGAGTTGTCGGAGACAAATATCGAGCTAGAGAGTTTCGCCTATTCCGTGGCTCATGACCTGCGCGCGCCGCTGCGGCACATCGCCGGATTTTCCAATGTCCTCGCCGAAGATTACGGGCCGCAGCTTGATGGGGAGGGCCGACGCTGCCTGGGGAAACTTGCGGACGGCGCGCAAAAAATGGGACGCCTGGTGGATGACCTGCTGAGTTTGTCGAAGGTCGGGCGGCAGGAACTGTCGCTGGGGGCCGTACTGCTGGATTCGCTGCTGCGGCAGGCGGTGGAAGAACTTGCACCGGAGTGTTCAGGGCGGGAGATCCAATGGCGGATCGGCGATCTGTTCAGCGCGGAGTGCGATCCGGGATTGATGAAGCAGGTGTTCGTGAATCTGATGTCGAACGCTATAAAGTACACCGGAAAGCGGAAACACGCGGTGATTGAGGTAGGACAGACGATGCTGAACGGCGAGCGCGTCGTCTTCGTGCGCGACAATGGAGCCGGCTTCGAGATGCAGTACGTGGGCAAGCTTTTCGGAGTTTTCCAACGCTTGCACAAGGCGGGCGATTTCGAAGGTACAGGAGTGGGCCTGGCAATTGTGCAGCGCATCATTCGCAAACACGGTGGCCGGATTTGGGCGGAAGCAGAGCTCGATCGGGGAGCGACGTTTTTCTTCACGCTGGGAACGCCGGAGATTAGCCCAGCCTCCGAACCGAACTTTACCATCAAGCAAGAGGTGATGCATGTCTAACGAAGTTGAGATTCTGCTGGTCGACGATAGCCCAGAGGATGTGGAACTGACGATTCGCGCATTACGCCGCAGCAAGATCGCCAACGAGATTCAAATCGCGGAGGATGGGGCAGAGGCCCTGGACTTCCTTTTTTGCCGCGGATCGCACGGGGATCGGACATTTTCTCATCCTCCGAAACTTGTGCTGCTCGATCTGAAGCTTCCCAAAATCGACGGCCTGGAAGTGTTGCGGGCGATGAGAGCCGACGAGCGAACCAGGGCGATCCCAGTTGTGATTCTCACATCTTCCAAGGAACAAAAAGATGTGATCAAGGGTTACAACTTGGGAGTGAATGCTTTCGTTCAGAAGCCGGTGGACTTTGAGCAGTTTGGCGAGGCCATCCGGCAGATCGGGATGTTTTGGATGCTGATCAATCAATCGCCTCCGCGGGGAGCCTTCGCAGAAAGCAAGGCGCAGGGAGCGTGATCGGGCTTATGCTGGATGAATGCTTCGATCCGCCGAAATCATCGCCACGATAACGCAAGCCGCCGAAGAGGCGGGTTTTGATCTGGTGGGCGTCGCTCCCGTCAGTGAAGCTCCGGAGCTCGAGTATTTTCCGCGCTGGATTGCTGAGGGACACGCCGGCGAGATGAAATACCTGGAAGCGCGCGATGAGCAGGGTCGCCTGAAGCGCGCGTCTCTGGCGCACGCCGTGCCTTGGGCTCGCAGTGTTGTGGTCTGCGCCATCAACTACAACACCGCGCAACCATATTCCACGGAGGCGTCTGAGGAACGGCGTGGCTGGATCTCCCGCTACGCCTGGGGCCGGCAGGACTATCACGACTCGGTGATGCCGCGCCTGCGGCAGGTCGAAACGGCGTTGAGAAATGCCTATGGAGCCGCCGATCTCATCACGCGCTGCTACGTCGACACCGGCCCGGTCGTCGAGCGCGTGGTTGCGAAGTACGCCGGGATCGGATGGATTGGGAAAAACACGTGCCTCATCAATCAGAAGAAAGGCTCGTGGCTGTTCCTGGGCGTGATTCTTACCTCGCTCGATCTGAAAGCTGATCTGGGATCTGATTTCAAACCAGGTCTACCCGCTCCCGATCGCTGCGGCACATGCACCCGCTGCATCGATGCCTGCCCCACCGACGCCCTGATCGCGCCCTATCAACTCGATTCCAATAAATGCATCGCCTACCTCACCATCGAAAAGCGCGGCGCGATTCCTGAGAACCTTCGTTCTGGGATGGGGCGGCACGTCTTCGGCTGCGACATCTGCCAGGATGTCTGCCCCTGGAACCGTAAAGCGCCGGCGACGAACACTGCGGAGTTTCAGCCGCGTCCCGAACTAGTAAATCCCGATCTCGTTTGGCTGGCCGGGATCAGCGCGGAGGATTTTAGCTCTACGTTTCGTGGCTCGCCGGTGCGCCGAGCCAAGCGCGCGGGGTTACGCCGGAATGCGGTCATCGCCCTGGGCAACAGCGGAGACAGCAGTTTGCTTCCCGTGCTCGAAAAACTCGCAGGGGACGAGGACGAAGTGGTCAGCGAGAGTGCCGCCTGGGCGATTCAGAAGCTGAGTTCGGTCGAGTAGGTTTTCGGGCCCTATCGACATCGTTAGCTACGCCAAAACGTGGGTTCTAAGTCAAATTTGACACTCCTGTCACACTCCCGTATCTGGTTATGTTTCAATCAGGTACAGACCTTACCCCGATCCTCGTAAAGTGTCTGACTTCAGTAACTCGCGTTCCCCATTTTTGGCAACTAATCTCTCCATAAGGGGTTCTTACAAAGGGATACCTATGCCTTGTCTGGGGAGAATACGGCGCGGCTTGTGCACTCTGTTGGTGCTGATGTCGGCGTGTGCCGGTTTGGCAAGAGCCTCGGCTACTCTGCTTCTGGAAGAACCTTACGGCAAGCTTGGATTCTTCACGGCCACGGGACACGCAGCCGTATATTTATCAGGAGTGTGCGCCGAGACGCCGCTGGTGCTGCGCTCCTGCGCCTCAGGGGAACTCGGAGCCGTCATCAGCCGCTATGACGGAGTCGGCGGCTACGACTGGGTGGCGATTCCGCTCATCCCTTACCTTTACGCGGTCGAGCAGCCGGACCAGATTCCGCTGTTTGCGGATCCAAAGATGGCTATATTCCTGCGCGACCAGTACCGCCGCAAGCATCTGGAAGCGGTCGCTCCCGATCGGGACAACGGAGAAACTCCAGGTGGAAACTGGTATGAGCTTGTGGGCTCTGCCTACGACCGCACCGCTTACGCGTTTGAAATAGAAACCTCTTCGGCTCAGGACCGGGCCTTCATCGACGCGTACAATTCGTCGCCGAATCGTTCTCATTTCCACCTCACGTACCGCAACTGCGCCGACTTTGCCAAGGATGTGATCAACTTCTACTATCCAAAATCCTTGCACCGCAGCATCGTCGCCGATGCCGGAATCACAACCCCCAAACAGATGGCGAAGACCATGATCAAGTTCAGCGCTCGCCACTCTCAATTGCAGTTCTCGCGGTTCGTGATCCCGCAGATTCCGGGCAGCGCCGCGCGCAGCACCCCGGTACACGGAGTGGTCGAATCGTTCCTCAAATCGAAGAAGTATATTGTCCCGAGCGCCGTGGTGAGTCCGATCTTTGCGGGATGCGTTGCGGCAGTCTATGTGGGAACAGGGGCAGGCCGCTTTGATCCGTCGAGGCAGGCGCTAGTGTTCAATGCCCAGAGAGATCTCGAGCCGCCTATCGGGGCCGAGGATCGCCGCTCCTATCAAAGCGAATTGAACCATTTCATGGAAAGCCGGCTCGGGGTCGATCCGGCTTCGGAAACCAGCGCCGCCCGCCTGGAAAAATGGCGGCACTTGTTGCGCAATGCCGTCCCCGATCTGGATGCTCAGGGACGTCCGGTCATGCGTATTCCCATAGACGAGGAAGTGGTGAGCGTAGGCGTCTCGAGCAGCAACTTTCTGGCCGGCGATGCGCCGGTACCATTTACTGAGCAGCTTTTGCAAGCCCGGCTGCATGCGGAACTGCGGAGGGGATCTCCGCCCAAGGCTTCTGAGAGCGACGTCACCCGCGACTGGAACCTGCTGCAGAAGATTATGAACGGTTCAGACGTTCAGGTAGCCGCGCGGTCCCGCAGACCCCAGCAGGCAGGTTCGCAAGCACGCTCGGAACGCGCCGGCAATCAGCCCTGAGATGCGGGCTTCCACGGACACAACTCAGATACGGCGGCTTTATAGGCGGCAGCGGTCGATTCTATTGTTGGTCCGGCTGTTGCGGTTGCTGTTGAGGGGGTGGCAGCGGAACCGCTGCACCGGGTCTTCCCGGAGGGTAGATTCCCGGCTGCCCAGGTTGTTGCTGCTGTTGCATCTGCAATTGCCGCTGCTGCATCTCCTGCAACAACTGCTGTGGCGTCTTTACTCCCGGCTGGTCCGGATTGGGAGCCGTTGGTTGTTCGGCTTCCGCACTGCCCTGATCTGGTGTATCTTCGGCGCTGTCATCCGGTGTATCGGCATCAGCAGCATCCGCCGCAGCGTTCGCGACTTGGGCAGGGGCTGCGGCGTTCTTATTCGCTGGGTCAGCGTTCGGAGTGTCCGGTCCACTCTTGGCCACCAGCACCACCCGCACCAGCGCGTTGGCATCTTCCGGCGATGCCAGCAATATGTAGTTGAACCGCGATCCATTCAGCAGTTCGGCCATCACTTCTCGCGCCGGTCCGGGACCGAGGCGCGTCACCACGCGCTCGCTGGCCGTGGCAGGCACTTCGATATCGGCAGCAGTATGCTTGCGCACGCTGCGCAAAATGTCACCCAGCGTGGAGTTCGGGGCGACGATGGTCAGCAGTCCATTCTGGTAGCTCACCTCCGGCGCGACCGCCGGGATGGCGTCCAGCGGAACCTGCGGCACGGGACCTTGCGGCCCTGAAGGCAGCGGCGGCGGCGGGGGCTGCTGCTTTTTGACCTTGTGCACCGGATGGGTCTTCGGAGTATCAGCCGTATCGGCGCGAGCCGGGACCGCCAGGCATAAAGCACCGGCCATCAGCAAGCCTGTAAGTTTCAATCCCGCACTCATGACAACCCTCCACTGCGATCTTGACCCATCTTGGGGAGACGGTAGGCCTGTAGCTGCAATTCTAGCACCGATTTTGGATTCGCTAGCCCGGCGAAGCACCACCCGTAACCCCTCTACCTTATAGAACGTATTGACCTTATTCTCTTGCGCGCGAAATTCTTCGACAGTGGCACAGAACTGGATGTGCAACCTCTTTTGCGCTTCCTGTGATCGGCGCCGAGCGCAGGAAAGAGCGCGGGTTCAGCGGCCATCCTTAAATATAATTTCCTGCGCCCTTAATTTCTTGCTCCAGCACACAATCCTTTGGATCCTTGTCGTCGCGCAACCCTAAGAACACCGGAGCGCGCAGCTTAGGCCCGCTTCCCGCGCTCGCGCCTCCGGTCCATTCCGCAAACTCGATCTCAGCCACCAGATCCGGCTTCACCCAGTACACTTTCCGCAGCGCCTCGACCTCGCCGTAGAACGGGTTCTTCTTGGTTTCGCGTTTCTTTAGCAGTTTCCATACTTCTTCGAGCGACTCCTGATCGAAGCCGCTGCCCGCCTGTCCCACATGAATCAGCCGGCCCTGTTTGTCATAGAGCCCCAGCACGATCGATCCGAAATGTACGCGGCTGCCCTCGGGCTCGGTGTAGCCCCCAATCACACACTCCAGCCGGTGCGTGATCTTGATCTTCAACCACTCGCTCGAGCGCCGCTCCTGATAAATGCTGTCGCGCTTCTTGGCCAGGATGCCTTCCAGTCCCTTCTGTCGCGCCATTTCGAACAGCGCTTTTCCCTGCTTCTCGTGATGATCGGAATACCGTAAGGAATTTCCCGTGACCAGCAGCGAAGCTAATTTCTTCTTGCGATCTTCCAGCGGAAGCTTGCGCAGATCGTAGCCCTCCAGATACAGCAGATCGAAGGCGTAGTACAGCACCGGGACGTCCGCCTTTGCGGCCCCGCGCCCTCCGCTAGAACGAAATCCCGTACGCTGCTGCATCAGGCTGAACGACGCTCGCCCGTCGTCATCGAGCGCGACTACTTCGCCATCGAGAATCGCATTTTTCGCCTTGACGAACTTCGGCAACTCTTTCAACTCAGGAAAACGTGCCGTCAACTCGTTCTGGTTCCGCGAAACCAGCCGGAGCTTGCCATCGTCAATAAAAGCGATCGCCCGGTATCCATCCCACTTAATCTCGAACAGCCACTCATCCCCATCAAACGGCTCATCCACCGAAGTCGCGAGCATAGGATGAATCGTGGTGGGCATTGTGCGCTTGACGCCTTTATTGCTAACCGCTGAGGGCGCAGAGAGCGCCGAGGTTTTTGATCTTGTCTCGTTAGAAGCAGGAGGCGAATCAGGGATAACTGCGCTTTGCCCGACCGTGGTTGCTTTTTC
>Ga0307476_10001145_pt1 | contig 16737 bp, 45 predicted proteins | sample atmos_gasesECM2C_2_FD_203314 | JGI IMG/M metagenome (GOLD analysis project Ga0307476, IMG submission 203314) | Hardwood forest soil microbial communities from Morgan-Monroe State Forest, Indiana, United States - atmos_gasesECM2C_05 | ecosystem: Environmental > Terrestrial > Soil > Temperate... | reverse complement strand
GGCGCCGTCATCGGTTTGCTTGCTACAGAGTTGAGCTACAGACCTGACGAGGCGCTCATCGAACACCGACCGCCTCTCCGACTTCCACCCGTCAAGAAGGACATCGCATGAGCGACGCTATCCTACTCCCGGTCTCCGCTTTTCGGCGCTCGCCGCCGCCGATCCAGAAAATCAAGCGCGGCGGCACCGGCAAGATCAGCAACAGCGGCACCGCCGCCGGGCGCTTCCACACGCCGATCCGGCAGCTTCGTAGCCCGAAGGATGGCAAGCAAATCCCGTGGCGTCCGCGCGGCCCGGTCATCTGGGACCCGAGCGTGACCGTCCCGCCGCAGCCCGAGCCGCGTAGGCGCGAGTTCGAACGGCACGTCGTCATGGCGCCCCGCCCCGATCCGATCTACGCACGTAGGCGCGAGCTTCGCGCTCGTGGCTATACGCGGCGCGAGGTTCGCACGATCATGGAGAACGTGCCGTTCGGTGTCTCCGGCGAGACCGTGGCTGGTACGGTGACGTTCCTGTGAGCGAGCTTGAAAACCAGTTGCGCCGACTCGCCGCCAATGGCGAGTTGAACTATCTCTCGATGATCCCCGTCGTCGGCAAGGGCCGCGACGGCGGCAACACGGTCTTCGCCGCGCAAGTCACTCCGGCCTCGCGGTTCGGGCACAGCGAAGGCCGCGACCCCGATCCGGTCGCGGCGATCTTGAAAGCAATCGAAGGACTGCCCAAGTCGTTCGTGAAAGAACCGAAGCGAAAGCCCGACGCGACGCAGGACTTCGACCGATCAGACAAAGAGCCATGGGACGAGTAATAGAAAAAATCTGGGGTACGACGGAGCCGCTTGTCGTCACGCCGATGTTTGAAATGCACCGGCTGCACATCAAGCCGAGCCATCGGTGCTCGTTCCACGTTCACAGGTTCAAGCACAATGCGTTCTATGTGCTCGGCGGCTCGCTTATTATCGACCACGCGGACTCGGACTTCGAGCCGCACGCGGAGCCGACAATTATTTTGCCCGATCAAGTGTTCGTTGTGCCGCCCGGATTGCACCACCAATTCCGCACCGGCGTCGCACCGTGCATCGCGCTCGAAATGTATTTCACCGAACCGCTGAGTGAGGACATCATTCGGCGCAATGTAGGAGGGCCTGTGTGATGGGATTTTTCAGGGACTTCGGCCGCGCATGGCACGAGAATACATCGTTGTCGGAGGCGCACGCGAGGAACCGCCTCGACGATTTTCGCAAAGAGGGCCGTCCTTCGCCCCGCTCTTTGATGGGCGGCATGGGCACGCCTTACGGTCGCTTCGACGTGTACCGTCAATCCCCCGGCGGCAGCGCGAGCTATGGAGAAGGCACCGATGACGACGAGTAGATGGACCTGCATCCTGGGCTCGGAATGCCATTGCGTTCGCGAGCACGGCGAAGTCGATCAGTTCTGCGTCAACTCTCGGCGCATGAAGAAACGCGGAGACGACGATGAGGAAACGGCTCAAGAAGAAAAAGCGTTCCTGCCCGCTCTGCAAACCGCATAAGATGCGCGGCGAGAACCGTTGGAGCCCTAAAGAGCGCGACCGACTCGAACGCGCGGAGCGCCAGATGAAGGAAGCTCGCCCATAATGACGTGGACGACTGGCGGCTACCAGGGCGAGCTTGTGATCTATATTTGCGACAACGGCGATTGCGGCCGTCGCATCGAAATGAATGCCGCGAATGCGGCGGCGCGCTACCCCGGCTACAATCAATACGACGCAACGAAGATGGGCGCCACGCAATGCGGATGGTCGTTCACCGAGCGCAACAAGATGTACTGCGAGAAGTGTGTCACGCGCCCTCCGTGGGATATTGAGCAGGGAGTGATGGTGGACGTGACCGGCAACATTCCGTCGCCAGCGCCCGTGATACCCTCTGCACCGCCGCCACTTCCGACGAAGCGCGAGCTAGATTTCGAGTGAGTTGTCCGCGATCCATCGTGTCAAGAAAATAATTTTCGGTCGAGAAGTCATTGAGCCACGCGGGGCACGTCGGCGATTTCGGCTCCAAAATCGAAAATCCAAAAAGTCGATATGCTATACTGGCGTCGTTCAATCAGGAGAACGACCATGTTGAGACTTGACTTGGAGATAGATACGGAGGAGCTTGAAGCACTCATCGACTTCCACCGATCAATGATCGAGGGCGCCGAGGAGAGTGGCGAGCACGAAGAAGCAAAGCGCCGACGCGAGCGCATCAAGTTGTTGGAGGCGGAGCGATGACTGAGAAGGATATGCTCGACATCCCGGACTTCCTCGACCTGCGCATCCCGGAGAACTACGAGCGGTGGAAGCAAGCGCGCAAGGACTGGCGCCCGTCCGGCCGCATGGCGAAGGAAGCTGCGCCGAAGGTGGAGCGTGATTTCGAGGGCAACCCTCTGCCGCGTAATATGGACGACTCGACGCGAGCCTTCCTGGCGTCGATTGAGAAAGCGCAGCGCGGCAAGGTGAAGGAAGCCGAGCGCGCAAAGGCCGAACGCTTCCGCGTGCTCGCGGTCCAGGCCAAAGAGAAAGCCGCGATCAAGCGCGCCGCGAAGGAAGCGGCCAAAGCGGCCCGAGCGGAGTTTACCAAAAGCTAACCACGGCCGCCGAACGGGGTTGACCCGCTCGGCGGCCGTGCTATGTATGCGCGGTCGAGAGCTTGTAGGGCTCCTGACTTTGGGCCGGTGTAGCTCAACGGGTGTGGACGCTTTCGGGGTTGATCACCCGGGGGCGTTCCAGAGCGCCCCGACAAGAACCGAGTTGACACAAGCGCGTGGCATGTCACGCCAGTCGAAAGTAGTAAGGTCGGATAGAGATACGGGTTCGAGTCCCGTCATCGGCAGCCTACAAGGGAGCGGCGCGAATGCCGAGCAAATAACACGAGGCGCCTGTGCGCGCCTACTCGACACGGAATTAAAGCGCCACCCGGCAACGGGTCGAAAGCAGGGCCAGGACTGAGACACCACCCTAATCGAAATAGGCTAAGTCGCCGGGACGAAGCTCAGACTGGTCGCGTGGGAGTAAGTCTGCGACGTTCAAGGACCACGGACACTGCGGAGAAGCGGACGGCGCTGCGTTAACCACTGCGGGAGTTTCGCCTTGGCAACGATGAAAAAGGGTATAACAGTCCCGGCAGGCCAATGGTGGAAGCACCTCCGCAAAATCGGGCGGCGCTTTTTCTGGAAGCGGCAGCGAAAAGAATTCAAGCGCGAGACGCGCGAGGAAGTACGACGGGATGACCGACGCTGAGATTTCTCACGAAGACCTTGCGACCGCCGCCCGCGTCATGCGCATCATGAACGCTCGGGTGGTTGCGCGTCTGCAATCCGAACAAGGCGCCGACTTCAACACAGAGCCGCGCGGTCCGCTCGACCCGGATCGACGCGCCGCGCCGTGCGACCGCCGCGTCGAAGATCGCGGCGAACCGGATCGGAGAGCGGCATGATGTTTTGGTGGAGGTTGTTTGACGGGAAGTGCATCGTCGCCGAGAGTCCGCCAACCAGCAACATCGGCCGCGACAGTTTCATCCGTGATTGGGGTGCGCTCCCGCTCTGTAACGACGGCGAGGACTGTTAGATGGTCACCAAAAGAATTGAGCGCGAGTACGTGCTTTCGGTTGACGAGGTGAAGCAGGCGCTATACGACTTCCTGAAAATGAAGCTCGACCAGCCGGTGCCGCCGACTCCGAAAGAACTGACGTTCAAATGGAACGCGCCGGGCGAGGCATTCATCACATTCACCGAGAGGCATCAAGTCCCGTGAAGCATCCATCCCGCCGCCATCGCTCGCCCCGAGTCAGCACGCGCAAGTGCGTGCAGATCGTCGGCCAGGGTATCCCATGCAATTTCTCGAACGAGGACGCGCGCACGATTGTCGTCACCGACCTAGACGGACAATACTGCGCGCGGTCAGTTTTCAAGGCGCACCGCAAGGCGCACCCGGATCATCCGGCACGACATCGTATCAACTCGCAGAATAGGATCGTCGCCGATGAGTGACCCATTCCCGTATACCCGGCAAGAGGCCGCGACGTACACTCCGCCGAAGCCCAAGGTCCCAAAATGGTTTTGGTGGACGCATTGGGGCCTCGCCATCGGCTCTGACAAACGCTATCAGCCGAAATGGTACGAGAAGCGCGCCTACATCGAGGGCTTGACTGACGCGGCGCGTATCGTCGAGTCGCGCCGGTTTGTTGCTCACTACGGCAACGTGCCGCAGGACGCGAATGAGCTTCGGGCTCGCCGCAGCATGGGCCGCGAGTCGATTATCGAAATCCACAAGCACGCGACAAACACGTTGGGGCTCCCCAATGACGGACGACAGTTCGGGCTCGACGATGAGCCGCAAGGATCGGACGGCCTACGCGCTCACGCTCAAGGGAATGACTGACGAGCAGTTGTTCGAGGCGTGGTCGCTTGAATATAGTGCTCGACACACCATCCATGTCGAGCTAATAATCGCTGAAATGGACTCGCGCCACAATGTCGAGGTGATCGTACTATGAGCGTTCCCGAATTCACCAACCGGCAGCGAGCGACCGCATGGTCGTTCGTGCTCGGTCTCATCGGCGTCATCGCCTTCGGCGTAACGATGGCGATCCACGCGGCGCACGCAGACGGCTATATCGTATCATGCGATTTTATGATCGGCGTGACATGCTTCGCCGGGCCGATGGGCAATCCTTACGTCCGCGACGTGCCGCAGCCGACAACGGACGCCGCGAAGGAAGAACAGCGACGCCGCGACATGATCTGGGTCCATGAGTGCGCGCCCGAGCTTGTGCGCGACCGCTATGGCGTCATGCGCTACCAATACAACGACCCTGGCTGTGCGTTCGGAAGCCACCCGTAATGCGAAATGACTTTTGGTACTACGCAGCGAGGTTCTCGCTGTGGATCAACAAAGCCGCGTGGCGCATCTACTCATTCAGCGAAAAGCTCCGCGTCGCGTGTCTCAACATTTGGATGAAACCATGAGCTTGTCTTATGCACCGCGCCTGACGAAGCCCACCACGATCAACTTCAATGATCGCATCCGGCTCAAGATGAATGATCTGGGATGGACGCTTCATCGCCAGTGGCACGACGATCTATTCACGCGCGCCTGCCCCGACTCGGCGAAGCGTGATGCCCTGTTCCCGTATCGTAAGCCCGAAGTCGGTGCGGACGGCTGCGTGGAATTCCATCTGTGGGAGGTGGCGCAAATTTTCGGCAAGCACCTCTACAACGGCTGCACGCCGCCGTTCGAGTTGTCGGGAGTATTGGTGCCAGCGTCATGAAACTCACCCTGCAAGACATGCTCGACACGCTCAAAGGCCAGAGCCGATCCGACGAAGCGATCTTTTGGTTCGCGCTGTTCTGGAACAGCGGCTCGCAGAGCGATCTATATCAAATCTTGTGCGAGACCAAATACGATCCGAGCTTGTACGAGTTGCGACTCAAGCCCGGCTACAAATTCGATCCGACGAAGAAGCAGGAATTTCTCACTCCGGCGAACGATCCCGAGATTGTCTACTGCCACGCATTGCTCCGCGATCAATATGAGCGCGCATATGGCCCGCTGCGCGAATACGCGCTGCGCGCAATTCCATATCTGGATGTCAAAGAGAACGACGTGGTGATCTGCGGACCCGGCCGACAATTCCCGTGCATCGAGGCGGACTGGCCGTGCCGCGTTTTCAAGCACCATGGCGATCTGGGTGTTCCGTGTGCGGAGGACCCGACGACGCGATCTTTCCACCCGTTCAAAGCGGGACCGACCGGGCACATCATCGGCTTCCGCCGGTAACGACCCTAGAGCTATACGAAATAGCTTATCGTAATCGCTCGGGATTATCAGTTTTAGCTTATATCCGCGACCAGAGTGTTCGCAAATCCGATGTCTCGGATTGAGCGTTCGTGCGTTTTATGGGATAGTCGGGCAACATCAAACAACGGAGGCGGGACATGAGCAAAAAGAAGCGCAAGAAGGCTTACGACGAGGAGCTTCCGGTCCCGGAGACGCCCGAGTCGCCGGTGTCGGAGCACGTCGCATCGGACGACGGTATGCCCGTCGCGGACGATGACGACGAAGTTGGGGAATAATCCCCGAACCTAGGAGGATCGCATGTTTGATACGAACCGCATCCTCCATTTCATGAGAGAGTGGAGAGCACACATGGACGCACAAGTACAAGCCCTCACCGCGAACGTCGCCACGCTGACGACCGACGTGGCAGCGGTACTCGCCGAATTGCAGTCGGTGCAGGCTCAGTTGGCCGCAGGCATCGACGCGGGCGACGAAGCTGCGATCACCGCCGCCAACACGGCCCTGGTCGCGGCGAATGCCAAGCTCGCCGCCGTGGTCCCGGCGTCCCCGACGAGCTAACTTGACACGCGCCCCCGTGCGTGCAAGATAGCCGAACGCGCATCTGCGTCGTAAGTGGCTACCCCGAGTCCCGCGAGGGCCGGGCGCCCCGAAAAGGAAGGATGCAAGCGGCCCTACCCGCCGGTTCGCTGGTGGATGTCAGTCGCAAGCCGGTGGAATTCCGGCCCGGATTTTTCAGGAAGTCCCCCTGTGCCAAAGCCAGCCTACAAGCAAAGCAAGGACGGCTCTTGGCAATATCCCATGATGAGGGTGGCATCGTTCGCGTCGTGTTGTGACTGCGGACTCGTTCACCGGCACATCATCCAAATAACTCCCGATAACTTCGCGGTGCGCGACGGCCGCACGAAAAAGTGGCGCTACGGACGCCGCGTGCGTGTCAAGGTCTCGCGCGACTACCGCAAGACCGCGCAGGTTCGGCGCGGCATGGCGAAGCGCGGCGAGCTTTTCAAGACGCGTGATGGCTGGTATGTCTTGGCGCTCCCGATCCGGGCATCGCGCAAGCTACGAAAAACGTAGCGCATTCTCGGGTTGCCTGATTGGTTAATAGGGTCTAAAAGACGCCATCCCCCCTCTCATGATTTCATGGGAGACGACCATGGCTGTATTGACCGCGAAAGCCCGTAAGCACTTGAAGCCGAGCACCTTCGGCCTCCCGGGCAAGAAGGCGTACCCGATGCCCGACAAGGCACACGCGGCCAACGCCAAGGCCCGCGCGACGCAACAGGTAGCGGCGGGTAACCTGTCCCCCGAGGAGGCGGCCAAAATCCGTCACAAGGCCAACAGTGTCCTTGGTGAAACCGACTCCACCTATCCCGGCGGCAAGTAAACGCTTGGTTAACCGAACCCCCGGGTTTCGGTTGTCCCGCGCGTGCCCGTCGTTATATCCTACGCGTAGGAGCAACGCCGATGAAGGATGCCAAGGGCCACGGCAGTAATCCGCGCAATGGGGGTTTCCCCGTCGTGCGGCTCGATACTGCCAACAGTCCTCCCCGTAAGACTGGCTACCTCGCCGCTGCGCTCCCGAAGAAAGAAGGCGGCAGCTTGTCGTCGGCAGCGGCCGAAACAATTGCCGCGAAGAAGGCGGCGGACGAGGGCCGCAATCCCACATCCACGATCACAGATCGGATGGCGGCGATGACCCTCGGCCAGAACCACCCGAAGTCGAGCGGCGTGCCGTTTGGCTACGGCTTCGAGGCGGCGCAGATGAATTTGGATCGGGGACGCAATTTTGCGCTCCCGCGCGGTGCAGAGAACCGGAGGAAGTCGTGAAGGACGCGAGAGGACATGGCAGCGAAAGCCGTGGCGCGATGAGTCGCCCGGCAGGTTCGGGTTTGCCGTTTCACCTAGGGAGGGGTTTTAGCGCGGTCTCGCGCATGAAGCCCGACCGGGACATGACTGACACGCAGCGCACGGTTTCGGATATGCGCTCGCGGATGAGCGGCACCGGCCCAGGCCACTCGGCCGGGCTGTTGCAGGGAATTAAAAATTTGTTGGGAGCGTGACATGGCGAAAGATGCAAAGGGACACGGCAGTGAGAAGCGTGGTACGGCGGCCAACGTACAGCAAGCCTATAAGAACGCCGCGAAGTTCGGCCCCAATCATCCGAGTGTTGGCAGGTCACTGCGCGCGGCGGCGAAGTCAGAGTTGGCCGCGTTGGGTGCACACTCGACCGGCGTCGCGGCGGTCGGCCAGTCTGCGCCGCCTCCGATTGATCGCGCGAAGCTCAATCGAACATACAATCGGAATGAGAACAACAACTATCACTCCGAAAACATTGCGCTCCTCACCAAGAATTTCGGGACGGCAGACGAACATGCGAAGGCGCAGGAGATTGTCGCCGAGCGGAACAAACAAGGTGGGTTGCCGACCAGCACGAAAAACGTGCCGGACGTGCGCGGTTGGCAATATGGTATCCACCAGAAGTACATCGGGCAATTGACGGGGAACGCAAATGGCTAAGGACGCAAAGGGACACGGCAGCGAAAAGCGCGGCGCCAACACTGTCGATACCGTCTATTCCAGCAACGCCGGAGTCGGCGGGCTCGGCAAGGGTATGTACGCGCGGCTGCATTCTGGTCAGCAACTTAAACTCAATCCGGCGGCGACCGAAGGCCGCATCCCGAGCGTAGGGTCCACTCTCAATCCGGCCGAGCACACTCTGGTCGGCGGTGGTCAGCCGGTCGTGTCCAATGCTCACGCGGCGGCGACGCTCGCGAGCGGCCCGAAGTCGGCGGCTGTGCCAGTGCATAACGGCGCGGATGGCCCGACCAATCCCCGGTACGACCGGATAGCGGTGCAGAATGCGATCAACAGTTCGCGTCAGAAAATCGGCGGCAGGGAAGCCAAGATGATCCATCGGCTTCTGAGCGGAGGGCACTAACATGGCGAAAGATGCAAAGGGACACGGCAGCGAAAAGCGCGGCGGCGGTAGCGGCAAGAATTATCTCGATCCGTTTGATCCACGCTATGCGGACAGCGCCGCACGGTATGCGGCGTCCCACTCCGAACCGCAGGTACAGGCGAACCTCGCCAACGTAAACGCGCGTGGTGCGCTCGCGCAGGGGCATCCGAAATCGGCGCCGGTTGACGTTCACCCGTCAATGGAGCAGCAGATGGAAAGCCACCCGGCGCACAGCCGAGTCAGCCCGGCCGTCGCGGTCGCGACACAACATGGTATTCCCACCTCGCACCTCGACGCGATGAAGGAAGCAATCGGAGACTAAGCGATGAAGGACGCAAAAGGACACGGCAGCGACCCGCGTGGTGCGCACGCGGGCGGCGTCGAGCAGATCGGCAAGTCCGCACCGAAGGCCAGCGACGCGGCCATGAAAGTCATCACCGCGACGAAGCCCGGCGAGGGCTTTTCGGTTACGCCGCAAGGCACGCAACCGTCGCGCGGCTACATGGTGAGCTTGCCAAGTCGCACGATGGCAGTTGATCCGAACGAGCTTTCCGGCCCGAACGCTCGCAGCATCATCGACCGCTACACGCAAACGCACGTCGACGTGTTCGGCGGCAATCCGAATATGCACATCGGCGGATGGCTCGACCCGGATACGAAGAAGCTTTCGCTCGATCCATCCGAGAACATCCAAAGTCGGAAGGCGGCAATTGCCGCCGGAATTGCGCGCAACCAGAAAGCAATCTGGGACGTGAAGCGCAGCAAGGAAATTAAAACAGGCGGCACAGGCGAATGACCAAATACAGAACCCGAGGCCCAGATGTGATGCCGACTCCGGCGAAGAAGCCGGAGCCGAAGCCCGGCATTTTGCATGATCATCACGTCCCGATCTACGATCACAAGGGCCGTATGCGCGGGCACGTCGGTCCGCTCGCGACATCAGTGACCGTCGCGCGTTTCACCGGCCAGCACGGCGCGAAGCTTGGCAAGAAGGACGGCCGCACGGCCTGGATTAGTCCGCCGCCGCCTCCGCCGAAGCCGCCGCAGGTTGACCCGACTGCTGTCGCCGTAGCCAAGGCGACGCCGCAGCCGAAGCCGACATCGAGCAAACTCGAAATCTCAGTCAAGCAAGCGATGGGCAGCGCGTCGAAGAAAAAGCCCGATAAGCCCGAGACGCGCGCACGCCCGAAGCGGGGGTAAGCCATGAAGGATGCAAAAGGTCACGGCAGTGAGCCGCACGGCGGCGCGGTAGGGGTCGGACTTCAACATGGCCTGCCGATGGAGCACGGCCAGGGCGGATACTGCCCAGCGTGCGTGCAAGCGAAGGCCGACGTACAACGAACTCTTGATGAGGCTCGCTATCAAGCCGACACCGGATCACGGATTAGATCGTGGCTTGCTGAGCAACGAGCGCGGGGATGGCCGCAATGAAGGACGCAAAAGGTCACGGTAGTGACGCGCACTCGACCGGCGTGCAGCAAGTCGGTCGCGTGCCGATGTCGGCGAAGCCCGGCACCAAATGGTTGTCGGATGACAAGCAAACGGTGTGGGAGGCTAATGCGAAGGGCCAAGTCTACGGCACACCGAATTGGGATCACCCTGCGGTCAAGGCTCGTTTCGACCCCAACAGCGACGAAAGTCGTGAGGCTCGATACGAGAAAGCATTGTCGAGCACCCGGCCATGAAAGACGCGTTGGGACACGGCAGCGCCGCACATCAATCGGGCGTGTCTCAGATCGGAGTCACACAGATGGTTCCGATAAATTCGATCCATGCGTCCTATAACGTGCTCGATCCGAACCGGCCGCGCTTTGCTATGCAACAGGCGAACGTGGATTATCAGCGTAAGCTAATTAGGAGCGGCGCACCGATGGACCCGCTCCTCGTGACTAAGAACGGCGCGGTGTTGGATGGCCATCATCGTTTGCTGGCGTATCAGGCGGAAGGTAAATCGACTGTGCCTGTGCAAGTTATGCGCAGTCCTATTTGGGACAAGAAGCCATGAAAGACGCAAAGGGCCACGGCTCAAATACGCGTGGGGGTAAGGGCGTCGCCAAGGACCCGGCGGCGCGGCAACGCCAACTCGCGCACATCCGCGCGCACTACGCGGCAAAGGCGCTCACGGCGCCGGAGGGCAGCGGCGAGCAGCATGTGCTCGCGCTCGCCGATAAACACGGCGTTTCCACGACTCACCTCGGCTACGACCCAGAGGCACTCGCCGAGTTCGGCAAGTGGGAGGGCGCCTACAATTGGGTGGCGCGAAGCGAGGACGAAAGCCGCCAGATTTATCAACCACACTAGGGTTGCCATCTGTCCCAGATTTGTATACAAATGCGGGGCAACATCGGGAGGCCATCATGGCTAAGGTAGTGGAGGACGGCGGCAAGGAATGCGACGACAAGGATGCCGCAGCTTGCCTCGCGCAAGGCCACCCCAAGTCGGGACAGGTCCCGACTGCATGGGGCCAGAAAGATCAACAGAACGACGGCGACGGCGATGATGACGACGCCCGGTCGCAGTCGTCCAACAAAGGCTAAGTGCCATGGCCGCTAAGCACAAGAGCGGCTACTTCGCGAAGCCTCGCAAGCCGGGCGGTGAATACACCGGCCCCTCGGGTCAGAAATTTGATCTTGCCCAGGTTCAAATGTTCTACGCGCACGGCGGCGAGTTTCCGGGTCAATCGGCCAAGTCAAATCGTGCCGGGTGGCGCGCCGCCGCTCATCAACGCGGCACTCACCGCGCAACACACGGGAAGTCCCTATGAAGGAATTGATCGCGGCCTATGACGAGTATGTCCGTTTGCTCGCGACATCGGAGGCTGGCCTAATGGCAATCGCCTTCGTACACGGCTACAGTGTTCCCGATGATGTGGTAGCGAGCGGCGAGGAGTTGCGCGCCAGGATCGCGAAGCTAAGAAGGGAACTCGGTGTATGAGTCTCATCCTCCTCATCCTTATCATCATCCTCATCTGCTATCTGTTTCCATGAAGCCGCATCCTCCGCCGCCGGTCGTGGTCATTCCCGAGAGTGTTCGCAAGCCAAAGCCGACTCCCGTTCAACTCCCAAAGGATAAGCACCATGACCAAAAAGAAGTTGACGGCGGCTCAGCTTGAGAAACTCGGCAAGCACTTGGCGAAACATGGCGGCCTCGTGGCATACATCTACAAGAGCCAGATCGCGCGTTTTGTGAAATGGCAGATGCCGTTTTTGGTGGCGCGCTCGATGCCGCTCCGCAAAAAGCGGACGCACAAATAACCCCCTATATCCTCCGGTTGCCATGGTTAATCGTTTGCGGTAAGGTCCACCGTGGGCCTTGCCCCGAAGTCGCTGTGTGGCGGCTGAAAACGAATTCCTTTTTAGGAGGCTACCATGGCAGTACAAGGCAGCGGACTCGGCGCGGGACCGGACCCCAAGATGGTCAGTCAGCAGAGCTATGACGCTCGCAATGGCGCGGCCAAGAAGCCGCAGACCACGTTCCCCGTCAAGGGCGGCATGAAGGATCAGAATGCGCCGTCCGGTGTGACGAGTGCAATCGGTCCGGTACACCCCGGCTCCGGCCCGGACGCGTCGATGAAGGACGTGATGGACCCGTATTCGGCGGCCGACAAGGGCAAGGCACTTCGCCGTCAGCCCGGCGCGCGGCAGGGAAACCCCGGCGGCGCTGGCACCCTCACTGCATCGTGGGGCATGAAAAGCGATCCCGAGCGCGGCTCCCTCGACTCCAATCTGAGCGGCAAGGTGCTCGGCGAGGCTATTCTTTCGGGCTCGACGAAGCTTCCGGCTGCGACGAGCGCCAAGAGTGGCGCCGGTCCGGCCTACACGGGCAAGGACCCGAACTAAATTGCGCGCCTTTCACGGGGCGCGTCAAGGCACACGGTCGGCAGTAGCAAACCAAGCGCCCGGTTTTGTTGATCCGGCCAAGGTAGCTAAGACACCGGCCTCGCAAGGTGCCGAAACGAAAACGGCTGTTGGCTTTGATCGGGTTAGCCCGACCCAAGCCGCAGCCACAATGCACAATGATCTTTCCGACGACGCGAAGCAGGTCGCGGATGGATCGAAGAACGTGCCACTCCATCCCGCGCAGGTCCCCACCGAAGGATCGGACACTCAAGAAACAGAAGGTGACGGATCGGTGCGCGACCCGAGCGGGAAGGGATTTGGGACATGAGCCGCAAGGTGAAGCAAAATGGAACGGGATATTCAGGCCCTAGCTCCACACGTCCGACACAACCGCAAGAGTCGGACCTTGCAAACGAAGGCGGCACTGCGCCGGGCGGTACGGTCGCGTTCATGGGCGCGGCATCCCAATGGAGCACGTCCAATGAGGCATCGAGTAACAACTTCCCAACGGGCGCTCCCAACATTGACCCCGTGACCGCCGCGAAGATGCAACACGTCGGCTTGGCCGACGAGTCGCCCGCAGAGAAGGGCGACGTACCAGTTCACCCGGGGATTATGCCCGGAAAGTTTCGAACGGCCGCCGACGCAAATCCACGCGCGCCGGATGGTCAGGTGCCCTCTCACTCGACGGGCATCAACAGTAAGATCAAGAACGACCCCACGGCCAACGACGGTCGCGGGTTTCGAGGCGAAAGCCCCGAGGTGCTCAAGAACCAACGTGGAGCGTATCGGCCATGAAGGACGCAAAGGGACACGGTAGCGACTCGCGCGGCGTTACTCAGCAGTTCGCTTCCGACTTGGATAAATTCGCGGCGCATCAAGCGCGCGTAGTGTCATCAGTGCCGACCGTGCCGTACTGCAAGCATTGCGGCGAGGCGTCGGCGGAGGGCCAACAGCTTTATCGAGACATCATGGCGTCCCATAACAATCAGCAATTCTCGGGGTGGGACAAGAACGAAATCGCCGACTACGAGGCTGGCTTTCCCGACAAACACGGGGATCAAATGGTATGACGCAGATGGGGCACATCCTCGCGGCGTGGGGCGTAATTCTTTCGCTCATGCTGGTGCTGCGCCATCGTGAACGTATCGCCCGAGAAGTCGTTATGGCGTATCGCCATTGCGGCGAAGTCGGGTGGGGCTATCATCGGGCGAAGTATTGGCCCAAGGGAGAGTGACATGGCAGACGAAGTTGTCGGCTCGAAGTTGCCCGCGAATAATGGGTACGGCCAGAACGGCTTTCCGGGTCCGTCGAGTGACGAACCCGACAAGCGCACGACTTCCGGTTTTCTCCCGGGCATCAGCGACGCCGATCTTTCGGCGGCGCTTGACCGTGTGAACCCGAAGGACCGCGACACGGTGCGCAACGCCTCCGGCAAGGGCAACCCGCCCGCGCCCAAGGACTTCAAGCAGCCGAAGTTCGCGGCGCCGCAGACGCGGACTGTCTCGTCCGAGTCCTACCCGCTCAGTCACGGAATGGATCAACGCTCCTCGCGTAAGAGCTAACAGGTTAGCTCTTGAACGCACTTTAAGCCACTTAACGATGCCTCAAGGCAACATTAGAGGACTTAGCGCGATGGCCTTTCCCCCGAACGCAGCGCCCCCGGCGCCACCGGCTCCCACCCCGCAGGGTAAGACCCTCGCGGATGTTTCCGCACAGGGCACGACGCAAGGCGCGCCGGTCGCACAAATCAGCAAAGGACCGCCGCAGGCGCCAGCGGGCGGACCCGTACCGGGTCGGCCGGTTGTTGCTCCGCACTTCGGCGCGCCGTCAGTCGGCACGCATCCGCCTGCCTCGCCTAACGCGCAAGGCAATCCGACCTATGGGATGGGCAATGGCTAACATGCGAGGCGACTATGCGTCAGCCGGTCATTTGCGTTCATGCGTTGAACGGTCGGCCGATGTTTGTCCGGCTCGGCGAGGATAACATTTTGTGGTCGAAAAAGCCGGTGGTCGCGGTGATCCGAGGCCAGCGGTACGAGATTAAGGAAAGTCGCAAGGAAGTTGAGAAGATCATCCGCGAGGCGTGATGACACGCACTCGGATGAAATACCCGCGCGGATGGCCGCGCACGTCGGAATGGTCTGACGCGTTGAGAACGGAGACTTGTCATGGGACAAGATGAGCAGCCGCCCGTCAATGGCGGCGACAAGAAGCCAATTCCCGGACGCGAGCTATTGCGTAACCGTGCTTCCTACATCACCGAGACGCCTCGCGGTGGCGTGGTGGGGAAGAAGAACAATCCCGAACGCCTCACCAAATTTCTCGACCGGCTTGTCCAATTCCCGGAAGTCACTAAGGCGTGCCTGTTCGTCGGCATGAGCTACACGACTCTGCGGTACTATCTCGCCAAGAGTGAGACTGGCGCGCCGGGCGACGGCTTCGACCTGACATACGGCGAGGAGACAAAGCGGTTTCACCTTCACTATGCCGACGCGCTCGACGCGGGCATTCAAATGGTGGAGGACGCGTACACACAGCGCGCCCTCAAGGGCTACTATGAAATTCTCTCCGACAAGGGTCGCGTGATCTATCAGATCGACCCCGAGCTTGCGGGCCTGGGGCTCACCGGCCCCGACGCGTACCTTCTCGACGAAGACGGCAAGCCGATCCCCGAGCGCATTCAGCATCAAGACCCCGAAGTCATGCTCGCAGTTCTGCGTGCGTTCCGTCGTGATCGTTGGGGCCAGAGCGAGAAGCTCGATGTCACTGTGCGCGGCGGCGTGATGGTTGTCGGCGCGCGGGCAAAAAGCTCCAAGCTAAATGAGGAGAGCGAGAAGCTCGCCCTCGCCGAACCAGTCGATGTTGAATTCCGTGAAGTGGAGGACGAGTAAATGTTTCGTCCCGCAGAAGATGACGTTTTGCCGGAGGCCCCCCGCCAGATCATCAAGGCATTCGTGAAAGACGGTAACGAGTATTTCCCGATTGTCCTTGATGATTACGGCAACGAGAAGCAGGCGATTTGGGCACCGCTCCCTTGGTCGCAGCAATACTTTCTCAGCGCGCCGGAGTTTGAGGCGCTGTACGAAGGTACGCGAGGCCCGGGCAAGACGCTCGCGCTCATCATGGATTTTTGTCAGGACGTAGGCAAGGGTTACGGCGCCGAGTGGAAAGGCATGATCATCCGCCGCACGTATCCAGAGTTGGCGAACATCATCACCGAAAGCAAAAAGTGGATCAGGCGTATGTGGCCTGACGCGTTCTACAACGAGATTAAATACTTTTGGCAATTCCCCACCGGCGAGCTTCTCTACTTCCGGCCAATCGCTACGGTCGATGACTCGGACTCGCACCTCGGCACGAACTATACGTGGCTCGGATGGGAGGAGTTGACGCTGTGGGCCGACGACAAGGCGTTCAAGCGAATGCAAGCCGTCGTTCGATCCACCATCAAGGGAATTCCGTTGCGCGTGCGCGCGACGACCAACTCCTACGGTCGCGGGCACAATTGGGTGCAGGCCCGCTACGGTTTGATCAACTGGCCGGTCAAAGTCGGCGAAGACCCGAAGGCAGCGCACCCGTGTCTCAAGGATATTTGGAAGATCATGGGGCCGCTCATCACCGGGACGGTTGACGAGAACGGCATCCCAGAGCGCCCGCGTCGCGCGTACCACGGCTCGCTGCGCGAGAACATCATCCTGTTGCGCGTGCAGCCGCAGTACATCAATCAGCTTTACACGTCGGCGCGCAACCAAGCCGAGCTTGACTCGTGGCTCTACGGATTGTGGGACATCACCGCAGGCGGCATGTTCGACGACATCTGGGCCACACATCGCAACAACATCGTGGTCAAGGATTTCGAGGTGCCGTTGAATTGGCATATCTATCGCGCATATGACCATGGCTCGACGAAGCCGTGGTCTTGCGGTTGGTACGCTGTGAGCAACGGCGAAGACCTGACGTTCAACGACGGCACTGTGATGTCCACGCGAGCGGGCGACTATTTCCGTTGTGGTGAGATTTACGGCAACCTGAAAAACTCCTCGGACCAAAACACCGGCCGCCGTCAGCTTATCCCGGACATCAAAAAGGAAATCATCGAGTACGAGCTTGAACGCGGTTGGC
>Ga0307476_10001144_pt1 | contig 16738 bp, 16 predicted proteins | sample atmos_gasesECM2C_2_FD_203314 | JGI IMG/M metagenome (GOLD analysis project Ga0307476, IMG submission 203314) | Hardwood forest soil microbial communities from Morgan-Monroe State Forest, Indiana, United States - atmos_gasesECM2C_05 | ecosystem: Environmental > Terrestrial > Soil > Temperate... | reverse complement strand
ACCGTGAAAATCGTAAACGGGGGGAATTTTCCCTGTACATCTTCGGTGGTACCACGTGTGGCAGTGGGCATTGCACTTTGAATTCATCCACTAACGCATCGGTTGGTGCTGTGTCTTCCCTGAACTTTCCTGTCGTGCATCCTGACCAGTTGAGTGGAGCCGAGGATTATCGGCGATTCGATCAAATACATCACTAACTACGCGCGAAATGATTTGGGAAAATCCAACCGCTGATATGGCCATAGCCAGTGGAAAGGTCACGGCGTTAGCGTTGAACGGCAAGTGAAACAGCAGGTGCAGTCTGTAGGTGTTTGAAACAGTGGCGGAGAGGGAGGGATTTTAAGCTTCGCCCGTGTTTACGGGGGTATTTAGCAGTGACTACTACCACTGGCTACCAAACAGGTACCGATGCTGGTCTGGGTGTAGACACGGGCTTATCCCGCATCAGTGCGGGTGTTCTGGGGGTCGGTACAGGCGCTCAGGGAGCGTGGCTGGAGCGTTACAACTCACCCGTCTAGACGGCGCTTCTGCCAATGCTGACATGCAAGGTAACATTACTTCGGCTTCTGGAACGACCGTCAGCAAAACATTCGCCACAAACTACACATCGACGCCTATCGTGACGGTGACCCCGACAACGAACGCGGGTGCCTTCTACCTGTCATCCGTGAGCAATTCGGGATTCACCATCACGTATGCGACCTCGGGCGCTCAGACGTTTAACTATCACGTCATCGGAAACCCGAGCTAACTCTTCTTTTGCTTTTTCTTGGCAGCCCACAGAGCCTTCTGCTTGATGCTCATTGCCTTCTTCTCAGCGGCTGTCCATGTGTGAGCCTTGCGTTTAGGTGGGGTAGATGAGTTCGTGGTAGGTGTGCTTGGTGTTGGTGCTGGTGTCCCTTCCAAAAGAGCGATGACCTTGTTAAGCCGCGAAACTTCCGCCTTGACCGCAGCGAGAATCTCTCTCGTATCCATGTGTGGAAGTATATCTTAGAATGCGTTTTATGAAGACCACCGAGCTTGTTGCTTGGGTTGGCGCGACGACTGGTATAGCCAGCCTGATCTGGAACATCTATGCCAAGGTCACGGCGAATCGTCCGAAGTTAGTGGTGAAGGCTTACGCCAACATGATCCAGATGCCGCCCCCGCCGAGGGGAAATCCGAGATTCCTCAGAGTCACCGTTCAGAACATCGTCACCGCACCGACAACCCTCACGAATGTCGAGTTTTTCGAGGCGATTCCCAGATGGAAGCTGGTTCTATCCAAGCTCCGTCCAAAGCTGCGGGCTGGAGAAATCCACGCGATAATGAACGACTATCGAGGACCGCAGATTCCCTTCAGACTAGAAGTTGGAAGTGAGTGGACTGCGCTCATGGAGCAAGAGCCAAGTTTTGAGGATTGGCTGAAGAAGGACAAGCTTTACTGTGCGATACACCATTCATTCTCGAAGAAGCCCGTACCCACAAAAATCATTCATGGGGCGATCAAGGCAGAAAAGTCAGGTAAGAGTTGAACCTTAATGCCAACGCCGGTTTGCGTGACGGAATGGTAGGATCGCTCTGAAAGGACTGATGATGCCCTACATCCGACGCGACAAATCCAACGCAAAGCCTAATACCAAGCCCGTTTATGCCGACGAAACTGAGAAGATTCTGTCGGAATCTGGATTCGCTCGGGCTTCTGGTGCTCCCTACTACAACCGTGGCTTCGTGGATGTTGTCGTATATGACGATGGCACGTGGGAACCGAATAATGGTACAGGTTTTTATCTGAGGAATGGCAGAAGATGCGCGAGTTCGTAGGGGTTCAACTCAAGGATTTCGCTCCTTGGCTGAAGCAGAACCATGAATTCATCGAGCAGTATTGTGCGAATTTGAAGCCTGACGATTACCGCAAAGAAGAGACTTTCAATTTCACGAAGGTTTACAAAGACTACAAACCACCGTTCGGCGGAGAGTACGCATGGTTCATCCAGCATTTCACGCTGAAAGCTCCGCCGTAATAGCTATTTCGAACAGCTACGCCAGCGAATCTACCGAAGCAAAACAGTGCATATAGGCCACGTTGCTGCTTAGTCCCTGCGCATCGGAAGCGAGGTTCGGCAGGTAAAACTGAGTCCCGCCGCCGATGTAGGGACCGTCGGTGGAACGGCGAGCAATGGCGTTTACTTCTCGGTGGGAACGGACCCGACAATTTCAAGCCTCTCGTGACACGGCTAGCATCGTCATTCTGATACTGCGCAAAACCCTTCCACGCGTACACCGGCTCGGTCAGGATGATCTGCACCAAACTGTCGAGTTCCCGGCTGAAGTCGCGAATGACCGCCAACTTCGCCCGCACAACGTCCCTAGGCGCAACCGCCTTGAAACTGGATAGCATCCCGACCGTAGTCGTCCATTCCATCCACCAAGGACTGAAAAAGACGTGATTTCCTGGAATGCCCTTTTTCTTCGACTCAGTGGTGATGAAGCGGCAAAGCATCGAGTTTGCCGCGAGGAGTGTCCTTCCCGGCGTTCCGCGGAAGGCGTGCCCCACCTCGGGGTGCGAGACGACGATGCCCTTCCAGTCGAGATGTGCATTGAGAATCGGCATCTTGCCAGTTTGCGCCGAGAAATTAGGAGAGAATACTATTCGATAGCTACCTGTTTTCCAAGAGCAATTTGAAAGCAGCTCGACGTGCCAGACCTAGACGTCTTCTTCGATATTGCAAGTTAAATACTTGGCAAAAACTTGGAGGTTTCACATGGCGGGGTCGTACGATCCTATGCTGCACCATCGAGTTTATCGAAACGGAGATCCCGCTCCTCGAACACCGGGTCCTCTCGGAAGCGATGATGGTGCCGATCCTCAGGTTATCTCGCACCGTGGCGATTCGCCCGGACCGCTGGGAGTAAACGATCACGCGAACGACACCACCTTTGCCGTCAGAGTTAGGAGCTCAGGCAAGAGCGCGGCCTTACGAGTGATGCTCCTCGACAAGGACAAGCTAGCCGCTTTTCTACGGTCGGTCGCATACGATCAAGCCACAGCGGACTTAACCAAACCAAAGGCTGAAAGCATGATTGCCGGCACTTGGTTGACTCCGTCAGGCCAGTGTTCCGTCAGAGAGCCGGCATAGTCGTAGAAAAGGTGTTCGGTTGATGTTCCTGGCCGCCCCTTGCCCACGATGTGTGCGTGCGCTGCGACTCCGTCATGCGCCGGTGTCAGATCGCCCTTCAAGTCCATGATATTGCCCGGACCGAAGCTGAGTTCCCCTTCGAAAATAGTCGCCGGCGAATCCTTGACGGTCCATACACCCTCAGCGAAGAGCAGGGCTTCGAGTTTCTTGGGGTCGTCGCCTACGGGGACGGGGTTATTTAGGAAGCTGCGGTAAGTCCAGACGCCCGCAAAAGGATTGCTCATGGGATAGCTCCTATTCTTTAGGTGTCGGGTTGTTGATCATCATGGAGCGCGTCTGGTGCATGCCGGGCATGCCGATGCCGTTGCCGGGCGCGCCCAGATCCGGGACGATCTGGACGTTGGTCATCATGCCGCTGTCCTCGTGATCCAGGATGTGGCAGTGGATGACGAACTCTCCAATGTAGCGATCATATTTTGTGCGGATCATAACCTGGTAGTCGTTCTGAACGAAGACAGTGTCTTTGAAGGTGTGCCACATGCCGCAATATTGGTTCTGAAGACCGAGAGAGTCGGGCGGTTCAAGGCACTCGCCTTTGGGGCCGAAGATGCTCTTACCGGCGTGCTGCACGTCCATGACCTCAAAGGGATTGACGTGAATATGAAAGATGTGGGGTTCGCCCTTTGACGTGAGAACCCAGTCGTCGGTGGTTCCAACTTGCCGGGTAAAGTCGATGCGCTCTGGATCGTAGACCTTCTTGTTGATGTAGAAGCCGAAAGCGGACCAGGGGCCGAGCGGCGGATCGCTTTGGGAGAAGGGGGGGCTGTTGGGAGGAAATGGGGTGGGGAAAGGCAAGGTCCCGATGAAGAAATCAGCGTGCTGGATGTCGGGATTTACGATCTCGTCCTTCAGGTCCATCATGCCGTGCCAGGGCGCCATGTCTCCCTTCTTAAGCCCGGCAAGAGCGGCGGGAGGAAGAGACTTGTCGTTCTTGTTGCCGTCGTAGAGGGCCTGCATAACGTAAGTTTCCGGGTCGACAGTGATGGCTTTGCCGCCGCCCTTGACGACGACGGTTGCGAGGAGTTGCGTCTCGTTGGTCCCCTGACCTCCTTTGCCAGCGCTCTCTCTTTCGGCCGGTGTTGCCGCCTGATTGAGGACGCAGTAAGTACCTTCACGCGGGAAGACGAGCAGGATATCGCTGCGATATCCGGGCTGCATAAAATTGGTACCGATGCCGCCGCTGACGCTGGTCTGGATGACGCCGTCTTTGATGCCAATGGGGTGAACGTGCGTGCGGGTGATGCCGTCGGTGGCGATCTCAAACTGCGGAACCAACGGAATGGGATTGTCCGGCTGGCTGGTGCTGGGGCAGATCTCCGCGATGATCTTCGCCTGTTCCACGGGAGTTCCGGGAACGACTCCTTCGAACGCCCTGCTAGCTTTCGGGTCCTTGCTTGCGACCATCGGAACGATCTGCAGGTTGACGGTATCGTGAATGCCGCCGTGGATCATACGCCAGTGCTGGATCACCCCCGCTTGCACGCCGTTCAGTACTGGCTGAACGGCTCCGTTGATGCTGGTAAAGCGGCCGCTCGTGTCCCAGACCGTGGGGGAGGAAAGTTGAAGTCCGAAGTTTTCGACAATACCGATCTTGCCCGAGGGACAGGACCAGGTTCCGTCCGCATTCGTGATGATTTTCGTCAATTTATCGTCGGTAAAGCAGGCGTAGGGAATCTGCTGGAAAAGAAAGACCTGCTCGGGGAAATTTTTGTTGCTGGCATCATGGAGGATGGTGTCGATATCGCCGGGCGTGCCGCCTGTGTAATGGCGGTCACCGCGAATAATGAGAGCGCCGGAGGCCCCGCTGGCTACCTGCGTGGCGGTCGACCCGTGGCGATGAGCGTGGTACCAGAAGGTGCCGGCGGGGTGATCGCCGGGAATGTTGATCTCAAAGTCGAACTGGGTCTGCGGGGCGATGTTAAGCAGGACGTTGTCGCTGTTGCCGGCGGGTGAGACGTGCAGCCCGTGGAAATGCATGTTGATGGTATTGAAACAGCCGGCAGAGCCATCCGGAGGGTCTTGGCCAGCCGGGCACGTCGGGTCCGCTTTTTCAAGCTTGTTGGTAAGGTGCACCCGCAGCGTCGTGCCCGGATGCATCTCCAGCTGCGGGCCTGACAGACAGCCTCCGTAGGAGCGCAGGCGAACCTGATCCATGGCGCCGGTTGAGGGGTTGGAGATGGCGTTGGTGTCTTCGCGAACCACTAGATCCACGGTGACGACGTTGCCGACCTGACTGATGTCGCCTGCCGGGTCGCAGCCAGCAGCGGAGATCTTGGCCGCCAACGGTCTAATCGCACCAGCGGCAGGGGCTGCCTGCAGTCTCGGCGGGGAGAGGAACGGTTGCGGCGACTGAGCTGCGAGTGGAAGGCATAACGCGAGAGAGACCAAACTCATAACGGGTGTGCCGGTGTGCATCGTTGCTATCTCCTGAGTGCGAGCTGACCGAAAAAATCAATGTGACGGTCGTTATGGGAGGAGCTACTTCGTTTGCCGCAACTCGACCGCACCGACCCGCACCTTGGCCCCCTCGCTGAGCGAAGCGGCGGCAGGTGGCGTGGCCGTGGCCTCTGCGTGCGCTGTGGGAACGCGACCGTCGCTGGCCGCCAGGGTTACGGTGACGTTCGGCGACGTGGGCGTTAGGCCAAGTGCCTTCAACTGCTGGGTCACTTCAAAATCGTAGCTCTGGTCCGAGGCCATCTTCATGCCATGGTGGCCAAACGCGCCAAACCAGTTGATGGTTCCGACGTACTGGCGTGTGGCCGGTACACCTTTCCTTTCGATATATACGTCGAGAAGCGAGAGCGGCGGCTGCTCCGCCGTGAGGTGTCGAAGAACAAGCTGGACGCCACCTGAAGCTTCCGCTGGGGTGGCCAGAAGACTATTGGCTTTGACCCGCGGAATCACGATATCGATTGAGGTAGAGGTTGGGTTCAGGACGACTGCCGGCGACTTTGCGACCAGGTTAGGGTAGGTTATAGGCGCCTGTTCCGGCTGCGGCGCAGCTTGTACGCGAAGAGCGGTGGGTCGTACGCGGAAACAACTGGACTCGTTATCGTACTGGTAACCGAGAAGCCGAGTGTCGACAAAGTTGCTGACGGGCTGCTTTTGCAGAGCACCTGTTTCGTCAGGGAACATGAATTGCTGCGCCAGCCAGAGTGTATTGGTGGGCATGGAATACAGCTTCTGCCAGCAAGACCAGAGGCGGTCGATGTTGGCGTGGTGGGTGTAGAAGATGGGATCGTTAGCGGCAACCGGCACATCGCCCATATGGGCGACGGGACAGGTCAAGCCAACTGTGCAGTGTACATAGCCGTGAATTCCGCGCTCGATCTTGAACTCATAAGCAAGGTAGTTGGGGTTGGTGAGCAGCTGATCGACATCGGTCCTGAGGGAAGAGAGCTGTTTGCTGCCACTGTTCATTTCGGCATCGCGCCTCTTGTCGAAGAGTGGAGAGGCAGTGTCCCGGAATTCATCCGGAAGCTCTTCCTGTGCGGGATCGGTATAGTCCCAGTAGGGCAGGGTGAGCGTTTCGTCTTGTGCAGCCCAGCGGAGAACCCGCTCAAAGTAGTAGAGGTACATGCGATGCCAACCGAAGAAGTTGGCCTGGTTGAGCCCGATATTGTCCGATGTGGAGCTGCCATCTGCATAGGAATGCTGGCAGGTGTCCCAGACGGCGAGCGCAATCTCATACGCCGGACTATTCGGCTGCGCGGGCGGCAGACTCTGGTCGCTCATGCCGTCGTAAAAAGCCAAAGCTTCGTCAATGTAGGCTTGGCTCTTTCCCGACTGCTTTAGGTAGGCGGCCAGGTTCGTTCTCTGCTGCGCCACGGTACCTTCGGGGCTGTCCGGGCCGTAGTATCCGTGAATGTTGGCCCAATAGGCCCAGCTGCGGCGATAGTCCACCGAATCAGCGGGACTGTTGTCCAACGACCTCATCTTGGCGACTGCCTTTTTAAGGCTCGCGAGCCGCCTCCCTCCGTCCGGGCCGGCGACGAAGTCTTGAAGCTTCATGCGCGTCTGAACTGAATTCGGTGTAGGTGGAGGAGCCTGGGCTGAAGCAAGACTTGACAGAGAAAAAGCAAGCACCATCGACGACAGCAACACCCGAGAGACTTTCGCAGTTCCGCGTTTCATGGAAGGCTCCTTACCAAGACTGATATCTGCAGCCTTGAAAAGCTCTGAATAAAGGTTCAGACGCTGAACGGTTCGAAGCAGATGCAATACCGCTGGGGAGCCGCACAAGCGTCTGGATTTCGATTGTTGTATTAGGGGCCCTAGTGCAAAAGGAACGTTGTTCTCGACGACCGAAAGTATACACAGGTTTTGTGGGAACGTAGCACAAAGAGATTTTTCGTAGGCTAGGAGGCTTTAGTTAAAAAAAGTACCGAGTGACAACCTGATCTTCAGCTCGATGAATGAAATCCCGAACAATGCTTTGATTAATAAGAACAGCACCTCGCACTTAGCGGACAACGCTAGCTTAGCCGATTCAAGTAAAGAACTACGGTCGACGGTGTTGATAAGGCCCAATCCATACTCAACCACAAATCGAGGAACGTCGAGCTGAGAAAAACCTTCAAGCAATCCTCCATCTAAGCGGAGATGCATCCAGCTCGGATGAAAATATCGACAACAAGTGTAGTCAGAATTCATTTCGGGGTTGCCGCGGATGCTCGAACGGCCATAACCTTCGCCCTCTCGCCTGGCGAAGCCAGCGACGCTAAAGCTGGTCGCGCCTTGCTCGGCGCCCTAGGACCGCTGCCCGCGCCTTTGCATCTCATCATGGACCGGGCCTACGAGGACAGCGAAACCCGGCAACTGGCGCTGGATTTCGGCTTCCTTCCCGTCGTCCCGCCCAAGAGCAATCGACTGGAGCCTTGGCAGTACGACCGCGCCATGTATCGCAAGCGCAACGAGATTGAGAGGCTCTTCCGACAACTCAAAAGGCTTCCGCCGAATCTTCTCTCGCTTTGAAAAACTCGACGTCCTAATTCCTGGGCTTCCTCACTTTCACCCTAATCGTAGACCTCGAAATACTTCTCCACTGGGACGTAAGGTTTTTTCGCCGACAATGCCTCAATCGTTTCCCGCACCCTCAGCCAGCGCGCTGGCAGTTCCTCACCAACGTGAGCCAAGTGGGAGGCGTAGTACTCGATTCCCTCGCCGATCTTCGCGGCTGCATCGCCCCGCTCCAGGTTTCCGGCGTAGAGTTCCTTCACGTTGTCGTAACGCTGCTTTATGCCGCCCAAGTCGATCGCCTTGCTGCGTCCCGATTTCTCATTCTGAAAGATCAATATCGGACTGTGCCCGCCAAATACTTCGATCAATTCCAGCCAATACTTGAATCCCTCGTCCGACGCCGACTTGTAATCCTTCCCAGTGTCATCGAGCAGTACATAAAGCGACCGTCGCGTCAGGAAAAATTGGTGGGTTGCGTGGTAAATCTGTTGCCCGCCAAAGTCCCAAACGTTCAGCTGGAAGGTCCGCCCGTTCTTCAGGTCGAATCTGTGCTTGTGGATCTTGATGCCCTTGGTTGAGTCGCTCGCAGTGGGCAGATCCTGGCCCGGAAGGTACAAACGCGTCAGCAAGCTTGTCTTTCCCGCGCCGCCTTCGCCTACGATCATCATCTTGGCCTCGTACAAATGATCAACGCCGCTCCTAGCACGCTCGGCGAAATAGTTCAGGATGGCTTCATTCCCGCGCGCGACGACTTCTGGCGGCGGATTGGTCAAGGGGCAGTCCCGGACGTAGATGCCGCTATTCTCCTCGCTGAAAGAGGCCCACCTCACCGAGCAGCCTCTCTTTATCAAGGCAGTCAAAGGAGCCAGATCCTTAACCTGTGTTTTCGACAGACTTAGCTCCCGCGAGTCAGTCAAGCCCGCCAATGGGGTGAGATCGGTGACAGGTGTGTTCGAGAGATACAGCCTCCGCAAGCGGGCTGAGGTCGGCGACATGTGTGTCCGAGAGATCCAGCTTCGTCAAGCCAGACGAGCCCACCAGCGGTGACAGGTCTGCGGCCTGAGTTTCAGAGAGGTCGAGCCATTGCAGGCCATACAGGCCCTCGAGCGGGGATAGGTCGGCGACTTGAGTGCTCCCAAGATACAGCCAGCTCAGGCCATGAAGGCGCGCCAGCGGGGACAGGTCGCTGACCTGCGCGCTTGAGAGGTCGAGTTCCTGAAGTCCAGCCAGACTGGCCAGCGGAGCGAGATCGGTGACCTTGATTCCGCCGAGATATAGATTCCGCAGGCGGGAAAGGCGTGCCAGCGGCGACAGATCAGTGATGACGTTCGTGTCCCCCGCATTGCCACTCCGCAGCGCCAGCCACGTTCCCGCCAGCGTTAGACCCTCCAGCCAGGCCAGCTCCCCCGACCTCAGCCGGTATCATGTCCAGGCTGCAGTTACCCAGATCAAGAAATTTTGCTTTGGTAGCTTTGTTCCCGGCGATGAGTTCTTGCGCGAGGTCAGACATTCAACCGCCTCCCGAGTTCCATCCCGTTAAAGCCCCGATGAAATTACAACACGGTCAACTTAACACGAAGGGATGAATTCGGGAAAGACGGAACACGTCCATTCCTAGTTTGAATCGCAACCCAAAGAGAAGCGCAGAGCGGCGCACACCTCATTCATTCGTGCGGCACTAAGCTGGGCCAGACGTTTCCCCAGGCGCTGATGCGACACCGCGCCTGTCGGTGCCTTGCCGTGACCGGCGCACCGAAGAAGCAATGCGACGCAACTCTTCATAAGCGACGCTGAACAAAACATCTTCGCCCGTACCAGACAATCGGGTGTCGGCTCTGGCAGATGCAGTGGCTTCGCGGCAGGCGTTAGAAATGAATTCCAGGGCCGACTGCAGCCGCAAACGTGCGCTCGCCTTTGCAGTCGTCGCTGGAATGAAGGCTTAAGAGAGAAATTAGCGACACGAACCTTCGGAGAGCCTCGTAAAGCGAATTGAGTTTGGAGTCTTTTTGGTCCGCGTAAGCCTGGTTCACGGTGCTATAAGGACATTTAGCAAATCGGCGACATCAGGAGCTGTGTCGTCCCAATAGCGAGTGTGGGCCCCCGCGCCGATGCAGGCTTCTTCCCGGGAGCCGTCCTTGGCAAGATAGATCTTGTCCGGATAATTGCCCTTCTTACGTGCTCCATCGGTACGGCAGTACCACTCGTCGAGCCACAAAGAGCGGCCCACATAGTCTCCACTGCGGTAGACGTTTACCCACTTTTCGAGACCCAGTTGGCTGGGATCAGGCAGCGCGCCTTCCCCGATTGTCGGTGCCTTCTCTGCAGGATTGGGCAGGGGACGTAAACCGTTATCCGGTACGTCGCGCACCCAGTCGTAAAGATAAGGAAAGAAGCGATTCAGGAGTTGGCGGGTCGGATTCCCCATGGTCAGCATCTTGACTGAAATGTGGCCTTGATTTTTAACGTTTTCACCTGCGAGGCCCAGCGCCCCCAGTGCAGGGTCGCCGAATTTCTTAAGAAAGAGTAGGAGATCGGCGGATATCAACGAACCCAGGCTGTGACCGACAATCACGACGGAGTCGTAGCCGCGGCCGTCGGGGCCACGGTAGCGCGCGATGTAGCGCAGCAAAGACACATAACGTTCCGCAATTTTGGCTCGGGGCGTTGCGTCATTGGGCAAGGTGCGAAGGTAATTGTCCACATCAAGAATGGCTCCTAATACCGGGCTGCCATACCTGACCGCAACCGCAAGCGCGGCTGCAGTCGCGCCTACGGCAAACGATTTAACGATCCAGCGAGTTATCTCAGTTCCAGCTCCAAGAGAACCGGAGATCATATTTGCAAAGGCATTCAACCAGTGGGAGTGGGTCCAGAGATCTACTCCCGGCAAGAAAAGAGGAGGGACAAGAAAAATCGCGCACCAGAACAAAAACGTGATGACTGAAGTTGCATCCAGACCGCGCGAAAGCCAGGTGCCCATCCGCTTCGACATCGCATTCGTGGTGTAACGAGGCGGCTTCTTCTCATCGCGCTGCCGATACTGCTCAGTGAACACACTCGGCAAAGCCCACCAAAAAAGCAGGAAAAGGGCGACCACGAATAATCCCAGAGTTGCCGCAAAGCCGCTGCCCGCGCTCCAAACCAGAATGTCTTCCAGATAGTCCGGCCGCGCATTCTTCCACTTTGTGTCTGGGACGGGAACAACCTGCGACAAACGCCCGTCGGAATCTTTCCCCGGAAACGGTTCCCTGTAAGCGCTTTCGTCAAGCTTTTTAACTCTGGCCAAATCTGTCTTGAGGCAGCCTTCGTTGTAAAGAGGGGCGCAAATTTTGTCGGTTTTAACGATGGTTTCTTTGGGGTCGGGAACTAGATTGTGTGCAATCAGCCATTCCCCGCCGGGGGCAGCGCCGAGGTACTTCTCCCCGATTATTGGGTTGTGAATGGTGCGCGCGATGGAAAACAGACCCGCCCAGAGAATGGTCGTTACCAGCAGGAACAGGATCGAAGGCAGCGCCAAGGCGAATCGTGTGGTGCGCACGGCAGCACGGGCTCGGGCACGCCTGCCCGGCTGATTTTTTGGGATGGACCGCCAGGCGATGCTCCCAAGGACAAGAGCGAGAAGCGCGAAAGCAAATAAGAGCATCCAGGAAAGCCGAAGCGCCGCTACTCCCCACTGTACCGTCCAAACAGTGGCATGAAGAACAGATCGTTGGATGACCTCGACCTTGCCTGCGGAATTGACTGTTTCATGTGGGCTGATCAGATAACGAGAGAAGGTCAGGAAAGAAAGTACGAATAGAATCCATCCAACGGGAGTGGCCCCTTTGCGAACATTTTTGTACTTGTCGAGAATATAAAACAGAAGCGCGAGGCCCAAAACCAACCAGCACTCAAGTGCACTCAACCCATCCTTCGAAATCCAATCAAGATACAAAAGGATGCCAGCCGCTCCAACTCCGAGCGCTACCGGAAATACAGCGCGCAGCGCCCAGAGACTGGGAGAATTCGTTAGACCCAAGGCACTGCTGCGGTTTACCAAGTAGGTGATCGCAAGACCGGCCACTCCTCCCATAACTAGCGGAAACCAAACTCTATCGCGCGTACTTTCAGACAACGCCGGAAGACAAGAAAATAAAGCGATCAGCAAAATAATCTTGAGAAGGGGAATCGGAAGTTGCAACATGCGGATCGCGTAACGCTGTACTCTGCGGAACGCGATCCAGATCAGAGTGCTATTTTCGGCAGCGCCAGAATCGACGGCTAGCCGGCTCAGGCTGCCTAAATGAAAGAGAAGCTGAAACAGCGATAAGAAGAAGCTAAGTAAGGAATTTGTCGGGCTAGCCAAATCGGCCCACAGCACTTCGTAGATATGAACCTCAGCGCCTCCCGCACGATCGTTCGGAACGCGCTGACCCTCCAACCGCGTGGTGACATAGGCATCGCCATCGGCACCGCCTTGATAGTCTCGGAGCAAGCGTCGCATGTAGGCAAGCCCGGCACCTCCGCGAGGCACGCTTTCGTCAGCCTTTAACTTGGTTCGCGCGTACTGGGCACCCGCAACGGCAAACTCCGCGCTCGTCTCCTGCAGAGAGAACTTCTTCGCAAACCCATTATTGCCTTGAGCTACGTCGCCCACATCGAGCCTTTGTAGCGGAATTTGAATTCCGACCGCCCGAAAAGGATCGTAGTGGCGAGGATCGCCGTGATTCTGTGCGGGTATAGAGAGCAGCAGATCAGCCATCGCGTTGGCCGTTGATCCGGGCGCGTGGTAGGCCACGCCATGTACCCCGACCACTGCCACGCGAGGCGTATGCGTGGCAGTGACGGAGGGGGCCGGGTTGCTCCGGGCAACTGATGAGGCGGATGATCGTCCACTCTGGTCCGACTCTGGCTTCTCGATTGGCTGCTCGTCCATTTGGAACCCCCTCGAAGAATCGCTTCCTGGCTTGGCCCCTGGTTCTTATCCCCCTTGGTTCGAATGAGGTCGCAGCCGCGCTGGCGGCGACCCAATTTGTTTCTTCCCGTCTATTTCCTCGCTTCTGGTTTCTTTACCTCCGGCGCGGGTTTTTCCGGCGTCACAGGCTCCGAAGAGCTCGCTGGCGGGGAGTTGCCGCCGCGGACCGCTTGCGGCGAATTGTTGTTTGTCTGCGTCCCCTGGATCGCGTAATCATAAGTTGAGCTCTTGACAGTTGATCCTGCGGAAGCTGTCTTCGAAACCTGGAATGTAAGCTTATTCGTTCCCTCCGGCAAGGGCGAGGCTAGCGTCAGCGTAAAGTGTAATTCCGTGTCATTCGACCCTTCCTCCACCCGTTTGATCGTAAGTTCGGAAGCGGGGACACCGGACACACCGGGCGTTCCTCCGCCAAGAAAGCTGCCAAAGATGGTCCCGCTGAGAGTGCCCTTCTTCGTCCACATGGTTTCGGTAGTCTCCTTATCCGCCGGAGTGATCTCAACTGAAGTAATCTGTGGCGGCACCTTGTCCACGTCAACGGTCATGGTTCCACCGACTACGACTCGCACCGTGTTCAAGCTTAGGCGGTTCAAAAGGTTGGCAGTCTGGCACGCATCCTCCAGAGTTGAAGGCTGGGGAGGGGCGGAAACATTCTTAGGATCAACCTTAATGTCAGATCCTTTTTGAGCCGAGCACGCGTCGGCGCCAACCATCATAGGCAGGAACTTCTTCAAATTCGAGAGCTGTGCCGGCTCATCCTTGTCATTGACATCTTTGTTGAATACATAGTCCACGTAGGGTTGCAGTTTGTCTTTTGTCCGGGGATCGATCAACGCCGCAAGGGGCGTGAAGAAAGCGGCTGGCGACGAGAGGAAAACAGACTTCAAATCCGGCGTTAGAAACCGATCAATCGGGAAAAAGGCCACGATGATATCGGAACTTTGTTTCGAGATGACTTTATTTACTTTGAAGCCCAGGTCGCTGATCAGGTTCATTTGAGTGTTCGTTGGGTCGGGCCAGAAAGTCTGCAGACCGGGGACAACGCTTCCATTGAACGCGCCGATCCCGTGAATCCAGGATTGGTTGCTGGTCACAAAGGTGAAACCCGTCGCAATCGAACCAGCGGTTTGCAATGCCCGCAGAACCCAGTTCCGCGTGGTCCAGGGCTGCGTATTGAGCACCTCATCCCGAACGATTCTGGTTTCGACGCTGTTGATTTGGTTTCCCCGCGTTTGCTGCTGCCAGCTTTGCAGGCGATTCCCAATGCAGTCGTGCGGAGGCGGCTGCTGCTGAGAGGGTGCATCGTCTGCCTTTTTCTCGGTCACGGAAGGTTTTCCATACGATGCGTCCGCCGTCTTATGTTGTGCCCCTTCGGGGCACAACATATTGTCTTGCTCACGCGGGGAACTGCCGCTGAGCAACCACTGGCTGTAATCGATGAAGATGGTGTGAACGATAAAAGAGTCCGAGCCCCGGTTGGAGACCGTCAGCTCGATTACCGCGTAATTGTTTGCCACTTCCTTGCTAAATACGGTTTTGGCTATGCCGGGCGGAATCAACGTGGCCTCCACCGAGACGTTGCCGGTCACGTCAGTGCTGTTGGTGTTGGGCAATTTAAATCCCTTTTGCGCCGCGTCCTTCACCGCGCTCACGGCCTTGTCGCTGGAACTCCCCTGCGCCGCTGCCGAGAGTGAGCTGCTTGCGATCAGGGTGAAAGCGCATGCTATAGTAAAAATCCTGTGCCTTAGGAAGCGATCAAAACGAGTCATATCGAATCCTTTCCCGCCGGTACCGCCGCGATCCATCCACACAAGCTAAGAAACGACAAATAGAACGGAAACCCTTTTTCCGCTTTAGCCGATAGGCTCGAACCTCCGGCCCAGTGGCGTCCAGGGCCTCTGGACTCAACTTCAGACGGATCCGCCGGGCATGCCGCTTTTCGTGTAAGATTCGGCCCACTATTCTGTGGGGATTGCACTTGACCCGCTACTCGTCCACATCCGCCGAAGCCCTGATACGAGCCTGCGCCGAATCCAACGATGCTGCGGCATGGGAGGAGTTCGTCGCCCGCTTTCATCGTCCGATAAGTCTTTCTATATTTCGCATTGCGGACCAATGGGGAGGGACTCCTCAGCAGATAGTCGACGACTTAGTCCAGGAGACTTACCTCAAGCTCTGCGCTGACAAATGCCGTATGCTCCTCAATTTCGCCAATCGCCATCCTGACGCGGTCATTGGATATATGAAGACGATTGCGGTCAACGTTGCCCGCGACCACTTCAAGTCACTCCATTCGCAGAAGCGAGGCGAGGGAGAAACTGATCAGTTTCAGGAGGACGCTGAGCACCAGGCTCACAGCAGGGGTTTTGGCAGCATCGATGCCATGGAACGCGAAGTCCTTTTAAAACAAATTGACGACCACCTGCAAAGCTGCGCCGCCGGCCCCAATCAAGAGAGGGACTGTCTTATCTTTTGGTTTTACTACCAACAAGGCATGAGCGCTAAAGCAATTTCAGCTCTGGCTACCATCCAACTCGGCGCAAAAGGCGTGGAGACCGTAATTTTCCGGCTGATTCGATGCGTGCGAGAGCAACTCGGTGGAGCGAGTACTCAAGACCCGGCGGAGTCATAGCTAGGCGAAAAGGATTCCGCCCACCAATCTCGTATTAGAGGGAGAAGCTGATTTTGATACGGCCATTCGATAAACATCTCGATAGCGACGAACTGGACGGGTTGGTTGCGTCGCAGGGCATCCGTGTGCCGGATTTGGTGGGGCTCTCAGAGCAAGCCGTCCGAGAGGCTCAGCGCCACGTGGAGTCTTGCCAAGACTGCAGTCAGAAGTTGCAGATGCACCGGTGGGTCCAGAGCGAGATTTTGCGCGCGCAAGCGCCCAACTCCTCGCCACGAACCTCCGAGTGCATAGGAGACGCCGAGTGGCTGGATGTGGCGGCAGGGCTGCTCCCTGATGCCAAGACAAGAGAGTTGATGAATCATGCTGCACAATGCGACCACTGCGGACCTCTGCTGAAGGATGCGGCCGAGGCGCTTGTGGATGAAACGACGCCCAGTGAAGAGAGATTACTGACCTCGCTGAGCAGCGCACGGCCCGAGTGGCGGAAGAATATGGCCGCGACACTTCGCGCCAGCGCTGGAGCTAAAGGCAAGAGTCGAGAGAAAAAGGAGGCCGTGCAGTGGTGGCAAGCACTCTTTTCATGGCCGCGTCCTGCGTTTGCGCTGGCCGGAATTGCTGTGGCGGTCCTGGCAGGATGGCTGGGGCTACGTATGCTTCACCCTCCATCGGCGGAACAACTGTTAGCGCAGGCATACACCGAGCGTCGCACACTCGAAGTGAGAATTGCAGGCGCGAAGTACGCCCCGATGCGTATCGAGCGGAGCGCGGGTGGATCAAATCTGGACAAGCCACCGTCACTGTTGAAAGCCGAGGCTCTGATCGGCGATAACCTGAGGAAGAGCCCAAACGACCCTATTTGGCTTCGAGCCAGAGCGCAGGCCGATCTGCTGGATGGGAACTTCGAATCCGCGATCAAGTCGCTGCAACGAGCGTTGGAAACACAACCTGATTCGCCCCAACTCCTGACCGATCTAGGCTCTGCCTATTTTCTTCGTGCCGAAGTTACAAACCGCGCCA
>Ga0307476_10001143_pt1 | contig 16760 bp, 12 predicted proteins | sample atmos_gasesECM2C_2_FD_203314 | JGI IMG/M metagenome (GOLD analysis project Ga0307476, IMG submission 203314) | Hardwood forest soil microbial communities from Morgan-Monroe State Forest, Indiana, United States - atmos_gasesECM2C_05 | ecosystem: Environmental > Terrestrial > Soil > Temperate... | reverse complement strand
GATCGGGTTTGACGGCTCTGCCTTCCTGCAGGTGCTTAGCGTCCGCGAGCGCAAAGCCGATCGCAAAGATTTTGCTGTGGCGGATGTTTTTTCTCGGTATCTCGTGGCATTGGAGCAGGTGAGGGCCGCAGTTGATAAGATGCTCGATTCGGACGCCGCCGGTGGTAAATAAGGTCGCGAACGGTTTTTCAGGAGAGTCCCATGAGTAAGGCGTTGATTGCAGTCGCAGTGGTGGTGGCAATTATTTTGCTTGTTGTCCTCTTCGCTTTTGGCCAGTATGTGAGCGTAAAGAACACGCTGGTCAGCAAAAACGAGGCGGTAAAGGCGTCCTGGTCGCAGGTTGATATTGTGCTGCAGCGTCGTGCCGACCTCATCCCGAACCTCGTCGAGACAGTCAAGGGTTATGCGAAGCAGGAACAAACCGTCTTCGGTGACATTGCGAAAGCACGCTCCGCTCTGCTTTCCGCGGGCTCGCCGCAAGAAAAGATCGCCGCCAATGGACAACTTGATGGCGCGCTCGGCCGGCTGCTGCTGGTTGTAGAGAACTATCCCCAGCTGAAATCGAACGAGAATTTTCTTCGATTGCAGGACGAACTTGCGGGCACGGAGAATCGCATTGCAGTCGAACGCAAGCGCTATAACGACACTCTGAGGGACTACAACACTTACGTGCAGCAATTTCCCAACAGCATTTTTGCCGGGTTTGCTGGATTCAAGCCAAATGAAGCCTATTTCGAGGCCACGCCGGGCTCGCGCGAGGTTCCGAAGGTGAATTTTTCGAATCCGGGAGCGACGGCTCCACAGGCAACTCCTCAGCCGGCGCCAGTACACTAGTTGGCTTGTAGTTAATGGAAAATCGATCGTTCGACTAGAAGGTGTGGAAGACCAGGACAGCCACGAGTGTGACGATGCAGAGAGCGAGGACGAGCAGCGACGCTTTTTCGCTCTTCTTCACACCCTTCCACACGCTTGTCTTGGTTTCCATAGTGTTACCAGTTTGCGCCGGCGCGCGGACCGCGACAATGGCTCGATTGGGCTTGGCACAAGGGTAACGTGCCTAAAGGTCAGCCCATTTCTAACCACCATCTCTACGCGCCAGGTAATTCCCAACCTTCGTCCTTCATCTTCTTATTCGTCCAATGCTGTAACCGCTCGAACAGAGCGGGGTCGATCACAGCAAATCGCAAACCCACCCGGCCCTCGCCTCCAAACCACACAATGCGCGCCTTGGCCTGAAAAACGGTTTCACTTTCAGGCAGCGGAAAGCTGACGTCCAATAGACCGGTAAACTTCATCGGTTCTTTCAGGCCATCCACTCCCAATCCGCCTGTGCTTAGGTTCACGCCCTGCACTGCGACTTCATCGCCGTGCTGGTTCTTCAACACAACCGACAGCTGCACGCGGGCCCGGAAAAATTTCTGCTGCTCCAGGCTGATAAATCCCAGCGAATTTGCGGCATCCGTAGAGTTTATGTTGATGTTGTATTCCTTCAGCTTTCGACTGAGCGTACGACGTGAAATGCCGAGTTGTTCCGCGGCTTGGCTGCGATGGCCGCCGCTCCGCTCGAGCGCGCGAATGATCATCTGCTCTTCCATGCTATCGAGATTGCCGACCGGCATGGAGGCCGATTGACGCTGTGTCACCGGATTGCCCGACATAGCATCTGCGATCTGCGATTTACTAATTTCGAGCTGGCGCGATTCCACGGCAACTCGAGCCACCAGGTTGCGAAGTTCACGAACATTGCCCGGCCAAGCGTGCGAGAGCAACGCGGAAACGGCCTCCGGTGCAAACGAACTGCCGGGTTTCTTGAGGCTGAGAAAATGTTCCGCCAAAGCAACAATATCTTCGGGGCGTTCCCGCAGCGGCGGCACACGGAGCTGGAACTGCCCGAGTCGATGAAAAAGATCCTGGCGGAAGCGGCCCGCAGTTACGGCAGCGTCGAGATCCTGATTGGTAGCCGCGACGATGCGCACATCCACTGTGATCTTGCGGTGCCCGCCCAGGCGGTAGAAGGGGTAGCCATCGAGCACCCGCAGAAGCTTCACCTGAGTTTGAAGCTGCAGTTCCCCAATTTCGTCCAGAAACAGCGTGCCCTTGTCGGCCAGTTCAAACAGTCCTGCCCTCGAAGCGTCGGCTCCGGTAAACGCGCCTTTCTCATAACCGAATAATTCGCTCTCCACCAGATTTTCAGGGAGGGCCGCGCAATTAATATCCACCCACGGCCGACTGCGCCGGTGCGAGGATTGGTGAATGGTGCGCGCAATCAGTTCCTTGCCGGTTCCGGTTTCACCCGTGATGAGTACGCTTTCGGTATGGCCCGCCACTCGATCCACCATGCGCATGAAACGATGCATGAGGGGGCTGGCAAGTATCAGGTTTGTCCCATCAATCTCGCGCGAAGCTGTATGCGTCGAATCCTCGTCTCCAGCCGGTATCTTGGCAACATCCGTGGCCTTTAGCCCCTCATCCGCCAGAGAGAACAGAGCGACTAAGCCTGCGGGCGCAGAAATACCATCGCGCAGCAACGCTACCGATAACTCCACGGCGACCGTTTTCTTCGACTTGGTCCTGCATCGAACGGTTGATCGATAGTTGCCGTCCTTCAATGCAGCCGCCAAAATTGCCTGCTGCAATTGGAGGCGCTCACGCCCATCTTCCTGAATGAAGAAAGCCGCCAGTGGCCGGCCCAGAACTTCTGCCGGACTATGGCCGAAGAAATTCAGCGCAGCATGGTTGCACCCGGTGATTTTGCCTTCTGGATCCGCCGACAACATGGCGATTTTTCCCAACATGCCTGCATGCAAAATATTCGTATTCGGCGTCCCCGAAAGATCGGGACCCGCTCCGGCGCCCGCTCGCCTTCGTGGCTGCGAATTGATGTTGTCTGTTGGCATTCCGCGCGTTTGGAGGTGATCTTGACACAGAGGGCAGTCGTTATAGGAAGTAACCGGCTGCGGAGGATAACGAAAGTAATCAGATCTCGGAAATGCCAGAGCGGTCGAATCCCTGCACAAAATAATCAGCTAAAAATCCCAAAACCGGCCCTCTCCGGGTTACTTCAGTAAGCTACTTAAAACCTTTTGAGAACCATACGATCTAGTTGAACAGCCTCGTCTGGAGGTGTGTGCAGGCGCTTATCCCTGCGCGGCGGACGCGGTCTGTCGCTCTCCTCGAGAGCCGCACTGAAGCCATGTCGACTCGGACGAAGCTATTTGTCGGGATCGCGGTCTCGCTCGGGATGGTGGTGCTGTGCTCTGCCCTATGGCACTGGCAATCCGCTGACCTGATGCGATTTACGTGCTATCTCGCCGTGGCCATTCTGGCCTCCGGCCTGAAGGTACAACTGCCGGGTATCGACGGCACGATGTCAGTTAATTTCCTTTTCATTCTTCTGGGAGTGATGGAACTGAGCTTGCCAGAGACGCTGGCCATCGGCTGCACCGCCACGCTCGTGCAAAGCGTGTGGCAGGCCCGCAATCGCCCCGATCCGGTGAAGGTTCTTTTTAACGTCGTCGGAATGATGGCAAATGCCAGCGCCCTCTGCTACTGGAGCTACCACTGGCTCTACGCAAAAATGGGCGGCAATAAACCTGTTCTGCTGATGCTCGCAGCCTTGGTTTTCTTTCTCGCAAATACTCTGCCGATCTCCGTTGTGATCGCTCTCACGGAAAACAAGACCAGTCGCAAGGTATGGTCGGAATGCTATTTTTGGTCGTTCCCCTATTACCTCGTGGGCGCGGCAGCAGTCGGTCTGGTCGGTGTGGTCAACAGCCGCGCGGGCTGGCAGACATCATTGTTGGTCCTGCCATTGATTTATTGGGTGTACCGCTCTTATCGACTCTACCTTGGGCGACTGGAAGCCGAGAAAGAGCGGGTCGAAGTGGAGAAGCGCCACGTCGAGCAGATCGCGTCCCTCAATATGCGGACTATCGAGGCTCTGGCGCTCGCCATCGAAGCCAAAGATCACACTACCCACACCCATCTGCAACGGGTGCGAACTTACGCGGTAGAGATTGCCAAAGAAATTGGTTTGTCGCGGGACGAGATCGAAGCGCTACGGGCTGCGGCGCTGTTACACGACATCGGCAAGCTCGCCGTTCCCGAACACATCATCAACAAGCCGGGGAAATTGACTCCCGAAGAATTCGAGAAGATGAAAGTCCATCCCATCGTGGGTGCTGAAATTTTGGACCGTGTTGCCTTTCCGTATCCCGTCGCTCCCATCGTTCGCGCCCATCACGAAAGGTGGGATGGATCGGGATATCCCGCGGGACTAGCCGGGGACGAAATTCCCATCGGCGCACGGATCTTGGCCGTCGTCGATTGCCTCGACGCGCTGGCCTCGGACCGCCAGTACCGCCCAGCCATTCCACTGGATCGCGCCATGGATACAGTGAGGGAAAAAGCCGGAATCTGGTTCGATCCGAACATCGTGGGGATACTGGATCGTCGCTATCAGGACCTGGAACGGATCGCGCAGATTCCTGAAGAAAGCTTCGTTCCCGCCGGGTTTACCAAGAATTTGCGCGTGGAACGTGGCCTCGCGCCTGCCACCGGGTTTGAGCAAGGCCCCGAAAACTCTTTGAACGAAACCGACTTCCTTACCTCGATCGCATCCGCCCGGCAAGAGGCCCAAGCCATGTTCGATTTGAGCCAGGACCTCGGAAATTCGCTTAGCCTCAGCGAAACTCTTTCGGTGCTTTCGATGCGGCTCCGCCGCCTCATTCCCTATGACTCGATTGCAGTCTATGTAAATCGCAACGGGTGGCTGCTGCCGGAACTGGTGAGTGGCGAGAACTTCCGCGTTTTGTCTTCCCTGAAAATCCGCGTCGGCGAGGGGCTGTGCGGCTGGGTCGCTGAGAATTGCAAACCTATCATCAACGGTAACCCACAGGTAGAACCGGGATTTGTCGCCGATCCGAAAATCGCGAATCTAACTTCGGCGCTGGTCGTTCCCCTGCAGGGCTTGAGCGGGGTCGTTGGCGTTCTCGCCATGTACCACTCGAGTCTGGACGCTTTTACTCCCGATCACTTGCGCATTCTTCTGGCCGTAGCCTCTAAAGTGGCACTTTCGGTCGAAAATGCCTTGAAGTATCAGCAGGCTGAAAGTTCGGCGACCACTGACTTTCTTACCGGGCTGCCGAATGCGCGGTCGCTATTCATGCACCTCGCGCAGGAGGTCTCCCGCTGCCGCCGCATGAAGACTTCTCTCGCCGTGATGGTGTGCGATATCGACGGCCTTAAGAAAATCAACGACTCATTCGGCCACCTTGAGGGAGACAAATTGCTGCGCGAGTTCAGTTTGCGGCTAAAAGATGCCTGCCGCGGCTACGACTATGTTGCCCGCATGGGCGGGGACGAGTTCGTAATCACTGCGCCTGGACTCTCGAGCGAAGCGGCTCTGGAAAAAACCGACCGCCTGAATCAGGCCGCCATCGAGGCCGGACGCCTCACCTGCGGCCGCGAAGTCATCAGCCTGAGCGTGGGGACCGCTTTCTGTCCGGAAGACGGCTTTGACGTGGAAGCTTTGCTGGCCGAAGCCGACCGCCGCATGTATGCGGTGAAACAGACCCACCATGCCCAGCTTGCTTCCAGCGAGGATATTCTGGCACAGGGGGCTGCGGGAACGTAAATGCGAAACCTGCAACGAAAAATTGCCGGGCACGCGTTGGCGTTGCTGGCGACTGTTTTGCTTGGAGGATTGCTCTCAGCGACGCTGGTGCGTCTCGCGCCGGGTTTCGACACCGATGAACGTGAACTCGATCCGCACTTGAACGCACAAAGCGTCCAGGCTTTGCGGGAGGCGAGACAGAAACAACAAAAAAATAGCCTGGTTCGATTCTATTTCTCTTACATGACGAGCGCTTTGCGTGGCGACCTGGGCACGTCGCTTTCACTGGGACAACCGGTGCGCAACCTTCTGCGCGATCGCATTCCTCTAACCCTGCGCATACTATCACTTGGTCTGGGTCTCGCGTGGATGTTATCTCTCACTCTTGCCCTGACCGCCGCATGGATGCGGCTTTCGATTTACGATTCCCTGACGACGATCATCAGCGGGGCCTTCCTTTGCATGCCCGCGGCGGTTCTGGCTTTGCTCTCAGTGTTGTGGAACGTGCCAGGCTCATTGGCCATCGCACTGATCGTCTTCCCACACACATTTCGATACTCCAGAAATCTGCTGGCGAAAGTTTATTCCCGACCGCACATTACCGCCGCTCGCGTTAAAGGATTGAGCGAAGCGCGCATTCTTTTCTGGCACGTCGTGCCGGTGGTCGCTCCGCAACTGCTGGCCGTGGCTGGAGTTTCGGTGAGCATTGCCGTCGGCGCCACCATTCCAGTGGAAGCCTTGTGCGGTTTGCCGGGCGTCGGCCAGTTGGCGTGGCAGGCGGCCTTGGCACGTGATCTTCCTTTGCTGATGACCATCACGATTCTGGTGACGCTGGTAACGTTGCTCGCCAACTCGGGGGCGGATGTAATCGGGCATGTGCTACAGAGGCAGGAAGCATGAGCCTCGCGCAAAAAATGGCGTGTGCGATTTTGTTGCTGGTGCTGGGCGCATCCGCGGCCGCGAATTGGTTGGCGCCGGCGGGTTACGCCAGGCAATACCGTGAAGCCACGGAGGCACCTCCTTCGCACGCGCACTGGCTCGGCACCGATGAACTGGGGCGCGACCGCTTTGCCCGCGTACTCTACGGAACCCGAATTTCACTGCTTCTAGCCCCAGCAGCGGCTCTGTTTTCAACTTTGATGGCCGCTTTCATCGGAGGATTGGCGGGATATTTGGGCGGCGGTTGGGCCCGCATCGCCATGGCGGTCACGGATCTATTCTTGTCTCTACCCTGGTTGTTTCTACTGATTACCGCGCGCGCCCTCTTGCCGTTGAATGTTTCGCCCTTGGTTTCGGTGCTGGTGACATTCCTGCTCTTGGGGCTTCTAGGTTGGACAGCGGCAGCGCGAGTCCTGTGCAGCACAGCAGCGGCGCTGCGTACTTCAGATTTTGTTCGACAGGCGCGAGCTGCAGGCCTGACTAGACAAAGATTGTTCTGGATTCATGTCGTACCGAATTTAAAACCAGTTCTCTACGCTCAGTTCTGGATCTCGATTCCGGTTTTCATCTTAAGTGAAGCCAACCTCGGGATTTTGGGTCTCGGCGTGGCCGAGCCCATGCCGTCCTGGGGAAGCTTACTCAAAGAACTGGAAGGCCTGGTTTCCATTGGTGAAGAGCCGTGGAAGTTTGTGCCGCTGATCTTATTGGCGCTGGTGGTTACGTCGTTTCAACTTTTGCTTTCCAGACACGAGGAAGTACCGGCATGAAGAGAAAGTCGGAAGAAATGAAAAGCTTATTCGGCAGAAAAATCGCGATTGCCATAATTTGCCTGGGAGTTGTATATGGGCGGGCCTCAGCTCAAACTGGCGGCGAGCTGCGCTTTTGCCTACGCACCGAGCCGAAAACTTTTAATCCGCTGAAGGTAGAAGACGATTCATCCGGCGCAATTCGCTATTTAACCGGAGGCGTGCTCGTCCGCGTAAATCGACAGACGCAGGAACTCGAGCCTGAACTGGCAGTGTCCTGGAAGGTCTCGAAAGATGGGCGGCAGATTTCGTTTCGCTTGCGCAACGGTATCTCATTCTCTGATGGAACGCCTTTCACCGCCGCCGACGTGGCTTATACCATGCAGCAGTTGATGGATCCGGCATTGCATTCCCCCACTGGCGACGCATTTCGGTCAGGCACTGGAAGCGTCGAAACCAAAGTCATTTCTCCGACTCAGGTTTCCATCAGATTTCCAGAGCAGGTTGCCGGTCTTGATCGCCTCTTCGATCAAGTCGCTATTCTTTCCCAACACTCGCCAAAAAAAGAAATGGCAGTTCTGGGACCGTTCATGGTGGCCGATTACAAAGCGGGATCAACTGTTTTTCTAAAACGCAATCCCAACTACTGGAAGTCCGACGAACGAGGCCGCAAGCTGCCTTACCTGGATTCGATACAACTGGACATTCAACCGAACCGTGATGTTGAAATGCTTCGATTCAAGCGCGGAGAGCTGGATCTGATCAATTCTCTCGACAGCGAATATTTCGACAAGCTGGCCGCAACTTCTCCTCAACTCGTGCACGATGCTGGCGCGTCGCTCGACAGCGAGCAGCTCTGGTTCAACCAGGTTTCCAAGTCGCCGATTCCAGCCTTCAAGAAAAACTGGTTTCACTCCGCCAACTTCCGGAGCGCGATTTCAGAAGCAGTCAACCGCGAAGATCTAAGCCGCATTGTCTTTCACGGACACGCGCAGCCCGCGGTAGGTCCGTTCTCGCCCGCCAACAAGTTTTGGTTCAACGCCCGCCTCAAGCCGCAACCCTATAGTCCCGACGCGGCATTGAAGGCTCTGCAATCCGAGGGCTTCCGCATGGAGAACGGAACGCTCAAGGATAAAGACGGAAATGCGGTCGTATTCTCGATCATAACGAACGCCGGCAATAAGTACCGCGAGCGCATGGCAGTGATGATTCAGGATGATCTGCAGAAAATCGGCATTCATGTCAACGTGGTCACGCTCGACTTTCCTTCCCTGATCGAACGCATGACTCAGAGTTTCGACTACGAAGCGATTCTGCTCGGCCTCACCAACGTCGATCTCGACCCTAACGGCGAAATGAACGTGTGGTTGAGTTCGTCGGAGAATCACCAGTGGAACCCGCAGGAGAAGTCTCCAGAAACCCCCTGGGAAGCTGAAATCGACCGGCTCATGAAGCTACAAGCGTCTTCGAACGACGCCGGCAAACGGAAAGAAGCATTCGACCGGGTCCAGGAAATCGTAGTCGAGCAAGAGCCTTTCATTTTCCTGGTAAATAAGAACGCGCTTTCCGCAGTGTCGACGGCAGTGCACGGCGCGTCGCCGGTAATCCTGTCGCCGCAAACATACTGGAACGCAGAACGGCTGACAGTATCGACCAAATAATCGAAGCATGTCGGCCACGGATTTTGCACGGATTGACACAGAACTAAACCTGGCTCGCGAAAGCACAACCTCATGGCGATGGAAGCTCAGCAAAACGACACCCTTCTCTCGGCCTGCCTTTCCGTGCGCTATGCAGAAAAGCTTGTCTTGCGCGACGTAGAGTTGGAGATTCGCTGCGGCGAAGTGATGGGACTGGTGGGGCAAAGCGGTTCCGGCAAAAGCACCCTGGCAATGGCGATTCTAGGCCTTCTCGAGAAAAAGCGAGCCCGGGCCGAAGGTTCGATACGATTCCAGGGTTCCGAACTTTTACAGCTCTCAGAACGCGAACTCCGTGCGCTGCGCGGACACGCCGTGGCTTTGGTCCTGCAGAGTCCCTTGTCTTCTCTAAATCCAGCGCTGAAGATTCGCACCCAGCTCAAAGAAGCGTGGCGCGCCCACGCTTCCGGTACAAAAGCGGACTGCATGAACGCAATCCGGGCGCGTCTTGAAAGCGTTTCCCTGCCCGCCGACGAAGAATTTCTCCGCAAGTATCCTTCCCAGATGAGCGTCGGCCAGGCGCAGCGAGTTCTAATCGCTATGGCCGTAATGCATCGTCCCGCTCTCCTGATTGCTGACGAAGCGACCAGCGCGCTCGATGTGATTACGCAATCTGAAATTCTGGCGCTCTTTCGCGAACTCAACCGCTCGACGGGGATGGCCATTCTATACATCTCTCACGATCTTGCGTCAGTGGCTGGCATCTGCGACCGCATTGCCATTCTGCACCAGGGCGAAATTGTTGAGTGCGGATCGACCGGGCAAATCTTCGAACAGCCTCAACATGAATACACGAAGCGGCTAATGGCGGCGATGCCGCAGATCCCGGCACGCAACGCACACCGCTCCACGAAGACCGAAGCCGCGACAGCGCGATAGCCCGTTTTCCACTTCAACCTGATAGGTAACTAGCTGGAGTAACTGCCCAACAATTCGGGGACAAACTGTCCCATCTCCCAAGTGGAAGGCCAGAGTGGCCCACTGGCCCCGCTAGACTCGATTTTATCTCCAATACTTTCAATGACTTGCAACCAGGCGATTGGTCTTGGCCTTGCACAAGACCAGATGGGTCCAAGTTCGTTTTGTTCGAAATTCGTTCTTGTGATTGGAAAGGCTGAGATTTTATGCCGCAGATACTTAAACCAAAGAGCCCGAATCGGGGCCAGCGCCACAGCGCAGCTTGGGGAAAGCGCGTGAGCATACTGGTGTTGTTCCTGGTTGCGGAAGCCGCGTTCGCCCAGAAATGGGTGGGTAAGTTCGCGCCGGATTTGGCGCCGACCGCCGCACGAGCCAATCATGGCGCATCGGCCAGCGATACCGTGACGGTAATCGTGCAGTACAAAGAAGTTCCGGGAGCTGCCCAGGAAGGTCGAGCTCATAATCTTGGCGGCCACCTGAACCATAGGCTTCACTTGGTTAACGGCATCGCTCTCACCATTCCGGTCAATGCGTTGCCTGCCCTGGAATCGGATCCCGACGTCGTGGCCCTCAGTCTCGACCATCCGATGAAAGGACTGGATGACATCTCCGACGTTGCCACCGGCGTCAATGCAGCGTGGAATGCCGGCTACAACGGGGCCGGAATCGGCGTTGCCATAATCGATAGCGGAATCAACGATAATCATCCCGATCTGATGAATTCAACGGGGACCACCTCGCGCGTGGTTTATCGCCAGGATTTCACCGGCACGCCCAACTCTAATTCGAGCGGAGCCATGTATGACTTGTACGGTCATGGTACCCACGTCGCCGGAATCGTCGGCGGCAACGGCTACCTCTCCGGCGGAAATTATGCCGGCGTCGCACCAGCCGTAAATCTCATCGACCTTCGCGTACTCGATCTCAACGGATCGGGTACCGATAGCAACGTTATTGCTGCTATCCAGCAGGCGATCGCGCTGCAAAACACTTACAACATCCGCGTCATCAACCTGTCACTTGGACGCGGGATTCCAGTCAGCTACACGCAAGACCCGCTGTGCCAGGCGGTCGAGTCAGCCTGGAAGGCGGGCATTGTCGTAGTGGTGGCGGCTGGCAACTACGGCCGATTGAATGTCAACGGCAGCAACGGTTTCGGAACCATCACGGCTCCCGGCAACGATCCGTACGTACTCACCGTCGGTGCGATGAAGAGCAACGGCTCTTCTTCACCGGCCGCGGAAACTTTGGCGAGCTACAGCTCAAAGGGCCCCACCACTTACGATCACGTCGTAAAGCCTGATCTGGTGGCTCCCGGGAACGACATCGTATCTCTGGCTGCACCGGGCGCTACGCTGGAAACCTCCTATCCTGCTGAATTCGTGACTGGCAGCGATGGAAACAACGACTACTTCACGCTGAGCGGCACCAGCATGGCGACTCCGCTGGTCAGCGGGGCGGTTGCGTTGCTTCTGCAGCAGAATAGCGCTCTTACGCCCGATCAGGTGAAGGCGCGACTGATGAAGACGACTTACAAACAATTTCCCGTCTCTACCGTCGCGTGGGTACCTCATCTTCTTATGAACTTCACTTCGACCTACGACCTGTTTTCTACGGGTTCGGGTCTGGTTAACCTGCAGAACGCGATCTCCAATACCGATCTCGCTCCGCCGACGGTGGGTTCGGCACTATCTCCGTACGTCGTTTACAATCCTCAGCCCGGAGGCGGCAAAGTCACCCTGGTCTACGGAAACAGCAGCCTATCTCCGACCTCGGTGGTTTGGGGTACGTCGGTGGTTTGGGGCGCCTCGGTGGTTTGGGGTGCAAACGTTAGCGGAAGTTCGGTGGTCTGGGGAGCGGCATTGCCCTGGAACAGCAACCTTCTCAGCGCCTTTAGCGTGGTCTGGGGGGCCAGCACAGCTCCTGGAACTTCAGCCACCAGCGTGGTCTGGGGTGCTTCAACGCTACTCAACAGCAGCGCGCTCTCCGATGCTGGAGACGATGAACAGTAAGCCGTGTTCACACTAACAAAAGAGAGGAGAAGAATATGAATCGCACACGGCTAACGCAGACATTCATCGCAGCGATGGTCCTGGCAGCAATGGCAAGCACCACATACGCCAGCCTGGCCAGCCACACCATCCACGCGTCTTATGCCTTGGCTCTGCTCGCATTGGCGGCGGCAACGTCGCGCATGAAAATCAAGCTGCCCGGCATCGACGGCAACATGTCAGTCAACCTGCCATTCCTGCTGATGGCTGTGGTCAATCTCAGCGCGCTCGAAGCTGTCGTGATTGCAGGCATCTCGACCATGGTCCAGTGCTGGCCTAAGCTGGACGCGAAGTTTAAACCGCAGCAGATGCTGTTCAACGTAAGCATGATGGCATTCGCGACCAGTGTGGCGAACTTGATCTGGAACGCCGGTTGGTTGGGAAAGGGTGCGCTTGCATCTGAACCCTTGATGTTGGCTTCCACAACCGCTGCTTTCTTCCTGGGGCAGACCGCGCCGGTAGCCGGCATCATCAAGCTGGCCGAGGGCGCGGCCATGCGCCGCATCTGGCTCGGCATCGTGCAGCTTTCGTTCCCTTACTACGTACTCAGCGCAGGCATGACATCAATGGTCAACCTGGCCAGCCATCACTTTGGTTGGCAGGCAGCCTTGGTGGTCTTCCCGTTGATGTACGCAGTCCACCGCTCTTACCGGCTATATTTCGGCAGAGTGACGGAAGGATTACGCACGCCACCGCTGGCAAAAACTGCCAGCGTGGGAGCGTAGAAGACAACAAACGCGCTTCGACCTACGGCTCGGTCGCGAACCGTAGCTCGGACGAGTAACGAATGAACGACGGCGTTCCGATTCAAACGGAACGCCGTTCGTATTTGCTAATCTCCTGCCAACCAACTCAATCATCTTCAGAACCTAATCAACCTGAGGTGGCATCCATAGCGTCGATGAGAACACCTTGCGACGAAGCAGTAATTCGATCGGGGAACATTGCATCGCCGTGTATCGAAAACGCCCGGCCCTGGATACTGGCTGCGACCATTATCGGCTCCAGTATGGCATTCATCGATAGCACGGTCGTCAACGTAGCTCTGCCAGCGTTGCAAAACAGCTTTCACGCGACCGTGGTGGATGTGCAATGGGTGGTTGAATCCTACGGATTATTGCTGGCCGCGCTGATTCTCGTCGGAGGCTCGCTGGGCGACTTGTTCGGCCGCCGGATGATGTTCCTATTGGGCGTAACAATTTTTGCCGCAGCTTCGATGGGATGCGGTCTCGCCTCCAACATCCACCAGTTGATCATAACCAGGAGCATCCAAGGGATCGGGGCTGCCCTCCTTGTACCCGGCAGCCTTGCAATTATCAGTGCTTCTTTCGACGAGAAGGGTCGCGGTCAGGCCATCGGCACTTGGTCGGGCTTCACCGCCATCACTACAGCCGTGGGTCCGCTTCTCGGCGGATGGCTGGTTGAGCATGCTTCCTGGCGCTGGGTATTTTTCATCAATCTCCCGCTTGCCGCGATAGTTGTGGCGATCACGATATGGCGCGTCCCTGAAAGCCGCGGCACCGCCGGAAGCAGCATTGATTGGCTTGGCGCCCTGATCGTTACTCTCGGCCTTGGTGGTCTCGTCTTCGGCCTCATCGAATCTGCCAATCACGGTTGGCGAAGCCCTCTGGTGCTGGCGACGTTGATCGGAGGTTGCGCCTCTCTAAGTCTGTTCGGGTTTGTCGAAGCTCGCGCTACTTCGCCAATGGTTCCGCTGACGCTGTTTGCGTCTTCAACTTTTAGCGGCGCCAACCTGCTTACGTTATTTCTCTACTCCGCAATTGGAATTTTCTTCTTCCTGTTTCCAATGAATCTGATCCAGGTGCAGCGCTACTCCGCAACCGCAGCCGGTGGCGCCGTGCTGCCGCTGATCCTGCTGATCTTCCTTCTATCCCGTTGGTCGGGAGGTCTGGTGGCGCGCTACGGGCCAAGGCCTCCACTGATCATCGGCCCGCTGGTAGTGTCGCTGGGTTTCGTTCTGTTTGCCCTGCCGTCAATAGGCGGAAGCTACTGGACGGTGTTTTTTCCCGCCGTAATCGTTCTTGGCTTCGGCATGGCCATCACCGTAGCTCCACTGACTACGGTCGTAATGAATTCAGTCAGCAGCGACCGAGTGGGAGCCGCTTCTGGAATCAACAATGCCGTTGCCCGCGTCGCGGGAGTGCTTGCCATCGCTGTTTTCGGGATTGTGATGCTCAGCACTTTTGGCTCGCGCCTGAATCGCAACCTGGCTCCCCTGTCTCTGCCGTCCGAAGTTCTGGAAGCCGTTCAGTCGAACAAAATCAGGCTTGCCGCCCTGCCAGTTCCTGCCGGCTTGAGCGACACTGAAAAATCCGCAGTCCAGCAAGCGATTCACGAGGCATTTGTATTCGGATTCAGAATAGTGCTGCTCGCTTGCGCAGGCCTTTCCATAGCCAGTTCTGCCGTAGCATGGATCACGATTCCAAGGCGGCCCTCGGAATCAGCCTCGCTCATTGACCACGGTGGTCGTTAGCGACCACCTCGCCTGCCAGTCCGCGTTTCTCGACTTACTTTGTCGGATCAGTTGCAGTCGTGGTAGTTGTGCTGGCGGCCTTTTCTTCTTCAGCCTTCATGGCTGATTTGAAGCCACGAATACCCTCGCCAATTCCTTTTCCTAGCTCAGGAAGTTTTTTCGGGCCAAACACTAATAACGCAATTCCGAAAATAATCAGCAGATGCGTTGGTTGAAATAGTCCTTCTAGCATGAGTCCTCCGTAGCTTGGATCGGAAACGGCCAAATCGGAAAACGGCCGGATCAGAAAAGATGGTTACAGCGTTGGTAAAGATGCAGGCGCTGCAACCTGCCACCAGAATGCAGCGCCCGCACAAGAGCACAGCAATCAGAAACCGCGTCGAACTGAATCGGCCTCGACTGCCAGCTGATTAACCAATCGTAAAAATCCTTGTGACTGACCCGCGAACAAAAGGTCTTGGGTGAACGACTTGATGGTAGCGACCGCGCCTCCGAACTCTGTCAGCGTTGGCCGAATCACAGAGCACTGCGGCAGGCTCTTGCTGATAAATTCGCAAGGCTCAGGCAGAATCAGGTTTGTCTGATCGAGCTCTGAGTTGCGAGCGTTGAGATCCGGAAAGGTTAGGCCAGTTATCGGGTCGACTACTCCAGCCAGGGGCTGAGATACTGCATTGCCCGCCTTGTCGTGCCACAGTCCGAAGTGGTCAATCTCCACTCCGCCAATGCTGATCAGAATTCGCAGAACCTCAGCACTGGTCGCCTTCAACGCCAGCGTGGGATACAAGCTGGCCCCACCCTGCTCAATGTAGGCAAAGTGAAATCCAGCCGTATTCGCAATGGCCTGCATGCGAGATTGTTCTTTGCCCACAGGAGGAACCGGTTGCGGCTGGTTGGGAGGTGTGTCAGTGTCATTCAACGGAATTGCGGGCTGGTTTTGGATGGTAAGTGGTCCCTGGAACGTAACTCCGAAATCAGGGTTCTGGGTGCTTCGATAACGCGTATACCAACTGAGATCCACGTTGAGGTTAAGCAGGTTTGTCAGCCTTCCCGTGTTCTTAGCACCGGTCGCTTGGCTGCTGGGCAAATTGCGGAACGCATCCAGATCCACGGGCTCTTGGCCCTTTGAAATCAGGTAGGCGTTCAGGAAAGCCGCGTGGCTCAATTCGTCGTCGGTGTTATCGGCGACGTATTGCGGCATGTCCCCATCAAGATTGCTGAGCGCGGCTATGTAGGCTGGATTGCCGCCTTGCACTCCCCCGAGCTCGTTGTATTGCTGCCACAGGTCAGCCTCAATGAGTTCTACTGCCGCCGCGAATTTCAGCAGGGCCACATCGCCCTTGGAGAGCCTGCCGCTGCTTCGCTCGTCCTGAGCGCTGGCCTTGGCTCCCATTAGGGCGCCAGCGGACAAAGTAGCGCCGGCAATCCCTAGGCTCTTAAGGAATGAACGTCGCTTTACAACACCTTGCCAGTGACGCTGAACGCTTTCTTCTGCTGAAGAGTTATTTGCTTCAGACGCGTTTGTTTCAGACACTACTGTAGAGGGAGAGTTATTCTCTTTCATGCTGATGCTCCAATTCCTTTGCGAATGATTTTGGTCGAGTTACAATGCAGAACGCCGTTTGTCGAGCAATATTCCCCAAACCGCAAGAAATATTTTTCTTGGCCTACGTACCCTATAGCGCACCAAGAACGCACTTGTCACAGCACTGTCACTTTTTTGTTAAGAATCACCACTTCACTAATAGCGTTACTCATGTCCCAGGCCTGGGGGGACGCTCAGGCGCGAAAGGAACAACAAAAAAGCGGCCCCACAGTAGGAGCCGCTGCCACTAACAATAGGCTGTTTAGAAGACTAACTTCCCTTGCAGTTCGATCACCCTGGGGGATGCGTCCGCTCCCAGACCCGATCCGTAAATCGTGGTTGGCTGGCTGACGTTTTGAGTAATTTGTCCGAACTGAGGGCTGTCTATGTTGGTGTTGGGGAAGGCAAAGTTTGGATGATTGAAGAAATTAAAGAACCTTGCCCCGATAGAAAATTGAGCGCTCTCCCACTTCGGGATGCCAAAGCCCTTCTCCACATCGAAATCTGTGTCGAAGTAACCTGGCCCGCGAAACTGGTTGCGGCGCTGGTTTCCGAAGCTAGTAGCAGGATCGGCAAAGTTAGCAGCGGTGTAGCAGGGATTCGCCAACTGTGCAGCCGCACTGCCGCAGTTGATGTTAGGAGTTCCTATGACATTGGCGAGCACTGCCGTTGCAGTGGCAGGGCTCGCGCTGCCGAACAAAGTCCCTTGCAGGGCATTG
>Ga0307476_10001142_pt1 | contig 16761 bp, 13 predicted proteins | sample atmos_gasesECM2C_2_FD_203314 | JGI IMG/M metagenome (GOLD analysis project Ga0307476, IMG submission 203314) | Hardwood forest soil microbial communities from Morgan-Monroe State Forest, Indiana, United States - atmos_gasesECM2C_05 | ecosystem: Environmental > Terrestrial > Soil > Temperate... | reverse complement strand
TCTGGGCTCGACGGAGGCCATGTACCACGTCGCGTCGAACCGGCTGGACGACATGGTCCCCGGCAGCGTCGGACGCCCGCTGCGCGGCTTCGAGGCCCAGGTCCGCGACTCCGATGGAAACCCGGTGATCGGCGAGCGCGGCGAGCTGTGGCTTCGCGGTCCACACATGTTCGTGGGCTACTGGAACCGTCCCGACCTGACCGCCCGCACGCTCGTCGACGGATGGCTGCGCACGGGCGACACCGCGCGGATCGTCGACGGTCGCATCTATCACGAGGGCCGCGTCGACGACCTCATGAAGCTCGGCGGCAACTGGGTGGCTCCGCGCGAGATCGAGCAGGAGATCGCCGCCCATCCGGATGTGGCGGACGTCGCCGTCGCGGTCGTCGACAACGACACCGGGGTTCCGGTCCTGAAGGCGTTCGTCCGGTCCCACCGCAACGACCCGGAGCTGTCGCGGGAGCTGTTCGAGGCATGCGGCGCGCGGCTGGCGGCGCACAAGGTCCCCCGGGCATTCGAGGTCGTCGCAGAGTTTCCACGCACGGCAACGGGGAAGCTCAAGCGCTACTTGCTGGCGTCTGGAGCCGCGTCGGCGACCGAAGGCCTGCTCGCCCGGGTATGGAAGGAGCGGCTCTCGGTCGCGCAGGTCAGCCGCACCGACAACTTCTTCGCGCTCGGCGGCGACTCCCTCGCCGCATGGACGGTCCTGAACCAGGTGAGCGAGCAAGTCGGCGTCGCGCTGCCACCGTCGCTCATGTTCCAGAGCGCCGGCCTGGCCGAGCTCGCCGCGCTCATCGATCGCAGGGTCCGCGCGCCGGAAGCGGATTCGCCGCGGCCAAGGCCCGAGCGGTCCGGACGGTTTCCCACGTCCGACGTGCAGACGCGCATGTGGCTGGTCGAGCAGATGGGCGGGCGCAGCAACACGCTCGAGGAGCTGGCGTTGCACGGGCCGCTCGACCGCGAGGCGCTCGAGCGCGCCTGGGCGCTGCTCGTGGCCCGCCACCCGGCGCTTCAGGTCACGTTCCATGGCGAGGCGACGGGCACCGTCGTCCAGACCATCGAGCCCCGGCCGCCGGCGACCGTCGAGCACGCCAGCCTCGAGCACCTGCCTGCCGATCAGCGCGCGGCGGCGTGCGAGCGGATCGTCGCCGCGGCACGGCTCCACCGCTTCGATCTCGCCAGCTGGCCGCCGTTCTCGGCCACGCTGATCCGCATCGATCCCCGGGAACATGTCCTCGTCATCGCGCTGCCGCATATCCTGACGGATCGCTGGTCCGCCGATATCCTGTTCGGGGATCTGGCGGAGCTCTATCGCGCCGAGCTGGCGGGTACGGATCCCGCCTTACCGCCGCTCCGGGTGGACCACGTCGACCACGTGCTGTGGCAGCGCGCCTCGACGAGGCAATCCCAGCTCGCTCGCCACCTCGAGTTCTGGAGAGCGGCGCTGGCGGGCGCCCCGGAGGCGCTGCACATCCCGGCGGCGATGCCCCCGCGTGCGGCGGCGGCGCAGGCGACCGGCAGCGTGTCGCTCCAGCTCGACGACGCCCTCGTGGACCGCCTGCGCGAGATCGCGCGCGCGAGCTCCGCAACGTTTTACCACGTCGTGATGGCAGGGTTCTTCGCCCTCCTGCATCGCTACACCGAAGCCGTCGACATCGTCATCGGGACCTCGGTCCACAACCGGGGTGACGACTCGCTGTCGCACGTCGTCGGGTGCTTCATGGATCATGTGCCGGTGCGAGCGAGGCTCGCGGCGCGCACCTCGTTCGCCAGGCTCCTCGCCGAGGTCCGGGACTTCGCGACGTCGGCATTCAGCCACTACGTCCCCCTGGGCGTGCTCCTGGACGAGCTCGCCCCCACCCGGCATGCCGAGCATGATCCCGTGTTCCAGGTGACGTTCAACCTGGTCCAGCGCAAGCCGCAGCCGTCGTTTCCGGGATGCCGCGTCGAGCGGCGCGTCGGTAGCCTCGAGATCGACCGGCTGTATCTCAACCTCAACCTGCTGGAGACCGACGACCACGTCGTCGCCAGCCTGGACTACGCGGCGACCCGGTTCGAGCCGGCCATGGCCGAGCAGCTCGCCGCACACTACGTGGCCCTGCTCGAGGCGGCCCTCGTCGATCCGGACCGACCCATCGAGGACCTGGCGATGATGCAGGACGACTACTGACCTTCAGAAGTACGACTCGAGCTTGCTCCGCCGGCGGATGTCGGCCGTCGAGCAGTGGAAGCTACCACCGTGCTTGTACGCGTTCCGGTACGCGACCGGGATTGGCTTGAAGCCCCAGTCGCGGAGCGCGCGTTGCAGCGGCTCCTCCTGCTTCTCGACGATGATGCGCTCGTGGTCGAGGCTCAACATGTTCATCAGCAGCCACTCGAAGCTGCGGAAGCTCTTCGAGTCGCGCGGGTAGGTCGTGCGGGGACAGGTGAGCATTTCCCAGCGCGACTTCTTGAGCATCTCGAGGACCGGCCCATCCTTCATCGGGCGGTCCGGGTTGACGAGGAGCTTGCCCGGACAGAGCGGCACGAAGGTCGCATCGATGTGGACGGCGCGGTCGTCATGGAACTGCACCTCGTGCACGCGATACGCCTCGCCGAGGTGACGCCGGAGCCACTCGATGGCGAAGTGGTTGCTCGTGTGGCTGCGCTGGAAGAACAGATCGCGCCCGCATCGCGTGAGGTCGGCCGCGTCCCACACCGGCTCGACCTCGGTCGTCACGGGCTCCCAGCCTGGCCCGCGCTTGTGATCCGGATGGTAGAGGTCATCGGTGTGCATCGCCTTGGGCGAAGCCGTCCATCTGGCGCCGCGCTTGAAGTAGTCGATCACGAGCCGGCGATACGGCCGGTACTCGAAGAACCGGGCGCGCCAGCTCATGTTCGACTCGATGATCTCCTCGCCGATCACGGTCATCACATCGCGAGGATTGTACTGGCCGGTACCGGACGGAGACGTGAAGTCCGGGGTCGAATACGGCTCGCTGTTGTCGAGGATGTCCGGCCGGCGGACGATGACGCCTTCGGCTTCGAGGACGTGGACGAAGTCCTCCACCTCCTTGCGCGCCGGCGCGAGCTGCTCCTCGGTGAATGGCTGCCCACCATGGAGCAGGTGGTAGTCGCGGATCTCCTCGAGTCCCTGCGTCGGAACCATCGCCTCGTGCCCCGGCTCCCACGGCGAAACGACCGTGCCATCGACCACACCGACGATGACCTCTTCGAGGTGATCCCATTCGTTGTGGGAATTCACGACCGGAAGGCTCGACATGCTACTCTCCGTGTTTGGAAGTTGACGACGCCTTGGGACGCCAGATGAAGTAGCCGCTGCCGCGGGCCCCCGGGTACGTCGAGACGAGCTGGTAGCTCGCGGTCAGGTGCTCGGGGAATTCCTTGCCGAAATGGACGTCGCCGTACCATCGATCGCCCCAGATGAACTCCGGCTGATCGATCGGCATCTCCAGGACGACGGCGCGGAAGAATCGTGTATCGAGACGCGAGTACAGCGCGCGAGCGACCTCGGGGTCTCGGTCCGCCATGATGCGCAGGTTGAACGCATCCAGCATGAACGGGCGCTCCCCGGCCAGGATGGCCCACCACGGATTCTCGACCAGCAGGGGACCGGAGCCGCTCCGGGTCTCCGCGATGACCTTCTCGATCGTGGTTCGCTGCGGGGGCGGCCGCCGCACGATGGTGGGCACCATGATGAGGACGGCGAGGGACAGGCCGGTCATCGCGTGGGCCAGCGGGATCCGCCCGCGCGCGCCGGAGGCGACCAGGAACACCATGGCAATGAAGTCGAGATCGATCAGATGATTCCGGTCGACGCCCGGCGAGCCGTACATGACCAGCGTGATGACGCCGGTGGTGAGAACCGCCAGCGGCAGCACGTCCCGGCGCTCGCGTGCCGGGAGCCCGGCGGCGGTGGCCAGCGCGAGCACCGCGAGGATCAGATCGGACGGCAGCACGATCTTGAGCATCAGCAGCGGCGCGCGCAGCAGGATCTGGAGCCACGACGCGCCCCCCGAGCCGACCGCGGTGATCGCTTGCAGCGCTCGCCCGCCGCTCGCGAGATGGACGAGGAGCAGCCCTGCGGTGCAGCCGAGCGCCATCCACCCGACGAAGCGCAGGGCGGCCTTGCGCTGACCGGCGAACAGCAGCGACAGCGCCACGGCGACCGCGCCGAACACGGTCGTCAGCTTGGCCAGGAAGGCGACCGTGAACAGCGCCGCGGTCAGGCCGAGCTTGCGCCGATCGGAGACGAAGACCACCAGCCCCCACAGGTTCAACGCCGCCGGGAGCAGATCGCCGCGCACCTCGACGAGCGCGAGCTGCTGGGCATACAGCCCCAGGGTGAGGGTGCACGCACAGGTGGCCAGCGAGCGTTGCACGCCCATGCGCCGCAGCAGCAGATAGGCTGCCGCCAGGATCGCGATCAGCGAGCCGAGCGAGATGAGGTGGCCTGCCGCGACGGGGCCCAGCCCCAGCTTGATCGCGCTCGCGTGGAGGACGACGTGCAGCGGGAAATAGCGCGTCCCGCCGAAGCCGTCGTCGGAGACCAGCGGCCGGTAGAACTCGCCATTCGCCAGATCGATCGCCAGCGCGGTCCAGGTGCCCGACGGATCGCTGGTCACGATCCCGGTGTAGTTCGGCAGATCGCGAGCGAGGTGGAGCACGGTGATGACGACCACGGCGGACGCGACGGCTGCCGCGAGCCAGAAGCTCCCGCGCTGGAACGGGCTCGCCGCCCGGGCAGCCTCGACGTCAGCGAGCGCGGTTCCGTCAGCGGTCATGGCCCCTCACAGCCGTGTCTCGGTCCCGATCTCGGGCAACGAGATCCGGGTAACCCCACCGTCGGGAGCCTGGACGACGAAGCAGTTCGACGCCGGATCGTCCGTGAAGCGGAGCTCGATGCGCGACGGCTGGGTCTCGGCCAGCTCGAGCACCCTGACCTCGGCGCCCGGGACGGGAATCGGCCCGGGTGGCAAGGGCATCGGAGTGTTGAGCCGCGTATCTCCCGCATAGACGGCGCCTCGCTCGCTGCGGATCTCGATCGTGCGAGCGCCGGTTCTCGCGAGGGTAAGCGGGTTCTTCCCCGGCGGCGCCACGGTGACCTGGCGTCCGACCTCGCTGGAGGGCCAGCCGAGCCGCGCGGCCAGCAAGTAGTACTCCCGGAAGGCCATGATCGAACGCGGCCCACGAAGCCACACGACCCTCCTGGATTCGCGGCATGTCAGCGGAACGCGCTGGATCGCCTCGACGGTGGCCGCGTCGTCGTCCTCGACGAACCAGTAGCGGACCAGCCCGACGAACCGGACGGGGGACCCGACGAACACGTTCACGATCATGATCAGCGTCGCTGTCGCCGCGGCGATCCGCATCCAGGCTGCCCCGCCCGCGCGGGCGGCGGCGGTGGCCGCCCGCCAGACCGCGACTGCCCAGAACACCGCCAGGCCGATCGTGAAGTAGAGCAGGCAGCGCACGGCGATGAGCATACCGGGATCGATGGGAGTCTGGATGACGCCGAGCACGGGTACGAGCGAGAGCACCGCGCCGAGCAGGATGGCCCAGATGACGCGACGCTCTTGCGAGGATCGCGAGCGCATACCGGCCCAGAACCACGGGACGCTGACCGCGAACAGCAAGGCGGACCATCCCAGGCCGAGCCCACCGAACGAGGCCTCGAAGTACCAGCGGAGGTTGTGCGCTGCGATGGACAGGAACCGGATCGGCTCGCTGAACGGATCGGCGTAGAGCGGGTTCAGCTTGGCGCCGACACCACCCACCTTGAGCAGGGCGAGGAACGCGATGCAGATCGCCGCGAGCGGCAGGACGGCGCGAAGCCGATGCGAGCGTGATGGTACGCCCAGGAGCTCGAACGCGACGACGAAGGCGAAGGCGCCGAGGCTGGTCTCGCTGAACGCGAGCGCGAGCACCGCCAGCCCGACGGCAAGCCACCGTCCCGGCCTCCAGCCCTCGCGCCACCGCAGGTGCATCATCACGGCGAGCATCGCCAGTGCGCCGCCGACGACGGAATGTAAGTTCGCGAACCACACGGCGCTCTCGGCGTGCAAGCCATCCAGCGCGAAGATGCAGACTGCGAGGCCCTGGAGCTCGATCGGGAGCTGGCGCCGCAGCCACGCCCGGACCGCCCCGAGGAAACCGAGAAAGACCACGAGGCTGGTCAGGTAATACGGCAGCGGTGCGCGGCCGAATACCGAGTACGCCAGCGCGACCACCCCGCTCCACAGCGGCCGAACCTCGACCAGATAGGAATCGGGATGCTTGTACCAGGGATACAGGCCGGCCGCGACCCATCGCCGGGTCTCGCCGTCGGGCCCGCCCCAGCGGTTCATCTCGAACGGCGAGACGAAGCGGGTATCGAGCAGCGCCAGATGCACGTGCGTATCCACGTCCATCGGAGCGCGGTGGAACGCGTAGATGGCCACGATCACGAGTGCGACACCGCACGCGATGACCGCGCGTTGATTCGACAGAAGCGACTTCAATGTCACACTCGACGATCGGGAGCTGTCACCGATCCGTCGATAACATATCCAGCAGCAACTTATGCGTCAACGCGCGTGGATGGTGGATCGGCAGAGTAGACCTCCGGCAGGTACTTGTTGACCAGGCGGTCGCCTTCCTTCAGCCGCGCGAAGCAGTACGGGAACGCCTGGTCGTAGGTCTTCGCGAGGATGATCCGACATTCGGCAGATGCATAGTGAATCGTAAGGGCTCGCCTTCGCCGGTCGGTGCCGTTCTTTCCGCTGCTGTGAATGGTCAGGCTATGAAACAGCACGCCACCGCCGCTCGGCACGGTGACCGGCGTGAACTGGATCTCTGCGTCAGGCGGACGGAGCGCTTCCGCCACGCGCAGGTAGCTGGTGGCGCCGTCCACGCTGTCCCGGAAGTCCTCGGCGATGTTGCGCTCCACTGCCTGCCGCCCCCATCGGTGCGACCCGGGGACCACTTGCACCGTGCCGATCTCGGGTGACATGTCGTCGAGTGCGATCCAGCACGTCAGCATTTGTGGACTTGTGGAGAACTGCCAGTAACGATAGTCCTGATGCGTCGCGAGCGGCGCGCCCCCGGGGGGCTTGTCGAGGAGTTGATCCTCGATCACCGACACGGCACTGGTTTCGAGCAATTGCGCCGCTGTGCGCCCGAGCTCGGCGCGGGTCACCAGCGACCAGAGGTCCGCGTCGAGCAGCCGTGCATTGATCACCCAGTGAGTCGTGCGCGAATCACCCAGGATCGGATGCGGTGACGACTGTATCGCGGGTGGGCGACGATCGCCCTGGTACTGACCCGCGAGGATCCGATCCAGGCTGCGCCGGGCGATCGCGACGGCCTCCGCATCGATGATGCGATCGAGGATGAGAAACCCATCGCGTTTGAACTGCTCCGCCCGCTGGTCGTCTCTCTGCAAAGCTCTCCTCCAGGGCAGGTGTGCGCGAACTCTCGCTCGCCTGGCGGAGATGTACCACTCGCAGCGAGCCACGTACAAGCTCCTCACCAGCCCGCGCCCCATGCAAGGTATGTTCCACGTCGCCGGCTCGAGGTGCCTTGCGTCTCGATCCCTTGACATCGGAACGCTGCCGCGCAGAATTTCGAGCACATGAAGACTCGGCTGCTATCGCGTTCCGATGTAGTCGAGATCGTGCGAAGGGTCGGTCGCGACGCACTGATGGACGCGATGATCTCCTCGTTGACTGATGCGTTTCTTCGCTACGACTCCCGAGCGGTCGAGGTGCGAAAGAGAGACGGGTTCAACTACGATCGCTCTCCCCGGACCCTGATCTCGCCCGAGCTGGCGGGCGGCCTCCTCGAATGGATGCCGGTGCTCGAGCTCGGAGCCGTGTCGACGATCAAGATGGTCGCCTACAACCCGAGGAATCCGGCGCGCCATGGCATCCCGACCATCCTGGGGACGATCTTCCAGCACGACATCAAGACGGGGCATCTTCTGGCGATCACGGACGGCGTGTTCCTGACCGCGCTGAGAACCGGCGCGGCGAGCGCGATCGCGACGCGAATTCTCGCGCACCCCGACGCGAGCGTCGTCGGGATCATTGGTTGTGGAGCTCAGGCAGTGACCCAGCTCCACGCCCTTTCGCGAGTCATGCGGATCGAGAAGGTGCTCGCCTACGATCTCGATCCAGGCGCACTGGGCTCGTTCCCCGCTCGCGTCGCGTTCACCGGCGTGGATGTGGTCCCGACCGACGTCGCGAGTCTCGAGGGGCGTGCGGATGTCCTGGTCACGGCGACCTCGGTCGCGGTCGGGCAAGGTCCCGTGTTCCCCGGCCGCGCGCTCCAGCCGCACCTGCATATCAACGCGATCGGCGCAGACGTGCCGGGCAAGACCGAATGTCCGGCGACGGTCGTCGAAGCGGCCGCCCTGGTGTGCCCGGACTTCCGCGCACAGGCGATCGTGGAGGGCGAGTGCCAGCAACTCCCCGAGGACCGGATCGGGCCAAGCCTGCCGCAGATCGTCAAGGACCGGGCACATTACAAGGAGTACAGGTCTCGCCTCACGATCTTCGATTCGACGGGCTTTGCGCTCGAAGACAAGGTCGCCATGGAGCTGTTCCTGGGGTACGCGGAGAAGTTCGGGCTCGGCACCGAGATCGCCATCGAGTCGATGCCACTCGACCCGCTCGACCCTTATTCCCTGGAGCTCGAACCTCTCGTGGTCCGCCCTGCCGACCGGGGCTTCGGCCTCCGGCGGAACTGACATGATCGCCACGGATAAGTTCGTATTCTTGCACCTCGAGCGGACCGGCGGGAACTTCTTCAGCGAGTTCCTTCGCCTGTTCATTCCCGGCGAAGAGCTCGGCTATCACGCGCCGCGGAGTCGCCTGCCCGAGCGCTACGCGCACCTGCCGGTGATCGGGTTCATCCGGAACCCCTGGGACTGGTACGTCTCCTTCTATTACCACAAGCGATTCAGGCTCGATATCCTGCGAAACGATCCGGCTCTGGAGAGCCTCGACTTCGCTTCGGCGACCCGGGCCCTGCTCCACCTCGGAAGCGATCGCCCGCCCTTCGATGAGGTCAAGCAGGGCTTCGTGAACCTGTGTCCCGAGCTTCCACCCCAGGAGAGCATGGGTGTAACCAAGAGCGAGCTGCAGGAGTTTCATGACGAGGGCATCGGCTTTTACACCTGGATGGTACTTCGCATGTTCGCCTGCAATCGCTCACTCGACGACGTGAGGTTCGGGAGGTTCGAGAACCTCGTCGGCGAGATCGCGCGATTGCTCCTGGGCTTCGAGTACGAAATCACCGATGAGATGTCAGCGACACTGAGCGCGCTCGAGAATCCGAACCCGACGAATCACGGCCATTATAGCAAGTATTACGATGACGAGCTCAGGGCTCGCGTGGCCAGGCAGGATCGGCTCATCGTGGAGCGATTCGGTTACAAGTTCGAGGATCATTCGTAGAGCCTGAAGAACGCGGTCTCGCCGACCTCGCGCCAGTGGGCGCGGAGATGGGGCAGGATCGACGAGTCCTCGTCGCTCACCGCCACGGGCTCCGTGGCGAGCGTGGCCGCGCCGTACTTCTGGACCAGCACCGTGATGCGGCCGCGCTGCGCCTCGAGCGCGTCCAGCGCGCGGTGCACGAGCGCCGGATCATCGAAACCGAGCTCGACGTCGATCCACCAGTCGACGTCGAGCGGGTTGCGCTGCGTCGCGAAGGCCCACCACCCGGCCGCGTCCGGGACGATGGCGTATCGGCGGCCGCGGGCGGTGACGGCGTCGCTGGTACGGCGGAGATCGGCGAGAAATGCATGGGTGCGTTCGTTCGTGCGGATCAACCGACCGCCGGGCAGCGTGGTGCCGAGATCGTGGGTCAGGTGCCGCGCGTCGTCCAGGTAGACGTACTGGGTCCGGACGGTGATGAACGCAGCGAGCGCGAGCGCGGTGATGCCGAGCAGAGCGGCGTCGGGGAGTAGCCCATCGGCCAGGCGATCCGAGCGCGGCAGCGTTACTGCGATCACCAGCATTCCGGAGGCGAGCGCCGGCGTGAGATAGCCGTGCGAGAGCGAGGCCGCGACGCCGAGCGCGAGCGCGATCAGGACCAAGCGCCGGTGCTCACCACGCTGCGCGACCAGGGCGATCGCCAGGTAGGCGACCAGCGTGAAGCCGTACATCGGGAACGCCAGGGGGCGCGGCCACTGCAGAACGCGAACGACGAGGCCGGAGAACAGCGGTGCAACCACGAGCGCACGCGCCCAGCGCGCGGCTCGGGAGCCGGCCCAGCGGTCGACGAGCCACACCAGAATGCCGAGGACGATACCGACCAGCGAGTTGAGGCCCGTGTACAGCTCGTACATCCCATCGAGGAGCGGGCCGCTGGTCATCGTCAGTTGCTGCACGGCGTCGGCAAGGCCACCGGCGAGACCGAGCACGATGACGTAGAGTGCGCCGGGCGCGAGCACGGCGACGACGTGGCGCAACGCGCGATGGCCCCCGAGGGCGACGAACGTGACGGCGGCGGAGACCACGAAGCTCTGCTTGCAGATGCAGCTGAAGCCGATCAGGACGTAGCCGAGCATGCGTGCCCGACCGCCGCGCGTGCGCACCAGCGCGACCCCCATGCAGGTGGCGCACACGCCGTCGATCGTGTGCCATGCCATCAGCGGAAAGTAGTGGGCGGTCGCGATGAACACCAGGACGGCCAATCCGAAGCGCCGGCCGCCGAGCGGTTGCGTGTAGCTCTCGAGGATCCGCACGCACGCCCAGGCGATCGCACCGAACTCGCACGACACGAACCAGCGCGACGTCCAGTAGCCGAGCTCGCCGGCGAGGAGAAACGGCGCGTGCACCAGCCCCGAGCCGACCGGGCGCACCGAGATGAAGTCGCGATGCGGGACCTCGCCGGAGATCAGCCGGCGCGCGAGCGCGAGGATCATCCCGTCGTCGGTCGGCGAGTACCCCGCACGCGATAGCCAGACATGGGCGACGGTCGGTATGGCGACGATCGCGAACAGCGCGAACAACGCGGAGGAGCGCTTGCCGTCGCGCAACGCAGTGGGGACCCGCACCGCGCGCGAGGCTAGCATGGCGAGCGCGGCGACGCGCACGTTCCTGACGCGGCGCGGCGCCGCCGATCGGCCGCGAGCTCGAATCACGCGGAGTGGCCGGCGGGATGACGATGGCGCACCGTTGCTGTTCCCAGCTACACACTTCGTGTAGCCTTGATGGGTGAGCGCCGCGATCGTGAAGCAGCTGCTGGCGAGCGCGCTCGGGGTCTCGATCGAGCGCATCGGCGACGATGCAGCGCGGGGCAAGCTGCGGGGCTGGGACAGCGTCGGTCACGTGGACGTCATCACCGCGCTCGAGGACCACTTCGCGGTGGAGCTCGACGATGCCGAGCTCCTGCGGATGACGTCGCTGCCCGAGATCGTCGCCGTGCTGCGCGCCAAGGGCGTGTCGCTAGACTGACTTCGTCGACTACCCCGCGCTGCCATTCGGCAGCGCTGCCTCGCTCGGCAAAGCCGAGCTCGTCGCGTGGCGAAGCTCCAGCTGCTTGCGATCGACCTTCCCCGTCGCGCCGCGGGGCAGCTCCTGTGCAAACCGGATCTCATCGGGAATCTCGTAGTCCACGAGCACCTGGCGCATCAACTGCAACAGCTCGTCCTCGGTGACGGCGGCGCGCGCCACGACGTAGGTCACGAGCTCGTGCTCGTACACCGGATGCGGCACGGCGATGGTCATGCACTCCTGCACCGGCGCGAGGCGCTGGATATACGAGTCGATGTTCAAGAGGTTGACCCGGTAGCCGCGTCGCTTGAGGGTCTCGTCGAGCCGGCCGGTGATGTAGTAGTCGCCGCGGTCATCGAAGAAGCCGACGTCGCCCGTCCGGTAATAGCGCTCGCCCTGGTACGTGACGACGGCGCTCGCGGTCACCTCGGGGCTGCCGCGATACTCGTCGAGTACCTGGACGCCGCCGATCCACAGCTCACCTGGCTCGCGTGGTGCCGTGATGACGCCGCCGGCCGGATCCATCACCAGGCACGTCGTGCCGCGGATCGGCTGGCCGACGGAGACGTTGAAATCGAGCATGTCGTGCGCGGGGTCGCCGGACAGCGTCCTGGCGTGGCAGTACACGGTGCACTCGGTCGGCCCATACAGGTTATGACAGCGCGCCCCGGGCAGGTGGTTCCGGATGGCATCGTAGACACCATACGAGAACCGGCTGCCCCCGAGGAGCAGGTGCGCGATGCTGCCGAGCTTGCGCCGCCTCATCACCGCGTTCCTGAGCAGGCTGCTCATCGTGTTCGGCACGGTGACCAGCGTCGTGATCTGATCGCGCTCGATCTGCGCGGCGAGCTCGAACGCGTCGCCCTTGACACGTAGTGCCGCCCCCGGCCGCTCAGGAGCAAGGCGATGTTGAGCAGCGACATGTCGAACGTGAACTCCGCGGTCAGCAAGACGCGGTCGTGCTCCGTGATGGTCGAGAAATGGCTGTCGACCCAGCTCACGAAGTTCGAGAACGCATCGCGCGAGATCACGACGGCCTTCGGGGTACCCGACGTGCCCGACGTGCACATGATGTATGCGACGCGCTCTGGCTTCGGGCTCGGCGCCGGTGCAACCGACCGACGTGGCCCGGGCTCCGCTCGCCGGCAGATCGCGTCGAAGGTAGCGTCGTCGAGTACCTTGCAGGCGGTCAGCTCGACGACGCGCTCCCGCCGCGACGCCGGCCAGTCGAGATTCAGCGGCACGAACGGTGTGGCGGTTTCGAGCGCGGCGCAGATCGCGAGGACGTAGCGAGGGTGTCGATCGAGCAGCAGCCCGACCGGCTGTGAAGGCGGGAGCGTCGTCAGATGGCCGCACAGCGCGAAGTACATCCGGCGCATGTCCACGATCTCGAGCTGGTGCCCGTGGTGATCGTGAAGGCCGATGGCGCCGTCGCAGGCAACGCGCGCCCGCTGTGCGAGATCCACGGAAAGTTTCGTAACATCCATCGATCCCGATCGCAAGCTCGTATGTTAGCGTCCTCGCCGTGAGCGAGACTGGCAAGCCCGCCGTGGTGATGCGCGCAGCGGGCACTGCGATTGCGGTCCTCGCACTGGCACTGTTGACTGCGCGAACCTTCGCGGAAGCCGTGGAGCGCGTCGTGCCGCTCCACAGCCAGTTCTCGCTGCTCGATCTGAGCCGCGCGGCCGGCGCGATCGACGCCGCGGAGCACGAGCGCGTCGACGTGGCCTTCATCGGCACATCGGCCGTGTGGTTCGGATTCGAGCCGCGCCGGTTCGACGCGGAGCTGGCCGCGCGCGGCCACCCCCTGACGTCGTTCAACTTCGGGCTGGTGCCGACGTCCGTGCGGCTCCAGCGATTCTTTGCTGATGCGATCTGCGAGACCCATCGAGCGCGCGGCACGCGCTGGACGATGATGATCTACGAGGTCGCGCCCGCCGACTTCCTGGACAAGGTGGTCGCGCATGACGGCACCGACCCGTCGATCGCGGCCTACGAGGAGCAGGTCGCGGCGATGATGCTCCGGCCGGCAGAGATCGTCTCCGACCTGCGCCGCGATCCCGGTGGCACGCTGCGCGCGTTGCTCGCGAAGCCGCTTGGCCATCGCGGCCCGGCGGCCGTGCTCGAGGCCGTGTCGACGTATCTCTACGAGGACCTCGAGCCGGAGCCGTGGCGGAAGCCCGTACCAGAGCTGCTCGCGGCGGTCAGGCCGTTCTGGGACGTGCATCGCCGGACGACGTGGCTCCCCGAGGCCCGCGGCTTCTTGCCGGTCGGCCCGGAGGCGCGCGCCTTGTACGACGAGATCATGCGGCTCAACCGCACCGAGAAGGAGCTGGCCAAACAGCGCGTCATGACCGAAGAGCTCGGCCTGCTGCCGATGGAGGTCAACGCCGCCGCCGTCGAGCGCGTCATCGAGCAGATCCGCGTGCTCGCGCGGTGCCCCGAGCGCGTCCTGCTCGTGGTGATGCCGATCAGCCCGAACATCATGCGCGCGATGCGGCCGGAGGCGCGCAGGCGGCTCGCGGACGTGATCGCAAAGGTCCAGCGCGACACCGGGTATCCGCTGCTCGACTTCGTGGACCCCCCCGAGCTGGGGCTCGACGACTACTACGACGCCGAGCATCTCTCGCTGACGGTGAGCGCCGGGAAGTTCAGCAGCTCGCTCGCGGACCGCGTGGCCGAGCTCCTCGACCACCCCGCGCTGCCATCCGGCAGCGCTGCCGCTCCCGGCGGAGCCGGGCGCGTCGATCACCCCGCGCTGCCATCCGGCGGCGCCGCCTCGCCCGGCAAGCCGGACCGCCGCGACCGATGACGTTCACGACGATCTACTTCGCGCTGTTCTTGACCGCGTTCGTCGTGCTGTTCCACGTCGCGCGCAGGTTCCCGGCGCGGGCGCGGCAGCTCGTCGTGATCGCGAACCTCGCGTTCTATGCGACCTGGGGCGTCGCGTACGTGCCGCTGCTGCTCGGCTCGAGCCTGCTGGCGTTCGTGGCGACGCGCCGCATCGCCGCCGCGCGCGCGCCGGTGCAGCGCCGGCGCTGGCTCGCCGTCGGCGTGGTCGGCTGCCTCGCGCTGCTCGCGATCTTCAAGTACGCGAACTTCGCGCTCGCGAACGTGTACGCGGTGCTCCGCGCCGTCGGCTGGTCCGGGATGGAGTACTACTCGGACCTGGCGCTGCCGGTCGGCATCTCGTTCTTCACGTTCGTCAACGTCGCCTACGTGGTCGACGTGTACCGGCGGACGATCGGTGCGCAGCACGCCGTGTTCGACTGCCTCGCGCCGCTCACGTTCTTTCCGCACCTGCTGTCGGGTCCGATCGTCCGCATGCCGCAGCTGGTGCCGCAGTTCGAGCGCCTCGCCGGGATCCAGGCGAGCACGTACCGGTTCGGGCTGTTGCTGCTGTTCCTCGGCCTCGCGAAGAAGACGCTCGCCGGGCTGCTCGATCCGGTCGCGGCGTCGGTGTTCGCAGATCCGCCGAGCTCGCTCGCGGCATGGACCAGCGTGCTCGCATACGCCGCCCAGATCTATGCGGACTTCTGCGGCTACACCGACATGGCGCTCGGCGCCGCGTTGCTCATCGGCATCGAGCTGCCGCACAACTTCGAGCTGCCATACGTCGCCACCTCCCCGATCGACTTCTGGAGGCGCTGGCACAAGACGCTGTCGTCCTGGATCCACGACTACGTGTTCATGCCGCTCGCGCGCTACTCGCGGCGCACGTACGCTTCGCTCTTGATCACGTGGCTCCTCGTCGGCGTGTGGCACGGTCCGCAGTGGACGTTCGTTGCCTACGGTCTGTATCACGGCCTCGCGATCATCGCGACGCGCTTCATCTCGACGCGAGCTCCCGACGCCTGGCATGACCAGGCGGCGCGGTGGCCGCTCGCGACGTCGTGCCGCGCGATCACCTTCCTCATCGTCGCGATCAGCTTCATCTTGTTTCGCGCGCCCGATCTCGGCGCTGCGGCTGGCCTCGCGAGGTCGTTGCTCGTCGCGGACGCCGAGTCCGTGTTCAGCTACGCAGCCTGCTTGACGCTCGGGCTTGTCGCCGTGGCGCTGGTCGTGCCGCATCTCGTGGACGCCGTGATCTGGAAGCGTCGCGATGCCGTCCAGCGCGGCCTGGTGTTCTGGCCGGCGAGCGTGCTCGCGGTGACGTTCACGCTCGTGTTCGGCACGAACGCCGGCAGCTTCATCTACTTCAAGTTCTAGCTCACCAGACTCACGATCACGTCATCTTCCGAGCGACGGATGAGGCGATCCGCCTGCCGAAGCTCATGAACGGCTGCTCGACGATGGTCAAGGACACGAACGAGAGCAAGACGCTCACCGCCCCACAGGATGGCAGCAGGATCTCGAGCGGGACGACATCGTAGAACGCGTGGAGCGCGGCGAGCAAGACGATCCCGTGCAAGAGATAAAGGCTGTAGGAGATCGTGCCAAAGAATCTCAGGGTCCGGGTCGACAAGAATCTAGATAGTGGTGCCGAGTACAGCGCAAAGATGATGAGGAGCACGACGCCGGGACCGCTCAGCCAATCGGCAATGATCACGGTGCGCACGGCCTCCGGGGTCAGGAACTTCTCGACGCTGCTGCCGTAGGTGAAGAGGATGAAGCCGACTCCCCCCAGGATCGCGATCTGCCCGTTGTGGCGTTCCACCCACCATTGTTTGAGCGCATCACGAAACTTGAAGATCACGCTACCCGCCCAGAAGAAGAGCGTGTAGTGCAGCGTGAAATAGTACGTATTTGGCGACAAATAATCATGATCGGCCAGCGTGGCCCACGTGAAATCGAGCGCGAGCAGCCCGATGCCAGCGCAGATGTTTCCTCTCACGCCGAGCCTGGCGATGATTGCATAGAGGAGCGGAAACAGGAGCGAGATCCGCATCTCATGAACCAGCGACCAGATCACGAAGACGAACCTGTCCGTCCTGAACCGGCCGATCATGACCGCGTGATCTAGCAAATCTCTTCGCGTGGGCGGTGTCGTCCAGGAGCTATTGAACCAGTCGCCAAAGGCAGGAATGGGTCCCCTGTAAACGAAATGCTGCAGAAGAAACGTTGCGAGCACGACGAAGAAGTAAGCGGGGTAGATCCGAAACACGCGATTGATCGCGTACGGCAGATACGTCCTGGGCGTATTTCCGGGACCGGACACCATCGCTGACAGCGCGAATCCGCTGAGCACGAAAAACATATTGACCCAGGGATAGCCGGCGAAGATGACGTGCAGTGGCGTGTGATCCACCGCGATCATCGTGCCGGCCACGGATGGGTAACC